>LNFM01003203.1_pt1 | contig 33728 bp, 31 predicted proteins | sample 596031 | NCBI WGS metagenome assembly LNFM01 (sample SAMN04254537, study PRJNA301005) | activated carbon metagenome | isolation source: dual media filters at the Ann Arbor, Michigan drinking water treatment plant | place: USA: Ann Arbor
CCGGACCATCGGCCAGCTTGTCGAAGGTCTTGCCAATCACCGCCAGCTGTTGGTCGCTGAAACTGCGCATCACATCCATGGACAGGTTCTTGCGGGTGCTGCCCACCACCTGGTCCGCAGGGTTTGCGCTGATGTAGTCGGCTTTCCTCCACGCGCCGAACATGGCGCCCACGGCCGCAAAGGTCTGGTCGAGGCTCTTGTCCTTTTGCGGGCCCCTGAGCGGCCGCCACTCGGCAGAGAACTTGGCCCGCTCCGCCCCCGGGATCTGAACCCAGTGCGGCGGCGGGCTAGCAAGGAACGCCCGGAACTCCAGCAGGTCCTCCGTAGAGAGCGAAGACAGGGCGAGGTGCTTTTCGTGAACGGCCCAGAGCACCAGGCGCTCGATGGCACGCTGGTAGGCCAGTTGCGTGGCAGGGGAGCGCTGCTTGATCTGGGCGAACCAGGCCTGAACCGCCTCGCAGTCGTTTGCGGCTTTCAAGGTATTGGGCCGGAAGGTTCTGAACATCCCCTGCGAGCCGTCGAGGGATGCGGGCCAGTGCATCGAGGTCAGCGGCTGCAACCCAGCTCCGGCATGGGGGACGAGCGCGCGGCGCGCGGGCGGCTCGACCTGCTGCAGGCCGATGCTCGGTTTCAGGCCATGCCGGAGCAGCCACAACCGCAAGCCCCCGGCGCGGGTCTCTCCGTAGCCGGGCAGGGCGTCGTACCACTGTGCCCCCTGCAGGGCCATCCAGTCGACCAGGTCGCCCATGGTGATCACACCGGCGTGCGCAAGCGCCACCTGCTGGCGGGCGCCGAACCGTACCCATTGCTGCACCAGGTGGGCGCGCTCCGGCTGGCGGGACAGGCGTTGCTCCAGCCAGCTGATGGATTGCAGCACGAGCTGCTGGCGGTCCCGAGTGCCCATGGCCTGCACCAGATCCTGTCCTTCAGCCAATGAGGGAGGCAAAGGCGCCATGGCCGGGGCGACTGGAGCAAGCTCCAGCTGGGTGTCACTGACATGCGCACTCGGCGCCCGGGCCTGGCCGTACTCCTCCGCATAGAGCTCCACCAGCTCGCTTTCGGAGTACATGTCCTCATCGAACTGGGCTGCGAACTCTTCCAGGGTCGGTACTGCAGGGGCAGATGCCGGCGTTTCGGATCGGTGGGCGTCGATGCGGACTGGCGCGTCGGCCGCAGACACAGCCGCCGGCGCGACCTCGACGGCGGGCTGCAGCAGCCGAAGCCCGCGCAGTGCCTTCTGGCGTTCAGCTTCGGGAAGCGTCGCCGCGGCGCTGGCCACCCGCACCAGCAGCTGGTCGAACCACAGCAACAGCGCCTTGGTCTCTGGCATCCGTCCTGGCCATAGCAGGTACTGGCGCGCTGCGACGCTCAGATCCACGCCTTGGGCCACAGCCCGCATGAGGGCAAACTCGTCGGCGGTCACGCCCTGGTTCACGAGCGAGGTTTTGGAGCCGGGCGGCCGGCCGCGGCGCCGGGCCGGGCGCGGCGCGGGCTGGGCCTCAAAAACCCGCGATTCCTCGGGCGTGGCCACCGGGACGCGGATCGTGGGCGAAGGCTGGTTCATGGCGGGTGCAGGTGTGACGTGCGGATGCGGGCGTGGTGCAGAAATCGACGCTTTGGCGGCTTCCAAGCGCCCTCTTCTATTTTCGCACTCATCTACATGGCGTTAAGAGTATTTATCGTGACATGAATATTAAATGTAATGGCGAACAGTACAAGCCAAAAATTCCGCTTTTTTGGCGAGTCACACTGATAGTTGTGACCCAGCCATGGCGTCGACACACTTTCGGGTCTGTCGATGTGCGGCCAGTTTTGTACTTTTCTCCTTGAGTTTTGTATTCCTGGCTCACTGCGTCCACGCGGTCCCCATAGACCAGAACGCGCCGGTCGAGGACAGTCCGGGCTCAACTGGCCGGCAGTCACACTACAGGCGCCCCGCGACCTCGGGCCTGGACTGGCCAGCGCGGGGCAAGATACAAGACTCAGTGAGAACGGTTCCGGCAAATACAAAACTCTGTGAATCAGGAGTACAAGACCGGACGTTCTAGTGAGCCGCTGGGTACCCCCCAGCAGTGGCGACCCCGCGGCGATCGCTTGGCTTCGGCGTTCCCGACAGCGTGCGGTTGCCTGGAACCTGGCAGGCGAGCGGTCGTGGTTAGCGTACGCCGACTGCAGACCAAGCCACTTCGAGCGTCTTGTGATCTCGCGGCCCCCCTGCCCTCACCCTACCTCGGCCCTCAGGAAAAGCGGAGAAAGACCTAACGCTCAGTCAAGAAAGCGCTGCGTCCATGCCCTCTACCGCATGCCACGGAAGTACCGAAGTGCGCCATTGACCATAAGCGTTTTGTGGCGTCAAATGACCGGGATAAGTGTTTTAGGGTTGCCGTATGCAAAACGGAGTTGAATACGCCGGATATAAGTGGCTGTCGGATGAGTACGGCGTGGCGCCGGTACAGCCCTTTCGGGTACGCAGCGTAATAGGCTCGGTGCGCTCCAGCGTGGCTTCGAACGGCTTCACCGTCAAGACGTACCCTGCACACTACCAGCCGGATGCGACCTTGCGCGCGCAGCTTACGTTTGCGCTCAAACATGAGGGCGTCGAGCTGGATTTTCTCAACCGTCTCTTCGAGGCGACCGGTCCTGAGCCGCTCGCCAAATGGTCCCTGGATGAGCCCACGGGTGCGTACGCGCGCCGCTGCGGATTCCTCTATGAGTGGCTCACCAACTCTATTCTCGATGAAGTGGGCGACGCCGGCGGAAACTACGTCGATTTGCTCGACCCCTCTCAGTACCTCACAGCCAAGGTACCAGACAAGGTGCGCCGCTGGCGCATCAACAACAACCTGCCAGGAACACGCGCTTTTTGCCCGATGGTAGACATCAGGGCGCAGGGCCCGGCTGATCCAACGCCGCTGCGAACCGAGATTGACAATATGGTTGCTCAGTTCGGGACGGAGACAATCGAGCGTGCGGTCAACTGGTTGACCTTGAAGGAGAGCAAGGCCAGCTTTGCCATCGAGTCCGAGGGCAAGGAAGTGGACCGAATCCGCCGGCTGGCGCTCGCCATGAGTACGCACTGTGGCAAGATCGAGTCCGCCCTCACGGAAGAGGGGATGCTGATGATTCAGCAGGCCGTCATGGGTGACAAACTGGTAGGCGCCAAACTGGGTATCCGCAGATCCCCAGTATTTGTCGGGCACACCAACTCTACCTTTGAGCCTGTGATCGACTACTTGGCTCCGCACTATGACAATGTGCCCGAGATGCTGGATGGGCTGCGTGCGTTCGAGCTGCGCACCCGTGGGCAAAACCCGCTGTTGCGCGCGGCGGCCCTGTCGTTTGGCTTCGTCTACATCCACCCCTTGGGTGATGGAAATGGTCGGCTCTCGCGCTTCCTCATCAACGACATTCTCCGCCGCGACGGCTTCCTGCCTGCGCCAGTGATCCTGCCGGTCTCTGCTGTGATCAGCGAGACCGCCACGCGGCGGGCCGCCTACGACTCTGCTTTGGAGCACCTGTCTCGGCCACTGATGGCAAGGATGGATGCGTTATGCAAGTTCAGCGCGAACGTGCGACACCAAGACGGTGTCGAGTCCAACCTGCACGTCGCCGACTGGAACCAAGGCCTGTCCACTTGGCGCTATGCCGACCTCACCTTCCAGTCTGAATACCTGGTCGAAGTCATCCGTCACTCGATCTTGCACGGGCTCAAGGACGAGGCCGTGTACTTGCTGCGCTACGACAACGCGTGCGCCAGCCTCAAGGAAATTATTGAGGGGCGCGACGAGGACTACGCGACGATCATCCGCTCCCTGGTGACTAACATGGAGGTCAGCGGCAAGCTACGCAAGATGTACCCCGGGGTCTTCAGCGACGAAAACCTAGCAACGCGCATACAGCGCGCGGTCTTCAAAGCATTTGAGTTGCTGCCCGAAGAAGCCGGAGATGAAGATGATGCGATGCCGCGCATGGATGTAGTGGCCCGGTGAATTGATGGCTGATCCGCTAGTATTTACTACAGCGGAATACCCTTTCAGCTCAGAGCGCTCGGACGCAGCAGTTAACTATTAGCGGTGCACACAGCATGAAGGTCGGCGGCAAGCAGCGCATGACGTATCAGTGCAGTTGATCAGCAGCCCACTGAAGATGAAGGTGAGGTGCTGCCGTGTATGGATGCGGTAGCCCGATCGATTGATGTCTGCTCCGCTAGTAGTTGCTACAGCGTAAGAGCCGCCGAGGGGCGATTGCTGGGTCTCAGCGGCCGACTATTAGCGGAACACACACGCCTTCATGAACTAGGGCGTCCGCCCAAAGCCCTGCCTGCTGAAGGCCCCTACTTTGATCGCTCGGCCATTTCCCTAAGCACAACCCTTGCGCGAGCATCACCGGTAAACTTCGCTCTGTTTGGCCATGCCAAAAGCTGGTTCGTCCAGCCTATCCACGGGTGTCATTCACCCACCATCCCAACCGGGCTTTCCCGGAAGGGGAGGCCTCTGTTTACCGCCCTCCCCTATGACCACACATCAGAACCGCACGGTTGCTGCAAACGATGGCTTGATCACGTTGTATGCGAGGCGTGAGCCAGCACTTATCCGAGATCCGTTGCTTCGCGCAATGCCTCATCTCTCATTGACAAGAGCGCTCAAAATCAACCATGTCGTTGTGTACCGCGACAAGAACGCACAGCAAGAATTCCTACACTTCGGGTCTTTCGCTACCCGACCACCAAGCCGGCGAACAACGCGTATCGTCCTCAATTGTTGGTTGTGGCGTCTGGAATGGTTGGACGACATGGCCTGTTCCTCGATTGGCGAAATTGAATCCGCTCGTCGTGCCCGTCAATGGTTACAGACATCGGCGCGCAAAGTCGCCTGACTCCCCTCCCCCATCAAAAGCCCGCCTAGCGCGGGCTTTTTTTATGGATGCATTGGTTTGCAACGGTGAGAGCGGCTGGCAACAAGATCCGGGGCTTGCGCGAGTGACCTAAGTTTCACCGGTGAAACTTCCACCCGAATCAAACCGCTAGTCGGAGTCCCGACTGCAGCACAGGCAACTTGCGACACGAGCAACTCGGCGCCCCTATCTTTCACCGGTGAAAGCGAAGGATTCCACTTAGATGTGCGGATAAGCGCTCGTCTCAAGAAGCGCCAACACGGCTACGATGACAACGAAGTTGCGCACTCGGATCGATTTGGGGACAGCCATGAACACAACTGGGCAGAACAAGCTGGAGCAACAAATTTTCGATTGCACCTGCGGAGGAGAAAACCCCGAATGCATCCATTGCAATGGAAGTGGTCAAACGAGAAAGCAGATGGTGCGCTCCAGCCGGACCCTGTCCTTGGATCGTCCCTCATCGGAGCCCTATCGCAGCAAGAAGGAGCGGATATACGATCTACAGGTAAACCGCGAGATGCCTCATCTACGATCACTATTTGAAAGTTCCAGCACGAACGAATCAGATGTTTTCGTGAAATATCTGAAACGTCTGCTCGCCAGCCTTCTGGGCAGCGACACCTGGTTTTGGGAGAAGGTACAGACAGACAAACAATTAGGGCTTCTAGCACGCGAGTTCAAAGACAGGGAGAACTCATCCTCTGAGGTTGTTCGCATCTTTGCGAAAGCTACAGCGACATGCTGGGTGATCTACAACAAATCGCAGCCCACAAAAAAAAGACTGTCTGTTGGTAAGGCATTACAGAAAGACCCAAGACCGGACACAAGTCTTTCTCAGCGCGTCCGATGTTCAAAATGCGGAGCGATGGTGTACAGCATTGATCAGCATTTCCAGTTGTTTCACCCTAGCATTCCGGCAAACAGACCCAGCAAGGTCACAAGTCGCATGTCTCTGTCGCAACCGACAAGTGAAGCCATGTCAACCGGAGCTACCAGAAAGCCCTACAGCAAGGGGAAGGGACAGACGGAGCCGATTTCCCGGGCCCCGGTCAGTGACAAAGCTAGGACAGACACTTCCAACATAGAGCGGGCCATGGACGCTCGATATGCCTGGGGCGGACGGTTTCGAGACACCAATGGTTCTTTTGGCTCCTATCCGCTCCATGACGGCATGGATGATGAGTCGGGCCCCGGCTAGGCACTCTGTGCGATCACATAGACCCGATTGCCACTTTCACCGGTGAAACTCTACGGCTGGCGCCCCCGTCGAATTAGCTGGGCAGCCATTTGCTTTCACCGGTGAAAGTAAGCGCTCAGCACTTGCGCAGCCAATTCGATTGCTACAGACCCTACGCAGGCGGCACCCTTTCACGGGGGGCAAAGAGTCCATCGAAAAAAATCTATTCGCCCGGGGTCGGTGCGGGGGCAGCCTCGGTTTGGGGAATCCTACCGTCGCGTACGTACGAGATTCGGACTTTCACCGGTGAAAGCACCAAGAGTCTGATTTGACAAGCGATCGCACTCACATCAACGCCCGAGTACGAGTCACCGATGTCAAAAGCCTTCTCGCAATCACTCTGGAGTGCTGGCGCCGTCTTTCACCGGTGAAACCTAACTTTTCAGTCGTACAGATGTCACTCCTTCAACCACAACCACTGCTTTCACCGGTGAAAGACTGGCTCCTTTGACAGTTGAATCTGAAGGCAGTCGCCACGCACGACGCTTGACGGGCAAGAAAGCGGACGATTGAACAATCACGTTCACGGGTTAGAAGGCACACGATTGCTACTTCAGCCTCTATCTCGTCCAATAAAATGTAAGTTGAGGTTGTTTTTAATTTCAAAAACAATACAAATGGCTTACCATCACGATTCCACTTTCACCGGTGAAAGGAACCGAATGTCTGCAAACATCATTACGTGCTTCAACCAGAAGGGCGGCGCTGGCAAGACCACAATTAGCGTTCACCTGGCAGTCGGTCTCGCAAGGCGGGGCTTCAAGGTGGCGCTCGTTGACGCTGACGAGCAGAACTCCGCAATGAACTGGTCGAGCATGGCCAGCGAAGAGTCCATATTTCCTGTGACGATGATGAGCCTGGCAGCAATGGGCCCGCGCTTGCATCAAGAGCTGAAAAAGCACATCGACAACTACGACTTCGTGGTGGTTGATTGCCCGCCTGCATTGAACAGCCCGATTCCCAAAAGCGCCATGTTGGTATCGGACCTGGCCATCATCCCAATGAAGCCATCACCATTGGACGGGTGGGCTGCAGAGCCAGCGAAAAGCCTTGCATCACAGGTGAAGGTAATCAACGAAAACCTGCTGATCAGAGTGCTGCCGAATGAAGTCCAGCCAAGAACCACTCTTTTTCAGGAGGCAATGGAGTACCTGAAAACGGACATGGAGATCCCAGTGATGGAGTCGCGTCTTTCCCTTCGCACCGCATACCGTGAGTGCGCTGCCTTGGGCAGGACTGTGTACGACTCGGGTAGGAGCGCGGCCGAGGCAGTCAAGGAAATCGAATCGCTCGTTACCGAAGTCATTGGCCTCCTGAATGGCCCCCAACGAAAGGAGGCGTGAAATGTCAGGTCAGCAAAAACCGGGACGGTTCACTGGTGGCTTCAAAGCCCCCACGCCACGAAATCCAGAACCGGCCCCAATCGACAAAGCCAAACTGTTTGACGCAGCCGATGCTGAACTGCTTGGGGTAGCAGGCAGGGGAGGTGCTCCCGTAGCTAGCGGCTTGCCCACAGCACCCCCCGCAACCACCATCGTGGATGGTGCTGATCTGATCATCAATGCGCCCATTGAAAGGGTGCACGATAACGACTTCAATGCGCGGACCTGGTACGACCCAGAGATGGTCAAACAGCGCGCAAGCGAAATCGCAGCGGATGGGCAGAAGACTCCCGCGCTGGCAGTGCCACACCCCGACATTCCCGGCGAATACATGCTGGTGGAGGGCCATTACCGCAAGCGCGCGATCCTGCTGCTCAAGCGACCGACGATAAAACTGATCCTCAGGGCAGATTGGAAGACACCTCAGCAACGCTTTGTCCAAAGCTGGAAGGCAAACGAAGAACGACTGGCGAACTCGCCCATCGACAACGCTATCCAGTGGTCACGGGTCCTGGAGAAGAAGGTTGTTCAAAGCCAGGAAGAACTTGCCACCATGCTTGGTGTGTCAGAGACCACCGTATCCCGGACCTTGTCCATCGCAACACTGAATGCGGCGGCCATGGAAAAGGCACGGTCTAACCAAGCCGTGTTCTCGACCTCGATGCTTTACGAGTTGACAGTATTGGCAAAGGCTGCACCGCATATCAATGTGGCGGACTTGATGGATACGATACGGAACGAAGGCTGGTCCAGAAGGGATCTGGAAGCATTCAAGCTGAAGAACTCACAGCCATCATCGCGCAAGCCCAAGGAAACGAGCAGGCAGCACAAGATCGTGAATGAAGGTGCACAGGTAGGTGTGATCAAGGACTGGGACAACGGCCGTGTTCTGCTCGATGTGAAGGTCACAGACCCCGCCGCCCGGGAACAGCTTGTGGCCGAGCTCAGAAAGCGCTTTGGGCTGGAGAGTGACACCCAGTTGAGCCTTCGATAAACGAACCGAAGGTTTGTGATCTTGCGTCATCGGTGCAAACAGTACCGATGACCATCAATTGGTCAGACATCGCGAAAACGGCCCAGCAGCTCAATGGCGATTCAGTCGCGCATAGACAGACTGTGGCAGTCAAGGCCACTGGATTGGTCAACATGGCCAAGCCTGCAGCATCGTTCTCCGACGAAAGACAACGAGTTATCCCATAAACGGTTACCTCAAGAGTCAGCCTGTTGGTTCAGAAACGTATCAAGGCCGCATTCAGGCTTTCAGGCCACCACTGCGGATGACCTCCTGCACAAAACCTTCCCATAAACGGTCACCTCAGCACCTCTTTTGAGGCTTACCCGGCCCAGGATGCTCAATTCCAGGCCATCGTTCCTCGCTGCTAGGCGTCAAATGAGGGAATTCTTCCCATAAACGGTTACCTCAACCGCTTGGAACTCGCGTCAGGTAACCGTGGACTGGGAGAAGGAGGAGCACGCATGGCTCAATTCGGCCCGATTTGTCCCATAAACGGTTACCTCAAGGGCAAAAAGGCGGGGGCCAACCTACTTTGACATGGATCGGGGACACGGCTCGAAATGAAACGGGCCAGATTGGGGCGTTTTGTCCCATAAACGGTTACCTTGAGAGCTCCCAGACGAAGAATGGTTGTCAATCAGGGGGGAGAAAGCTCAAAAATGCCTGTCCACGCGCTCGCCAAGGGTGCCAACCTTCCCATAAACGTATACCTCAGGCCCAGTTTGGGCTCCAAACTGCCTGCTTTAGGTACCTCACCTGCTCCCAGGCTGCCAGGAGTATGTGGAAGTGTCCGGGACTTCCCATAAACGGTTACCTCAAGACCACCGACAGTGAGAGAAAGATGCTTTACAGCGGCCTCACAGCTACGAGCGCCTTACATCTCTCCCATAAACGGTTACCTCAAGCGCACATTTATCAGTGAAACGATCCTGAAATCGACTATCGGCCGATGACTGGGACATCGAACACTGAAAACTCCCATAAACGGTTACCTGGAGAGCAACGCAACAGTCGGAAACGGGTGTGAGCTACCCCCAAAGGTATACGTCGGCGAATCTCCCATAAACGGTTACCTCTACGCGAAACGACCAGCTGGCGAGGGCTGCAGGGCTACTCGATAGAGATCCAACAATCCTGGTGCACGGAACAACTCCCATAAACGGTTACCTCAAGCATCCACGGATGGAGGATGGATTCACGGCCATGGGGGCACGATGAGGACGTTGCACGCACAGAGGAAAGTCCCATAAAAGGCTACCTCAAGCCGATCCATAGCCACAAGAAGGGGGGGTCTGAATGCAGACACCCATCTAGCCACCCACCGTCTGAATAAAGGGCGTAGATCACGAAGATGAATCCCATAAACGGTTACCTGTGAAGGGTCTCACAAGTGAATTGCCATGGAAAACGGGACGTCCCACAGCGGAGGCGTGGTTGTGTAGTGAACATGAGAACTGGGGGCGGGTGCATATGGCTTCACGGACTCCCATAAACGGTTACCTCAAGGTTTTCCCATAAACGGGTACCTCACATCCCAAATCCATCGACCTGTACTCCCACAAACGGATACCTCAAGCCCATAAACACATACCTCAAGGCCCATGAACGGTTACCCCACCTCCCATAGACGTACACCTCATCGGGCTGCAAGGCGCGCCGGCTGGTGCTTTCAGACCCGCCAAATGTATTAAAGGAGTTAAAGTGTCTTTGGAAAGGTATACAAAGGGGGAGCGTGAGGTAACGTCTAGAGGTATACAACCGGCACAAGTCTGTTGACCATAGGAACGCCGACCAGTAGGATTCGCAACCCGCACCGCGCCCATCTGCCATGCCACCACCCAGACGAAACCAGAAGGGCCCCGAACCAGGCCAGATACAGCTCTTCAGGATCCCGGAAGTGCCTGAGCCCTACAAGAAGGCTGTACAGGTTCTGCATAGCAAGCCGCGGGCGCCGATGACCTTGATGCACAGGAAGCTAGTAAACGCCTGGCTCAAGAATGCTGTAGATCATGCTCCGGACAAAAACGGTTGGTGGACGATCAGCGTCACCAAGATGAATGAGAGCATTGGTTACGGGTCGAACAATCGGGACTACCTTATTTCCACCGCCAAAGAGCTGATGTCCACAGTGTTCGAGTGGGACATGATGGCCTCCCCCGAAAAGCGGGTGACATGGAAAGCGTCGGTGCTCTTTCCAGAGATAGAAATTAGGACAGGAGAGTTCAGGTACCAGATCAGCAAGCAGCTCCAAAGTACCGTCCTGGATCCAGAGGTATACGCGATAGTTGACCAGAATGTGATCCGGCAATTCCGGCGTGCGCCCTCGATACCGATCTATGAGTTTTGCACCCGCTATGAGAGGTTGAACAGGACGCCCGAGGTGAAGTGGGAGATGTTCAGGGACATGATCATGGGTGCGTCGGCGGATGCAAAGTCCTACCAGGAATACAAGGTCTTCAAGAACAAGGTCCTGAAGCCATCCATCGCTGAGGTATGTACCGTCGTTGATTTCGAGCTGGAGCTGGTGGAGGTCTACAAAGGCCGACGTGTCGAGAACATCTTCTTCAAGGTCAAGAGAAATCAGGCGCCTGTTCGACAGGAAGAGAACGGGCTCACCACCGAAGAAAACCTCGAGCTGCTTGGCGAACTGATCAAACTAGGCATTCCTCAGACAGAGGCTCATCGGCTTCTATCCAAGCACCAGGCCATGGAGATCGCCGCAGCTCTTGATTACACCGGAAAGCGTCTGGCGGACAAGAAGCGAGAGAAGCTAGAAAACCCTGCCGCGTATCTTCGAATGACGCTCAAGAACAGCTGGGCCGTGGTCGACGAAGTCAAACCTGCAAAGCGCGGAGAGCCTTCAGCTAGGAACGCACGACCGCAACAGGAAAAAGTCGATCTTGAGCAGCTGTTCATGGTCGAGCGAGACAAGGATGCGGAGCGCTATTTCTACGAGCTGGAGGTAGGGGAACAAAACGCCTTGATGGAGAAATACAACGCCCAACAGACAGTACCAAAGCTGAAGGTCAAGGCGGGGAATGAAAAACCACAGAAGGGCGCGGCAGCTGCATTCCTGCGTTGGCTTTCACTAGAGACGTGGGGCAAAGTCACACCCGATGAGCTGGTCGCCTTTGCCCAAAAACTTCTGGCTCCAAAGATGTCGGACAAAGGGTAGACAAGACTGACCCGTGGATGGCAGCAGCATCAAAGCGATACCATCTTTTGTGAACAAGCCAATAGCACTGCCATAGACGGATTGCTCCCTGCTTCCAAGACTGTAGGGCAGCAAAAATCAGGCAATCGCTTACCCTTGACGGGTGAGCTTTGTCACATAGCCTGATTGCATGACCGATACCAGAAGTCCATATGGAACAGCCCTTTCATGGGCCGCTGCCGCTTGCATTGGATTGGTCGTGACATCAACCACCCCACAGGAAAACGTGCGCGCAAGGGCGCTGCTCGGCACCAGCCAATGGATGACAGGCGACCTGGTGTACCGACGCGAGCCGGGATGGGTGAGTACCGCTGCGGCCGCCGGCAACGAGAGCGGCTCGCCGGCCTCCCACGTAGGGCTCATTGAAAAAGACGAATCAGGCCTCTGGGTATGGCACGCAGCAGCGCCGGAAGGCGCCAACCTGGGTGGCGTTCGCCGTGAGCCGCTGCACGTGTTCTTTGCACGGTCTTCCCTGGTCCAGCACCAGGGAACCGGAATGAAGCTGGAGCTGCACGAGGTGGCTGCAGTTGTGCGCTATCTGAACTCGGTGGTGGGCCATCGCTTCGACAGCAAGTTCGATCTGACCACTCCATCGGAGATCTATTGCACAGAGCTTGTCCTGCGCACTTTCGCATCTGCTGGGAGGCAGTTGGCAGCGATGGAGGCTGTGTTTGAAATCCCCATCTCTGGCCGTCTGCAGGTCGTCACTGTGGAAGAAATCCAGCGTGTCGCAACTGAGTTGGCTCCCGTCACTATCCACTGAATTTTCAAAGAAAGACCCTGCCCATGACTCTCGCACGTAAATCCATCGCTGCCGCAGCCGCGGTATCTGCACTTGCTCTCTTGAGTGCATGCGGAGGCAAGCAGTCATCCCCGGAAAAAGCTGTCGAAGCGTTCACCATGAGCACGTGCCAGGGCGACAAAGAAGGGGCACTGGCCATGTTCAACCCGGATGTGATCAAGAAAGCTGGTAAGGCAAAGGTAGAGGCATATCTGAGCCTGATGGAAGCTGAATGCACAGCAAGGGGTGGGGTCAAGAAAGTCGAAATCTTGGACACCACCGTGATCTCAAAGGAGCCGCGTGAGTCGTCGAAGGTCAAGTACAAAATCACATACAAAGGTGACACTGCTGCACAAACCAGCAATGCCGTCGCAACGAATTTCGATGGGCGGTGGTACGTGGGCAACTGACGCTGTCGCCTGAGAGTTCCCAGCTCGTAAACCAATAGATCGCTTCCAGCCTAGAATTCGGGCTGATCTGCTTTGCAGACACTGTCCTCGTGGCAGCAAGCCTCCTTCGAGGCAAAACATTTCTCCCAACCGGGTCTTCCCCGGCATGGGCAAGCCCACAACAGGACTTCTCCATGAATGACACACCCATGGTGGTGGACATGAAGCGTCTGCCATTCGTCCACTATGGTCTGTACCGCGTCTTGCAGACAGCGATAACGTTCGGCCAGGCCGAGGCAATGCTGCGTGACGGGCGGATTGACGAACGTGAGTTCGACATCTACCGCATGCAGTGGGTCTGGTCAGCAATTCGTTTCTCTGACGTAGGGCAGGCCAACAGCAAGCAACACGCATTCGCGAGCAAACGCGGCTGGTCCGCACTACAAGCTCGCATAGCCCGCCATCCGCAGCGAACGCGGTGGCTCACTAGGCGGTATCTGGGACGATGGCAGGTGCCAGTTGAACCCACACCGCACCACAGTTGAGGTAAATTCAAGGGGCTTCACCTCGTGTGATCGCGCACTTCTGTGCGCCCCATCATTGTCGGTTCACCACCGACGCATTCATCAACCCTCCGGGCTCAGCCCGGCAGGGATGGGCCCATTCACATGGACCCATGAAAAACGCTTCATTTGCACAGCCATACGTGCTGGTGCAGGAGTCAGCGCGCACGCCAGTGCCTCTTTCTGAAGAGGACCTGGAGTTGTGTCGCCAGGCTCAGATCACCGAAGGCGTGCCCGTTCGTTTCCTCCATCAGGGGGCTGCGACGGACATAGTGACTGGACAGATTCAGGACCCAAAAACTCCTGAGCCGTTCCACATCCGCTACTGGAACTTCGACAAAACCACCGCACAGCGCATCGCAGAGATCACAGGCACCACGCCCGTGTTCGATGAATCGCTGCGCAATCACGAGGGCCGCAACTGAGCGGTCCGCAGACCATCCCAGGAGATCTTTCATGAAAGTACCCGCACACATCCAATTCATTTGCAATCTGCAAAGCAGCTTCAAGGCGGCTGCGATGCTGGCATTGCTGATGGTTCTCTCACCATTGGCCCAGGCGCAAAGCGGCAATGTCTACAGCTACCCGCAACTGCGGGGCGGTGTGGACAACGCCACTGTCGTCCAGACCAGGCCAGTGATGGTGTCCACGCCGAACTGGCAGGAACGGGCTGTGGGCACTGCCGTAGGCGGAGCCCTTGGAGCCGCAATCGGCAATGCTGTGTCTCACAAGAGTCGCAACAGTGCCACAAGAGTGCTGGTCACAGGCTTGGCAGCTGCTGCTGGTGGATACACGGGAAACCGTGTCACACAGCATCTGAGCCAGCGTGATGCACAGGAAATCATTGTGCAAGCACCCAATGGGCGCATGTACGCGGTTGTGCAGCCTTCACCAGCTCCGCACATCAACCCAGGCGACAACGTGCGCGTTCTTCAGCAAGGTGGGCAGACACGGGTCATCCGTGGAGCCAACTGGCAGCAAGAACAGGCACCGGCCGCAAACTGGGGATCGGCTCCGATGTACGAAACGCCCCAACAGGTGGTTCGCTACGAGAGTCCGTTTCCCCGGCAGATGCAGTACGAGCACAAGCTCTACGGCGACAACTGATTGCTTTCACCAGCCATCAGTCCACCCTGCAGCCCTCGGGCAGCAGTTCACCAACCCAGCGGGGCCCCGGCCCCGCGTGGGCTGGCCTGCTTTGCCTTATCTGGAGCAGGACATGATCCAAGTCGGAGACATTGCGTTCGTTACGTTTCCCTTCGAGGAGAAACAAGCGGATCGCGTACACCCGGTACTGGTGCTTGAAGTGATGGAGCACAGCCAGTGCATCGTCGCGTACGGTTCCAGCAAGCAGGTCGATGCCAACTGTCCGCGTAAAGGCGAGGTAGTTGTCAGCGATCCTGAGCACCTCAGGCGTTGTGGACTGACCCGTCCTACACGCTTTGATCTGTGCATTCGCGCACGTCTTTTCGTGCCGCGGCGCTCCCGTGTTGGCGTCCTGCCAGCACAGGTGCATGGGCGCCTCTACAGCGCTGCCGTCACGGCGGGCCTGTTGGGGGCTTGACCAGTCAGAGACCTTTGTTAGCCTGTAAGCAGGAACACACGGAGGTCATATGCAAATCATTCGGAGAAAGAAAATCGAAGCGAAAGCACGCTATCAGCGTCAAAAAATCAAGCGCGGCCATCGCGTGCCAGAAGGCACGAATTACGAGGGCCTTCGCGCGCTGCTGCAGCGCAGTGGCACCGTCATAACCGCAAAAGCCTGACCCCTTGATGGGGGCGGGTGTCGCGACCCAACCCCAGCACCTTCGGATGCTGGGGTTTTTTTTGGCACGAAACAGCGCGCTCCAGCACGAAACAGCCCTTGAAACCCTGCAATCAGCCCACAGCAGGCAGGTTCATCTGGCACAGCAGCCGTGCATCGGACATACGCTTGCGCGAACAAAAACAGTCACGTTGACAAGAGGGAACTCCACTTCCATGAGCATCGACAAACGTTTCTTTCTCAAGGCCATGACCGTCAGCGGTGCAGGCGCAGCAATGCACGGATGCGCGGTCGTGCCGCAGGCGGCGGGCGATTCCGGTCACGCAACTGCCACGGGGCACGTTCAGCCCGCTGCGGCGGATGCCTCGCATTCGGTACAGGGGGTGTACCGCCCTCGACCATTCACTCCCGAAGAGATTCGCCTGGCAGATGAAGCGCGCCAGACCTTTGAGCAAGGCACCTTCGGAGGACCCGCGGGACAAGTTTCGCGGGCCGCACTTGAATCTGCATTGCAGGCCGTTCGGCGTGAGGCAGCTCCATTTCGCGGGTCCAGGACGGTGCCGCTCGAACAAGCTGTACCGCTGGCTCTCGCTGTGACGGGAATGCTCAAGCTGGTCGAGATGGGCAAGAGTGCGCCCCGCACCCAGACGGCATCCCGACGCCCGGAACTGCCACCCATCCAGATCAACGGCAGCGCGATCGTGGTACCGCCCCGGTCGAAAGTTCAGTTCACGCAAAAGGGCTATTGCATGGACTCGTCCCTTCCGGCCCCAGGGCAGGGCGAGAAGTTCACGCTACGGCCGATGAATCAGCTCATCGTTCCAGAGCTCTTGCCTCTGTATCAGGCGCTCCAACTGCAGGCAAAGACCGACCACCGCACTCGCAGGGCGATGCAGACGCTGGTTTGGGCCTTGCGCGAGGCAGGAACCAAGAGCCGGTACGTCCATGCGATTTCCAAGCCCCATCTGGAAATGATGGAGCGTGCCCAGCCTGGCGGGGCGCAGCTTTTCGTGAACTACCACCAGCAGCAGTACGCCAAGAACTTCAACCCTGTCGGCGAACTGCTTGGCCGGTTGCTCACCGTCCGCATAGACGGCCGCAACGTCAACCTAGCCAATTTGTTCAACTCGAACGACCCACGCGCAGCCGATGACCTGACAGATCGCACGATGGAGGATCTCATGTCCCGCCCGGTGCCAGGTGAGATCCCAAAGGACAGCAGCGACTACACGATGCTCCAGCCCGGGGTGGCTGCGCACGCGGTTGGCCGGTCCCAGCTGACCCCAACGATCACGGTGGCGAACACAACCGACCAGCCGTTCGTGTTCGATACGAAGGACTACTACGCCCAGACTCAACGTCAGGCCCAGCGTGTAGGGCTGGGGCCTCCGCAGAACGTGGCGCATGTCGTGAATGAGCCGGTGGTGCTTCCTGAAGTCACCGCATTCGGGCGTGCAATGGAAGAGGCCATTCAGGAATTGATCATCACCAGCATGGCAAACCTTGCCCGCTGGGCCATGCTTTACGCCCTGGAGCGCGGCAGCCGCTTCCACGCCAGCCAACTTGCCAACAAGACCCCGTTCTTGGGTAGTGCCGTGCAGCTTTCCAATCTGGTCCGTGGCAGGGACTGGTACACCGACGATCCACTCAACTGCGTGCAGCAGACGGTTGGTGCGTTGAGCACTGAGCCGGGTGCAGGCCAGTTCCTCAAGCAAGCTGGCGGCAACCCCACGGCAGCCGTCAACCGCCTGGCGAACAATGCGGTCAAGGAAGGCGTCATCAAAAGCGGCGAGCGCACGCAGTTCACCAGATCGGTCATGGATTGGCTGTCCAGCGAACCCGCCAAAACTGCCGCACGATCGTCGGGTGTGCAGGGCCCGGTTTCCAGTCGGGTCAACGAAGTCATGACTGGCGGTTGCCAGAAGGCTTGGAGCTGAAATGGCTCTCCCCGATTTCTGGCTCCCCAGAGAAATACAAGAACGCCGCGTCGCGCCCGATGCGCAGATCATGGAGGTCCTCAGCAGGAGCTTTCCACAACTGCACATATGGGTGATGACGAACGCGGTGTGGCTGCTGCTTCTCTATTTCATTGGTCTTGAAATGGCCCACTGGCTCAACGCGCCGGCACTGGTTTCTGAGGCGCTGATCGAAGTGCAGTTCTGGGCTGAACAGGACTACGGTGTAACGAACACAGGCGCAATCCTGATTGCGATGTACATCGTGACCTTGGGCGTAATGGTGCTTGCGTCTCTGGCCATGATGTGGTCTGCGGTCATGTGGTCGGAGGCCACCTACATCGCTTCACTGGTTGCTATCCCTGTGATGGGGCTGGTGATGGGCGTGCTCTACGCGGTCATCAACCTCAAGATAGTTGCAGGCATACAGACCGGGCTGGGTTTCGCGTGTGTGATTGCCTTCTTCCAAGCAGAAATGCGCAAGCACATGGCCATAGCCCTTTTTGCAACGCTGGGCTGGTTGCTATGGAAGCTGGTGCTGGGCACCGTCAACGTGCAGGATGTCTGGAAGCTCGTCTTCTTCTCGCTCGCCATCCCTGTCCTGGTGGCTGTGCAACTGCGCAACATCCTTTCGGAGTTGTTCGAGGGATACCTCCGGGAAGTGAGGGACCAGTACACGCTGCCACTATTCGTGATCCACGCAGTGAACGTGTACCTGACTCTGCCACTCCTGTATTCCCTATGGAAAATGCTCAAGCGCGCAGGTTTTGGGCTCTTCCAGCGGCGCGGCAAGCCAGCGGAGAACGTCTGATTTGCCAGCGGGCGTGCATCCCAAGGACCGTTTGACTAAGATGTGACCGTTCGGCCTCTGCGCCAACGCTTCGCTGACTCGTTCAGCCCTATCACCAAGCCCATGGCACCCTGCCATGCGGCCGGGGTCATGGCCATTCACATGACCCTTCAACACGCAAACCCAACTCAACTTTTTCACCCTGGTGTGTGCGTCATTACGCCCGCAGCATTGCGCATCCTCGAAGAGGCTGACCAAGACCCCGCCGGCCTGATTGATCGGCACTGCAGGGGCGACTGGTCAGCCATGCCTTCCCTGGCGCGGCAGGCCAACGAACAGGCCCTGCGCACAGGAAAAAGCATCCTGTCCACTTACCCCGTCCCCGGAAAGGGAATGGTGTGGGTTCAGACCGATCCTGCCGTGCCCGTCACCACAGTCCTCTTGCCGAGCGACTACTGACTCGCACATTCATATTCACACAGCAGGCCCTCACAGGGCACTGCGCATTTAAAGGAAATCACACAGTGGTTATCACCTATATCCCGGTGCCAAAAATGAACCGCGAGTTCTTCCGTGGCTATGCCTTCATGTACCAGCCGCAGTGCCCGAACTGGACGGACTGGTGTGGCGGCGGGCCACTCGATAACGGCGCTGTGCGCTAAGCAAGGAATCTCATGAGCAATGACATGAGCATTCGAACTCTGGAGCCCATCCGGCTAAAGCCAGGGATCACTCTTCCAGCAGTAATCCAGGCCCTAAAGCCCTTCCTTTTATGGCATCTACACGGCTCTGACGTCGATGTACTGGAGGGAGTGGCTGGTGCGGACTCTCTCCTCGAAATAGATGAACTCTGCATCGAGTTGCAGATAGGGCATCTGAACTTCTACATCCCTTGTAGAGGGACGGGCTCCGGAGCACCGCCATCTGGCCCCTACGAGGAGGCACTCGAAAGCCTGCGGCCCCACATCTGTGAGGACGCATTCATTGAAGTCATCGACCATGACATCAGCGCAGCGAACGATTGTGCGGTCGTGGTTCACGTGCTGACCCCAGTGGATCGCAACTACACCGATGAGCAGGCCATAGTGGCTTGCGCGGCTGCACGAATACGCAAAGTGGCTCAAGCAATTGCGCCGGAGAACGTTCTGGAGCTTGTCGCTTTGGATCCACTGGGTCAAGGTAGCAAGAAGACAAAGCCTCATGCCGGCGTTACCAGCACGATCAAGAAAGGCGACACTTTGTGGTTCGTACCCTACGACAAACGCTACTGGCTTGGGGAGGTCGAACTGACTGTAAGCAGCGTCGGGCGTAAGTACCTAGGTCTGCGCTGGGGATCGTCTAAAACCATGCGCTGCCACAAAGACACTCTGGATGTACAAGAGGCTGACGGAAACAAACCCGGCCGCTGCTACATGTCAAAAGCTGGCTACGAAGAGGAACGGGCTCAGCGCGATAAGTGGGCGAAGTTCCAGAAGCTCGTCGCGCGAGAGTTTTCCCGTCCAGAAGCACTCCCTGAATCCGCAGTCGATCTTCTGTTGCAGCGCCTGAGCGTCGGAAGCCGCTGATCGAAAACAACTGAATTGCTCCGATATGGAGCTTCACATTCCACCCACCGGGTCACTCCCGGTGGGGGTGGCCCTCAACAAAAAGGGACACCATGGACCCATACCAGTTTTACCCCACAGGTGCCAAAACCGCCGCACGCATGTGGGCCAAGTTCAAGCGCCCCATAGTCCACGTCTGCGATATCAGTGCAGGGAAAGGACACCTGATCAGACATGCTTTGGAGGGATTCCCGGGAGTGCCCGACGATGATCTTCCCTGGCTCGCAGGTGTGGAAGACGACCCGACGCCGCATCGAACTCATGGGTTTGTTCGCCGCACATCTCTGAAGTCAATGATGCGTATGCGCTTCGGCGACATCGAGGAGTTTTCTGCGGTCGAAATCGATCTGCGTCACCACGGTGACCTAAGGGAACTCAAGGCCAAGATCATTGGGCATGACTTCCTTCAGGTGTCATCTCTGGCCACGGTTACACAGGTCATCTGTAACCCACCGTTTCACAACGCTGAGACACATGTACTGCATGCGTGGGAGGTTCTTTATGACGCAGAGATAGTGGCCATCGTCAACGCGAATACCATCCGCAACCCCTACACCCAGCAGCGACAGAGGTTGGTCAGGCTGATCGAAGACCACGGAACCGTCGAGTTCCTTCAGGACCAGTTCACGGACGAAGTTGAGAGAACGACGAACGTGGAGATTGCACTGATCTATCTTGAAAAAGTCCCGGCGCGTTCGCTCGACATGAGCCAGATCCTTTATGGCCTGCGCGCGGATGCGGGACTTCTGGACGAGTTGCATGCAGAGTCCAAGACAGGTCATGCACTGGCCCTGCCTGAGAACTTCATTTCCAACACGTACGAGCGTTTCAAGCTGGCGGTCGAAGCCCAGCGTCGCGCATGTACAGAGCAAGCCATCGCTGAGAACCTGTCGGCCGGCCTTGGCCTGACCCTTGAAGAGATGCAGGCCAAAGGGGTCGGCAATGAAGTCCGGTTGACGCCGGGAGACGTGCGAGCGGCAGCGAATGCCTTGTTCAATACACGCTACAGCGATCTCAAGCGCCGTGCATGGGCACAGATCATCCGATCTTCCATCCTCACGGATAAGGTATCCAACCAGGCGCGCAAGAAGCTGGAAGCAACGGCAGCGAGCATCTATGAGCTGGATTTCTCCATCGCCAACATCCACGGGTTGCTTCTCGGCCTGGCCCAGTCGATGGGCGAGATCTACACGAGCATGGTCCTGGACCTGTTCGATGCGATGGTGGGACGAGATACCGATAACGTGGTTTTCTACCGCTCATTCAAGTCGAACGACAAGCACAGGATCGGTATGCGAATTCGCAAGAGCCGGATCATCCTGCCCCGCGTGAGGTGGAGCAAATACAGCGGACTGGACTACGAAAGCAAGGCCTTCCTTGCGGATCTGGACAAGGTGTTTGGCTACCTCCAAGGGGAGCAAAACGCCTATGACGGGATAGTCCAGGCCATTGCAAAGCATGACCACGATGTATCCGAAGCGCAGCGGGTATCGACGCGGCTGTTTGACTTCAGGTACTACAAAGGCGCTCAAACGCTGCATGTGTATCCGAAGGACGCTGGCGTGATCGACAAGCTCAACCGCTTCGTCGGTACGCACCGCCAATGGTTGCCGAACGACATGCAGGAGGCTAATGCCGATTTCGTACGCCAGTATGAAAAGGCAGAAAGTCTGAGCAAGGCTTACACAGATGCACTTGGCAAAAAGACGAGATTCCTCTCTGATCTGAGCCCGGCGCGCAACCTGTTGAAGGTCATGGAGCAGCAAACTGGGGATCTGGAACCTGGCGCCCTGCGCGGACTGCAAATGCTCAGCGAAAGCATCGAGCAAGTGCACTCGGAACTCAACATTCGATGCGGGCCGGCCCTGGCTGCTCCCGTCGATCCAGCCGGATTGCTCCCGCAAGGCGCGTCCATTCATCAGCCGATGCAATTGCTACCGGCATAGCCTTTTCCAACCTCGCCCCGGCTCACGCCGGGGTAGGGGAGGCCGCTTGGTCCTGCAGCAATGCAGGGCTCCTCAAAACTTCCACAAACAGTGAGGGTGTTTTGAAGAGCGGGTGGCACCGCGGATGTTGTTGTCCGTCGTCTCCCATCGATTTGCCAACGCGCTGGATTTCCTCTGCTACCGCCATTAGACTGGCGTGGCTTTTTACGCATCGCGCACCTGTTGCGCCCCAGCTTTTGCTGGCATCAATTCCCCCATGGGCTCCCTCCCATGCGGCGGGGGCCCTTTTTTTAGGACCCCCAAAATGGATAGAACCATCACCAATGAAACGGAGCGATTTCGCATTCGTTTTGACGACCTGATCCGTGACGAGTCGGAGCGTTATCCCTCATCCAGGTACGTCCACTACAACCTGCAGCATCAGCAGTTCTGGATTGGCAAAGACGACCAGGACCAACTGGTTCTGGTGAACCAGTTTGATCAGTACCCGATCTCGGAGCTTTTGGGGCGTAAACCCATGGGTTTGGCCCTCCAGGTGGAGAAGGGATTGCGCTTGGTTGGCGGTCAACGCATGAAGGCCGAGGAGTACATAGCTCTGTGGCGAACAGCGCCGGTGCTCACCACTGACCAGGCACGCGCGAGGGGCATCCAGCTCGTCATGACGGCGGACCGTGTACTGGACAAAGCATTAGCAGCGGCTCAGTCCGAAGCAGAAACAGCCTTGATTCAAAGCCATGGACCGTTTGAGGCCAGCGATTCAGGACTGGTCGAGTTCAAGGTGGATCTGAGCCACTTTGAGGGCCACGTTCTGATGAACATGCTTCGCTTCGCATGGGGGGAATCAGGTCGGTCGGCGCCAGTCACGAGGATCGTCCTGTCGCCCCCAGCGGGAAAGCCAGTGGAAGCCCCGCAGGTGCCGATGCAGGTTGATTGGACACAGGAATTGGAGGCTCTGGTATGAGCTCCACCATCATCTATCACCGTTTCTGCGCACTTGTCCCGGCCGCGCACGTTGGCGAGCGGGAAGATTGGTACCTCATGATCGAACAGCACGGCTGCACGAACTCGTATGAATCAGGCAGCAATCGCCGCGCTCGGTCATGGGCCGTCTCCTATGCCGGAACGTTCAATTCCGTCATGGAGCGATGCATTGCAGATGCGGCCTACTTTGACAACGCGTGTATGCACTGGGAAAAGCACTACGGGCACCTGAAGGCTGAGGAGGCCATCCGCAAGGACCGCTGGCGCCTGATGCACCCAAAGCTTCGCATTGAAGAAGAAGGTGTCATTGCGCTACGCGGCGGCTTGGTCGTTGTCACGGTCGACAAGGACGGCAAAAGCGTCAAGATCAGTGATGCGAATGCGGTGAGAGCTGCAATCGAAGAGCACCGCCCGATGCTCGACGATGCGAGCGTTGGACAGATCATGTTTCGAGCGTGTGGACCGCGGCTTTAGTCGGTGCCCTGGCCTCTATCAAACGATATTCATCATGGCCGGGATTAGCACCCTTTATGGGGCAATCCCGGCTCTTCAACTGGATGCGCGGAGACCCGCCATTCCGAACAAAATGACAAACGAACAGACAAAACCGGAACGATCAGAAAGTGCGAAAGTCCTTGCTAGGCTGATTTCACGGCTGCAAGCCATGGGCTTCACAACCGATTCAGCTATTCCCGTTGATGCAATCGACTGGGTCTCGGATGCGGTGAACGAGGTCGTGGACCAGCATTTGGGGCTGGGGGACATGCACTGCAAGGTCATCTACTCCAGGTCGGAAGATGGCTTCTGGTGCAACAAGGAAGGATGGACGCGGGGAACGCCGACGTTCTTCTTCGACGAAACGGTAGACCTGCCCAATGTGCAAGATGCCCAACTACTGGAGTGGAATGCGGAGACCAAAAAACTTCTCGCAGACCACTGAACACCAATGAAAAAAAGACCCAGCGCTTCACGGCCTGGGTCTTTTTCTTTTCTACCGTCTGAATCTGGGATGTGTGTTCTTGGCTACCGGTTCAAACCACTGCGTTGCAAGGACCGCATGCGAACCCTGTCCGCACAGTCCACCCAGGCAATGAACTGGCTCCTGCCCCCCGGGTTCGCGCCCCGTGTAAGAGGTTCACGACCACACTCCTGTTCAGCCAGGTCAAGCAGGACGGGATTGAAGTTGAGGTTTCGATCCCAGCCCTGAGCACGGGAAACCGCGGCGTCTACCCAGTACACATCGGCCGCAGGCGTTTCCATCGCTTTTGCGATGAGTGCACCGGGCAAACCCGCTCGCCTGTATGCCAGTGCCACCAGATCGCCGGCGGGCTCGATCTGACGCCGCGCCGATGCAACCGATGTGTCTGCCTCGTTGCGCACATAGATCCGGTGAAATCCAAGTTTGCTGTTGGGTGGGAGCATTCTCAGGAGACCAGCGCTCCAGATCAGGGTGCATGCACTCGCGCAGACTGCTCCCGGCTTCACGACTGTGAAAGAGTGCCATGCGTTGAGCATGGAAGCGATCTTCATGGCGTCATCGACACTGCCACCCGGAGAGTCAAGAACCACGTTGAGGAGGTTGTATTCGCCCGTGGAAACGCTGGAGGCAAGCAGGCGCGACAGCCGTGCCGCGTCGCCCGGTTGAATCTCGCCCGAAATTTCAAGCCCCCGGGGGGTCTGTAGTGGCTTGAACTCAGCGGCAGCGCTAAGTCCGGGAAGCAAAGCGAAGAGAAGCGGTAGCAGGCAGGCAAATAGACGCATTCCGTAACGATACCAGCGTCGTTAGCTTGTGCCAGCGGAAGTGCCGAAAGTCGTTACTGGTGCTAAATTCTGCTGGTCGCAACCGCGAATGCGCACGTTCTGTGCGCCCCATCACCACCTGGCACTGCGCCAGAAATCACCCTACGGGCCTCGTCCGTAGGGCGGGGCCCTTTCATAGGACCCCAAGATGCAAACCCAGACCACTCCTCGGCGTTTTGCGCCCAGGCAAATTCTTGCTGCCCTTCAGGAGCAGCGAGTTCATGTCATCGCCCCGGAACTGCTCAACGATGAGCCGTATGAGGGCCATGATCCGGCGAATTACCCCTTCGTCCTGTTTCCAGTGACTGTGCAGCAGCGCTGGGAAATAGTTGACGGATGGCGCATCGACGCCAAGGGCCAGGTATTTCCTGGCCATGTTGTTCCCGTGCCAGTGCGGATGAGCGATGTGTCGTGCATAGACATGGTGCAGGAAGAGGTTGCTCGACCTCTCCTTGATTTCGCGCATGACGGATTCGCGAGTCCTGAAACCCAGCTGGTCGCCCAGACCCTTTGTTCAGATGCCAAGGCTTGGGACGCCCTGCTGGCCAGCGCTGACCTCAACAGCGACAACTGGAACAGCCTGGCAGCTGCAGCACTGAAGGAGTACGCCAAGTCAAACCGGCACGCTCTGGGATTCATGCGTGTCGATCTGTCCATCGTGGACTTTGAAGAAATCGCAACGCAATTCGAACCCGAGTGTTCGCCGGTGTCGAAGCCATCCAATCGGCAACCTCGTCCCGCTTTGGCAGCGGCGACGAAAACTCCTGAAGTGAAGGTCGAGTTGGAAGCGGAGGCTGATGGTCGCAAGATTGCCCAGGACGTCCTTGATGTACTGAGGCTGGCGACTGCCGACGACTCCCACATCTACCTGCAGGGGCAGATGCCGAAGACCCTCTACCGCAAGGTGGATGCTGTGTTGACGGCGATGGGGGGCAAGTGGATCGGCGGAAGCCGGCGTGCCCACCGTTTTCAGGAGCCCATTGCACACGACCTGCTACAGGCTGCATGTCGAACGGGGCGCTACACAGATCCGCGGGATCACGGTTTCTTCCCGACGCCGATGCCACTGGTCATGCGAATGCTGGACCTAGCCGGGATAGGGCAGGGCATGCAGGTTCTGGAGCCACAAGCCGGCGATGGTCGGCTGGCACTCGCTGCAGCTGCCCGTTGCGGCGGAACGCACTACGTCACGGTATGCGAACTGCTGGACACGAACTTGCGAAGGCTCTCGGAGCTTGGATTCGCGGGCGTTTGGAGCGGAGACTTTCTGCGAGTAACGCCTGAACGCCGCTTCCATGCTGCAGTTCTCAACCCACCATTCAGTGGGCATCAGGACGCAGAGCACATCGTGCATGCCAGCAGGTTTGTGGTTCCGTCAGGTACGGTCACGGCCATCGCATCACGGTCTTGGATGCATCAGGCCAACAACAAAAAGGCGGCGGCGTTTCGCGAGTTCATTGCGAAGGTCAAGGCCACGGTCGAGGAAATCCCTTCTGGTGCTTTCCGCGAATCCGGAACTGAGGTGGCAACCACCTTGATTCACTTCAAGGTGTGAACCATGCGCCAACTGAGTTGGCACCGCGCGGCCCCGGGTCGCGCCGCATTCATCAAACCCATCGGGGCTTCCCCGATGGGGGAGGCCCTGTCAAAGGAGCCGAAATGGTGACATTAGATTTGTTCGGAGACGCCAGCGTCACGAACGTGCAGACGCAAGAGGCGACAGCCTCGGCAGCCGTCACTTGGCAGCGCGCCAGTCCGGAAGAGCGAGCCAAACGGCGCATTTCGGCAGTGCTCGATGAGGGCCATGTCGTGGTTGTCGCGTTCAGTGCAGGAAAGGATTCATCGTGCCTGGCAGCGTTGGTACTGAACACGGCCAGCGAGCGCATTGCAGCAGGCCTGGAGTGTCCACCCATCCTTGTGACCCACTCCAACACCGGAGTGGAGCAACCGGAGATCGTTGAGCTTGCTTTCAACGAGGTGAGCAAGATGCGCAAGTTCGCGCATCAGCATGGCATCGAGCTTCAGGTACTCGTTGGTGAGCCACTGCTGGGTGACAGCTTCCCAGTACGTGTCATCGGTGGGAGGGCTTTGCCCTCATTCCCGGACAGCCGGGCAGACTGCTCGACCAACTGGAAGATCTATGTGAACGAACGATTGGTGAAGAAAGCCATCGCTCTGAGTGCTTCGATGCAACGCTGGAAAGAGGCCGTGGTCATGACAGGCGTACGCCAGGGTGAATCGGTTGCGCGCGACATACGGATCAGGGCCAGAGGCGAAAGTGTCGAAGGCATCTGGCGAAACGAGATGGGCCACATGCGGGTATCACCGATCATTGACTGGGAAGTCGATGACGTGTGGGAGTTCATCGGACTGTGTGCAGCAGGTGTTATCCCTTCATACAGCGACTTTGCCGACACCATGCGGATCTATCGCGACTCGGGCGGATCGAGTTGTGTGATCGTTGCCGACATGAAAAAACAGGCTGCTGCCGCTCCATGCGGGGCGAGGACCGGCTGCTGGAGCTGTACAAGAGTGCGCGTCGATCATTCCATGACGCAGATGATGGCCTCCGATCCCCAGCGCTATGGGTATCTACGTCCTCTCGCACGATTGCGTGACTTCATCAGTGCGACTCAATACGACTGGTCACGAAGAGCATATGTCGGTCGAACGATCGACAAGGATGGGTACATCGAGGTCGGTGCTGACAGCTACTCTGCGTCGATGGTGCGTGAGCTGCTTGTGTATGCGCTGACTGCCCAGATGCGGTCAGGCGTGAAGATCATCAGCACTGCCCAACTCATTGCGATTGACGCGAAGTGGTCGCAGTACGCCATGTGGCCGCCCTTCACCGCCATCAAGACGTATTTCGAGGTGATGTCCGGGGGTGCCATGGAAGCGCCAGAGGTGCAGGCATTTCCAAAGACGCCGGTTCCAAAGCTGGGCAAGATTCATGTCGGACAAGACTGGATCGAGGTGCATGGCAAGAAAACGGTGGCGGGGCTGCGTGACCTGGGCATGGAAATCTTCCATGAGAGTTGCGGCAGCAGCCTTCGCCAACTCGCAAGCGGCGCGCTGGTCCTTGACGTGGAATCCGAGGGTTCTCTCGAAATCGACGAGGAGGCGGCAGCTGACTTCTTGGGTGTGCTCGCCGACGAGTACGTGGAGGCGCACTGCAGGGATGACCATCCGAACTGGACTGAAGGGTTCAAGATCTACCTCCAGCTGGGGTTGATCGAGATTCCGAAGGGACAGAGCCAGCAGACAGACAAGATTCTGCGTCGCTCACAGTGGCGCCAGGAGCAGGGGCTGCACGGTCAGCCTGACATCAACACCCTCATTGAGCGACTGGACGTGCGCTACGGCCACCAGCAGTCACTCCTCTAATCATTCATCCAGGGCCCGGCACGAAAGTGTCGGGCCCTTTTTTATGAGGGCTCTTGACACGAGCTAAAACTGTGCGGAAATGGTTTTATCTAGCGAGGAAGACCACCATGAACCAGATCGAACTTGTAGTTTCAGCAACCGAAGCCGAAGGCCTGGCAACAGAGCAAGGCAAGGCCATTCAAGCCTTTGAATTCAACGTGCCGGCCAGCACGCATCGCCAGCTCATGCAGAGCACTGTCACCACCCGCAGCAACACCATCAAGGCGATGGTGGAAGACATTCGTGTCCTGCCGGGCTTTAATCCCCGTCTTCCCGGCCCAGAGATGGATGCCCACATCCGCCAGATCGCCAATTCGATCTTGAAAGAGGGCTTCTTTGAACACAAGCCCCTGGGCGGATTCGCTGGGAAGGAAGGTAAGAAGGCCGTCATCTACGTTTTCGACGGTGAGTGCCGGTTCCGCGGGACGCAGCTTGCCAATGAGGAAGGTGCTGGCGTTGAAGAGGTGCCCATCGTTCTCGCGCCTGAAGGGACGGATCTGGCAACCCTGCTGGTGTCCATGGTTCGCAGCAACAACAACAGCAAGCCATTCACCCCGATGGAGCTGTCCATCATCTGCCAGCGTATGAAAAAGGATGGCGTGTCGGAGGGAAAGGAGGGCATGTCCAACGAAGCCATCGGCGAGCGCCTAGGGTTCACAGCGGAGTATGTCCGTGGTTTGCTCACTCTCAGCGAAGCGCCCGAGGCGATCAAGGACATGGTCACGCAGGGCACAGTTGCTGCGGCGTTGGCCATTGACACGGTTCGCAAGCACGGCGAAGACGCATCAGAGGTCTTGAAAACCGCTGTCGAAACTGCCAAAGCAAGCGGGCGCGAAAAGGTGCGCAAGAGCGATTTCGCTCACAAGCCGCCGACAGCCACCATTAAGCGCGCCGCTCCTCAGATGCTTGCCGTGCTGACCGAGGTGAAGAATGACCAGGCCTACCAGGCGCTTCCCGAGGTGCTGCGGAAAAAAATCGAAGACCTGCTCAGCCAGATCCAGAGTTCACCACCTCTAACCAAGGATGACGACGAGCAGGGTGCTGATGCCGAGTCGGTAGGCTAAAGGGCGTTTGGCATCATCAGCATGTGTAACGAAGGACAGACATGAGCACCACCATTCCACATCCCCAAGGCGTTGACCTGCAGTTTGTTCAGGACAACATCGATCGCTGCCAGGACGAAGCCCGCACCAAGCTCCAGGAACTGACGGCAGGGATGAATCCGCACGAGAAAGCCACGTTCACGCTGGCCATGATGGTGCAGTCCGGGTTCGACGCGACTGAGATGGTCGGTATGCCGCTGGTCAAGACGGTCGCTGCAGGGATGGTGCAGTCCCTTCCGCAGGTACTTGGCCACCATCAGCCCAGCAACTGAGACCTGGTTCGGGCACCTTGTCGTTTGTGGAGGGGCCTCGTAGCGGCCCGCTGTCTGGATTGGCAAGCCTGTAATGTGCCAGTAGCTGTGCATTTCTCTGGGCCGGATATTAGAATTCTCTGACCTGACCAACCTTGGTCATTGCTGCCTTGGCAGCCCCGCGCACCTCGCGCTTCATAAACCCAACTGGGACCACGTCCCGGGAGGGGCATGGTTCCTTTTTGAAAGGACACCATGAGCGAGCTACTTGAGCTTGTCGTTTGTTCCCTACAGAACGGGGGAACACCAATCGGCAAGCCTCCAGGTGAACGATCTTTCCTCTTCTACAACCGTGGCGAGAAGATCGTGATCACCAAAGAACACCTGCGGCAAATGGAGAACCACCTCGGCGATTCTCTGGTGGTTGTGCCAGACCCGACCTGTGCCTACGCGGTGACACAACGCCAGGCCGACAGGCTGGGCCTGCCCAGTCCGCGAACGATGCTGGCCGACGCCATCATCTGACAAGCCCGCTGTTCTGACAGCGCCAATTTCATCCCTGCAGGGTCCTGGCCCTGTGGCCATGGTCCCTGTCTAAAAGACAAATCATGGAAAACACATCCTCTGATCAAATCACCACATGGCCGCGCCTTCCGGTCACATACCTGAAGCCCGGCAAATACCAGCCGCGACGTGACATGGGCGACCTCGAGTCGTTGACCGATTCGATTCGTCTGCACGGCGTCATGAGCCCCATCCTTATTCGTCCGCTGCCCTTGGGCAGTGAAACACCCTACGAAATCGTGGCTGGTGAACGCCGCTGGCGCAGTTCGATCAACGCCTTCGGCAAAACGGATGAGAACATGGTCCCCGTCATGATCCGCGTCCTTTCGGATGCAGAAGCCATGGATGCGGCTCTCATCGAAAACATCGAGCGCAAGCCGATGAACGTAGTCGAGGAGGCAGAAGCCTGTGCCCGCGTCCTTGCCGATTGCAAAGGCGACCACGACGAAGCAGCACGCCGCTTGTCAATGCGTCCCGATGCGTTCCGCAAGCGACTTGGCCTCATGGCCTGTACTGCTGACGTCCGCGTCGCGCTCGTCGAAAAGAAGATCCTGCTGGGCCATGCCGAACTGCTCGCAGGGATGCGAAAAGAAGCGCAGGAACAGGCGCTCAAGCTCCTCCTGGATGCCGCGAACCAGCCAACCGTGGCGCAGTTCAAGACCCTCATCGAGCAGCGCGCACAGTCCCTGACTGCTGCGATCTTCGACAAAGAGGAGTGCGCGGGTTGCCCGCACAACTCTGGCACGCAGCAGGCCCTGTTTGGAACTGCGATTGCAGAAGGCAACTGCACCAACAGTTCCTGCTACAAGGAGAAAACGGAATCCGAACTGACCAAGCGAGCTGACGCCTTGAAAGAGGACTATCAGGTGGTGCGGATCATTCGTCCAGGTGACAACTACAGCATCACGTCGCTGCGCCCGGATGGGGCACGCGGCGTTGGAACCGAGCAGGCCCAGGCCTGCCGCTCATGCCAGAACTTCGGTGCGGCCGTGTCCAGCCTGCCCGACTCGCTGGGCGCTGTGTACCGCAATCAGTGCATGGATATGGCGTGCAACACCAAGATGGTGGCCGCGCGCATGCGTGCAGACAAGGAAGCGCAGGCCGAAGCTGATACCTCGAAGGCTCCAGTGGACTCCGCACCATCGGATGCGACTGGGGAAGAGAAGAAGGCCAAAAGCCCTGCCAGCAGCGCCGCGGCTACGCCAAAGCAGTCCACCGCCCCTACGGCATACGGTCGCGCGGTGGTCGAGTACCGTGAGCTCGTCTGGCGTCAGGTGCTGACGCGGGTTGTGGTGAAGGCTGAACCCGTCCTCAACCGCTGCATCCTGATCGCGTTGCTCTGCACCCGGCCATCGCGCATTGACGATAGCAAACTGCGTGAAGCACTGGGAAAGGTGCTTCCTCAGATCAAGGACCATTCGCCCGGCGATGTACTCGCGTCGATCATGGACTCCAACAATCAGCAGCTGCAGGTTGCTATGCAACATCTGCCTGCGTACACCAGCAGTCAGCTGGCAATTGCTGAGGTGACGGGTTTGCTGAAAACCCTGAGCGTCAAGCTGGAAGACCACTGGAAGCTCAATGAGGAGTTCCTGAAACTGCTCACGAAAGCTGAGATCGATGCTATGTGTGGGGAGATCGGCATCAAGAAAGCCCTTGGTGACGACTACACAGCGGCGATCAACGGAAAGAAGGACGAACTCATCAAGCGTGTGATGAGCGTTGAAGGCTTCGACTACACGGGCAAGGTGCCTAAGTCGATGCGTTGGTAAGGCGCGCAACGCCCTTGGCCCCACGGTTCATACCGTGGGGTTTTTTTTCGTTTTTAGAAATTGAAAAACCCCGGAAGCGCGAGGCTTCACGGGGTTGGAATGGAGGGATGCGGATGGTTTGCGCTAACTGCCGAGGAAACCCAGGATGTAGCAACGTGCCTTCCAAAAGGCATCTGTAAGCCGGGTCGAGGTGATGCCGTAGTGCTCAGATGCTTCCTGGTCGCATGCGATGGCATACAGGCCGCGATCGTGGGCACTGCGAAGGATGGATGAAGCGCGCTTGCTTTTCATGGTGCTGACGCCGTGAACGGGCTAGGTGCCCTGGTGAATGATGAGGTAGGAAATCGCGTTAGAACGCGCTTTGGAAATCACGGGGCGCAGCTTCGGCGGAACGTCGGTGAACTCGACACTTAGGTTGAGGACGAATTCCCAGACGCCAGCCTTGCCGTTGTGTTTGTGGGCGAATGACGATACGCGCTCCACCCACTGACATTCGGGCACCAGAACTGGGTCTTCGTATGGACCGACGATATCGACCATCGAAATTGAAAGGATCTCCTCTGAAATTGCGCCTGGCAATGCCTCGTTAGCGACAGGAGCGGAGCTACAGATTTCATCTGGCGGAGCCACTTCGTTGCCTTCGCAATCCACGATGTAAACATTTGCGCGTGCTTGACGGACCAAGGTATCGCGCATCTGTAGTGCCTCATTGAAGTCGATGGACTTGTTTGCGCAGTCAGCGTCGGCCCAAACGTAGTAGGGAGGTTGCGCCGGATTTCCGAGCGCGTTCATTACAGTGTCTCCCCGACCTGGGCGAGTGGTTGGTGTTGGAACATTCAAGATCTATCTCCTCGTTGGTGATAGGCCCTGCTGCCAATGGGCGTCAGGTGCCCATCGGGTTTTGCTTCGCGTGTGATCGCGAAAATGATCGTCGCTATGACGAGGGCTGCAAAGTGCAGCGGCTGTCGAAAACAGTCTTGAAATGATACGCACGTTCCGGCTGGAAAGCATGCGCATGAGAATAGCGATACATCACTCGATTCCGAAAAGTGAAGATGAGCGCTTCAACGCCGTGCCGCACTCAGGCCCTGTTACTCCTCAGTCTACATGGTTGATTGCCGTCGCATCCATAGCTTCCCTGGCACACCCTTTGAAGTGCGAGGGCACGGCTTCCCGGACCTCTAAGGCAACGCTGATTAAGGTCCACCATTGAGAGGGGTCAAACGTTATCTGCAGATGAAGCAGCAGACCTTGGCAATGGCCGCAGATCAAGACTTCTTGCGGACCATGGAGACAATAGTGCCATGGGCCGCTCTGTGCCAGGTGATAGAGCCGCACTACCCCAAAGCAGGCAACGGCCGCCCGCCCATTGGCCTTGAGCGCATGCTGCGCATCCATTTTCTTCAGCACTGGTTCAACCTGGCCGATCTGGCGTGCGAGGAGGCTCTGTATGACAGTGCCAGTCTGCGCCGCTTTGTGGGGATTGACCTGGGCCGCGAACGCGTGCCCGACGCCACCACGCTGCTGAAGTTTCGCAAACTGCTCAATGAGCAAAAACTGGGTGAAGCCCTGTTTGCCAAGGTAGGCCAGCAATTGCAGGAGCGCGGCTTCAAGGTCAACACCGGCACCATCGTGGATGCCACCATCATCGCCGCGCCCAGTTCTACCAAGAACGCCGACAAGGCGCGCGATCCCGATATGCACCAGACCCGCAAAGGCCAGCAGTGGTATTTCGGCATGAAGCTGCACATTGGCGTGGACAGCCAAAGCGGGCTGGCGCACAGCGCCGTGGTGACGGCGGCCAACGTGCATGACAAACACCCGCTGCCCGATCTGCTGCATGGCAACGAGCAGCGCGTGTACGGCGACTCGGCCTACGCCAGCCAGAAGGCTCTGATCCGGGGCAAGGCGCCCCAAGCCAAAGACTTCACCAACCAGCGCACCCGCCGTGCAGGCGAGGTGGACGAAGTTCAGCGGGCCAAGAACCGCAACAAGTCACGCATCCGCGCTCGGGTAGAGCATGTGTTCGGGGTGGTCAAGCGCCTGTGGGGATTCACCAAGGTGCGCTACCGCGGGCTGCAGAAGAACGCCACACGCGCATTCACGGCCTTGGCGCTGGCCAACATTTTCCTTGCCCGAGGGCGACTGCAGGGACAGGTGCGCCCGTAAGGGTGGAAATCGGGCCTCAAGGCCCTGCGAACGGCCCAAATGGGCGGCGCAAGAGGCCACAAAATCCAAAAAATGGCGTCTTCCGCGTTCGCGCGGGAAATTTCGAGGGCTTGTTCAGCGTAGCC
>LNFM01003074.1_pt1 | contig 33724 bp, 30 predicted proteins | sample 596031 | NCBI WGS metagenome assembly LNFM01 (sample SAMN04254537, study PRJNA301005) | activated carbon metagenome | isolation source: dual media filters at the Ann Arbor, Michigan drinking water treatment plant | place: USA: Ann Arbor
GGTCGGCTCGAAACCGATTGGACGGAATTCGGTTGAAAAATATAAATCAAAACAGAATGTTAGGCTGGCGCTTTAATGTCGCCCCCATGATGGATTGGACCGGGACATCTCAAAAAGCGAAGTACAATCAGCTCTTAAGCGCGGTCCCGATCGGCTGTGCAGTACCAAATGCAGTACCGGTCTGGTTTGAGGCGTAGGCAGGCGATTGATGTCGCAATTTGGTGTGCATTGGGTCACTCGCGCGTAGCGCAGCGTACTGCGCCAATCTGCGAGATTGCGCTCGTGAGAGTGAACGCAACGTTCCAGGGGCTCACTCAAACGCGCCATCGGCGACGGATGTCCTGCTGATCGCGCTGAGCTTCAGTCGACAATTGATGAAGGAGAATCGCTCCCCGCATATTGTTACGATGACGGCCGGAGTTTATCCCTGAACGCTAAAGGTTCTATCTCAAGGCATGTTCAATAAATGCGCGGTGGTCGTGCAGAACTGATTTACCCGCGGCGAGCGAGAAGAACTTGATATAGTCAGACAGTATTTCCTGTGCTCGTTGAACGACGGGCGCGTCGAAACTCAACAGCCCAACTGGGACCGGGAAACTCTGCGTCGTACCGAGCGGGGCGTGAACCGTAATCGCGACAACGTGACCGGGAACAATAAATATCTCGACCGTAGGCGGCACCACCCCGTTGGCCGGCCCGGAAGCAACCAGGTCGAACGCTTCGCGAAGGTGGCGCTGCGGATCTCCGGCGACAAGCGCGATCGAACGTGGCGATGGGTTTAGGGCGCCTTCATCGTTCGTAGGTCCTAATAGCTCCTCAAGCTGTTCGAGTATCATCGGTAGAATGCGCGTCGCGCCCCATGCAGTAATTTGCGGCACCACCCAAATAGACACCGGCGGGCGCTCCTTGCGACGCTCTATCGAATGTCTAAGCGTCTCGAACAACTTGCGGGCGTTCGCGTGGGTGAAGAGCGAGCCGGCGATCGCGGCAGTATAGACTGGGGACGGAGGAGTATCAGATGCATGTCTTCGGTCGCTTTTACAGCGCTCTTTAGGAGCATAATCGGATCTAATTCGGTGCCGCGCACGTAGTTGGCTGTGAATGCTGGCGCTATATCCCGGAGGAGGCGGTAGCCGTCCTTGTCGGTGGGGCGGCGCGGAGTGTTCAGACCTGACAGAAATGCCGCGCAACGCTCAACGACCTCATTGCGGTCGTCCAGGTCATAGCCGATCCTCCATTCTGAAAGATCGGGTTCGGGAAATCCGGGCTGTCGAATGCGCGATTTTGCTACGACACGTACCACAGAAGAAAAGCGATTGCCCGGATCTACGTGGTCCACGGAATACAGGAAGCGCGGCTTTGACTGAGCGCTATGGAATTTCGGCGCGAACTCCAAGTAAAACTTCCGAAACGATTCTGGCACCAACTTGCGGGCGCCGGCAACCCGCTGGGTATCCGCTATCTTTAGCTCTGGGAGGTTGAGTTCAAATATCCCAAGCGAATCCCATATCGCCGGGGCAAGCGATAATAGATCGAAGCCAGCGGTGACCGTTTTCTGCTCGACTTCGTAGATCTGCGGTTCGTCCGTCCCAATCCGGAACAATCCCCTTCCGATCGTCGTAAGCCAAAGCCTGCCGTTTCGCCTCGTTATGTAACCAGCTTCTTCAGCTTCGCGAATGACGTAGCTTCTCTCCCCCAGGTCGAACCCAAAGAACGTGCCAAAATCCTTTTCGTTGCCGTCAGCGGAGTGCAGCAACCGAAGCAGAAATTCAGCAGTCATTGAGACGCGACCGGCTTCGGTCACTTTATGGCGCACAACGAACTGCCTGCATGGCAACAACACATCGTATACCGCGACGTCGAAGAGGGCGTCGTGTGTTTCATCTTCCCCCCGGTACTTTGGCAGCGAAAGCTTTGGCCTACTTGCGGTCATGTTTTGCCATTTTTCGCTTTTTAGAGTGGCCCGGCTTCCGTTGATGTTCGCGCCGGGACGAAATATCGCCGCCCAATCTTGCTGCGTCGAGGAGACGTCCATGGTTCGTCTGCAGTTCGCGTGCGAATGCTTCCGCCACGCGATGCATTGGGCCACCGGTGGGCCATCTTGAGCGGGCGCCGACCACGATCAGCCGGTCCATGGCTCGGCTTATTGCCACGTTGATTCGATTGGGGCGAGCCATGAAGCCCTGCTTTATGGTGGCACGCCCGAACTCGACCTGACCATCGTCGTTATTTCGAACCAGCGAGAGGATAACGATAGGATTCTGCTTGCCCTGATAACTGTCGACCGTCCCCACAACGATGTTCGACCTCATTGGCTCGCTAAGACCGGCAATTCGCAACCTATGCCGTATCAGATCGCGTTGCGCCGCATACATGCAGACAATCCCAATAGTATGCGCGCGGGGGTCCTGGCGATCGAGGTAGGCTCGGAACGGGCGGTGCGCGTCCCAGAGTTTCAGAAGGGCGAGTATGGCGTCGGCCTCGACCGGGTTTATCAGGCTCGAGCCGCCGTCCGGATCTGGCTTTTGATAAGAACGCGCGCGGCCGCTGTCAGTCGCGACCCATGTGACGACCTTGCCCAAGCTCTCAGGATATGCCGACGGATCGATGATTGGCTTGGAGCGTTCGTGCGTCAGGGCTTGGGAATAGAAGGATGCCGAGACCATCCGCCCAATAGGGGCGAGCATCCGGTACTGCTGCGTTAGTTGCCTGCCGGCCTCCCGACCGTAGCCCGATAGAAACATCCGTTCGAAATCGCTGCGCATGATATCGCGCTTGGAAAGGTTGGTCGTCGCAGCTACCTCCCTAACGACTTCCGGCTTGTGCTGTGGCTCCAGTTGTGCCTGGTCGCCTACTAGAACGATCCAGCGGCCTGACTGTAGTGGCACGGCTAGTTCGCTTGCGGTACAGCGGGCGGCTTCGTCAACGACAACCAAATCGAATGGGGTCTTCGTGAGACCCAAGGAAGAGCGTCCCAACCCCACGCATGTGCCAGCAACAATTTGCCGCGTTCCCGCCAGAAATGTCTCGAAGCTCCGCTCCCGTGTCGAGACTGATCCGCAGAAGTCCCTCGCCAATTTCGTGACCGACCCGAAACGTCCAAGGGCGTCATAATTGGTGATTGAGTGTTCCAACGCCACATGTCGGACCATCGACTCGAGCAGATGGTTTTCTCCAAGACCGGATTCCACGTCGCGATCGGCAAGCCCGATCTTTGCTCCCATGCGCACCATCGTTTGCCGCAGCCCGCGTAGCCGATTATCTTCGCTACCTAGACCGGATCGCAAGAGCTCCTGGTATCGTTCGACGACGGGCCGAACCGTATGATTTACGAAGGTTAGTTGATCGGATGCAGCGGATGAGATCCCGAGGGTCGAGCCGATGAGTCTCATCCTGCTCTTCAAATCGGCTTCGAGCCGGTGCTTGAATGATGCCTCGACCCGGCCCGAGTGGTGCGGCAGGAGGCGTTCGGAGACCGAACCTTCCTGGCCTACGCGCACAATCGACGGCTGGCCGTCATTCGGATCGAAGAGGGCGAGAATGGCTTCCGCAGCATTATTCACGGCGTCATTGGATTGACTGGCGACCAGGACGTTCCTGGCCAGCTTCCGGGTCAAGGCAAAATGAACGAGCGCGCCTATGAATCGGGTTTTCCCCGTTCCGGGCGGCCCCTGAAGGAGCCCGACGGGTTGAACCCGCGTTAGATGTTCGAAGGCTTCGGCTTGAGTGTCATTGAGGCCGTAGAGCGACTTTATCTCATCGGCTTCGACGATCTTCGGATGCACTGACGGCGAAGACAGGCACTGCGGATCGAAGTGATCGATCAAATCCGGCACGGCGCTTTGACGAGAGAGGATCCTGGTCGTGGCCGCTTCCCGGCGCGTGCGGCTCGTCGTCTCGAAGTGACTCTTAAAGCGAAGTCTGGTCTCGTCCGCGATCAACCCGTCGCGCGCATCGGGATTGCGACGGGTGGCGTCGATACTAATCAAGGAGGGGGTGGAACGCTCGATGTCGAGTATTCCAAGCTCCCGCCACGTTCCTTTACGACCGAGGCGTTCGACGAAAACCATGTCTTCGCGGTTGAAATCCAGCGTGCCTTGTTCGAGTTCAAATCTGGCTACATGCCGCCCGCGATCGCGACGGAAGGCGCTGTCGCCAGCGGTGGTCCCTTCTATTGTCAATTCCTCTTCCGCCGTAATTAGGGCTCGCCAAAGCACCGGAACGGCGACCTCATCCACCGGATGCTCTCCTTCGACGGCTTCCGCGAGCGCGTCTTCCGCGAAATCTCCCGATGCGTCGACTGCTTCGGTACCTTCCTCCGGCACGCCCGTCGTCGCGTCGTCGCCCTTGGTTCGTGCGTGCCAAGCCTCGCGAAACCTGGCGTCGTCGAGAACTAGGTTTGCCTCGGAAAGGTCGATGTGGGTCGATGAACGGACTTCCACGTCAAGCTCGATCCGGGCGAACTCGTGACGCGAGATGGAGGAAATCTGCTTCTGCTCCAGCGATTTTCGCCATGCGACGGTAGGACGGCCTTGGTCATTCAGGCGAATGCCGATCTCTTCGGACGCTCCCCGTATGAACAAGATAGGGGATCCTTTCGCGAACCTGAGACCGAAGACCCCTTCGTCCGAGAGCAGCGGTCCCACCTCCGCATTCTTGATCGACAGGGTCAGCTTCGGCCTTGCGACATTGGCTGGTGGCGCCAGAATTGTCTCAAAGCTATCTATAAGGGGAAGTAGGGTCGCATTTTCCGGTGGACCGATCCGGCAACTTCGAATTGCCTTCTCGATATCGATGGCGCGCATGCCCTTAACGCCGTATGCGCCGAATACCTCTTCCGCAATTTTGGTAACGGCGAACCGGTCGCGACAAAAGCGATCGTCACCAGCAATTGGGGCGTATGCGTTCGAGACAATATCTCCGTCGGGTCCAGCGGAAAAGTCGATGTAGTCAATCAGCAGCGGAGCGGCTTCGCCATCGGTCGACACCAGTACGTTGGACGGCTTTAGGTCGCCGTGTGCAATACCGCTTTTGTGCAGAGTAACGACGAGCTCGGAGAGTTGCTTTAGCAGCCGGACGCTTCCGGTTTCAGACGCGAGTGCTCCCGTCTTCGCCTCAATGACTTCCGCGAGCGTCGAAACGTCGATCCAGTCGCGCAACAAGACAATGGCGTCGGGCATCCAGCAGACTTTGCGTATTGGGACGCATCCGGGAGGAGGGCTCAATCTGAGCGTCTCGGCCTTATCCAAAAAATCCAGCAGCCGCGGCAATTCTGTCTGCTGATCACCCCACGCGGCGCGCTTCCACATCTTGACCAGAACCGGTCGGCCGTCATGCTTGCTCAGCCAGATCTCGCGATTGTCGTCGACCGAGATTTCTCTCTCGCACGGCAAGTCCGAAAAGACCTGACGCTGCGTCTTCCAACTACGAAAGCTCTCGAGTCGGGCAAGCACCTCACCGGATGTTGGAGATTCAGTGCAGGCCAAATTGAAGGCGTCCAGCATCACGCCGGCATCGACGAAACGCTCGCCAGAATTCCACGACAGAGATTTTCCGAACCAGCCATGAAGTGCGGGGAAGGTGTTGCTCTCGTCGACTGAGCTGTCCCATGCCGGAGGATGGTCGGCGTTCTCAGTTGCCGGTGTAACGTTGAATAGAAGCTGATGCGCGACGATGCCGGCTAGAAAGCAATCCTTGGATCTGGGATCGGACGTCTGGCCAGCAACATCTTCGGGAGTCCTGGCCGCGGAGAGGAATTTGTAGCGATGCTCGCCAAGAGATTCAACGTCGGGGAAGCGCGCCGCCAACAGGTGGGAGATTCTCACCACCGATGGGGCTTCTAGCCACACGCTATGAGGGCCGAGATCGAGGTGCGCGGCACTTTGTTCGTGGATCGCTTTGACGCGTGCGAGAAACTGACGCACCAGCTCGATGCGGTTTGTTTTCGACAAATGGAGGGCTTCGCTCGCGATGAAATCCGGAAGGCGTTTCAGTCGCCTTCGTGTTTCGAATATCTCCCAATATCCCACGCTTCGTTCGACATCGTCTACTTTTGGCTGAAGGACCATCGTGCCGATGTTCGGATTTCGGTCGTTCAGGTACGCGATGACCTTGCGTTCCCGGCCGGCTATCTCGTTTCGGCCGGTCTCTGTCTGGAAGCGTCCTTCCAGCTTTGAGAAATCCCATCGACGCAGAAGCCCTTTGGCATTTGCGGCATTTTCGTCCTCGACTTCGAATTCCGCGTAAGCATCGGACGAATGCTTGAACGTCGGTTGATCCGAGACCGCGCGATAGGAACCGTAGCGGCGCTTTCCCGGCTTGAACTGTCCGCCTGCAGCATTGAAGAAGCGCTCGAAGACGGTTCGCCAGAGACTGTCGTTTCCCGTCAGTGGGATCTCTTTGTCGATGAATTGCGGTACATTGAGCCGCTTGCTCCTTAGGTTCGCATCCCGAACGAAGGAAACGAACTCGTCGAGCATGAATGCGCCATTCGTCTCGTTTCCAGCGATTTCGTCGAGCGGCGCTTTCCCGGATTGGACGACGATCCCCTGGAACAGCGGAGGCAGCAGCTTGGGTTGCGTGGAACTGTGCCTCTCTTTGGAATTGCGTAAATGCGTCTTGAATATTTCGGCAACTTTGCGGGCGTTGCCACGGATTTTCTCGACCGGAGAGATGCCCATGTCTCGATCACCAAGGTACCAACGGCCGTCGCCACTGGTGATGCGGCCGTTCCAATCCTTTAGATCGACCAGCAGGACGCGGTCCTCGATCACCATCACGATGTCGATCTCGCGATACTGTCCGGGACCGATTGACAGCTCTAAATTGGTGAAAGCGTACCATTCGTGGGGAAGCCCCCTCAGTTTTGCGAGGCCCGGAATCTCGCGGGCATGAACACCACGCCCCTGATTCCTAATTTCCATTTGCCTTCCCCATCGTCCCGGAGAGTGATTCTCCCCATAGTTCTTGCGGTAAATTTCCAAAGTATCGCGGTCGATATCAATTCATCTTTCGACGCCGGATCCGTGAGGCCGCCAGCATTAGTGCCCGCGCGACCGAACACTACCCGAAGATCGGCACTTGATGGGACCGTTGGCTTCCGCTCAGGAAGGGGCGATCGTGTTTTCAGGCTGTCGAGGGTGAATCGAAATCAAATGGGTTTCTGGAGCGGGAGCCGACGCTGGCGACGTCAGATCTTCTGGATAGAGATGTTTGAAATCGTCGTGTTTGCGTAACGCCTCGGGTCTGTAAGCGCCGACATTTGCGCACTGCGTGACATCGGGCAGAGAAAACCGAGTTGTGACAGTCGGATCGACCGGCGCGTCATGCGTGATGTCGCGCACCTTCGTTTCCCAGTTCATTCCTGCGACACGGCTCTGGAGCCAATGCCATTTGGGCAGTTTCTCCGAGTGTGCCTCTAGCGTGTCGCGCATGCCGGCGACTTCGCAGTGCTGCACACCGTTGGCGGCGGGAAAAATGTTGAGGGCAGGGCCTGCATCTCCCGTATCTGCCATTTTCACGCCGTCCACGAATATCGGCCCTGTCTTCAATCCGTCGGGAACCGAGATCGCCTGTTCGCACATCCAGCGCAGCGCAATGTCGGATAGGCGCGACTCCGGCTCGGGATACGATCCACCGACGTCAGAATGGTTGCCAGCAAACCAACGTTGCACGAGCCGAGCGTGACCGGGAAAGTGCGGCGCTCCTTCCTCGCCGCCACCCCAGCCCACTCGATCGAAATCCTTTCGGGTCTCGTCGATCGCGTTGGCGGCTCGTGCGAAGGCGACGTGTCTGCTCAATAGGCGATCGAAGTTCTCGCCTTTCCACATCGCCTTGTGGGACCGCGATTGACCCGGTTCGGGGTAATCCGTGATGGTCTTGGTGGTCGCCTTGTTCTGCCAATACCAAAAGACGGCGTTTGCAGCGGCCACGATGAGGATCTGGAGCAGGAAGCCCACGACCATGAATCCCGTTCCGAAGAGCCAGCTGCTTAACGCTGCGATCGCAACCGCGGGAATGAAGCCGCCGACGAATGCCGCAAGCGAGACGCCGGCGGACAATCCTGCTTGGATGAGCAGATATCGCATACCGCTGGCGCCGAGTGCTGCCACGGTGTCGAACACCCCGACGAAATAGGGAGCGGCATTGGAGTCCGATCCGTCGCCGGACCCGTATTTCACTTGGAAGCGGCGGGCGAGTTCCAAGCGCTCGTCCTCGAACTCCGCGCGCGGGTGGCCGGCGCCATGCTCAAGTACGGTATCGACGGCCTCCCAGGCGATGTCGCGTACAGCCTTGCGGAACCGCGTCACGGGACCGGCGGACGTCTTCGTTGGGATGCCGCAGAGCATCATCAGGTTGGCGAGGCTGCGGACAGTGTAGGCGCCCCGGCTGAATCCGAACAGGTAGACCCTGTCGCCGGGCTGGTAGTGGTTGATGATGAATTCGTAGCAGTCGGCGATGTTACGCTTGATGCCGGCACCCGTTACCGATCCGAGGAGTTTCTGGACAGAGCGGACGGGCGCGGTGAGGGCGGTAGTTCCGATATCCGTGCCGAGCCCCGCATCGTAGAAGACCACCTGTTGCGCCGGTTCGATTGCCGTGTCGGCGTGGTCCCGCGAAACCCGGTACATTTTGTAGATGTTGCTGATGCGCTGCTCGGGACGCGCCCCACCGTCCTGGCCGGTCCCGTCCGAGAAGACGACGATATTCTTCGGCATGATTCCCTCGCGTCAGGCGAATGGAGCAGTGCGGAACTGCTTCCGGAATTTGATCCGGACCGGGCCCGCAGCGTCGCGATAGTGGCGCCCAACGTCAAGGAACTTCATAGAACAGTGCAAGAACAGACGAAGGTTCCGGATACTGAGAATTTGAGCGATTTCATATATGTAGGGGTTTGCAAACAAGTAAGTGGCACATCTTGCGTGGCTAAATTGCCTCCATACCTCATTAAGTGCAAGCATCTAACCTTCAAGCGACGTCCAAGGATTATCAAGCTTTCGACTGTAGAATCAGCGGATGGGAGTGCCTGCTAAGACTTTACATTTCCGGTCGACAATGGCGACATGACAGTTGATCTGCCTGGAAAACAGACGCGTGATACTGACGGACATCAACATTCGGGGGAAAGCTTTGCGTGGCGTACGGCAAAGCGACCCCCATCCGGTTTATCGCGATGACGATCGAAGGTGCACAGCGTCAGATCTACTTCCAATGTAACCCGCAGCGTCGCTGCGATTGAACACCTGTTCGGCTAAAAACCAAGTCCGGCGGTTTGCACAGGCGACCATTGCCGGATTAGACTTAGCAAAGAGTGGTCGGGAGCAACCCGCAGGCTGAGGAGGATGCGGTAGTTGACCTCGCGAAGGCTCATCGCGTTCGTTGTGGCGTCCACACTATTTTGTCAGAAGATGATCATTTCGAACGGGATTCGCTGTCTACCGGGCATATGCGCGGCTTTGGCGGCACTCGTTGAAGCGCGCGGGCAGCGGGCCAATGAACTGCTTCCTGCAAAAGGAAGCCGTGTGCAAGCCTTTGCGCGCGAGTTTAGGTTGTAAGACCGATCATTTCCCTTCGTGCCGCCTCTACACGAGCATCAAGATATTTAGCCAGGTCGGCGAGGTGAACACCCTTGGCACTTTTTTGGCTTGCTTCAATTCGGACCAGTGGAATTGCAATTTCGCCGGTCGATATCTTCTGGACGAACTTCGTTGCGTTGAGATGAAAAAAGTAATCGCGACATACATCCTCGACAGGGATGATGGGCTTGCCGCCGTATTGCGCCATCAAGAGAAAAAACGTGTTCATCAGGCATCCCAGCACGGTATGCTGCATCGGCATGTCAAACCACGAGCATCAAAGCCGCAAAGCCAAACTTGCGAAACTGTTTTTTCAGGTGAGTACGGCGGCAGGCGATCCTAGCGTAGACAAAAGCGTAGTAGACGGTCGCGGGCGACCGCCGCTTTCCAACTGAAAATCTGTTGAGCAACCGGAGCTGGCTCGCCGACGATGGGCCAGCGAGACGTTCTGATCGTCGCCGCTCGGCGCCGTCCCTTGCTGCCTGCGTCGAGCCGGGGTCAATGCTTGTCAGAAGGAGTTGATTTTGATTGTGGAAGTTGCGGCTTTTCCATAGCCGCCGGATGGTTTGTGGTCTGGTCGGCAGTCGCATGGTTCAGCGTGTGCACACCAGCCGCAATCAGAGCCGCGACCAGGAATGCGTACACCACCGTGAGAATGAAGCGGGTTTCGCGGTAGTTCTTCATGGCTTGCTCGATCGGCGCTTCGGCGATCTCTTCGCGCTCGCGCGCCGAGATATAACTGTACAAGGTTTGCATCCAGCTCTGCCGGGAAGACTGCTGGCTCTTGAAAAATGACCCGTTAATGCGCCACTGCAGAGCAAACGAGAGACCGACGAACACCGCCGCCGTGAAGTAGAAGACGGACGAAATCAGCGGGCTGGGTGGCTTGCCGGCATCGCCCAGAATCTTGAGCACGAAAGGCGCGGCTGAGACGGCGAGGTCGCGCCAAAGCGTGGCGGCGAGATCTTGCGCCCGTTGAGCAACCTTCTGGGTCTCGTCGATGACGGTCTTGCGGAGATCGGCGAGAGTCTTCAGCGTCTCACGGCTCGACGACTGGACGTGAGCCTCATACGCCGCCTTGGCGGCCTCCAGTGCCCGATCGAGGGTGGTGACGAGATCTTGCTGCGGACGGCTGGCTCTGGCCAATTCACCCGAAAACAGCAAATGACGGGCTTCGATATCCATCCCTGAAAGAAAGACCCAATTCGTGACTTCGGTCAGTCGGGGGAGGGCACCGGGCAAAGCGGCATTGTCGGCTTCAACGCGGTATATCGGCGGACCTGCCGCCTGCAACCAGACCTGACCGTCTTCCAGCCAGGCGCGGGAGACCAGACCGCCCAGGAGCCGCCGGGCGGCAATCGCTTCCCAGGCCTGAAAGGCCAGCGAAGACGCGGCCGGGGGCGTCAATAAAATCCATGGTCCAAGATCGGTGACAACTTCGCGGTCCGGGACAAAGTCGCGGACATAGCGGGTGGGATCGATAGGGCTTAAGGGCGGCTCGGGCGGTACAGCGGATTGTGCGAGATTCCCGGGGGACGACGTCCAATCCGCGCGCGCGAAACGCATGCGCGGGGCTTAGATCGGCAATTGCAAGCCGGGCAAGCACGCTACGTTGCGCCAGATAGGGCGCGACAGCCGATTGGAACATGAAAAAAGCATGGCCGTCGATCGCCGGCTTTCCGAGCGTAATGATAACCTCACGCTCGGAATCGAACGTCTCACCGATGACTAAATCGCCGCCGAAGGCGGCATTGTAAACCTGCAACGAGGTGAAGGGCGCAGGGACGTCATCGACGAACGCGATCCAATCCGCCTGCGCCTCGGCAGACGGCAACCCTCCGCGCAGCACCAGCGTATCGATGCGTTCGTCTACCTGGGTGCCGGTCGCAATGAGTTCACGAACGCGATCGACCAGATGTGTTGAGTTCGTAGTCATCGAGTGTGATCTGGTCCTTGATGATAATCTCGCCCTTGTCGCGATTCACCAAAACGACTGAAGATGTGAGACCTACGGGGATAGTCAGTTTGATCCCGCTGGCGGTCTCGACGCGCCGATTTTTCGGCGCCTGGATGGCGTTCTTCTGGAGAACGAACGATTCCCCGGTCATTCCCTCACGCTTCAAACCGGCTTTGAAATCTTTCACCACCGGGCTGTCATCCGGCAACGGTCCGAAAATGCTTTTCAGCCAGTTCTCCGCGTTCTCACCATCGACTGATCCGCCAGACTGGCTGGCATCATATAGCCGTTGCGCAAGGTTCTTCATCGCTTCCGGCGGCAACACCGCCTTGTGCTTCTGCGCGACGTTGCGCGTGACATCGATAATCGTTTTTGTTAGCTCTTCTTCCGTTCGCTGCCGCCTAGCCAGCAGGAACTGCTCGAAATAGGCGGCTGGCCGCTGGGGGTTTTGGCGATCGACAACGCAGATTTCGTCGCGCTCCTTGCCAAGACGGATAAGTGCAGCCTTCTGCAGGGCGTTGCGATTCTGCACGAAGGTCCGTTCGATCTCGCCGAAGGTCGGTTTGGGCTTTCCCGAGCGGCCGCCGACCTCGTAGTCGTAGCTCAGGACTTTCTCGTCCTCGAATTTTAGCAGCGCGAACAACCGGCCGCTCGCGCAGGAGAGCACAAAGATCAGGAAGGCTCCGACTGCCGTACTGCCTCCGTGAGCCCCGTTGAAAGCGGTGGCCAGTTTCTCGCTCTCTTCCTGGAAGGTTGTCTTGTCGCGGCTGATGCGCGCGAGTTGCTTCCGAACCGGTGCGTCTTCCAGGAACTCGTACCGGTTGCCGCCGTTCACGGACTTGACGCGACCCAGAAAGAAAGGCGCGTGCCGCCCCGCATCGAAGGCCGTCAGAAGCTGAAAATACTCTTCGCCGGGGCCAACAATGTGGAAAACGCTCTGCTCAATCCGCAGGCTTTCCAGGTCAGTATCGCTGAGAAATGACATCCATCCACCATAGAACATAAGAAGAACAGATTCAACTGTGCCTTATTTTTTTCCCAATTTGGCCTCTTTCTACTGAAAATTGAAGCTTATTCGAGGCACACGCTATCCACGCCACTGTTCTTGCGCGATCCCTTCAGAGATACCCCCTTAGAAAGATATGTTTAGAGATCATCTATCGTAGGATGATATGTTTAAGATTCATAGCCTTGACTTCTGCTTGATATGTATACATATCTTTATGATCGATATGATACGTAAGGGTATCTCAAAATGGCCGAAAGCGAGCTTCTCAAGGAGCTCGGGCTGCAATTTCGCAGGGCCCGGGAGGCCGCTGGTCTGACTCAGGAGCAAACGGCCGATCGGGCCAATATCAGCCGACCTCGCTACCGGGATATTGAGACCGGGGCCGCGGCGGCGCGCACAACCACGCTTGTCAACATCGCCCGCGCGCTCGGGATGGAGATGATGTTGATCCCGCAAGCGATGGTGCCCGCCGTGCAATCCATGTTGCGCCCGACGGACGATGTGGATGATCGGCCCGCCTTCACTTCAGACGTCGAAGAGGACGAACGCCATGAATCCTAAAGCGGCCGCTGAGCGCGTCCAGTCGCTCGACATATCGCTGAACGGCTTAGCGGTCGGGACCTTGGTCCGGACACCCGGCGACTACAACGCTTTCAATCTTTCGGCCAGCTACCGGGCCATGAAAGATCCGCCTGTCTTCAGCCTGTCGCTTCGCGCGGAGGGCGGTGGACTCCGTAAGGATCCCAAACCAGTACGCGGCGCGCTTCCGCCGTTCTTCGCCAACTTGCTGCCCGAGGACAAACTGCGCGAAGCCATGGAAAAGCATCATGCAGGATTTGTGAGGCCAGGCAATGATTTCGATCTGCTTGCCGCCTTAGGTACCAATCTGCCGGGGGCGGTACGTGCGCTACCGAGCGACGGAAGCGCGGCTCCTGCTGGGGCGGCGCTGCCGGGTAAAGGCAAAGCGCGCTTTTCGTTGGCTGGCGTGCAAATGAAGCTCTCGGTGATGAAGAATGCCGGGAAAGAGGGGGGCGTCACGCTCGCCGTCGATGACGGACAAGGGCAATACATCGCGAAATTTCCTTCGCTCACGCACATCGGGCTCTCGGAGAATGAATTCGCTATCCTAGCGCTGGCGGAAGCATTGGGCATGGAAGTGCCCGCGCGCGAGCTGGTGGAAAAGACGGACTTCGACGGCATTCCCGAAGAGTTCAATACGCTATCGACCGGCAAGGTGCTGCTGGTTCGACGATTTGACCGCGGTCCAGATGGCGCCCGCATTCATATGGAAGACTTTGCACAGGTCTTCGGACGATATCCGGCGGAAAAGTATACTGGCGCCGGATATCACAACATCGCTATCGTGTTGAACACTGCCCTGTCATACGACGCTGCCATCGAGTTCGTTCGACGACTGGCGTTCACCGCGATGACAGGCAACGGCGATATGCATCTCAAAAACTGGTCGCTTTTATATCCCGGCGACGGACGGAGCCCCGCGTTGGCGCCGGTCTACGATGTCCTTTCGACGGTACCCTACCTTCCGAAGGACGAGATGGCGCTCAGCTTGGCTGGCGCAAAATCATTCAAGAGCCTCACTCCCGACAGGTGGCGTAATTTTGCTAACCGCAGCCGCCTTCCGGAAGGCGCCGTAGCGACGGCTGTCGCTGAGACCGCTACATCGATACACGACAAATGGTTTGACTTGTCAGAGAGAGACGTCGTCCCGGCATCGGTCCTTGAGCATATCGATGGGCATATCGATGCAATGGCATCCATTCTGGATCCTTCGTGAGGACCGGTCACGGCTGTCTCAGTAGATCCGACACTTTTGCACCACGATGCTCTTGGAGATCGTAACAACGGCGTCGCCCCACCATCTTTCTGCTAAGGAAATTAGGGTGTGAACCTGCCAGCCCGCTCCCTGAAAGCGGAATTATCGGGCATCCCGATGGAAAATGGCTTCATCCTATGCGGGAATATGTGGCGGAACTTTACCCGTTCCGGCAGTATGCCGCGCGCCATGCGACGCTGAGGCAATCAAAACAGCAGGCCGATTCGAAGCATTCGGGGGGATGCGTGCCGTGATACTTACCGACAATGAGACGAAGGTCGACCTCCTCAACAATGAGGCGATCGCCAAAACAATCATCGAATTGCTGCGCGAGAAGCCCGAGCGTCCAGTCACCATCGGCGTGCATGGCGACTGGGGGGCTGGCAAATCCAGCGTCCTGGAAATGATCGAGGCCAACCTCGCGACCGACGCGAACGTCCTCTGCATCAAATTCAACGGTTGGCGATTTCAAGGATTCGAAGACGCAAAAATCGCGCTTATCGAAGGCATCGTCACCGGCCTCGTCGAGAATCGGCCGCTGCTCACCAAAGCGGGAGACGCGGTCAAGGACATCTTCGCAAGAATTGATTGGCTGAAGGTCGCGCGGAAGGGCGGTGGTCTCGCATTCACAGCGTTCACCGGGATCCCCACACCCGATCAGGTCAGCGACGTCGTGGAAACGCTAAAGGGAATCTTCGCCGATCCGGCCAAGCTTGCGACGCAAGACAATTACGACAAGGCCATCGATGGTGTTCAAGGTTTACTTAAGCCCGGCGAATCCAAGAATGTGCCCAAGGAAATCGACGCATTCCGTAAGGCGTTCGACAACCTCCTTAAACAAGCAGGGATCCAGCAACTCATCGTCCTGATCGACGACCTGGACCGCTGCCTTCCTGATACGGCGATTGAGACACTTGAAGCAGTACGCTTGTTCGTGTTCACGGATCGCACTGCCTTCATTGTGGCAGCTGACGAGGCAATGATCGAATATGCCGTGCGTAAGCATTTCCCGGAGCTGCCGGATACAACCGGGCCTCGCGACTACGCTCGCAACTATCTCGAAAAACTCATCCAGGTGCCGTTTCGCATTCCGGCACTGGGCGAGACGGAGACCCGGATTTATGTCACCTTACTGCTAGTCGGCGCCGAGTTGGCCGACGACGATCCGGCCTATGCGTCACTGATCGGGGTCGCGCGGGAGCTGCTCAAGCGTCCGTGGAAGGCAGCCGGTCTCGACGCTCAAACCGTCAAGACCACACTCGGCGATAAAGCGCCGCAAGTCCAGAATGCGCTGACGTTGAGCGACCAGATGGGGCCGATCCTCGCCAGCGGAACGCAGGGCAATCCGCGTCAGATCAAACGCTTTCTCAACACCTTGTTGCTGCGCCATCAGACCGCAATCGCCCGCGGCTTCGGCGATGAGGTCAAATTGCCCGTGCTCGCCAAGCTCATGTTGGCGGAGCGTTTCCTGTCGCGGCTTTTCGATCAGATCGCCAGCGCTGCCGCGCGACATCCGGATGGCCAATGCGAAGACCTCGCGGCGCTGGAGGCCGTCTCCGAAGAGAAGGAGACGCCGAAGCGCAAGCGGAATGGATCGAAAAACACCGGCCGGGACGACGACACGCCACCCGTCGTCGTCTCCGCGTCGAACGAAAGCCCGATCCTGATCGAGTGGAAGGCAGCCGACGCCATACGCGCCTGGGCGAGGCTTTCTCCGAGCTTGGCCGATGTCGATCTGCGACCGTATCTGTTCGTGACCAAGGATCGGAAAGACTATTTCGGCGCCGCCTCGGTGCTCGGACGTCTCGCGGCAGTGGTAGAAAAGCTGCTCGGTCCCAAACTATCGGTCCAAGCCTTCGAAGGCGAACTCAAGCAACTCGTGCCAGCCGAGGCCGCTCAGGTGTTCGAGGAGTTGCGCGGCCGCATCATGGGCGGGGACGCTTTCGATACCGCGCCACCCGGCGTGAACGGTCTCGCTGTGTTGGTTCGCGCCCACCCGACATTGCAGGCCAATCTTCTCGATCTCCTCGAAGCTTTGCCGCGTGATCGATGCGGCCCGTGGCCGGCGAGTGGCTGGGAAGGCGTCATCAAGGAAGCTGATGCCGTGGCGCGTTTCGAGAAGTTGTTGGAGGGCTGGTCCACGTCTAAGTCGTCGTTCCTCAAGACGACGGCGACCGCGGCGCTCCGCACCCGCCAGAAAGCCGGGCGCTAATGGGGACGTCGAGTGCTTATGGCGGAGCCGGCGGTACGACACCGCTCGTTCCGAGTTGGCTCCGAGGAGAGGGTGATAACGCAGGCACCGATGGAGGCGCTGGTGCTCAACCTGCACTCGCTGACGGTAAGGTGCCGACGGCTCCCGCTGCGCCAGCTCCGCTCCAGGCGACACCGAGGCCGGGCGCTTCGGATCGCTTTACGTCGGCGCGTAATAATTTCTCGCGCTTCACAAGTTCCGGCGGAAGTGATCGCCGGAGCCTCGGCCGTGCAGTCTCACAATATGTATCCCAGTCTGCGGGGGGATCGCGTCAAGCGGCGCAGCGTATGGGATCATCGCGTGGCGCTGCCGCGGGCCTCATCCGTTTCCTCAACGACGCCGGCAGCAATGGCGTGCGCGAGGCGTTACGGACCCTCAATCTCGACAGTTTGGCGGGGCGCCCGGTCGAGGAAGTCTTCGCCGGTCTCGCCGACTATATCTGTCCCGAAGGCGGCTCGATTGACGAAGGCATCGCTCGCGACGCCTTCGTCGAAACCATCGCCGATCTCGCTGGCGCAGGAATCACGGACATCGACGCTCTCACGCCGGGACAGATCCAGACGGTGTTCGAGCTTTACGCCACACACGCGATAGAGGCGCGCATCTGCAACGATGTCGGCGCCAAGCTCATCACCTTACCGGCGGACCCACGCGCGGCAGAGCGCGTCCAAGCTCAATTGCGAGACTTCATTCAGCGCGGCGTGAGCGACGCCATCAATGCCGCCGGGGTCAATATTCAGTCGCTGACGCCCGATGCGGTCATAGGTTTCGTGACTACGGTCTATCAATCGGCTTTCGAAGTCTTGCAGACGATGGGCGAGGGGGAGGCGGCGAGATGAGACGGCATGTCATCATCGGGCGCTTCGGGCCGGGCGATAGGGCCCGCGTGCCCAAAGCACGCGACGAGGTTCTCTCGACGTTGCAACTTGTCGCAGGGAAGCGGATTGATCACGGCATCGGCCGTGCGTTGGGCGATCTCAAAGCCTTGGGGCTTACGCCGAGCGAGATCGGAGCTGACATGCTCGTGGTCGCCGCCCACGTCCACGCCGCGGATACCCGGCTGTCGCGCGCAACGGAATCGCAGGATGCTTGGACCCGCGAAATCCGTTTGGTCATTCCCGTCAGCGATCCCGTACGCTGGATCGCGGCCACACCCATCCTCACCCGTGCACTCAACTTCCTGACCGGCGACAAATGGACTGTCGGTTTCCGAAAACGCCCCAAGGGCTTCGCGACCTTGGTTTCGGTCGTAGCGCCCCAGTTGATTCCCGCGCCCTTCGACGGCGTGAGTCTGTTCTCGGGCGGATTGGACAGCTTGATTGGCGCGATCGACACGCTCGAAGCTGGCGGAACGCCGCTCCTGGTAAGCCACGCGGGAGAAGGGTTGGTCAGCAAATCGCAGGAGCAGTGTTTCGACGGATTGAAGGCTGCATATAAAACCTCCTCATTTAATCGGCTCCGCGTCTGGATGAGTTTCGACAGCGGCCTGGTGGAGAATGTGGCATCGGAGGAGACGACACGCGGTCGGTCCTTCCTGTTTTTCTCTTTGGGTATCGCGGCAGGCACCGGCGTCGGGCGTGATTTCGTCCTCAAGGTCCCCGAGAACGGATTGATCGCGCTCAATGTGCCGCTGGACCGCTTGCGGCTAGGTGCGCTGAGCACACGGACAACGCATCCTTTCTATATAGCGAGGTGGAACGAACTGCTCCGATCGCTCGGCATCGCGGGCCGGGTAGAGAACCCATATTGGAACAAAACGAAGGGTGAGATGGTGCTCGCTTGTGCTAACCCAGCGCTGTTGAAGACATTAGCGCCTTTGTCGCTTTCATGTTCCTCTCCGTCGAAGGGACGATGGACCAAGAAGCCGCAGGGACACTGCGGATACTGCCTGCCTTGCCTCATCCGGCGTGCTTCGCTGCGGCGTAGCGATTCGACGACCTATAGCCTCCCGGATCTGAGTGCTGGCACATTGGATACGAAGCAAGCTGAAGGACAACAGGTCCGTTCCTTCCAGATCGCCATCGAGCGTCTCGCCAACCGCCCGGACTTGGCCAAGGCGCTCATTCATAAGCCCGGGCCGCTCTATGACGATCCCGATCGCCACGACGCGCTCGCTGACGTCTATCGCCGCGGATTGCAGGAAGTCGGCCGATTGTTGCAAGGTGTGCGCACCGCGCCATCTTAGGAGGTGTCTATGGGTTCCTCCGGCCTTGTCGATTTTCACTGTCACCTGGATCTTTACCCCGATCACGCTGCAGCGGTCGAGCGCTGTGAGCGCGATGGCGTCTTCACCTTGGCGGTGACCACGACGCCGAAGGCGTGGTCAAGAAATCACGAACTCGCGAAGCTCACACGTCATGTGCGGGCCGCACTCGGTCTCCATCCCCAGTTGGTTGCTGATCGTGCGCAGGAAATCGTCCTGTGGGAAGAATTGTTGTCACATACACGTTACGTGGGAGAGGTCGGGCTCGACGCCGGGCCGCGCTTCTACAAAAGCTTCGATAAACAGAAGGAGGTCTTTAACCGCGTACTAACCGCCTGCGCCGCGGCGCGAAACAAGATCCTCACTGTGCATAGCGTCAGGGCGGCCAAGGTCGTCCTCGACATGATCGAACAGCATATGCCACCGCCACGTGGACGTGTGGTATTGCATTGGTTCACGGGAACGGCGGCGGAAGCCCGCCGCGCCGTCGATCTGGGCTGCTATTTTTCGATCAATGCCCAAATGCTCAACAATGAGAAGCATCGCGCCGTCGTAAGGGGGGTGCCACTCGATCGCCTCCTCACGGAAACCGACGGGCCTTTTACCCAAACCGGCGGCAGGCCGAGTCGACCGAGCGACATCCCGATAACTCTTGACGGGATGGCAGATCTCTTTGGAAAGGACCGCGGCTGGATTGAGGCGGCGGTCATGAGCAACCTGAAATCGATTCAGTCACAGGCCGAATGAGGCAGCATCGATGTCGATATCGAAAATGTGCGGGCTCTAATTCCGTAAACGTCGCGTCATGAAGTGATAGATCTTCCCGTACCGGACCTTAGCGCGGTTCGGCAACAAAACCCTAGATAAACCGGACCTTGCGCGTCGACGAAACACCGCTGATCAAGCGGGCGTCGTCTGGCTCTCGCGCTCATTCTTGACGGCTGCTGCTTGTGCCGTTCGACCGACTCACCGTAAGGAGAATCGTGGCTCCGTGCCGAAACAACGCCAGACCCTGACGCGAATGTCCCAATCCAGCGAGAAGGCTAGGTGGCGCATCTCGTGGCGGCAGTTCACCGACCTGTCGCCTGGCCAGCGTCGGTGACCGCGAACATGGCGTTTCCGGTGCCGCATGGCCGGGGTGACGAATTCCATCACGGAAGTCCGGGCCTCGATCACCGCAGCCTGCCCAAAGGGCCGAAGCCGCGTGACATCGAAGATCCTTATCGTCGCCTCGACCAGATCAGGGTGAAGACGCGGGATTTTCGGTAGGCTTGCCTTCTATACCCTGGCGTCTGATTGGCTCATGCAGGATTTTCGTCGTACCGTGCTGTTCAGTGAGATCGTCACGAGAAGCTAGTGAGGATAGTCACACCACGGCATTCACGGTGTATCAGACGCAAAGCTCTGCTTGACGAACGCGCCAGTGTCATCGAACAAAACAGTGAAGCGTCCACCGTCGATAGCCTGTTCGATCTCTTGCTGTGTTTTCCCTGCGACCCGTATCTGCTTCACGCCGTCGCCGAGCGAGTCGCGCAACATGCGCCCTCGCAGCGCGAAGTCAAGCTCACCCAGCTCGAACTGTTCGGGCATCACAGCCTTCTCAGTAATCGTCTCGTTCCCCATGTCGCACTCGGTAAAAAAACGTGGGCGCTCCTTCAAGCTCAGGTTCATAAAGGCGAAGTCGACCATGACCTCGCGCGCTTGGATCTCCGACAATGGTCCTTCTATCTTTTCGAGTCTCGGCATCGCGCCATTTTATTGCCCCACAGGCGTCATCGAACGTCGTGATCAGCACAACATTCCCGAGCCTCAACAGCATGGTCTGCGCGTCGACTATGTCGCCATAGTCGAATTCCTCACGCCATCCTTCCGTCTTCGCCGCAAATGCCCCTAGCGATCCAAACACCTCCTTCTCAAGGGTGGCCCCGTTTACAAAGCACCGCACAAGGCAGTGCATATGATGCAGCGCCTGCCAGTCGTGCAGGTCTCCGATCTTGTCATCCGGCTGGCGAAGGTCTTGGTGAATTCGAAACTCCCTGTCCTTGAGATGGACCTTGAGAAAGATCAGGCCCAACCAGACGAAGAACTCCAATCCGTTGCCGTCGGCGATGTGCTTCTGCACGGCCTCCGGGCCGGCATTGACGACCTTGCTGATCCGCTCTTCGATCTGGCGTCCCATCAAAGAGTTGCAGTCCTGACAGCAGGGGACTTTGAACCGTCCGTACTTAACGGCCCCGCCATTTGGCAATGTGATCGTCCTGTTAAACAGGTTGAATTTCCGCAGCACCCATTCAGGGATAACATGCTCGTCGTTGAACACTTTTGACCCGGGCTGTGCACCGCAGATAAAGCAGCAGCGGCCGAGACAGATATCGTTCACAAACCGATCTTTGCTGAAAAACAGAACCTTACCGCTATGATCCAGGAACGAACCGTCTGGAGTCTTTTGCCAAGCCATTGTGATCAACCTTCGCCACGGCGCGCCCTGCACGGGCCAGCGCCATCCTGCTATTGAATGGCGTCGCCGGCCCGGAGCCAGCCACGGGCACGGATATGCGAAAGAACACGCTCCTACCAGAGGGTCTCGGTCCTGCTTAGGGGATATTCATGTCGAGGAAGTCAAGAAAAGCTCAACGGCGACGGAAATGGCGGCGCCGGTTAAGGTCTGGGGGACGAACGCCGTCCGATGCGATGCATGAAGCGCTCGGGGAGTTTTTGACCGAGATGGGCCGCGTCGAGTTCAGGGTGCTCCTGTTGATGGACCTCATCAATGAGGCGCCGCTCGAAGCGCTGTTCGACGAGTATTCCGGACGGACATTCGCGGACAAGATCAAGATCTTCAAGAAGTGGTGTGACTTCGGAGGCGTGCCCGACGAACACAAGGCGACGCTACAACGCCTTTACAAGGAGCTGGATGACCTCCGGCCGGTACGCAATTTTCTGGTCCATGGCGAGACATGGGAAGGCGCCTTCAAGGGCAAACCGCGCCAGCCCTATAGGGTCGGAATCGTGAAAAAGAATCTTGAATATCTCGACGAATTCGAGCGCGCCGAACACGGTCCGAACGTCTTTGACGTCCAGCAGGTGCGTGATGCGACCAGGCGCTGCGCTGGGATTCACCGGGATCTTGCAGCGTTGCGGGACGCGATTGCCGCGACCGCCGTACCATTTGAAGAAGAAGTCACGCAGGCTCCGTGACAAACTGCTATCTCTGGGGACAATGGCCTTTTCCGACAACGCATTCCTCGCCAAACTACGCGAACACGCCGATCGCGCCCGGCGCCTTTTCTCAAATCCGCAAAAGCCGGAACGTGAGCGCATGGTCGTGCGCGCATTCCTTCGTTGCATCGGTGAAGCCTTCGAGGACAGTGAGATCATCGCGAGCAGCGAAGAGCCGGTCGACGTCAGATTTCGAGCCGCCGACTTCCAAATCATGGAGATCGTCGGCGATAACAGGCGCAGCCTGGAATGGCGTCGGCGCCAAGACAGATATCGCACTGCACAACATGTTGCAGACGTGCTGGAGCCGTACACGCCGTCGCAGCCGATGTGCTTCGACGACGCGGTACAGCTCGTCGCTGATCGTCTGTCGGCGAAAGCCGCGCGTTATGGTGCTGCCGCTTGCGCGAGCTTGGACGCCTTAGTCTACATTGATCTTCACAATCGGCACCTATGGCCGCTTGAACCCTCTGGTAATGCGCGGGCCGCTGCCATGCTTCAAACCCAGGGCTGGAGATCTGTCTCCATGCTCTTTGTGCCCTATGGCGTCGTGCTGTTGGCAGCGCCGGCCGCTCCGGCGGTCATCAGGGCAAGAGCCGGGCGGGTTCTGAACGAATGGCCCGGACTCGATGGGTTATTTGACCTCTAGTGGGCCACTGGCTTTCTGCGCTTGTCCTTGGCGAACGGCCTCAGCGGGGATTTCATCTCATCTTCGTCGAACCTTGGACGATCAAATCAGTGCGCCGGCGTGAAAATTCCGATAAAACCACCGGTGCCAACCTCCAAGCACGACGCCCAATCCCAAGACAGCAACAGCGGTCGCCTCGATGTACAATCTTCTTGTTTCCTCTAATGCCGAGGCCTGGAACGGCGAGCCCTGGCAGATCGAGTTCTCGCGCTGCGTTCGCGAGTATACCGAAAACGCAATTACCGAGCGCTTCGCAGCGCTGGATGAGGCCGCGGTCTCGGAACTCAAGCGTCTGCCCTGTGTCTTCGCCTATGAAGCTTTCAACCAGCTCGCGCCAAAATTCGGCTTGATCCGTGATATCGCCAAACGGCAAGGACAGGTTCGGATCGACTATGAGCTCCAGTCGGTCGAACCGTTTCTGTCCGCCGACGATCTGGAGCAGCTCACATTCGAGCTCGATATCGGCAAGTGGGAGATGAACCGCACGCATTGGGCGGTCAAGGACGTCAATCTTGCGAAAGAATTGCATGCCGCGCGGCGCATCACGCTGCCGTCATGGACGGGGCAGGCGACCAAGACTGTCGATATCACCAAGTATGATTTCGACGTGGCACTTTCTTTTCCAGGAGAGGTGAGGGCGATTGTCGAACAAGTCGCGCGCGAGTTGGAGGGAAGGATCGGGCCGAACTCCTACTTTTACGACAGCAACTACGTATCGCAATTGGCACGGCCGTCGCTCGACACATTGCTGCAGGAGATCTACCGGCATCGTTCGAAGCTGATCGTCGTGTTCCTGGGGTCCGACTACCAAAGGAAGGACTGGTGCGGCATCGAGTTTCGGGCGATCAGGGAGATCATCATGGAGCGCGACAATGCCCGCATCATGTTCGTGCGAACCGACGACGGCGCCGTCGACGGCGTTTTCAAGACCGACGGCTACGTAGACGCGCGCAGGTTCAGCCCGGCGCAGATCGCACAATTCATCTGCGAGCGCCTGGCCGTGCTCGCGCCGGCCTAGTCACCATGGACAAGACACCGATGACCTCCGATGTGGATGAAGCGCCGAAGGAGATCTCGGAGGTTACGCGCGGTGCCATTATCGATCATATCCGCACGGCGAACGTGAACTGGGCAGGGCGGCTGGAGGATGACGAGTTTCTGGCCCGAATCTACGATCTCCCAAACCTGCCGTCCCTCGATCATCGATACAAGGATGCAGCCGACGATATCTACCATCACTGCCGCTTCAATGATTGGGAGCGAGATTGGATCTTTGACGATCCCCGCTTCAATCTGATGCATGCGCCAGACTCGGAATTTCTTCGATTTCTCTGCGAGACCGTGCACCCGGTCGTGCGGCCCGCCGACGATTAAGTCTCGAGGCTCGCGCGCGCCTATAATGAGGCGCTGACGCCCGACGGTTATCAAGTCGTCCCCGGAAAGACCATTTCCGGCAGACCGATCTTTGTCGCGCAATCGGCCCGCCGCGCGGTCGTCTTCGAGCAGCCGACCGGCTGGCAGAAAGTTGACCGCCAGCTCAAGGAGATGCGGCTGCGGCTCGATAGCGCCGAGACCGAGGAGCAATATCAAGCCGTCGGCCTTCTCTGCCGCGAGGTGCTGATCTCCGTGGCGCAGGAGGTTTATGATCCCGCCCGGCATCCGCTTGTCGACGACAAGAGCCCCAGCGATACCGACGCCAAGCGGATGCTGGAGGCGATTTTCGAAGTGGAGCTGAAAGGTTCGAGCAACGAAGAGGCCCGCGCTCACGCCAAGGCGGCGGTCCGCCTGGCGCTCGCGCTGCAGCACAAGCGCTTCGCCGATTTCCGAACCGCTGCGCTGTGCGCAGAGGGGACCTGGTCGGTCGTAAACATGCTTGCAATCATCGCCGGCCGGAGAGGCAGGCGCATCACGTAGTCGTCGGGCCGGAGGGTAACGCCACGACGCGGCGATCGACCATCAGGTGCCGCCGTTTCGCCGCGCCGGGGTCGGTGAGCCGTGGCGTGATCGAGACGACCGCAACCTTCCAGTCCGGCAAACGATCTTGCGGAGCCCGCATCACCCCGGACAGGACGGTTAGACCCCGTCGCTCCAGGTTACCGACACAGGTGAGAATGTCATTGTAGAGCTCACGGCGCCCCCGTTCGGACGGCGGGGGCTCGACGATATCCGACAAGATAAATGACGCGAGATCGAGCCATTCCTGCAGACCCGCGATATCATCGTCATAGGCTTCGGGCACCTCCGGACGGTGGATCAGGACGGCGTCACATCGTGCGGCGTCGCGAACCGCGCGATGCGTTGTCATCGGCCCGACCGGGACGATTTCAAGATGAGAATAGGTGTCGACCATGCTGGCAGCCGCTTCTTCCGCACCCAATGGCAGGCGGGGCGCTGTGAAATATCCCGCCTCATAGCCGAACGCTTGAGCGATCCTGTCCAGCGCGTCGTCGCTCACGCGTTCGCCGCGTTCGATGCGCTCCACGGTCGAGACCGAGACACGCGCGAAGTCGGCGAGTGTCATCGTCTTCCATTGCCGCAGCCCGCGGTTCCATCGCACCACGAAGGCCACCAGTTCGATGGGCGGCGCCGTCGGGACGTCGACAGGTCTCTCCGGCAGTTGTGTGATCTTGTCCAATAGGTCTTGGGTCGTCATGAGCATTGGCTCCTTTCATAGTCGAAAGGATGCACGATCCTCGCCGGCCAAAAGAGGCCGAAAAATCCTTCATGCCCAGGAAACCCAAAGCTCATGCTCGCCCCTCCCGCACAGTCTGGACCGCCAGCGAGCCCGCGGTGAGCGGTCGAAACAGCCCGTCCTGGGTTTCGTGGGGCAAATCCATGCGACAACAAGAACGGTATACTTCAGCTACAAAATTTATGCCGTATTTTAGCCATATTTATTGTAATACTATCGCGCTGAACCGAGGGTGCGGAATGCCGCTCAATCTTTCCAACAGCCAGGCGCTCGGCCGCACCTACGCGGCGGCGCGCATGATGGCGGGTCTCGACCAAGGCGCGCTCGCGGCCCAGGCCGGGCTTTCTGCCGGCACGATTTCCAACGTCGAGCGAGGACGGGATTCCCGCCCCGATACGTTGAAGGCCATCCGTCTCGCCCTGAATCGGGAAGGGGTCTTGATCGGCTTCAGCCGCAACAACGGCCTGGCGACGGTGTCGATCGGTTTTGCCGCCGATGATTCAGATGAGGAGTAAGGTGATGCGTACCTATTTTGGCGAATTCAACCGGGTGGTCGGCGACAACATTCGCCGTGCCATGAGTGTCCTCCGTTCCTGGGGCCTCGACGTGCAGTTGCTACCGCACAAGACCGCGCTGCGGATCGAGCGGCCGGACGACATGTCGTGGACCGATTTCAAGCGCGCGATCCGTGCCGTGCTGCAGCCCCGGCGCGGATCGGCGATAATCTCAAGCGAATCCACGGGGCGGACCTACGTCTGCAGCAATCGGGGCAATCAGCCCGGCGATTTCCAGCGTCAGTGAGAGGGACTTCGCGGTGCTGGCCTTTCACGAAACCGAGACGTGCGAGGGCATCATCCAGCATCTCGAGCAGCGCCAGTGCGCGTGGCGCTCGGACGTACAGATACGCGACAGGGGCAGCGAGACGTCGGCGGATGCACGCGTCGAGATGACGTTCCGCCTGGGCGACCAGCTCTATGCTATCTGGGACACTTGCCTCGTTCAGTATGCGGTCGGTCCCGATGCTTCGGAGGCAGCAACCGATCTCCTGGCGGTCATCACTCCTGAGATGAAAGTAGAATGGACTGCTTCCATGCCACGCGATTGGGCCAACGAATCCTTTGCGATCGCTGAGGCCGCCCGCACGAGGTATTGCATCAACCGCGGAACGTCCTGCGACCCGGCGGCAAGAAACCTGGCGATTGGTGCGGAATATCTCGACGCCAATGAGCCCGTCGTCAAGGAGCAGCTTCGGAGGCCGGTGTCCGTCTGGCCAGACTTCTCGATACGGCCCTGCAGAACTAATCACGCCGGTCAGCACCCGACCATCCGGCTACGGCGTCTCCCTCCGGGACCGGGCTGTCGGCACGAATGCATGGTCGGTTTGGGAGGACCGTGCCTTCGCTAGCATCGCGCCGTTCGCGCCGTCCCCGACGCCGCAAACCTCCATGAGAGCGTCTACGAACGTCTTGCGATGCCCAAAGTGAGGAATTTCGTCAGCTGCGGGCCCTATCGTCCGGCAGCACTGGTTGGGCATGTAAAGGCAAAGAAATTCTACGCCGGAGAGAACGATCTGCCTGAAGTACGAAGAGCAGAACGCATCCGCTGGCCGCGGACCGGGCTCTCGTGAACCGAGCCGCTGAGGCGCGTCTCGGCCTTTCGGCTTCGATCCCTTGCGCAGATCATGTGTCGCTCGCCGGAGGCTCTCGCGTTAGGGGCCGCCGTCATTTCATGCCGGCGCCGCTATCACTGCCCCGAACGCGGGTGCCTTGTTAACCGGTCTCACGACTGCACTCGGTCGCGGGTCCCGCCGTCATTTCATGCCGGCGTCGCTATCACTGCCCCGCGCCGGGTGCCTTCCTTCGCTTCGCTCCGCGCCCTTCGGGCTTCCATCACATATGCGAAAGAAGGCTGCGCTGTCGCGAAAACCATTTTCTCAGAAAATTTACGGCGTCACCGTCGCTGAAAGTGGCGGCATCGATCCTTTGCGAAAGAGCAGATCATGTCCCTCGCCAGGGCAGACACGAAAAACCGGACCTTTATGCAGTAGCTAGCTGCACAAAGGGCCGACCTAATGTTGCCTTGCCGCGCTACCGAACGGCTGCAAAGGACATTTTCAGATCCTTTGGACAGGTTCGCTTTGCGTCCGGGTTGCGACCCGCAGGCGGCAATCTCTCAGTCGCGGATACGACTACTTCTTTTTCTTTGAAGTCTTCTTTGCCACCTTCTTGGTGGCTGCCTTGGCGGTCTTCTTTGCCTTCTTCGCTTTCTTGGCCATGTCGTCCTCTGTAAAAAATGGCTCAGTGAACATGCACACGCCGTGTATCGACATGCGCAACATTGAGACGATATCACAAATGAAAAATTTATACCAACGAGTCGTGAGATCGCTCTTGAGCCGTTCGCCGGGCTTCCATCCCTAACGCCAAGACTGCCGCGCGACCGCAAATCCGTTTCTCAAAGAGCGCGCGGCGTCACCGTCACTGAAGAGTGAGAGTGCGGGCCGGGTCTGCCGCGACGGGTTGAAGATCGGAGGAGAGGCTTCCGGCGCCCGTCGCGGAGAACCGCGATGTCTGGACATACCGCCCGAGTTCGTGCCGGCAACGACCGCGCGAGCCTTTACACCGAAATCACCGACAAGATCATCGCCGAGCTGGAGGCCAGCCGTATCCCGTGGGTGCAGCCGTGGGGCACAGCGGCGATCAAGGCGCCGCTCGCCATGCCGCGCAACGCTGCCACGCAGCGCGGATATTCCGGAATTAATGTGCTGATCCTATGGGGTGCCGTTATCGAGCACGGCTTCTCCGGACAGAGCTGGCTCACTTTTCGCCAAGCGCTCGGGCTTGGCGGCCACGTCAGGAAGGGCGAACGGGGAACGACCGTCGTCTATGCCGATCGCTTCACCCCGGACGACGAACGTCGGCGCGCCGCGGAGGCCGGTGAAGAGCCGGGTGCCATCCCGTTTCTCAAGCGTTTTGCCGTCTTCAACACCGACCAGTGCGATGGCTTGCCCGAGGAGATTGCTGCTTCGGTCGTCCCGCCGCCGCCTGATCAGATTGAGCCCCGAGCCGAGGCGTTGATCGCCGCCACCGGCGCGGATTTCCGCATCGGCGGTGCGCGCGCCTACTACAACACGACGGGCGATTTCGTGCAGGTCCCACCGCCGGCTGCCTATTTCGAGCCGATCAATTGGCACCGAACCGCATTTCATGAGCTCGGTCATTGGACCGGCCAGGCGTCCCGCCTCAACCGCGACCACTCGGGTTCGTACGGTTCAAAATCGTACGCGCGCGAAGAGCTGGTCGCCGAAATGGCGGGTGCCTTTGTTTGTGCCTCGCTCGGCATCGTTCCGACCGTGCGTCACGCCGACTACATCGGTTCCTGGCTGGAGGTGCTGCGCGAGGATAATCGCGCCGTCGTGCGCGCCGCGAGCGCGGCATCGAAGGCCTCCGATTTCCTGCTCGCCTTTCTGCCGCCCGCGATCGATTCCGTCGTTGGGGGCAATGAGGAGGCCGCGTGATGCATCAGCACGCCGTGCCAGTGTCAGTCCTCAGTTGGTGCTGCGCGTCAGAGAGTGAGAGGCGCGCCGGCTTGTCTGTGACGGGTAGGAGGTCGAGAGAGAGTCTTTCGGCCGCCCGTCGTGGAGAATCCGAAATGGCAAGCGTTCAGAAAATCAAACTCAGTCCCTCCCGCGATATTCCCTTCAACAAACTGGTGCTCAGCCAGTCCAACGTCCGCCGCGTGAAGGCCGGCGTCTCGATCGAGCAGCTGGCGGAGAGCATCGCTCAGCGCACGCTGCTACAAAGCCTGAGCGTTCGTGCAGTCTTCGATGCCGACGGCCAGGAGACCGGCATGTTCGAGGTCCCCGCTGGTGGACGCCGCTACCGCGCGCTCCAATTGCTGGTTCAGCAGAAGCGTATGGCGAAGACGCAACCTGTCCCCTGCGTTATCAGGGATAGCGGCATCGCCGAGGATGATTCCCTCGCCGAGAATGACGAGCGGGTCGGCCTGCATCCGCTCGATCAGTTCCGCGCGTTCAAGCTGCTGCGGGATGGTGGCATGAGCGAAGAGGATATCGCCGCGCGGCACTTCGTCTCGCCGGCGATCGTCAAGCAGCGCCTGCGTCTGGCGTCCGTGTCGCCGCAGCTGCACGACGTCTACGCCGACGATGGCATGACGCTCGAACAGTTGATGGCCTTCTCGGTCACGGCCGACCAGGCGCGTCAGGAGCAGGCCTGGGACAATGTCAGCAGATCCGGCAACGACGAGCCATATCAGATCCGGCGGATGCTGACGGAGAACACCGTGCGCGCTTCCGACCGTCGCGCCCAGTTCGTCGGGCTGGATGTCTACGAGCAAGCCGGCGGCACCGTCATGCGGGACTTGTTCGCGCACGATGATGGCGGCTGGTTGCAGGATGTGCCGCTGCTCGATCGTCTCGTCACCGAGAAGCTGAAGGCGGAGGCCGAGACGATCGTGGCTGAGGGCTGGAAGTGGATCGCGGTGGCGGTCGATTTCCCCTACGGGCACACTAACGGCTTGCGCGAGATTGAGGGCGAACCGGCTGATCTGACGGAGGAGGAGCGGGCGACGCTCGACGCCCTCAACGCCGAGCACGTCAAGATCGAGGAGGAATACCAGGACGCCGACGAACTGCCGGATGAGATCGATCAGCGCCTCGGAGAAATCGAGGCGGCGCGGTCCGTCCTGGAATCTCGATCGCTTATCTACGATCCGGCCCAGATCGCCCGTGCCGGCGTCTTTGTCAGCATCGATGCCGAAGGCTTGCTGTCGATCGCCCGTGGCTACGTTCGGCCGGAGGATGAGGCGCCCGTCGTCAAGACCGAAAGCGAAGTACAAGGCGCGGGAGAGAACAACGGCGACGAACCAGCCACCAATGGTGCGTTCCAACGCGCGGTCATCACTGTCGGCGGCGCGTCAACCGAACCCGTCGAGGAGGACGACGACGACACGGTCAAGCCGCTGCCGGATCGGCTCATCACCGAGCTGACCGCACATCGCACACTGGCCTTGCGCAATGCGTTGGCGAACGATCCGGCCGTCGCCTTCCAGGCGGTGCTGCACAATTTCGCGTTGGCGACCTTCTACCGCTTCTCGTCGTCGAGCGGCTGCCTGGAAATCGCCATCCGGACCCCGACATTCCCTGCTCAAGCGCCCGGGTTGAAGGAGAGTGCATCAGCGGAAGCTATCGACGGGCGCAATGACGGATGGAAAGCTCGCCTGCCCAAGGACGAAGCCGATCTATGGGACGTGCTCACGGCGTTCGACGGGAAAGAGCAGGCCGCGTTGTTCGCGCATTGTGCGTCATCCGCGGTCAATGCGCTCTACGAACCGGCCAACCGCCGCTACAATGAGGGCCGCGTCTCCGCCCACGGCATACGCCGAAGGCTCGATCACGCCAACGTTCTTGCACGCGCCGTCGGTCTCGACATGGCAGCAGTGGGCTGGAAGGCGACCGTCGACAACTATCTCGGCCGGGTCACCAAACCTCGCATTCTCGAGGCTGTGCGCGAGGTAAAGGGCGAGCAATCGGTGCAGCTCATCGACCACCTCAAGAAAGGCGACATGGCGCGCGAGGCCGAGAGACTGCTCGAGGGGACCGGATGGTTGCCTGAACCACTTCGTCTCGAAGAGGTGGGCGCGGTAGGAGAGTCCGCTGCAGATCCCGAGGCGTTACCGGAGTTCCTCGCGGCCGGCGAGAACGAAGCTGACACCGAGGCCGACGACGACCGGCCACATATCATTGCGGCAGAATAATCTCCCAGGTGTGGGGGCTCCGGCCGACCACACCTTCTTATCCTTGGTCCGTCCCAAGCCCGGCATTCCGTGCCGGGCTTTTTCTTTCGAGGAGCTCCAAGATCATCCCTGATCCGGCTCGCGTGAATCTCCTATCATCTCTTCTGAGCGCGGTTGCGTAGCTGAACTGGGTTCGGGATTCTCTGCGGTGTCATCGTCGTCCAATTCGACGAGATAGACCAGCAACATTCCATCAGATGGTTGAGCATCTTTGGAAGCATCGTCGAATGTTGCGATCTCGTCGGCGTAGCCCATGCGTGCTCTCAGCGGGGCCTTGCCATCCCACAACGGTGCGCCATTGGAATGTGTCGACGTGAAATCGTCTCGTAGCCACGGCGCGTTGCAAATCTCGCTTGCTTCACGCAGGCTCTTTGCTTCGAACGTCACCGTTGGGGTGCCGCCGATCTCGATCGTAAAGATTGAAGGAAAAAGCGTGGGCGTCATATTCCCTTTGCCTTTTCGGCGGCTTCCCGCGCCAATCGCAATGCCTTCAGGCGTTCGCGATTTTCGTGAAACGCCTTTTGTGCCTTTTCATGCTCGCTCACGGCTTTCTCGGTCTTGACCTGCCCGAATACTTTTAGCGCCTCTCGTTCGACTGGCGTGGTGACTCGTCGTTTGAGCTTTTGGTCGTTCATCTCGTCACTTCGTTGCGATTCTCGATGGGCAGAAAGATAGCGCGCCGATTCCTGAGACGAAAGGGGGCTGTTTCCTTTCACTTTCGTGGTCCGCAGCCACTCGGTCTGCATTTTCCTGGCGGTCAGTCAGCGTCTGCGTAAGAGGGAGAGGCGGGCCGGGATGGGTTTGGGCCGGCGCGGTCGAGAGAGCGCCCTGCGGCTCGATCCTTCCCCGCTCTCCGAGGTTCCCTCCATGACGATCATTCCCGCATCCGTGGCCGCTGTTGCGGCGGCGCCGCTTCCCGTTACGCCCCCTTCTCTGAACAAGGCCAGCGCGATCGCCAGCGCCGCGCAACATCTTCTTCTGCATCTTGAGCGCGGTCGGTGCGTCGATGCGCCTGTCTTGCGCACGGCAGTGGAAAACGCCTTTGGCGCCTCCGATGCCGATGGCGGATGGGACTGGAAGACGGCCTACGACGCCTGTGAAGCAGCCACCGTCCTGTTCCTTCGCAAGTTCGGTCCGGCCATGCGCGCGCGTGCCGATTCGCCCGCCGCGATGCTGCCGATGCTGGCAAAGATCGCCAGGCTTCTTCCCACCCACACCCGCCGCTCGGAAGAGAGCGAGGCGCTTCAGCAGTTTAGCACGCCCATCGCGCTTGGTTTGGCGGCGAGCACCGCGGCCGCGATCACCCCTGCGGATGTTGTGCTGGAACCTTCGGCCGGCACGGGCTTGCTCGCCATCCTGGCCGAGCTGTCAGGTGCGTCGCTCGTTCTGAACGACTTCGCCGAAACTCGCGCTGGACTTCTTTCACTTCTCTTTCCCAGCATCGCCGTCACCCGTTTTGACGCAGCTCATGTCGACGATCATCTCGACGCCGGCGTCAAGCCAAGCGTCGTCCTGATGAATCCACCATTCTCGGTCGTCGCCAACGTCGATCGCCGCATGGCCGACGCCGGCTTGCGGCATATTGCGTCGGCCTTGGCGCGGCTCCCCGAAGGCGGCCGGCTGGTCGCAATCACCGGGGCAAGTTGTTCCCCGGACAATCCGGTTTGGCGCGATGCCTTCATCCGCTTGCAGGAACGCGGACGCGTCGTGTTCAGCGCCGCCGTTTCGGGCGCGGTCTTCGCCAAACACGGTACCACCATCGAGACGCGGCTGACCGTGATCGACCGGTTGCCGGCGGACGATGCGACGACATTTCCGTCGCCTGCAGGCCGGGCGCCGGACGTTGCCACGCTGCTCGGATGGGTCACGGAGTACGTTCCGGCACGACTGCCGCTCGCGATGGCAGTCGCCGCTTCGCCAAACGCCCGTCCGGGCATTCCGCGAACCGTCCGCTCCTATGCAATGCGCCCGCCCGGCATCGCGGCTCCCACAGCGGATCCTGATCCCGCAGCGGCTGAACTTGCCTATGAGACCGTTGCTTGGACACCGGCTGAGGGTGGCCGGATCACCAAGGCGCTTTACGAAGAATATACACTTCAATCGATCCGTATTCCCGGTTCTCAGCCACATCCCACCAAGCTGGTTCAATCAGCCGCCATGGCGTCAGTGGCGCCGCCGGTCCCGTCCTATCGGCCGCACCTTCCGGCTCACATCATCTCCAACGGTCTGCTATCCGACGCGCAGCTTGAGTCCGTCATTTACGCGGGCGAGGCGCATTCCCAGCTCCTTGCGGGATCATGGACCGTTGACGAGACCTACGACCTGGTTTGCGCGGCGCGTGAGGACAAAGACAATGCCGTGCGTTTCCGGCGGGGCTGGTTTTTGGGAGACGGCACCGGCGCGGGGAAGGGCCGTCAGGTCGCCGGCATCCTGCTCGACAACTGGCTGAAGGGCCGCCGCCGCGCGGTGTGGATCAGCAAGT
>LNFM01006501.1_pt1 | contig 33720 bp, 35 predicted proteins | sample 596031 | NCBI WGS metagenome assembly LNFM01 (sample SAMN04254537, study PRJNA301005) | activated carbon metagenome | isolation source: dual media filters at the Ann Arbor, Michigan drinking water treatment plant | place: USA: Ann Arbor
ACAGCGCCACATAGAGGGCGCCCTTCTCGGGGATCGTGTCCGCGCGGGCGGCCAGGAGCATCGCCGAAGCGATCGCCCCAGGGCCGCTCAACAAGGGAATTCCCACAGGAACGAGCCCAACATCGTCCTTCGTGCTCGCCTCTTCTTCTTCGCCCGGCGTCGTCTTCGTCGACGATTGCCGCGCGCCCATCATGTCCAGCGCGACGCCCATCAGCAGGATTCCGCCAGCGATCTTGAAGCCCGCCACCGAGATCCCGAAGAAGCGAAACAACAGCTGCCCGCACGTCGCGAAGACCGCGAGCACGATGAACACCGTCATCGCCGCGCGCCGCGCGATCAAGCGCCGCCGCACGTCCGTCTCTCGCCCCGTCAACGCGATAAACACAGGCAGCGCCGCGAAGGGATCGACGATCGCAAACAGCGACGCAAACGCCCCGAGCCCGAAGGTCAGTGCCGAAGTCATGTCAGTTCCGTTGAACAGCGGCCGCGCAGAAGCTCAGGGAGAATTCCCTCGAGTCTGACGGCGCCTGCAGCGGCGAGGCAATAGTGGTACACGCCCCTACCGTCAACGTGCGAACCGCGCGTAGCGCCCCGCGCGCTGGCGCCCAAGTCCGCGGCAAACACAGGGCGAGCGCGCAGGGATGCTACCCTGGCTCGAGCGCGTATCACGATCGCGCCCCGCCCTTCTATGGCCCATCGCCCCACCGAGTCCGACGCAGAGACCGAAGTCACCGCGACACCCGCGGTCGACTCCGATCCGCCAGAGCCGCCGGAGCCTCGGGACGACCACGACCCAGCGACCGCGCCGGGCCACGCGAAGGACGAGGCGACGCTCGACGAGACCCGCGCCCGACGTCGACGCTCGCGCAAGCGACGGGCGATCGCGTCGATCGCGTTCTTGCTGCTCGCCTCGGTGATCGCTGTGATCGCACGCACCGAGTGGGCCGCGAAGAAGACCATCGAGACCCTCGCGCAGCAGGTGCGAAGCCAGACCGGCCTCGACCTTCGCATCGGCCGCGCGGGCTGGTCCTGGCGCAGGCTGTCTGTGCACGCCGAAGACGTCGAGGTCCGTCACCCCACGGAGGGAATGCTCGCGCGCGTCACCTGGATCGACGTGCGCCCCTCGCTTCGCTCGCTGCTGCGCGGCGCGCCGCAGATCGCTGGCGTCGAGCTCGACGGCGGCGAGGTGCGCGTGGTGTTCAAGAACGGACTCCTCGCCAACGGCCCTGTCGTCAAGCCAGGACCACCACCTCCTCCTGGGCCGCCGCAGCTGCCCTTTCGCGACATCGCCCTGTCCGACGTGCGCGTCAGGATCGAGCACGACCAGGCCGGAACCATCACGCTCGAGTCCGTCGACCTCGATCTTCGCAACGATCAAAACCGACGACTGCTCGTGTCCGTGCTCTCGCGCGGAGGCTCGATCGCGAGCCCGATCGCGAGCCCCACGACCGGCGCGCGGTGCTTCGACGGCCCGGTGCGCAGGATCGAAGCGCGCCTGGAAGTCAGCAATTTTTCAGTGTTGCGCGTCGGCGCAGCGCACATCGAAGCGCTCGACGCCGAAGTGCACGTGACCGACGCGACTGTGCCGCTGAACATGCGCGAGACGATCCGCGCGAGCGTCACGGCGAGCGTTCCTTTGTCGATCGCTACTTGTCCGCTGCCTCGCGGCGCGCCGCTGTTGCGCGGACACACGCAGCTCGAAGCGACCGGCTCGTTCGACCCCGTCTCGATGGCCGCCGAGGTGCGTGGCCACGCGATCGCACGCGGAACGACCATCACCCTCGTCGACCCCAGGCCCCTCGGCCACAACGGCACCTTCGGCGGAGGGCAGCGAGTCGAGGTCGATTTTCACGGAACCCACCGCGCGATCGTAATCGATCGACTCGAGGGCCTCTACGGCGGCGGCCGTGTGTTTTCGCCGACGCCGCGCAGACCCGACAAGCCCCTCGTGCTCACCCTCGCGCCCACGTTTCGCCTCGACGGCGCCTTCGAGACCCGAGGGCTCAGGTTCGAGCAGCTCATGCGCGAAGTGGCCGTCACCGACTTCGCCAAGGTGCTCTGGAGCATCGACGCGCTCGGCGAAATCGCGCTCATCCCCGAGCGCTTCGGGCGGCCGCCGAACCGGCAAGAGCCGGCGATGCGCATCGACATCATCGCGGACACGAGGGACTTCGCGATCGTGAAGGACTTTCATCGCTGGGGTCCGCCCGAGCCGGTGATCTCCGTCCCCCGCGGTCGCGTCGCGCTCGCGCTCGAGCTCGACGCGCTCTACCTGCGACTGCGCAACTTGACCGCCGACGTCAACGACACGCACATCGTCGGCGACGAGGTCGAGGTCCGCACCGTTCACGAAGACGGCAAGCCCGACATGATCATCCGCAACATCCGGTCGAACAGCCTCGACCTCGCGGACATCGGTCACATCGCAGGCATTCCGATCGCGGGCCGCGCCGAGACCGTGATCAACGGCTCTGGGCCCTTCTCGGACATCGTCGTGACGGGCACCACGCGCGTGCGAGGATTTCAGTTCGCAGGCCTGCCCATCGGCGACGTCGAGACCGCGCCCGGCAAGCCTTGGGTCCTTCGCGGAATCACCCTGCGCAGCCCCGAGCTCATCGTGAGACACGGCCGAAGCGTGTTCAACGCGCACGATTCGATCCTGGATTTCTCCAGGTATACGCTCTACGCCGCCTCGCGCGTCGAGTCGTCGGACATGCAGCTCGCCGACTACTTCACGATGTTCGAGTTCGACGGCGACCCTGTCTTTACGCCGTACACCGGCGGGACGATGCAGGATTGCTCGGCCCCGTCGCACGACCGCAGCTTGCCCGTGAGCGAGTGCTGGGTCAGCGACAGCGCCCGTCCTCGCACCCGACGCGGCGATGAGCGCCCCACCAACGCGCGCCCGCGACACGGCTTTGTGCGCGCGAACGTCGAGTACGTCCTGGGGCGCCCCGGCGACGACCCCAAAGGCGTCTTGCGCGCGGACGTGCGCGGGTGGGACCTCGCGCTGCACGCATACGGCGAGACCGTTCAGCACGCCGACGTGCACGCGACCTACGATTGGCTCATTCGCGACCGTGGTTTTCGCGGATCCAGGCTCGACATCGAGTACGCCCGCGGCCGCGCCGCCAACGGAACGATCGAAGCCGGAGGCACCGTCGACCTCGGCGGACGAATGCACATCACGGCCTCCGTGCGCGCCGCAGACCTCGGCAGGCTGTCGCTCACCAGCGGCCTCGGGGTCCGCGGAATCGTCGATGGAACCGGCGTCCTCGAGGGCACCACCGCCTCGCAGCGCTGGTCCATCGACGCGGATATCCGCGACCTGACCGCGGCTCAACGAGAGTTCGGCGGCGTGCGACTGCGGCTTCGTTCGGCGCCCGACCCCTCCGGTCGCGCCGCACAAGAAGCGGTCAATCAGCGCCTGGCGAGACAGAGCGCGCCCATCGCTCCTGCGCCGCTGCCGGACCCTCAGCGATGGTCGCTCGTCGCCGACGCGATCGACGGAACGCTGCGGATCGACGGGAGTCTGCTCGTTCCGTTTACGCAAGAGCCGTGGCGCGACGCCAACGGCGTCTGGCAGCGCGATTTCGGCCGCTCGTGGCGCGACGCCGTGATGCGCGGCTCGATCGAGGCCTCGCAGCCCTCCGCAGCGCAGGGCGCAGTGGACCTTCTTCCCTGGCTTCCTGCCCGGCTCGTCGCGCGGCTCGGAGACGCGCCGGTCGCGCGCGCCGCAGCGCGGATCGACATCGACGAGCTCTCGCTGCGAACGCCCAGCAACGCCCGCGCCCGCGTGGCGCTCACCGCCCTCGACCTCCGCGCGATGGGCGTGCGCGTGGCGCTCCCTGCGAACGCGCCGCTCGCGGTGTGCGCGAACAACGGGCAGCTCTGGATCGATCCTGCCGCCGCGCGCTCGTCCGAGGTGTGCGCGCGACCGCCGCGCGGTCTCTTCTCGAACGCGGTGCGCTCGGCGGTAAACGCCTTTCCCGTCGCGCCCATCCTGGGGCCCGAGGGGCTCGAGCTCGAGCTCTCGGGCGGCGCGACCACCGACGGCAGGCTCGCGCTCGCGGTGCGCGGCTCGGCGGACCTCGCGCAGATCGCCAGGCGCGTGCCCGAGCTCGTGCAGAACGCCCGAGGCACAGCGAGGTTCAGCGTCGCGGTCGCGGGCGACACCGCCGCACCAGAGCTGCGCGGGCTCGTCGAGCTCGACTCGGGCAGCCTGCAAGTCGCCGCGCTGCCTCAGCCGGTCGACGACCTCGACTTGACCGTTCGCCTCGAGGGAACGCAAGTGACCCTCGAGCGCGCGCGCGCGCGATTCGGCGCGAGCTCCGTGGACCTTTCGGGCGGCACGTTTCGAGCGCGCGGACGCGACCTCGAGCGCGCAGACGTCCCTGTCATCGTTCGCAACCTCGCGCTCACGCCCAGCGCTGGCGTCGAAGTGGCGCTCGAAGCCGACGCGCGAATCACCTACGCGGACGGCGATCCGCTGCCGACCCTCTCGGGCAACGTCACGCTCAACCGCGCGAGGTACACGCGCAACATCGACCTCGCGCTCATTCAAGACAGCGCCAGCGGAGGGTCCGCGCCCGCGCCCGAAGAGCCGTACGACCCGACGAAGGACCGCGTGCAGCTCGCGCTCACCGTGCGCGCGAGAGAGCCTGTCCGCATCCGCAACAACCTCATCGACGCAGACGTCGCGCTCTCGCCGTCCACTCCGTTTCGAGTGGTCGGAACAGACCAGCGGCCCAGCGTTCTCGGGATGCTCTCGATCCCGCGCGGCCGCGTCTTTTTCAGAGGAAACGAGTTCGAAGTCCGTCGCTCGCGCATCGAGTTCGACAACCCCGAGCGCATCTCGCCGACCTTCGACGTGCTCGCGACGACCGACATCCGTCGATCGAGCGAGAGCCAGGGGACCCGCAATCAATGGCGCATCGATTTGCACGCGTACGGGACGCGTGACCGCTTCGCGCTCGACATGAGCGCCGAGCCCTCGCTCTCGCGCGAAGACATCGCGCTCATGCTCGCGTTTCGTATGACCCGCGCCGAGCTCGACCAGCTCGGCGCCGGAGAGTTCGGCCAGATCCTCGCGCTCGAAGCGCTCTCGAACCTCGCTGGAATCGACCGCATCGTGCGGCGCAACGTCCCGCTCATCACGGACTTCAACATCTCGAGCGGCTACTCGCCCACGCAGGGACGCACCGTCCCGCAAGTGAGCGTGCGCGTCCCGATCGCCACCGGCGTTCGCGCGGGCGCAACCGTGAACATCACCGAGCAACGCGAGGTCCGCGGGACGATCGACATGGAGATCAACCGCAACCACAGCATCCAGCTCGGCATCGACAACTACGGCCAGACCGGCGCGCAGAACCGCGCCCTCGTCAACGGCGGCGTCGACTGGCGCTTCAGGCTCGAGTTCGAGTGAGCGCTACTCGGCGCGCATGCTTGGCGCCGCCCTGAGCACGCGCGCGTTGGCGGTGTCGCTGAAGAGCAGCTCCGTCGTGAAGTACGGCGTCCGCCGCACGAGCAGCCCGCTCGCGCCGCGAATCGATGGGCTGCTCAGCTCTCGTAGCACCAGCACCGAGTCCGCTCGCGCCGAGAGCGAGGGCAGCGAGTAGCGCAGCACGCGGGACAGATCGCGATCCAAGACGAAGAGATAGACCCCGTCGTCGGCGATCGCCCGCGGCCCGCTCAGGCGATCGAGCTCGCCGACCTCGAGCGCGCTCTGTCGCTCGTCCGCCGATCGCTGGCCCAACACGAGGCTCGCTTCGGCGCCGGTGCGCAAAACATCCCGTCGATCGAAGCGCAGCACGCGGTTGTTTCCGCTGTCTGCGACGAACAACGAGTCGCCGATCACGTGAAGCGCGACGGGAAACAACATCGTCGCCGCCGACGGCGTGGACGATCCTCGGTTGCCTTCGATCGCCGTCGCGTCGCGCTGCCCGAGCACCGCGTCCGCAGGCTGGCCGTTTTGCGTCGGTAGCGAGCGCCACACGAGCACGCGGTGGTTGGCCGTGTCGGCGACGAACAGCCGCTCGCCGTCGAACAAAACCGCTTGCGGGCTCTGAAGGGTCGCGGCGGACGGCGGTCCCCCGCGGTTCGGTCGAACGTCGGCGAAGGTCGGCTGGCCCAACACGAGGCGCGCGTTCGTGCTCGCGCGGTCGTAGATGGTCACGCGGTGGTTGTTGCTGTCGGCGATCACGACGACCTCGCCGCGAACCGAAACGGACGACGGCGCATCGAGGGTCGCCTCCGACGGACGCCCGCCGCGGTTCGGCAACGTGAGCGAGTCGTCGGGCTGCCCGTAGATCGCCGACGGAGCGCTCGACGCCGTCCAACCGTCCGCGCGGCCCGGCGCACTGTCGAACCGAAGCACCCGATGAAAACCAGCGTCCGCGACGAACGTCGAGCGCTGGTCCCGCGCGAGACCGAGCGGCGCTCGAACGATCGGCCCTCGAGCAGCGCTCGATTGGTTGAAACCCGAGCGCACAAAGAGCTCTTGCCCGAGCAGGTGCGTCGCCGAGGACGAGAGCGCTCGCGCGAGCGGGAGCGGGTGGGCCACCACGCGGTGGTTGCGAGAATCAGCGACCCAGAGATGATCGACGTCTGCGGCGATTCCCAGCGGTCGCGAGAGCGAAGCCGCGCTCACGCCGCCGGCGTTGGAGTCCTGAGCGGTCTCGCTTCTCTGCGCAACAACACCCATCGGCGCGCCCGTGATCGCAGAGAAGAGGTGCAGTCGGTGCACGGCAAACTCGGACACGACCAGCGTGTCGCCGACGCGCGCGACCCCCCGCGGCGTGAGCGCGTTATCTGCGTTGGAGCCGTAGGCGTAGATCGTTCCTGCGCCGCCGCTGCCGGTGGGAGCGACCTGCGGGTTGGCGACGGTGCGCCCGTCGCGCTGACCGATCCACCGCGTCGCGCGAGGCTCACTCGCAGCGCGCTCGACGAAGACGACCCGGTTGTTCTCGGTGTCTGCGACCCACAGCCCGTCGCCGTCCACGGTCACGCCCATCGGCAGGTTGAACCCATCGGGCGACGGAACAAACAACCCCAGTCCCCGATTGGCGACGACGCTGGTCGCGTCCATCTGGCCGAGGACCGCGCTCGCCGGGGCGCCGTTGCGCAGCGCGCTCGTGTCCCAGCGCAACACGCGGTTGTTCACGCGGTCGGCGACGTAGAGCGCGGCCGCAGAGGCCGCCACGCCGACAGGCTCGAACAGGCTCATCCCGTCTGCGTCGCACACGCCGTCGCGGGGAGAGACATCGCCGAGCCCGTGGTTGGGGCGAGAGCCCATGAAATCAACTTGTCCGAGCACGATGTCCGCGGGCTGACCGTTCGTCGTCGGCAGCGCGCTCCACACGAGGACGCGGTGGTTCGCGGAGTCCGCGACGAACAACCGCGAGCCTTCGATCGCGACCCCCGACGGCGCCGAGAGCGAGTCTGCCGAAGCGGCGTCGCGGTCGCGATTGGCGGCAAACGAGCGAAAATCTGGCTGTCCGAGCACGAGACTCGCGCGGCGATCGCCGGCGAGCACGCGGGCGCGATCGAACAACAACACGCGGTTGTTGCCTCGATCGGCGACGGCGATCACCGATCCGCGCACGGCGATGTCCGCGGGCGCGCCGAGCGACTGCTCGGAGATTCCTCGATAATCGACCGCGCGAATGTTGGTCGAAGCGCCGCCTTGCCCCCAGACGAAGCTCGCGGGCTCGAAGGTGTATTGCGGCGTTCGCTCCCACAGCAGCAGCCGTCCTCCGTCCGCCGCGAGCAGGACCGATCCGCGCGCGCTCAAGGGCACCGCGGACTCGAGCGTGGACGCAGACTCCAAGCTGAGCACCTCGCGAAAGCGCGTCGGGTAGCCCAGCGTCAGGTCGCTCGACGCTCGCGTCGTTGTCGGAGGCGAGCGAAACAACGCGATGTGCGCCCCCCACAAGACTCGGACCGCGAGCGCGCCGTCGTCCAGAAGCGCCACGCCACCGCCGCGAAAAATGTTGTCCGGCTGCACTTCGACCGTCGAGCGCAGCGGCGCGAGCTCGGGCGCTGGGTTGATCCGCGCCGCGTCGAGAGCGACGCGGAGGAGTCCCCCGCTGTGTTGTGAAAAGCTCGTCACCCACGCGTGCTCAGCCCCGAGGGCGACGCCCGACGCGAGGTAGAGCGACGTCGCGCCCGCCGAGCTGCTCGCCCCCGTGTTGAAATCAACCTGCCCGATCACGCGGTCCGCGGGAGCGCCCGAGACCGACGGAAATCGGTCCCACACGAGCACGCGGTGATTTCCTGTGTCCGCGACGGCGAGCCGGTTGCCGTCGCTCGTCACTTGCCCGACGCCCGCGAGGCTCGACGCGCTGATGCCCGAGGCGTTGCTCTGGTTCGTCGCAAAGTCGCGCTGTCCGAGGACGATGTCTGCAGCCGTGAAATCTCGGGTCGGAATGCTCTTCCAAATCAGCATCCGCGACCCGTCTCCGACGATCAACTGCGTTCCATCCGACCAGATCGAGGCCACCGAAGACAGCGTCGACGCGGTGATCTCCATGCGATTGCTCTGCAAGTCCGGCTGCCCCAACACCAGGTCCGGCCGCTGACCGAGCCGCGGGCGAAGCGTTCGGTACACGAGCACGCGCCTGCCCGAGCCGATGTACAGCCGCGTCCCGTCCCAAAACGCCGCGCTGATCCCCGCGTTGCTGACGTTGCGCAGCAAGCCGACGCCCGAGTCCGCCGCGAACTGATCGACGCCCAACGTCTCGAGGATCGAGAAGCGCCCTGGACGGCGGGTGACCCCGAAGGTCCCCGCGCCGGGAATCAGCCCTTCCACCGAAAAATCGCTCACCGCGGCCCCAGACAAGATCCTGGCGAGCGAGCGACCTCGGTCGAACAGCGTCGCGTCCGAGGGCGCACGCTCATCGAGGGTGATCGAGAGCCTGAGCACGCCGGACGCCGCGGCTGCATCGATCGCGCGGACCTCGCACAAGATCGGACCGATCGCATCGCCGATCAGCGCCTCGGGCACAGGCAGCTCCGTGACCGTGAGCACCGCGCGCTCGCCCAACGCTCCGAGCGGCGCGCTCACCATGCAGCGCCCCACGCGACACCCCGACGCCAGAGCAAGTCCCGTGCACGCTGACCCGCTGCCGCCATCGCGCGCGTCGCACTGACAGGCCCCGTACGTGCGGTCCGCGAGGCAACGTTGAACGCCAAACGTGCCGTCGATACAGGGACACGAGCGCACGAGCCCCTGCGTGCAGCCGACCTCGAGGCCCGACTTCGCGCAGCCTGCGCCCAACAGCGCAGCGGTCAGCATCGCTCCAGACACCCAGCGGGTAGCGACCCTCGCGCCCCCGCCATCAACTCGATCTCGAATCATCGCAGCACCCACCTGATCGGCCCACCTGCGAACTACGCCGCCTGAACCAGCATGGATTGTCCCTCCCCCAAACTCCCAGCGCTGCGCCACAACGGCCTCGCGGTGACGGCAGAGAGACCGTCGCGGACACGAGCCTCGAATTCCTGCATTTTTGCAAGCGAATCGAGATCGATGCGCGGGGCTCGATGCTCCCCGCCCCCACTTACTCTCGCTCCCCCACTCGCGCGTCAGCTCGCGCCGCTCTCGCTCGATGGCGCGCTCGCGTCGCTCGACGCCGAGCTCGCTTCGGGCGCGCTGTCGCCTTCGGCACCATCGTCGCCGTCGTCACCGTCGTCGCCGCCATCGTCACCCGATGACCCGTCGCCTGCGGCAGCGCCGCCCGCGGCCGCGGCGGTCCCGTCGCCGGGCTTGCGCTTGCGACGACGACGACGACGCTTCTTCTTCGCTCCGTCCGCGACAGGAGCGGCTCCGTCAGCGCTCGCCGCAACGGCGACCGTGCCGTCTGCGTTGAGCGCGGGCTCGGAGCTCGCTGCGCCCTCTGCGGGCGCCGCGGCGCCCTCTGCGGTCACGCCTTCGGGCTTGGGGCCTTCGGGCTTGGGGCCGCGCTCTTTGCCTCGGTCTCTTCCGCGACCGCCGCGATCACGATTGTCGCGATGGTCGCGACGATCGCCGCCGCCGTGATTCTTGTCGCGGTTGAACTCGACGCGAACGAGCTTCCACAGCTCGCCGCCGTGCGGAAAATTCCTCCGCATCATCGCGACGATGCGGCCCGCGGCCGCCTTCTGCTTGGGCGCCCACGTGTCCACCCACGAGAGCAGCCGCGCGATCGCGTCTTTGTCGGCGTCGAGCGAGAGCGAGCCCCATCCCAACGCATCCGCGATGCGCTGAACGAAGCCCTCTTTCTGCAGCTCGGGCGGCGTCGCGCGGGCCGGGCCGAACGACGCGGGGTGCCGCATCCAGCGCAGCAGAATCACGTCCACGGCGTCGCGCTGCGTTCGATGATCGAGCAAGGTCGCCAGCAGGATCATCATGTGCGCGTGCACGTGAGCCGAGGGCGCGGCGTCCTTCGCGAGCTCGTCGAGGATCGCGGCGACGACCGCGACGGTGTCTTTTCCGACCGAGGGGCGGAGGAGCGTTGGGCCCATGTCGTTGAGCGTCGTGAGCGCGTCGGGCTCAGCTGCGTGTTCTCGACACCAGTCCAGGAGCTTTCGCACCTCGTCGTCCGAGAGCTCGTTGGTAGGCGGAGTGGCGTTGATCGCGTCAGTCACCGGAATGATTCTCCTCGTGCCCTACGGTCACACACGGACCGTGGCGGGGGGCCCGAGATGATGCCGAGCCGCCTCGGGTCCGACAAGTCCGCTCTCCGATGTTCGACACGCCCCGATCCGCGCGAAAAATGCACGACGACGCACTCACGCAAGGGCCCGACCGCCCCGAAGAGCGCGAGAAAAGTCCCCCATCGAGCGAGCAGCGGCTCAGCGCCCCAAACGCGCGGCGTTGAAACAGTCGTCGCAGATACACCCCCCAAAATCGTCGTACAGCGTCCGGTCCGCGGCCATCGTCTCGCCGCACGAGTCGCAAACAACCACCTTGGGAACGAGATCCACGAGCGCGGCCCGATACGGCCCGCCGCGGTCTCCGTCCACCGGAACCGCTTCGCGCGGCGAGCTCGACGGAGCGCCCCCGAGCACCAAACGCACCGGCGCGAGCGCCGCGTTGAGCTTCGCCGACATCTCGTCTTCTTCGAGAGCCCCGAGCTCGACGAGCATCGCCACGAGCATGGACTGAACGGCCTCGAGCTCCTGCACTTTCTGCACGAGCGCATTGATCGTTCGTCGCTGCTCGTCGTCCGAGCTGAGTCGCGTGAGCTTCTTCATCGATTCGACAGCCGGGTTCACGATGATAGCGTGCCGGCGATGAAGCGTCCTTCTCCCGAGCAAGTGCGGGATGCGATCGAGCAGGCCTGTCACGAGACGAGCCTGGATGTGCAGTTTGCGTCGAGCGTTTGCGCCTACGTCGAGCAGGACGAAGACGAGTGGCCCGCGTGCTGCGGATCATCGTGCGAGCCGTGCGTCCTGACCCTCGAGCACACCGCGCGAAGGGCGCTGATCATCCTCGAGGGAACCAAGAGAAAGCGCGCGAGCTGAAGCGCTCGCGAGACAGCAGCTCCGCCTTCGGTTGCCGTCTGCGTCCTCACGCACACGCGATCGACGTACTGCCCACAGTCCGGCAGAGCGCCGCCCTCACCGAGGGTCCGCTTCGCCGTCGAGCGGCGGGCGCTGCGTCTCGCCCGGCGCCACGACTCTCCCGCGAAACCCGAGGGATTCCTCTGCGCGCAGCGCTTCGACCGCGGCGCGCGTGGCGCGGTCGGTCGCCACCGTCGTGAGCCAGCGCGCGTTGGTCCGAAGCCACTCGAGCGCGCGCTCTCCGTTCTCGCCCGCGGCGCGCACGAGCACGTTGCGCCCTCCCCTCGCTCGGACCACGCTCGCGGCTCGATCGCTCACGAGCGCGACCGAGCCCCACGCTCCCCCAGAGAACCACTCGGCAGCCGCTGCGGTCGCCGCGCGCCAACCGCGCTCGGCCACGACCTCTTCGCGCGACCTCGGGCCGCGCGGAAGCCTCTGCGCCCATCGCTCGAGCGCCCCCGCGACGCGCTCGGCGACCAGGCGCGCTCGCACGCCGTCGCCTTGCACCCACAAGAGCTCCGGCGAGAGGCACCCCACGCCGTCGTACGCGCAGAAATCCAAGGCGATTTGCTCGATGTCGTCATCGCCGAGCGCGCTCCCCACCCACGCCGCGCCCGCGCCGTGCCCGTGTCCCACAAACGACGCGCCCGCGCTCGACACCGAAGCGCGCAGCCGCGCGACGCGCTCGTCGCCGCCGAACGCCACGACTCGATCGACACCTATTTTCAAGACGTCATCGAGCCAGAGCTCGCCGTCCTCTGCGCGGTCGACCTCGCACGCGAGCCCTTCGCCCCGCAGAAGCTCGCCCCACAGCTCGGCCACCGCGCGCTGCGCTCTCGGCGCACGAACGCGAATCCACAGCGCCCCCTGCAAGAGCGGCAGCGCCATCGAGCGCACGGGCGCCGTCGCCACGCTCTCGGCCAGCGCGACGGCGACCCGCTCGCCTTCGAGCGAGAGCGCCAGCGCCGCAACCGACGCGGGATCGAACACCATCGTCGCGGCGTCGAGCCCCCACTCGGCCATCGCTCGACTGTAGCGTCCGTCGGCGATGATCGCGTCGAGCGCCCCGTCGCGCGCGGTGGCTCGCAGCCTCTCGACCGCTCGTAACACGCGCTCGCTCGGGCCGCCTTCGCTCACGGGCAGCTCAAGGTCGCCACGCGAACGGCGTTGGGCGCGGCCGCGCCCGATCGGCTCTGCCATCCCAAGAGGATCCGCGAGCCCGAATCCGTGGCGCCGAGCACCGGGCGCCTCGCGTCGACCCCGTCGGGAGAGACCGTCACCGCGCGCGCCGCGAGCGAAGCGAAATCCCCCGTGGTGCTCGCGACGCGAACCGTCGAACGCTCGTTGTCGCCGTCCGCCCACGCGAGCACGAAGCGATCGTTCGTGACGACGAGCGAGGGAGCGGTCGCGCTGAAAGTGGAGGTTCCTGTGAGAAGCACTTGCGGCGTGGGGTCGGGGTCGGTGAACGGATTCCACGAGACCCAGCGCAGAGACCACGGGCTGCGACGCGTGTCGCGCTGCGCCCAGACCGCGTACAGCGTGTCGCCTCGAAACGCGATGGACGGCGGCCCCACCTCGCCGGACACGATCTGGTGCAACCGCATCGCGACGTACCCGTTGCCGCCGATGGGCGCGATCCACAGCCTGTTCGACGCGCGAAACATGATCGCGCTGCGAGTGGCGCCCACCGCGACCGCGGGCGAGTCAGGCTCGTCGTACCGGCTCGAACCGCGCGGCGTATAGATGTTGTGCAGGTGCATTCTTCGGCCGTCGTAGAGGACCGAGACCACCGACACCTTGCCCCTCGGAGCCACGCTAGCATCTGCGCCCCCTCCAGCGCCCGCGCCCGCGCCCGCAGCAGCGTCGGTCTCCGCGCTCGCCGCGCTCGCGTCGCCGCCAGCGCTCGAAACGGGCGTCTCGTTCGCCGCCACGGCCGAACCGCCGTCGTCACCACGGCTCGACGAAGGCTGCGCGGTCCCAGGCGTCGGGCTCGGAGCGACCTCTTCGACGGCGCGCCCGATCATCGCAGCCAGCGCGAATCGCGGACGACTCGCGGCGGCGAGCGGCCCCCCTTCGTTGTACAAAGCCTCCGACGACTGCACAGGTTGATCGATCTCGCGCAGACCATAGAAGCCCGCCCCCTCTTCGTCCTGCTGGGCCAAGAACGTCCACAACGCCGGAAACCCGTCGACACTCGTGGCGACCCCCCACGAACGCACGAACGAACCGCTCGCCGCGCCACCATCACCATCGCCGCCCGCAGTCGACCCGGCCTGAGCGTTGGCCTCGTCTCCAGAAGGAGACTCGCTCGCCACTCGTGTCACGGCGCCGACCTCGATCGTCGAGTCGATCTCCCGCGCGACAAAGCCCCGGTACACGACCCGCGACACGTTGCCGTCTCCATCCTCGGGCTCTTCTGCTTCGAGCGCGAAGAGTCCCTCGCTGTCGCCGAGGGCAAACGACATCGCTTGCGGAGTCCCCTGATACCCCGTCACCTCGACGCCCGACGCAGGCAGCACCGCGCAGGTCGTGCTCGACGCATCCGGCGTCGAGAGCGCGACTCCGCTGTCCGTCACGACCGGCTCGGGGTTCGCCCGTACATCCGCGGGCGGAGGCCCTCCCCCGGGCGTGGGGCGATTGCATCGACACCCCGCCAGCGACAGCAGCAACACCCCGTACGCACACGTAGCAACGTCCGAAACTCTCGCCTTCATCTTCGCCTCGCGGTGATACCCCGAGACGAGGGAGGCGCGCGACGCCACGTCGCGGCGGAGAGCGCCGAGAGCGCGCGCCGACCGTGAATTCACTGATTTTTCCAAGCAGTTTGCGGACAAAAGTCCCCGCCATGGGCGACTCCTACGATCCTCTCACCGCGCTCTTCGACCTGTCGACCGACGCCCCAACGCACGACGCCACGGCCGTCACACATGACGGACCATCGGTAGCCCCTGTTCGATGGCGTCTCAGTGCTGCACGCGCTCGTGCGCCGGGCTCGGCGGAGCGCAGACCTGCCAGGGACGAGCGCGACCCGCCGAAGGTCTACGACGGGACCGCTCTATGGAATCTCTGCGAAGCGCACGATCGTCGTTCGCCCGCCGGTCAGGTGATTGCGAACCGGCCGGCCGTCGATGGTGACGGTGCTCCACGAATCGATCATGTCTCGCGAGGTCATTCCCAGGGGCGGACGGCGGCGCGAGCGAGGCAAGAGCATCGACCACTCGTGCGTCTGTTGCGCGGTGACCCCTTCGGGCCCGCGCGCGTCCACCCGGAGGGAGGTGCGAACCTCGATGCACGTGACGCCGTCGACCCGCGTGACTCGCTCGAGCGTCGCCTCGGCGGAGCTCGCGTTTCGTGAGGCGGTCGGCGGAAGACGAATGGTCTCTCGCGTCCCGTCTTCGCGCGTGACGGTGGCCTCTGTCGTCGCGACGGTCACCATGCTCAGGGCGGGAACAGGCCAGCGGTCCCCCACCGCGCGCCGCCCCGCAGCGCCGAAGAACTCCTCGCGAAACCCATACAGGTTTCGCAGGTCGTACGCGAGGGTGAGATAGCGCATCGCCGACGGGTCCAGCGCGCTCCCCTCTTGCTCGACCCGCGGAGCGTCGTCCCCAGCCCCAGGACGAATCGTGATCGTCGTGCCCGGCGCGAGAAACGACCACGAGCGCTCGCTGTCGTCCGCCACGGCGCGGCGAACCTCGATCGCCACCGAGCTCACGTAGCCCTCGGCGTCGAGCGCGCGAACCGTCACATCCCCAGCAAACTCCGCGCTCGACAGCTCTTCTTCGCCCTGCGACCGACGCCCGAACGAGTCGATCGTCTCGCTCTGGTGCCGCACTTCGCCGCGCCCTTCGACGCGATAACGAAACCCCACCGCGACCGGTCGACGCACCCGAACCCGGTACGTTCTCCCGGCAGACGGCCGCAGCGCCTGCGCGCTCGTCGCGCACCCAACCAGCGCATGGACCGACAACAACACGCACGTTGCGATGGGCGCCCGCCGATTCATCGCCGCGATCGTCGCACGAATCATGGACCGTCGAGCGAGAACCTTCGCGCCGTTCGTGATCGAGAAGGATCTGCGCGCGTCATCGTCCGCGGATCAGCGCCGCGAGCACGAGCAACACCGTGGTCACCACGTCCGCGCGAGCGACCCGCGCGAGCAGCGGAGGAGCGGGCGCCTCTGCCCTCGCGAACAGCCACAAGAACGCGAGCTTGCTCGCCAGACCGATCACGAGCGCGAGCGAGCGATGCGCAGGCCGCAGCGCCCCCGTCGCGATCACCACGCCGACGAGCGCGAGCAGCACCGCGCGGTGCCGCAACAGAAGCTCCGTCGAGGGGTCTACGACCGCGATTCCATACAGCCGCTCGAGCGAAGAGCGCCCCGCGACTCCCACGATCGGAACGCACTGCACCAACGCCGCGACGAGCATCGCGCCTCGCGTGATCCACTCGCGTGCGACGAGCGCACCTTCTGTCTCGAGCATCATGCGAGGGACGATCGAGCCACGCCCGGCTCGAGGCTTTCGAAAACCTGCTGCGATCAACGGCTGAGCAGCGCGTCGAGCGCCCGCGCGCAACCTCTCGGGGTCGCGCCGGGCATGCGCCCCTTCACCACGAAGCCATCGCCGTGCACGACGCCCAGGTCCGCGCTCTGAATGGCCACGCACGAGCCGAGGTTGGCAAGGTCGATCACGCGCAGAATTCCCTCTTCGCCCGCAGGCAGAACCGCGAGCGTCTCGGGGTCCACCGCGTCCACCCGCATCCACGGAGGACATACGTAGCGCCCGGCCGCGACGCCCTCTCGATGCGCTTCGTACGCCTGCGAGCTGAGCTCGGTCATCCCGTACTCCTGCACGACCTGCGAGCGCGCGACGCGAAAGTGATCTTGAATCTCGCGCATCAATTCATCAGGCGCGAGCTCCCTCGACCGCCCTTTGAACCCGCCGGTCGGCATCACCACGGACCCTGGCGGCAAAGGCGCGGAGCCTCTTTCTCCGACGGCGTCCCAGTAGTGAACGAAGGCAAACGTCGCTCCCAAGAGCGCCACCGGGGCCCCTTCGTCCGCGGAGCGCGCGATGAGCTCGCGGGCCGTCTCTGCGTTCAGCGAGGATTTTTCCACACAGAATGCCGAAGCATCCGCGCCCCACGCCCGCGTGAACATCGCGAGCATCGCGCTGAGCGAGCTGTGCGGGTTGTCCTCTTCGCTCTCGGCGAGAAGCACGAAGCGGTAGCGCTCCGCGGGCAAGAGCCAGCGCCTGGCCGCGGCGATCGCCGCCAACTCGTAGAGCTCCATGGTCTCGAAAGCGTGTCGGCCGCGGACTTCTCCGGTCGTTCCGCTCGTGAAGAAGACGCGCGCGTCGCGCCCCGGCGCAAACGTCGCGATCGTCGCCGCCTTGAACGCGTCCGTCGGAACGCCCACCACCGCCGACAGCCCCTCGCCCTCGACCCCGTCGCCCGCCGCAGAGAGCGCGCGATCGAGCGCTGGGCACTCGCGCCGCTGCCACGCCAGCGCCGCCAGCGCGAGCCGCTCGAACTCCGCGGGATTCATCGTCTCCGAAGCGCCTCGCCGCAAGACCTCTCGCACCGTCGCGTACAGCTCGTCCCTCGTCGCATGCGCGCTCTGCTTCATCGTCGTCACCGAAGACCCTCACGCTCGTAGCACGGCGCGCAGCGTCTCTCTCGCGTGAGCGCGCTGCGCTTCGGTCAACACCGCCGGCGGGGTAAACGCCAGCTGATCCCCGCGCGCTCCGCCCGGCAACACGATGTACCCCCGCTCGAGCAGCGCGCGCATCACCGCGAGCACCCGCGCGAGGCCGCCCTCGAGCCCCAGCCCCACCAACAACCCGACGCCGCCCGCTCCGGTCGTGCGACAGCGAGGGTCGTCTCTCAAGGGCGCGATCACGTCGCTCCAGAAGAGCTCACTTTGCCTGCGAATTTGCCCACGAACTCCCTCTCTCGAGAGTTCGTCCAAGACCGCGAGCGCCGCCGCGCACGAGAGCGGGTTTCCCAGAAACGTGCTCGTGTGAATCGCCTCGCCCCCCGGGTCGCCCCACGCCCGCGCCACCTCGTCGCGAAGCAAACACGCGCTCACGGGCAACCCTCCGCCCAGCGCCTTTCCGAGCACGACAACGTCGGCCGGCTCGCTCCAGAGCACGCTGGACGCGCAAAACGCGTCCGCGCACCGAAAGCACCCGGTGTAGATCTCGTCCGCGATCACCACCACTCCCGCGCGGCGGGCGATCCGGACGATCTCGCTGATCGCGTCGCCGTCGCCCACCGTGACCCCGCCGCGGCCGAGCACAGGCTCGAGCAGCAACGCGCCCACGGTCCCCCGCTCGAGCGCCCGGACGACCCCTTCGCGGGCCTTTGCGCAGGCGTCCACGGCTCCCATGGCGGGGTACGGCACGAAAGTCACGTCGGGGTTGAGCTGCGCCGCGAAGGGCTCCCTGAACCGCGCGCTGTACCCGCAGGCCGCCAGAGGCCCGTGGGCGAGCCCGTGGTAGCCGCCCTCGAAGGCGATCACACCTGCGCGCTTGCTGGCCAGGACAGCGCTCTTGAGGGCGGCCTCGACGCCGTCGGCGCCGGACAAGCCCAGGATCACCTTGGCGTTGGGCCAGGGCGCGATCGCGCTCAGTCGCTCTTCGAGCTCGACCTTGCGATCGCTCGGAAACACATCGCCCAGCGCGTGCACGAGCCGTCGGCTCTGCCGCTCGATCGCCGAGAGCACGCTCGGATGGCTGTGCCCGAGCATCGCGACGCCGAAGCCCGCCGTGAGGTCGATGTACCGGTTGTCGTCGACGTCCCGCACGATCGCGCCCTGCGCCGAGGTCCACACGATGGGGTCGTGATCGGTCCCCGTGAGCTCGCTGCGGCGCTTTCGCCGCGCGGTGAGCGCAGGGCACTCGCTGGCCGCGAGGCGCTCGACCCACGCGCGAGCGCGCGGGCCAGGAACCTCGGTTCCCACCAACGGAATCTCCCCCTCGCAATCCCCTCCCGCGTCGCGCTCTGTGCTCTCGTCCCGCATGCCTCGTTCGCCGCTCTCGCGACGATCATTGCATCACTGCGGACGCGAGAGCACTGCCGTCAGGCCTTGGGGGCTTCTTCCTTGACCTTGGGCGCCTTGGTCACGATCGGCTCGGCGCCAGCGCGCTTGACCTTCTCGTAGCCGAGGAGCTGGATGATCGCGAGGGGAGCGTTGTCGCCGCGGCGATTGCGGGTCTTGATGATGCGGGTGTAGCCGCCGGGACGCTCGGAGAACTTCGGCGCGACCTCGCGAAACAGGTGCTCGACCAGGTCGAGGGTCTCGACCTCGCCGTTCACGATGCGCTCGGCGTTGCGGGGAAGGAACTTGCCTACGTCGCGCTTGACCGACAAGCGGCGGCGGGCGGCTGCTGCGTCGAGCTCGGCGGCGTTGGCCGTCGCGCCCAGGCGCTTGGCCTTGGTGATCACCCGCTCGGTGATCCGGCGGACTTCCTTCGCCTTGGCGACGGTGGTCTCGATCTGCCCGTGCGCCAGGAGGTTGGCGACGAGGTTCTTGAACATCGCACGGCGGTTCGACGCGTTGCGATCGAACTTTCGGCCTTGATTCAGGTGACGCATGACGAACTACTCTCAGTGCCCGCCGCGGGCCGGTCCCGCGGTCATTCAGGCTTTCGCGTCGCGCGCCGACCGACGGAGGGAGCGCACGGTGATCTTCGCGGGAGTTCTGCTTTTCAGCAGCGCTTTTGCTCGATCGCCGTCTCCGGCCTCCGGAACGACAACAGACCCCCAACGCCTCATGCGATGGGGGTCAGCGCTCGGTTACATCTTGGAATCGGGCGGCAATTCAGCGCTGAATCACCGCTCGAGGGTCACTGTCCGTGCTCGACACGCCAGCGCTCGAGCATCTGCGGCCAGTTCTCGAGGTGCATCCCGAGCTGCAGGCCGAGCTCGCTGAGCTTGTCCTTGATCTCCTTCAGCGACTTGCGGCCGAAGTTCTTGGTCTTGAGCAGGTCGCTCTCGGTCTTCTGAACGAGCTCTCCGATGTACTGGATGTTCGCGTTTTGCAGGCAGTTGGCGCTGCGAACGCTGAGCTCGAACTCTTCGACCGACTTGAAGAGGTTCGGGTTGAGCGACTCGGACGTGCCCGCAACCGGGGTGACGACCGCCTCGTCCTCTTCCTGGAAATTGATGAAGATCTGGAGCTGCTCCTTGAGGATCTTCGCGGCGAACGCGACGGCGTCCCGCGGGCGCACAGCGCCGTTGGTCCACACTTCGAGCGTCAGCTTGTCGTAGTCCGTCATCTGACCGACGCGCGCGTTGGTCACGGTGTAGTTCACCTTCTTGACGGGGCTGAACAAGCTGTCGATCGGGATCCAGCCGATGGGCTGGCTCGGATCCTTGTTGCGATCCGCCTGCACGTAGCCACGGCCTGGCGTCACGACCATCTCTGCCGAGAAGCGCCCGCCCTTGCTCACCGTCGCGATGTGCTGCTTCGGGTTGAGCACGCGCAGGTCTGGCGGACACTGGATGTCAGCCGCGGTCACCGCGGCCGGTCCGGACTTCTCGACGCGCACTTGAAAGCGCTTCGCGTTCTGCGTGGCGAAGACCACTTCCTTCACGTTGAGCACGATGTCGGTGACGTCTTCTTTGACGTCGTCGACCGTCGTGAACTCGTGCAGCGCTCCGTCGATCCTCAGCGCCGTCGCGGCGGCGCCCTGGAGCGAAGAGAGCAGCACGCGCCTCAGCGAGTTGCCGATCGTCACGCCGAAGCCGCGCTCGAGCGGTTCGCACGCGAACTTCCCGTAGAACTCGGTGTGCGTGTCGCGGTCTTCCTCCACGAGCGCCTTGGGGCGAATCAAGTCGCGCCAGTTGCGGGCCTGCATCGACTGCGTCATGCCGTCACTCTCCGTAAGTGCCTTGAGGGGAGGCGACACTCTTCCGTTCGTGCCCGCGCTCGCAGCGCGTTCACGGTGGTCCGAGGGTCACCGCCCGTGTCCGTCTAGTAACTCTTGCCGCCGGTGGTGGAGCTGGGCTTTGGCACGGGGCGTGCGGGGCCCATAGCGAAAACAAACGGCCCTGTCAAAGGGCTCCGTGACGATTTTTCTTGCGCTGTCACGGACTGCACAGGAGTTCACCCCGTGCGAGGGCTCTAAATGGACAGAGGGTGAGAGCCTCCACCGGTGCTCTCACCCTCTGCGTGGGGCCGTAGAAACCAGAGCAACGAAGCGAAAGACGCCTCGCCCGGACCCACGAACCAGTCGCAATCAGCGCGAGTAGTACTCGACGACGTACTGCTCCTTGATGTCCTGCGTGAGCTCCGAGCGAACCGGGAGCGACTTCACGGTGCCCGTGTAGCTCTCCTTCTCGAGCTCGAGCCAGGTGATCTCGCCGCGGCGCGCGCTGCCCGCGATCGAGTCGTTGATGCGCGCGATCTGGCGGCTCTTCTCGCGGACCTGGATCTTGTCGCCGGGCTTCACGAGGAAGCTCGGCACGTTGACCCGCTTGCCGTTGACCAGGATGTGCTGGTGCAAAACGAGCTGGCGCGCTTCGTTGCGCGTCGAGGCGAAGCCGAGGCGGTAGACCGCGTTGTCGAGCCGACGCTCGAGCAACGAGAGCAGGTTCTCGCCGGTGACGCCCTTGGAGCGATCAGCCTCGGCGAAGTACTTGCGGAACTGGCGCTCGAGCACGCCGTACACGCGACGCACCTTCTGCTTCTCGCGAAGACGGAGGCCGTACTCGCTGAACTTCACGCGCGCTTGTCCGTGCTGTCCCGGGGGAAACGGGCTGCGGTCGAACGAGCACTTGTCCGAGTAGCAACGGTCGCCCTTGAGGAAGAGCTTTCCGCCTTCGCGGCGGCAGAGCTTGCAAACCGGTCCGATATAACGAGCCATGTTTCAGTCCTTCGATCAATCTGAGTAGGTCAGCTCATCAAACGCGGCGGCGCTTCGGCGGCCGGCACCCGTTGTGCGGAATCGGCGTGACGTCGCGGATCAGCGTGATCCGGAGGCCCGCCTGCTGCAACGCGCGCAGGGCGCTCTCGCGGCCTGCGCCCGGTCCGCGGATGAACACCGCGACCTCGCGCATACCGTGCTCCATCGCCTTGCGCGAGGCGTCTTCCGCCGCCATCTGCGCCGCGAAGGGCGTGCTCTTGCGCGAGCCCTTGAACCCGCGCGCGCCCGCGCTCGAGTTGGAGATCGCGTTGCCGTACACGTCAGAGACCGTGACGATCGTGTTGTTGAAGGTCGCCTGAATGTGAACGACGCCCTTCGGCACGTTCTTCTTGACCTTCTTCTTGACCTTGGCTGCCTTGCCGCCAGCCGCTGCCTTCGCCTGAGCCATCGTCAACTACCTCGTCTCGATCACTTCTTCACGGGCGCGGGACGCGCGACCGCCAGACCCTTGCGCGGACCCTTGCGAGTGCGCGCGTTTGTGTGCGTCCTCTGGCCGTGCACCGGCAGACCCTTGCGGTGACGCAGCCCGCGATAGCACCCGAGATCCATCAGGCGCTTGATGTTCATCTGCACCTCGCGGCGCAGGTCACCCTCGACCTTGTACTCGGCCTCGATGACCTCGCGGAGCTTGCGGACGTCCGCCTCCGTCAGGTCCTGGGCCTTCTTGTCGAGAGGAATGCCAGCCTTGTTGCAGATCACGACCGCGTTGCTCGGTCCGATCCCGTACACGTAGCGGAGCGCGATGTGGATGTGCTTACGACCGGGAAGGTCGATTCCAGAAATTCGAGCCATCTCTCATCACCCCTGACGCTGCTTGTGACGTGGGTTCTCGCAGATGATGCGTACGACACCCTTGCGCCGCACAACCTTGCACTTGTCGCAGATCTTCTTGACCGAGGGTCTGACCTTCATCGCTGTCTCAACCATCTGTGCGGCGTTTCCGCCGCCTGTACCGTCCAGCCTTCGCAGAGCCATCGGGCGCTCTGCTCGGACCTTTCGGCCGTAATCCCTGCAGCGTCACGGGCGTGACCGGCAGGCGGTACTCTCTTGATTACTTGTGACGATAAGTGACGCGACCCTTCGTCGGGTCGTACGGGCTCACTTCGACCGTCACTCGGTCGCCCGGCAGGATGCGGATGTAGAACCGCCGCATCTTGCCCGAGATCGTCGCGAGGACCTTCAGACCGTTGTCACAGTCCACACGAAACATCGCGTTGGGGAGCGCCTCAGTGACGACTCCCTCGAAGGTCATCTTGTCTTTTTCGTCCGACCCTTCGGGCTTGTCGAACGATCGATGTTTCCTTGCCATCTGCTTCTTGGATCCAGTCGGCGACCTTGTCAGTCGCCCTTGGTGTCAGCCTTCGCTCGGTCAGACACCCACCGCGGCGAAGAGCCGCGCGCTAACTTCGTCGAGCGTGCCGACACCGTCGACGCGCCGGAGCAAACTCTTGTCCGCGTAGTACGCGACCAGCGGCGCAGTCTGCGCGGCGTATGCCGCGAGCCGCGAGCCGACGACCTCTTCTGTGTCGTCTGTCCGCTGGAGAAGTCGCTCTCCACCCTCTCCACGGTCGGGAAAGGGGGGCGGATCATACTTGAGGTGGTAAATTCGTCCAGTGGTTTCTCCGGTCCTTCGACCGGTGATCCGCTCGACGATCAGCGAATCGGGAACCTCCAACAAAACCACATGCTTGAGGCTTCGTCCGAGCTTGCGAAGCAGCTTGTCGAGCGCCTCGGCTTGCGGAATTGTGCGCGGAAATCCGTCGAGCACGAACCCCTTTGCGGCGTCCGGACGAGCCAGTCGCTCCTCGACGAGGCCGATCACGATCTCATCCGAGACGAGCCCGCCGGTCGCCATGACCGTCGCGGCCTTCTTGCCGAGCTCGGTTCCCGCGGCCTTCGCCTCGCGGAGCATGTCACCCGTCGACACCTGCGGAACGCCCAGCTTCTCGCACAAGCGCTTCGCTTGCGTTCCTTTTCCCGCGCCGGGAGGACCGATGAAGATGAGATCGCTCTGGCTCACGTCGCTGCCCTCCTGCCGCGGAGCTGCGGTCCCGTCGGTCCCGCGAAGCCCTCGTAGTGACGCGTGATCAAGTGCGACTCGATCTGGTTGACCGTGTCGAGCGCGACGCCCACCACGATCATCAAGCTCGTGCCGCCAAAGGGAAACGGAATGCGCAGGTACTGGCGCATCATGTCCGGCACGATGCACACGATCGCGAGGTAGAGCGCCCCGCCGAAGGTGATGCGCGTCACGACGTACTCGATGTACTCCGCCGTCTGCTTGCCCGGGCGCTTGTTGGGGATGAACGCGCCCTGCTTCTTCAGGTTGTCCGCGACGTCCACGGGCGGAAACTGAATCGCCGTGTAGAAGTACGCGAAGAACACCGTCAGCACGATGAACGTCGTGTTGTAGATCCAGTCGCCGCGCTGCAGCGCGTTCTGCACGGAGTCCGCGTAGGGCACGCGCCACTTCGCGAGCTGCATCGGCAGCATGAGCACCGTGCTCGCGAAGAGCGGCGGGATCACGCCGGCGCTGTTGACGCGCAGGGGCAAGTGCGTCCGCTGGCCGCCGTACATCTTTCGCCCCACGATGCGCCTCGCGTACTCGATCGGGATGCGACGCTGCCCGCGCTCGAAGAACACGATGATCGCGACCGACGCGATGATCACCGTCACCGCGATCAGCATCGACGTCGGCTGGACCTGGCCAGACTTCGCCGACTGGATCGTCTGCATGATGAACGACGGGAAGTCCGCAACGATGCCCGCGAAGATCAACAGCGAGATGCCGTTGCCGATGCCGCGCTCGGTGATCTGCTCACCGATCCACATGATGAACGCCGTGCCCGTCATGAGCGTGAGCACGGTCATCAAGCGAAAGCCCCAGCCCGGGTGCGCCACAGCGCTGAGGCCGTCGCCGTTGCTCAAGCTCTCGAGGAAGAGCGCCGTCGCGTAGCCCTGAAAGAGCGCCAGCCCGATCGCGCCGTAGCGCGTGTACTGGTTGATCTTGCGCTGGCCGACCTCGCCCTCTTTGCGCAGCTCTTCGAGCGGCTTGAAGATCGACGAGAGCAGCTGGATCACGATCGACGCCGAGACGTACGGCGTGATGCCGAGCGCGAAGATCGACGCCTGCTCGAGCGCTCCGCCCGAGAAGAGATTGAACAGCCCGAGCAGCGAGCCGTCGCCGCCCGAAGCGCCGACCACCTCGCGGATCACCTTCACGTTCGCGCCCGGCACCGAGACGTACACGCCCAGGCGGTAGACCGCGATCATGCCCAGCGTGAATAGGATCCTCCGTCGAAGCTCGGGGATCTTCACGATGTTGGCCAACACTGCGAGCATCAGTTCGTCCTTCTGCGAGAGTCGGGGCGGGTTATAGCCCAACAGGCCGCCATGCACAGAGCGCTCTCTCACAGTGACCCGCGGTCACCGATCGAAAGAGCGTCCCTGACACGCGACCCGTCATAGGGATCCCGTTGGGCTGTAGAGGGCTCAACCCGCCTTGGGCTCCGAGCCTTCCTTCGCGGCTGGCAGTTCGACGGTGCCCCCCGCCTTCTCGATCTTTTCTTTGGCGCTCGCGCTCACCGCGCTGACCTTGACCGAGAGCTTCTTGGTGAGCTCGCCGTCGCCCAGCACCTTCACCTTCAGGAACTTCGCTTTCACGAGGCCCTTCTCGATGAGCTGCGTCAGGTCCACAGTGGCGCCCGCCTCGAACTTGTTCTCGAGCTGCGCGACGTTCACCGTGGCCACCGCCTCCACGAAGGGACGGCGGAAGCCGCGCTTCGGGAGACGGCGCTGGATCGGCGTCTGCCCACCCTGGAAGGCGAGCTTGCCGAAATTGCCTGGATGACGGGCCTTCTGGCCCTTCATTCCCTTACCCGCGGTCTTGCCGAGGCCCGACCCCAAACCGCGACCCTTGCGGAGCGGCTTGGTTCTGGCGCCTTCGGGCGCGCGGAGCTTGCTCAAGTAATCAGCCATCGCACTCCTCGACATTCACGAGGTGGAGGACCTTCTTGACCATCCCTCGAAACGAGGGGGTGTTGTCCACCACGACTACGGTGTTGGGTCCCGAGAGCCCGAGGCCCTTGAGAACCGCAACGTGCCCCGGCTTCTTGCCGGCAAATCCACGCAACTGCTTGACGCGAAGCTTCGGCTTGGCCATCGCGACCTCCATCACATGTCTTCAGCGCGGAGACCGCGCTTCTGCGCGGTGGCCGCCACGCTGCGGAGCTGCTTGAGGGCAGCGATGGTCGCCTTCACCGCGTTGTGCGGGTTGCGCGAGCCGTAAGATTTCGAAAGAATGTCCGCGATTCCGGCGCTCTCGACGACGGCGCGCACTGCGCCGCCGGCGATGACGCCCGTTCCGGCGCCAGCCGGGCGGAGCATCACGTGACCGGCTCCGAAGAAGCCGTTCACGTCGTGCGGAATGGTCTTTCCGACGAGGGGGACCTCGAACAGGTTCTTGCGCGCCTGCTCGTTGCCCTTGCGAATCGCCTCGGGGACCTCGTTGGCCTTTCCGAGGCCCACGCCGACGCGGCCGTTCTGATCGCCCACGACAACCAGCGCGCTGAAGCTGAAGCGGCGTCCGCCCTTCACGACCTTCGCGACACGGTTGATGTGGACCACGCGCTCTTTGAGCTCGTTCTGCTCGCCTTCCATCGACATCGTGTGACTCCTCAGAACTCGAGACCGGCCTCACGCGCAGCATCAGCCAGGGCGCTGATACGCCCGTGGTACTGGTAGCCGCCGCGATCGAACACGACCTTCTGGATGCCCTTGTCTTTGCAGATCTGCGCGATCGTCTTGCCCACGATCTTCGCTGCGTCGGTCTTCTTGGCCTCGCCCGCGGCGCCCTTCACGTCCTTGCTCAGGGTGCTCGCCGTCGCGATGGTCTTGCCAGCGTCGTCGTCGATCACCTGCGCGTAGATGTGCAGCGACGAGCGGTACACGCTCAACCGCGGACGCTCCGCCGTGCCGTGGAGCTTCGCTCGCGTGCGCTTGACGCGGCGCTCGAAGCGCTCTTCGCTCTTTTTCTGCTGTCCCATGGTCTCTTCGCTCCTTTTGGGTCCGACTACGAAGACCGTCGCTCGGTCGCAGGGTGTTCGGCAGCGGTTTCAGTGCTCGCCTGGCGCGGAGCCCGCTCGGAAGCTTTCTTCCGAGCGACCATGGTCGCCGTGCGTTCGAGAGCCGCCACCGCCCTCCGGTCGTGCCGTCTTTGTAGATCGGGTCGTCACCCGCGCGCCCTCTCGCTCATCGAGAGAGCGCCGCGAGCTCACTTGCCGCCCTTGCCTCCGGCCTTGCCGGCCTTGCGGATGATCTTCTGTCCTTCGACGTTCACGCCCTTGCCCTTGTAGGGCTCCGGCGGACGAAAGGACTGCAGCTTCGCGACTGCCTGCCCGAGCACGTCCTTGTCGTGCGACTCGAGCTCGAGGGTCACGCCTTGCTCGTTCTTACCCGAGACCTGCATGGTGCCCTTCTGGTTGATCTCCTTGACCTTGATCTCCGCCGGAAGCGCGTACGCGACCGGATGAGACAGGCCGAGGGAGAGGTTCAGCGTCTGGCCCTTCTGCTCGGCCTTGTAGCCGGTGCCGAGGAGCAGGAGCTTCACCTTGTAGCCGGTCGACACGCCGACGATCGCGTTTGCGATGTGCGCGCGGGTCGTTCCGTACATGAGCTTCGCGTCTTGCGAAGCCACGTCGCCCTTGATGCCGAGCTGCACCTCGGTGCCCTTCACTTCCAGCGAAAGGTACGAGGGAAAGCTGCGCGTGATCGTGCCCTTGGCACCCTTCACTTCGACCTTGCCGTCCTTGACGGTCACGGTCACGCCCTTGGGCAGCTCGATCGGTCGCTTGCCAATCTTCGACATGGTCGTCTCCGTCACCAGATCTGGCAGAGCAGCTCGCCGCCGACGCCCACTTTGCGCGCCTGGCGATCGCTCATGATTCCCCGAGAGGTCGACAGGACGGCGATGCCGAGACCTGACTTCACCTTCGGAATGTCCTGCGCACGCACGTACACCCGGCGACCCGGCTTGGAGATGCGCTCGATTCCCTCGATGGCAGGAGCCTTGTCCTTGCCGTACTTGAGGGTGATCGAGAGCACCTCGTAGCCGCTCTCCTCGGTGTCCTTGGCAACGTCCGCCACATAGCCCTCGCTCTTGAGGACCTCGGCGATCGTGCCCTTCAACTTCGACGCCGGGATTACCACACGATCATGGCGAGCCATGACGGCGTTGCGAATCCTCGACAGCATGTCCGCGATCGGATCGGTCAGCATGACAAAAGCCCTCTCTTACCAGCTCGCCTTGATCACGCCGGGGATCTCGCCACGAAGGGCGAGCTCCCGCAGGCAGAGCCGGCACAGCTCGAACTTGCGGTAGTAGCCACGCGCGCGTCCACAACGGCGGCAACGGTTACGGTGCCGGACGGCGAACTTCGGCGGGTCGTTGAGCTTCGCGAAACTGCAGGCACGTGCCACGACGATCTCCCTGGTGTCTCTATCCGAAAGAAAACTTTGCTCACTGACGGAACGGCATGCCGAGTTGTTGAAGGAGCGCTCGCCCCTCCTCATCGTTGCGTGCCGTCGTCACGATCGAGATGTTGAGCCCCTTGATCTTGTCGACCTTGTCGTAGTCGATCTCGGGGAAGATGATCTGCTCTTTGAGGCCGAGCGTGTAGTTGCCCTGCCCGTCGAACGCCTTCGGGCTGACGCCCTTGAAGTCACGAACGCGCGGGAGCGCGAAGGTGATGAGGCGGTCCAAGAACTCCCACATGCGGTCGCGACGGAGCGTCACCATCACGCCGATGGGCTGCCCCGTGCGGAGCTTGAAGGTCGCGATGGACTTGCGCGCGCGGGTCACCACCGGCTTTTGACCGGTGAGCGCCGTCACTTCGGCGAGGCCCGACTCGATGAGCTTCTGGTTCTGCGTCGCTTCGCCCAAGCCCATGTTCACGGTCACCTTGGTGATCCGCGGCACCTGCATCTTGTTCTTGTAGTTGAACTGACGCATGAGCGCCGGAATCACTTCGGCGTCGTACTTCTTCTTGGCGCGAGGCTCGACGCGGTCTTGCGCGAGGCTCGAGGTGGGCTTGGCGAGCTCGACCTTCGTCGGACCCTTCTTGCCCTTCGGCTTCTTCTCGCCGCCACCGCCACCAGCAGGCTTCGCCTCCTTGGGGGCTTTTTCTTTCTTCTCGTTGTCGGCCATCGGAGCTTCTCGCTTCCCGGTCTTCAATCCCTCATGCGCTGGGCGCCGTGAGGGTCGCGGGAGTTATCTGTCGAAGAGTTCTTGAAAACTGGTGTAGAAGAGTCTCGCCGCGCTCAGCTCGCGCTGGGGCGCTCGCGCTCACGCTTGGGCTCGGGGATGTCCTTGTTGGACTTCACCGCGACGCGCGTCTTCGAGCCATCGCTCTCGACGCGGGTCTTCACCCGGGTGCCTTTGCCCGTCTCCGGGTCGACGGGCATCACCTTCGAGATGTGCAGCGGGGCTTCGCGCTCGACGATGCCCCCGTCGCTCACCTGCGTGGGCTTCGCGTGCTTCTTGACCACGTTGATCTTCTCGACGAGCACCTTGTCGTCCTCCGCCCAAACGCGGAGAACCTTGCCCGTCTTGCCTTTGTCTTTGCCGGAGATCACCACAACGGTGTCGCCAGTCCGAATCCTCGCGAGCGACATGGATTAGATGACCTCCGGCGCGAGCGAGATGATCTTCATGAAGTTCTTGCCGCGGAGCTCGCGCGCCACCGGGCCGAAGATACGCGTCCCGATCGGGGCGTTTTCTTTGTCGATGAGCACCGCGCTGTTGCCGTCGAACTTCACGTACGAGCCGTCCGGCCGCAGGTACTCACGCTTGGTGCGGACCACCACTGCGCGTGCGGTCTGCCCCTTCTTCACCTTCATGTTCGGGAGGGCTTCCTTCACCGCGACAACGATGACGTCACCCAGGCCCGCGTACTTGCGTCGCGAGCCGCCGAGCACCTTGATGCACTGAACTCGGCGAGCGCCTGAATTGTCGGCGACGTCGAGGATGCTACGCATCTGGATCATGGCAAACGAACTCCTAGAGAGATGAAGTCGTGGGGAATCAGGTCTCCGCCGGTCGTTCGACCAGGCGGATCACCACGAAGTGCTTGTCCTTCGACATCGGGCTGTGCTCGCGGATCTCGACGATGTCGCCCTCGCGGTATTGACCCTTCTCGTCGTGCGCCTTGTAGCGCTTGCGCACGCGGACGAACTTTCCGTACACCGGGTGCTTGACGGAGCGGACGACCTCGACCACGACGGTCTTGGTCATCTTGGCGCTCTTCACGCGGCCCAGAAGGACGCGCTTTCCACCGAAGCGTTCGGTGCTTGTGTTCTCGGTCGCCATGGATCAGCCCTCTGCCTTCTTTGCTGGCGCGCTGCGCTTGCGCTCGGTCTGCACGGTCTTGATGCGCGCGATCTCGCGACGGAGACGGCGCATCTTGGCGGTGTCGTCCAGCTTGTTCGTGAAGTTCTCGAAGCGGGCGGTGAAGAGCGCGCTCTGCACGGTCTTCAGCTGCTCGGCGAGCTCGGCGTCCGTCTTGGCGCGCAGGTCGGCGCCGGATGATTCGTTGGCCATGATCAATGCACCTTCACAGAGACTCGATGCCGCGGGTCAAAACGCGCACGCCCACCGGGAGCTTGTGCGACGCGAGACGAAACGCCTCGCGGGCCAACTCTTCGGGCAGACCGCCGAGCTCGTACATCACGCGGCCCGGCTGAACGACGGCGACCCACTCCTCGACGGCGCCCTTTCCGTGACCCATGCGGGTCTCGAGGGGCTTCTTCGTGATGGGCTTGTCGGGAAACACGCGGATCCAGAGCTTGCCCGCGCGCTTGACGTGGCGCTGGATCGCCATACGCGCGGCTTCGATCTGCCGCGCCGTGACTTTACCGCCCTCGGTCGCCTGCAACGCGAAGTCGCCGAACGACACGTCCGAGCCGGTCCAGGCAACACCCTTCATGTTGCCCTTCATCGCTTTGCGAAACTTGGTCCTCTTCGGGGAAAGCATGGCTTGTCTCCGTCACTCTCTCTTCAACGAAGATCAGGCGCGCGGCGCGGGGCCGGTGCCCGGGCGGCGCTTCTTCTGCGGAAGCACTTCGCCCTTGCAAATCCACACCTTCGCGCCGATCGAGCCGTACGTCGTGTGCGCCTCGGCCTGGCCGAATTCGATGTCCGCGCGCAGCGTGTGCAGCGGAACGCGACCTTCGCGGTACACTTCGACGCGCGCCATTTCGGCGCCGCCCAAGCGACCCGCGCAGCGGATACGAATGCCGCGAGCGCCGAGCTTCATCGCCGCGCTCACAGCCTTCTTCATCGCGCGGCGGAAGGCCACGCGACGCTCGAGCTGCATGCAAACGCTCTCGGCCACGAGCTGTGCGTTGGTGTCCGGCTTGCGGACCTCCTGCACGTCGATGACGATGTCATCGGGCGAGGCGTTCGTGTACTTGCAAAGGCCGCCGAACTTCTTGCCGTCGCCCTTCTTGAGCTCGTCGACGCCCTTGCCGCCCTTGCCGATCACGATCCCCGGACGAGCCGTGTAGATGATGATCCGGACCTTGGCGGCCGCGCGCTCGACCTCGACGCCCGCGATGCCCGCGTTCGCCAGGTGCTCCTTGACCACACGCTTGAGCGTCAGGTCCTCGTGCAACCAAGAGGCGTAGTTCTTCGACTCGAACCACTTGGAGTTCCAGGTCTTGATGACGCCGAGGCGGAAGCCGGTCGGATGAACCTTTTGACCCATATTCGATCTCTATCTCTTGAGTGGGTGGGGGAGCGTGACGCTCACTCGCTCTTCGCTTCTTCGGCCTTCGGGCTCGAGCCCTTGGCGGCCTTGGTCGCAGCGCGAGCAGCTTGCCGCTCGGCCGCGAACTTCTGGCGGCCGGTGGGCGCGGGCGCCGCATCGGTCAACCAGAGCGCGATGTGACTCACGCCCTTCACGATCGGCGTCGCGCGGCCCTGCGCCCGGGGGCGCCATCGTCGCATGTTGCGGTTCGGGCCCTTGTCCACGGTCGCGCGCGCCACGTACAGCGCGTCGACGTTGACCGAGCCGTCCGCCTGCTTGGCGTTGCTCAGTGCCGATTCGATCAGCTTCTTCACGATCGGCGCGCCGGACTTCGGCGTAAACGCCAGCTCGTCGAGCGCCTGCGAAACCTTCTTGCCGCGGACGAGGTTCACGATCACGCGCGCCTTACGGGGCGAGATCCGTGCGAACCGCAGCGCAGCCTTGCTCTCGATCGCCATCGCTGTGCTCTCTACTCGGAAACGTGTCTACGTTCGGTCTCAGCAGCTCCGCATCTTGCGAAACACACTGGCTCCGAAGGAGACCCGCACCGTCAGTGCGAGACGCTCATTCGATCTCCAGTGCGTCCGACGGTCGCTCTCGCGTCCCGTCGCAGCCACTGTGTCACTTGCCTCTCTGAGGGATCCCAGGGAGGGCCGCGGTGTTTACAAGACGGTTATGGGGGTGTCAAGCGCCCCCTCCAAGAATCGACACAATCTCGTTCGACCGCGAATTGCGCTGGGACTTCTAGCACCCCGTCGTCCAACAATCGCGCCGTGATCGTTCGACGATGGATTCATTGCGGTTCGCTCGTGGCTGTCTCTCTGGCGCTCGCCTGCGGCGGAGGCGGCGCGAACAACGACCCGGCGCAGAGCACAGGCGCGAGCGCTGGGGGCGAAGCGCAGACGTACACCGTGCGGCTGCACAGGCCGTCGCGGGTCGGTCAGCGGCTTCGGGTGCGCACCGAGGCGACGAGCAGCGAGAGCCGCGTGACGCGCATGGGCGGCACGCAAGGGGATCGCACCATGACTCGACGCCGCACCACGATCGACTGCGTCGCAGAGATCCTCGCCGTCAACCGAGCGGGAAAAGCCACGCGGCTCGCGCTCACGGTCGCGTCGCTGCAATCCGAGTCCGACCAGCAGACCGTGGCGTCGCTCGGCTCGGACTCGCGCCTCGAGCTCTCGCTCGGTGCGCGCGAGGACCAGACGACCATCACGCTCGGCGGCCAGCCGGTGAGCCGCGAGGTGCGCGCGGCGATCAAAGACGTTCACTCGCTCTCGGTGGACGAGCTCACCGACGACGAGACCTTCGGAACGCCTCAACCTCGCGCGGTGGGCGCCTCGTGGCCCGCGCGGGTCGAGACGCTTCGCACGGCGCTCGAGGGGACCGGGATGAACATCGCCGCCGACGGCATCCGCGCGACGGTGACCCTCGCGGACGTCAACCAGCGCGAGCCGGGAGCGCCCATGATGGAGCTGCGCGGCGAGGTGACCATCGAGCGAATGAGCCTCGCGCAGCTTCCGCCGGGGTTTACCTCGTCGACGATGAACATGCGCATGCGCATGGAGAAGGTCGTCTCGGCGACCAACCTCGAGGCGCCCCCGGTCTCCGAAATGAGCGCGATGACTTCGCACGCCGAGCTCAGCGGGACCGTCAACGGCCAGCCCGTCACCATCGAGATGGAGATGGAAAACGAGCGCCGAACGACGTTCTCACCCACCCCGTAACCACGTCACGCGAGCGCGAGCGCGAACGCTGTCAGCTCAGCGCTGCGCGCAGCGCGCGGGCCATCGCCAGCGCGACGGGGGCGCTCGGCAAGCCCATGGCGCGCGCGAAGCTCGCCTCGGGCTCGCGCTCGAGCTCTGCCAGCAATTGGTCGAACGCCGCCTCGCGGTCGCGCCGGATCTTCTCGCGCGGCTCGTCGTCGAGTCGGGCCTCGGCCCACGTTGCGACGCGCCAGGCGAGCGACGCGTGCTTCTGCTCGTCGACGGCGATCACCTGCATCGCCTCGCGCACCGATGTGTCCTCGGCGTGCTCGCGTTGATGCGCCGCGAGCAGGGCTCCCCAGGTCTCGCGGACGCAGCCTTCGACGGCGTTTTCGTGGGCGAGGTCCTCGAGGGTGCGCTGGGATCCGTCACGGATGATGAATTCGTGTGCGCGCGCTCCGCGCTCAGCCGCGAGCTCGCCCATCATGACGGCGTGCTTGCTCTCGTCGATGGCGCTTCGCGCGGCGGCGCGCGCGAGGTGCTCGGGCGCCCCGTACGCGCGCAGCTCACGAGCGAGGCGCTCGAAGGCCTCGACGCTGGCCGCTTCGATCGTCGCGCACTCGGCCAGGTACACGGCGATCGGGTCCATGGGATCGGCGCCCGAGTCGCGCAGGACGTCGAGCCCGTCCGGCGCGCGGCCGCAGGGAAACATCGCGATGCACCTGACGGTCATCGCGT
>LNFM01006299.1_pt1 | contig 33715 bp, 34 predicted proteins | sample 596031 | NCBI WGS metagenome assembly LNFM01 (sample SAMN04254537, study PRJNA301005) | activated carbon metagenome | isolation source: dual media filters at the Ann Arbor, Michigan drinking water treatment plant | place: USA: Ann Arbor
GGATTCGGCCGCGCGCGACGCTCAGGAGACGCAGCGCGCCACCGACGGTCAAAACGCGCGGACCCAGGCCCAGGCCGAGAACCGCGCCAAGACCACAGCCGCCGACGAGACCGCCGCGGCCGAGCCGGACGCGAAGACGGCGCCCGACAAGCCATCGGTCGCCGGGTCCGGCAAGAGCGTCGCCGCAACCCCGGAGGTCCAGCCGTCGGTCGGGCCGACGGGTCCGAAGCTCGACATCGCGGCGCTCGTCAGCATCGCAGCCGCCGCCGACGGCGCGAGCCAGGCGAAGCCGACCCCGCCGGTCGATCCCTCGCTGGTCGCGGGCGAGTTTTTGCCGACGCCGACGGTCAAGACGAAAGCCGCAGGCGCCACGGAGAGCGGCGAGGAGGCGAAGGCCAGCGAGAGCGCCACGGCCACGGTGGCCGACGCCGCCGTGCCGACGCCCGTGCCGGTGCTGCCCCTGCTGGTTCCCGCCCCCGTCACGCCCGAGATTCCCGCCGCGACGGCGGCCGGCACGGCGGCCGTCGGCGAGGAACAGAAGCAGACGAAACAGGCCGATGCGGCCGCGCTTGCCGCCGAGTCGGCGGCCCTCACCGCAGCCGGCACCGCAGCCAGCGGCATCGCCGCCCAGGCCGGTGCCGAGACCGCGGAGCCCGGCACGGCTGCCGATGGCGGCGAGCGCATGCCGACGCGGCCGGGCACCCCGGCGCAACCCCATCTCTCGCTGCTGGCGGCCGAAACCGGCGCTGCCCCGAAGGCCGAGGCCCTGCCGCAGGCTCCAGGCGAAGGCCTCGACAAGCTGGCCAAGGCCGAGGGCGGTCCGGCGCTCCAGCCCGTCGCAGGAACCGAGACCAAGCCGGCCGAGCGCTTCGAGACCCTGCTGAACGCCATCGATGCGTCGGTGCAGCCCCAGCAGGGTGCGGCCCGGCCCGATCCGCTGCGCCTGATGACCACGCCGGATCCGATCGTCGCCCCGCCCGGCCAGGCGCATGGGCAGACGGCGGCCGAGGGGCCGCCGACCCCGCTGCATGTCCTGCCGATCGAGATCGGACTCAAGGCCCTGGCCGGAGCGCGCCAGTTCGACATCCGGCTGGATCCGGGCGAACTCGGCCGCGTCGATGTCACGCTCTCGATCTCCGACACCGGCGAGGTGAGCGCGAAGATGGTCGTGGACCGCGTCGACGAGCGCGCCTTCGAGCAGGCGGGGCTGAAGCCCTCCGATGCCGGTGTCGACATCAGCCTGCGCGATCCCTCCGACCAGTCGGGCTTCCGTCAGCAGCGGCAGCAGGACGAGGCGCCGCAGCGCTCGCGCGGGCTGCTGAGCACCGCCGAATCCGCCGAAGACACCCCCCTCGTGACGTCATCTGCGCCCCAGCGCCGCTTCGTGCGGCTCGGCGGCGTGGACATGAGCGTCTGATCCAAGGAGGAGCGCCATGGCCGTCTCCAGCACCACCAGCTCGACCTCGAACACGACGAGCACCACGAGCAACTCCACCACCGTTTCCGGCGGGGCTGCGATCGCGCAGAACTTCGACCAGTTCCTGACCCTGCTGACGACGCAGCTCAAGAACCAGTCGCCGCTCGATCCGCTCGACACCAACCAGTTCACGCAGCAGCTCGTGCAGTTCGCCGGCGTCGAGCAGCAGCTCAAGACCAACGAGACGCTGAGCTCGCTGCTGAGCCTCAACTCGGCCGGCACCGCGACGAGCGCGGTCGGATTCATCGGCGCGACGATCACCTCCGACGGGGCGACGACGCGGCTGGAGAAGGGCAAGGCCGAGTGGCAGGTCAACGTGCCGCGCGGCGGCGTCGCGACGATCACGATCAAGGATTCGAAGGGCAGCGTCGTGCAGACGCAGACCAGGACCCTCGTCGCCGGAGACCAGAAATTCACCTGGGACGGCAAGACCTCGACCGCGCAGACGGCGGCGGACGGCGAATACACGGTGACGATCGACGCCAAGGACACGGCCGGTGCCACGATGACCGCCACGACCAAGATCAGCGGCGTGGTCGACGGCGTCGACTTCACCGGCTCGATTCCGACGCTGAAGATCGGCGCGATCAGCGTGCCGATCGACAAGGTCAAGAGCGTCGTCCGGACGCAGTGAGAGCGAATCACCGATGTCGAAAGCCAGCGCCTTCGCCTTAGGCAATTCTTAAAGCGGTGGCCCTATGCTCATCACAAGTAGCTCTGTTGAGTTGTGTGAGTGTACCATGACCGAGCCTTTGCGACCGCGGGTTAAATACGTGATCGGACCGGACGGAAGTCCGCTGACGATCGCGGACCTCCCGCCGATGAATACCCGCCGCTGGGTGATCCGGCGCAAGGCAGAGGTCGTTGCCGCTGTGCGCGGCGGCCTGCTCAGCCTCGAAGAAGCCTGCCAGCGCTACACGCTGACGGTGGATGAGTTCCTGAGCTGGCAGATGTCGATCGACCAGCACGGTCTGGCCGGCCTGCGAACCACACGCATCCAGCATTACCGGCAGTAATCGCTGCCAACCCTGCGATATTCAGCAAGGCGTCGGTCCCCGGACCGGCGCCTTTTGCGTTCCGGCATGCCGCCTCCAGCCGGTCCGATCGCGGTCGCGCCCACAATCTTTAACGGCCGCCCGGCAAAAATTAACCGGGCGCTAACCACGCACCGGGAAAAACTTGCCTAGTGACCCGCGATCAGGCGCGGGCAGGACGGCTTTGTGAAACGGATAGCGGCGTGAGCGGCATCGTCGAACAGTTCTCGCGTTTCGGGGCGCCCCGCCTGGCGGCCATGCTGGCGGTCACGCTCGCGCTGGTCGGGTTCTTCGCCTTCGTCATGCTGCGCATGTCACAGCCGACCATGGGCGTGCTGTTTTCCGACCTGAACTCGTCGGACGTCAGCGCCATCCTCAAGGATCTCGACACGCGCGGCGTGAAGTACGAGCTGCGTGGCGACGGCCAGACCATCCTGGTGGACAAGACCGTCGTGCCGCGGCTGCGGCTCGATCTCGCCAGCAAGGGCATCCCGGCCGGCGGCGGCGTCGGCTACGAGATCTTCGACAAGGGCGATGCCTTTTCCTCGACCAGCTTCGTCCAGAACATCAACCACATGCGTGCGCTCGAGGGCGAGCTGTCGCGGACGATCCGCTCGATCAGCCGCGTCCAGGCGGCGCGCGTCCATCTCGTCATCCCCGAGAAGCGCCTGTTCGAGCGCGACCGCGAGCCGCCGCGCGCCTCGATCGCGCTCAAGCTGGCGGGTGAACTCGATGCGGCTCAGGTCCGCGCGATCCGCCATCTCGTCTCCTCGGCCGTCGACGGGCTGAGGCCCGAGCGGGTCTCGATCGTCGACGAGCGGGGTCGCCTTCTGGCCGACGGCGCCCAGTCGGAGAACGGCGCCGCGGGGCTCGGCATCGAGGAGCGCCAGGTCGGCATCGAGCGCCGGCTCAAGCTCCAGATCGAGGATATCGTCGCCAGCATCGTCGGCCATGGCCGCGCCCGCGTGCAGGTTTCCGCTGCACTCGACGTCAACCGCATCGAGAGCCGCTCCGAGACCTTCGATCCCGAGAGCCGCGTCGTCCGCTCCAGCCAGAACCGCACGGAGGCCTCGACCACCTCGGAGGGTGGCGGCGGCGTCACCGTCGGCAACGAATTGCCGGGAGCCCAGCCGGGCCAGGGCGGCAATGCGCCCCGGGACAACTCCCAGAAGAACGAGGAGGTCGTCAATTACGAGATCTCGCGGACGACCCGCACCGAGGTGCTGGAGGGCGGACGCGTCAAGCGCCTCTCGGTGGCCGTTCTGGTCGACGGCACCTATAGCCGCGGCGCCAATGGCGAGGTGAGCTACCAGCCGCGCAGCAACGAGGATCTCGAGCGGATCGGCCAGCTGGTGCGTACGGCGGCCGGCTTCGACGAGTCCCGCGGCGACAAGCTCGAGGTCGTCAACCTGCGCTTCGCCGAGGCGCCGCCGACGGTGACCGAGCTCGTCGAGCAGAGCCTGATGCAGCAGCTGCTCTCCTTCACCAAGGAGGACGTGGTGCGCTTCGCCGAAATCGGCGTGATCGCCCTGCTGACGCTGATCGTGCTGATGGTCGTCGTCCGGCCGCTGCTCAAGCAGGTTCTGACGCCCGATCCGGGGGGCGCGACACGAGCGCTGCCGATGTTCATGCGCAACGGCGTGGCGATCGCCGCGCCCGATTCCACGGGCGATCCGGCGGGTACGCGCGCGCTGGCCAACGGTGGCGAAGGCGATCCGCTCCAGGTCGACATGCCGTCGGAGCGGATGCTCGCCGTCGCGCAGATCAAGGGGCAGCTCAAGGCGCAGTCGGTCGAGAAGATCGGCCAGATGGTCGCGCAGAACCCGGCGGACAGCGTCGCGGTGCTGCGGACCTGGATCCACGAAAGAGCCGCGGCATGACGGGTCACTGAGCCATGGCCGACGAACGTTCCCTCGCGACGCGCGCCGCTGGCGGCCGGGACACCGGCTCCATCGAGGGCGGTGGCATCGGCGTCACCAACATCGACGAGATGACCGGGCCGCAGCGGGCCGCCGTCATCCTGCTCGTGCTGGGGGAACAGCACGGCAAGAACATCTGGTCGGAGCTCGACGACGAGGAAATCCGCATCATCACCCGCGCCATGGCGGAGCTCGGCACGGTCGATGCCGACGATGTCGAGCGGCTGATGCTGGATTTCGTGGGCAAGCTCTCCAGCGCCGGCGCCGTCACCGGCTCCTTCGACCGCACGATCTCGCTGCTCGAGAAGATCCTGCCGACCGACCAGGTCGCCATGATCATGGAAGAAATCCGCGGTCCGGCCGGCCGCAACATGTGGCAGAAGCTTGGCAACATCGACGCCGTGGTGCTCGCCAACTTCCTGAAGAACGAGTACCCGCAGACGATCGCCGTGATTCTCTCCAAGATCCGCCCCGAGCACTCAGCCAATGTGCTGCGCAACCTGCCCAATGATCTCTCGATCGAGGTCGTCGGGCGGATGCTGCGGCTGGAATCGGTCCAGAAGGAAGCGCTCGATCATATCGAGAACACGCTGCGCACCGAATTCGTCGCCACGCTGACCGCGACGCGCCGCCGCGACCCGCACGAGATGATGGCGGAAATCTTCAACGGCTTCGACCGGCAGACCGAGATGCGCTTCCTCTCCGCCCTCGACGTCTCGAACCAGGATTCGGCCGCGCGCATCCGGGCGCTGATGTTCACCTTCGAGGATCTGGGCAAGCTCGATCCGGCCGGCCTGCAGACGCTGATGCGCCAGGTCGACAAGGATACGCTGACCCGGGCGCTCAAGGGCGCGAGCGAGTCCATGCGCGACTTCTTCTTCAGCGCGATGTCGCAGCGCGCGGTCAAGAACATGCAGGACGACATTCAGAGCCTCGGGCCGATCCGCCTCAAGGAGGTCGACGAGGCGCAGACGAAGCTGGTCACCCTGACCAAGGAGCTCGCCGACAAGGGCGAGATTGTCCTGTCCAAGGGCAATTCCGAGGACGAGCTGGTCTATTGACGATGAACACAGCCACGAGATTCACGTTCGGGACCGATTTCCGCGAGGGTGGACGGCGCGCCGCCGGCGAGGCCGAGGTCGCGGCCGCGCGTGCCGAGGGGCTCGCGCTCGGCCGCGAGGAGGGCCGCCGGGACGCGGAGAACCAGCTCAACGGGCTGCTCGCGCAGCTGGCCCGCTCGGCCGAGCGGCTCGTCGCACATGAGGCCGCGCATGCGGCCGAGGTCGAGGCGAGGGCCGCCTATGTCGCCATCGTCGCGGCGAAGGCGCTGGCGGGTGCGGCCCTCGACGAGCGCCCCCTCGCTGCGCTGGAGAACGGTCTGCGGGAGTGCCTCGCGCAGGCGCGGCAGGCGCCGCATCTGGTCATGCGGGTCAACGACGCTGCCGTTGAGGCGGCGGAGGGGCTGGTCAAGCGGCTGGCGCAGGAAATGGGTTTCGCGGGTCGCCTGGTGGTGCTGGGCGAGCCGGACATCGCGCCCGGGGACGGGCGCATCGAATGGGCCGATGGCGGTTTCGTCATCGAGGCGGAGCGGCTGAAGCTGCTGGTGGATCAGGCTGTCGCGACCGCCTTCCCCGGCTTCCGGCCACCCGCGCAGTGAGGATTGAGCGATGAGCGCCGACAATGACCTCAAGCTGCCGCCACTGAACCCGGCGGACCTGTCCTTCGATCACAACGACGCCTCGGTCGCGCGGTCGGGCCCGATCCCGGTCAAGACGGCCGAGGACCTCGAGCAGGTCTTCGACGTCCCGGTCAATGTCTCGGCCGTGCTGGGGTCGTCCAAGATCGCCATCGGCGACCTGCTCCAGATCGTGCCGGGCGCGGTTCTGGAACTGGACCGGCGCGTCGGCGAGGCGATCGACATCTTCGTCAACGAGCGCCTCGTCGCCCGCGGCGAGGTCGTGGTCGTCGAGGATCGCCTCGGCGTGACCATGACAGAAATCATCAAGGCGGACCGGTGATGGCCGGTCCGCACGCCAAATCTTCACGCAGAAGGGCCTGAGCCATGCGCCTCATCATTGCCGGCGGTCTCAAGGGACAACTCATCGCGGCCGCCAAGATCGCGATCTCGCATGGCGCCAACGTCACCCATACGGAGGGGCTGGAGCAGACGCTCGCGGTGCTGCGCGCCAAGGGCGCCGATCTGCTGATGGTCGAGGTCACGCTGCCGGTGGCGCAGTTCGTCGCCGCGCTCGAGGCCGAGCGCATCCGGACCCCGATCGTCGCCTGCGGCACTTCGACCGATGCCCGCGCCGCGGTGGCGGCGATCCAGGCCGGGGCGCGCGAATACGTGCCGCTGCCGCCCGATCCCGAGCTGATCGCGGCCGTGCTGGAGGCTGTCGCCGCCGACCAGTCGAGCCTGATCTGGAAGGATCCGGCGATGGAGCGCGTGGTGCAGCTGGCGGCCCAGGTCGCGCGCTCGGACGCGCCGGTGCTGGTGACCGGGGAGAGCGGCACCGGCAAGGAGGTGATCGCGCGTCACCTGCACCAGAAGTCGCTGCGCAAGGACAGGCCCTTTGTCGCGGTCAATTGCGCGGCGATTCCCGACAACCTGCTGGAATCCGAGCTGTTCGGCCATGAGAAGGGCGCCTTCACCGGCGCGATCGCGCGCCGCATCGGCAAGTTCGAGGAGGCCAATGGCGGCACGCTGCTGCTCGACGAAATCTCAGAGATGGATGTCCGGCTCCAGGCCAAGCTGCTGCGCGCGCTGCAGGAGCGGATGATCGACCGCGTCGGCGGCACGACGCCGGTCAAGGTCGATCTTCGCATCATCGCCACCTCGAACCGCAATCTCGGCGATGCCGTCCGCGAGGGCTCGTTCCGCGAAGACCTGTTCTACCGCCTCAACGTTGTGCATCTGCGCCTGCCGGCGCTGCGCGAGCGGCCGGGCGACATCCTCGCCCTGGCCGATCACTTCGCCCGCAAATACGCCGACCTGAACGGCGTGCCGGTCCGCCCGATCGCCGCCGACGCGCGCAAGCTGCTGCTGTCGAACGGCTGGCGGGGCAATGTCCGCGAACTGGAGAACACGATCCACCGCGCGGTGCTGCTCGCGCGGGGCGCCGAGATCGGCGCCGAAGCCGTGCTGACTCCGGAGGGCGAGACGCTCGGCCCGGCGGCGGGGCGCGACAGCGCGGCCCGCGCCGCCCAGACGGCGGAGGCCGTCACCCGCTCGCTCGTCGGCCATACCGTCGCCGATGTCGAGCGCGAGCTGATCCTCGACACGCTCGACCACTGTCTCGGCAACCGGACGCATGCGGCCAAGATCCTGGGGATCTCGATCCGCACGCTGCGCAACAAGCTCAGCGAATACACATCCGCTGGCATCACGGTCGCCGAGCCGGGTCAGGCGCGCGTCAACGCGCTCTGATCCGCCTCGCGCCGCTCAGTAATAGCGCCGGCGGTAGCGCGGGCGGGCATAGTAACGCGGGCGGGCGTAAACGCGGGGGCGCGCATAATAGCGCGGCCGGGCATAGTACCGGGGCCGCGCGTAGTAGCGGGGGCGGCGGTAATAGTACTGGCTGAACTCCGCATCGGTCTTGCCCAGACCCTCGGCGAGTTCGGCGTTCACCGTCTCGTCGTCACGCGCGGGACTATGTTCCGGCGCCGGGGTCGGCGTTGGAATCGGCTGGACCGGCTGGGCCGCCTCGGCCGCGGCCATGCCTCCGAGGCTTGCTGCGGCGAGGCCGCCGATCAGTGTCGCGATGAATGAACGTCTGTCCACGGCGTACTCCGATTCTGTTGGTTTGCTGACCTTACCTTGCGTTCATAGCCTGAAATCCGCGCTCCCGGGTAATGCATATGAAGGATGCGCGGTTGCGTCGGAAGCTCTTCCGGTCCGATCGTCGGCGCCGCCAGGGATGGCGGCGCCGACGAGTCGATCAGCGCACGATCACGCGACGGCGCACGATGGGGCCGCGACGGCGACCATAATAGCCCCGCGGACGGCGGCGCACGATGATGCGCTCGCGGACGACCGGCCGGCCATAGGGGCCGCGGCGGCGAATGACCCGCTCGCGCACCACCACCTGGTTGTAGTCGGCGTCGGCCTTGTCGAGGCCGGCCTTGGTCGCGGCATCGAGGTCACCCGGCGCAACCGGGGCGCTCACCGGGCCCCGCTCGGCGGCGTGGGACAGGGCGATGCCGCCCAGGCTGGCCGCGGCCAAGCCGCCGAACATGCTCATGACGAACGAACGTCTATCCAAAATCACTCTCCAGTATTGCTGGTTCTTCGAACCGATGATCCCCACGCACCCAATGAGCGGACCCAATGGGGCCCTGACGCGGTCCTTCGATAACGGCCCGTTCGAGAAAGGGTTCCGCGACCGGTTTTTCGAGGCGCCTTAACCACTCGTTCACCATAAGCCCGGCAAGAATTGCCGGGTTGCGCGTGGGAGTCCGCGCTGGGAGCAGGCTGGTCGATGACCGATGTGACGGCAGGCGGAGGCGGCGGCTTCGACATGAGCCGCGGGGCGATGGGGAAGCTCCTCAATCGCCCGGACCTGTTCCTGGCCATCGGCGTCATGGGCATCCTCGTGGTGCTCATCTTCCCGCTGCCCAGCATCCTGCTGGACATGCTGCTGGCGCTCTCGATCATCCTCTCCGTTCTCGTGCTGATGACGGCGCTCTTCATCGAGGAGCCGCTCGAGTTCTCGGCGTTCCCGACGGTCCTGCTGATCGTCACGATGCTCAGGCTCGCGCTGAACCTCGCCTCGACGCGCCTGATCCTCGCCCATGGCCATGAAGGCAGCGCGGCTGCCGGCCATGTCATCGAGGCCTTCGGCAACTTCGTGATGGGCGGCAACTTCGTGATCGGGGTGATCGTCTTCACCATCCTGATCATCGTCAATTTCGTCGTCATCACGAAGGGCTCGGGCCGCATCGCCGAGGTCGCGGCCCGCTTCGCGCTCGACGCGATGCCCGGCAAGCAGATGGCGATCGACGCCGACCTCTCGGCGGGGCTGATCGACCAGGAGGTCGCCAAGACCCGGCGCAAGGCGCTGGAGGACGAGGCGAACTTCTTCGGCTCGATGGACGGTGCCTCGAAGTTCGTGCGCGGCGACGCCATCGCCGGCCTGCTGATCACCTTCATCAACGTGCTCGGCGGCATCATCATCGGCGTCGCGCAGCAGGGCATGAGCTTCGGCGACGCGGCCCGCGCCTACACGCAGCTGACGGTCGGCGACGGCCTCGTCAGCCAGATTCCGGCGCTCATCGTCTCGACCGCGGCGGGCCTGCTCGTCTCCAAGTCGGGCGTGCGCGGCGCCGCCGACAAGGCGCTCGGCAAGCAGCTCTCGGGCTATCCGAAGGCGCTCGGCATGTCCGCGGCGGTGATGGCGCTGATCGCCGTGCTGCCCGGCATCCCGATGCTGCCCTTCATGGCGCTGGCGCTCGGTTCGGCCTGGCTCGCGCGCCATTTCGGGCGGCTGGCCAAGGCCAAGGAGACCGAGGTCGCCGATGCGGCGCAGGCGGCCTCGCCGCTGCAGGCGGACGGGACGCCGAAGGAAGAGACGCTCAACGACCTGCTCAAGCTCGACGAGCTCAAGATCGAGATCGGTTACGGCCTGCTGCCGCTGGTCAATTCGGCCGGCGGGCAGGACCGGCTGACCGATCAGGTCCGCGCGCTGCGCCGCCAGCTCGCCGCCGAGCTCGGCTTCGTCATGCCGGCGGTGCGCATCGTCGACAACGTCCAGCTCGAGGCGAACCACTACTTCATCAAGATCAAGGAGATCGATGCCGGGCACGGGCTGGTCTATGCCGGCCAGTACATGGCGATGGACCCGATGGGCGGCAGCGTGAACCTGCCCGGCCACAATGTGCTGGAGCCGACCTTCGGCCTGCCGGCGACCTGGATCGACGGCGCGCTGCAGGACGAGGCGCAGCTGCGCGGCTACACGGTGGTGGATGCGGCGACGGTGATCTCGACGCATCTCACCGAGGTGCTGAAGTCGCACATGCCGGAGCTGCTCTCGCATGGCGAGGTCCAGAAGCTGCTGCGCGAGCTGCCGAAGGACCATGCCGACCTGCTCAAGGAGATCGTGCCGAGCCAGATCTCGACCACGGGCATCCAGCGCGTGCTGCAGATCCTGCTCTCCGAGCGCATCTCGATCCGCGACCTCGCCACCATCGTCGAGGGCATCGCCGAGGCGGCTGGCGGGCTGAAGAACCCGCGCGACATCGCCGAGCATGTCCGCATGCGGCTTTCGCGGCAGATCTGCGCGCAGTTCTCGAACGGGCAGGGGCTGCTCCCGATCATCACGCTCTCGCCGGCCTGGGAGAGCGTCTTCGCCGAATCGATCATCGGCCAGGGCGAGGATCGCCATCTCGCCATGCAGCCCTCGCGGCTGCAGGAGTTCGTCCACCAGGTGCGCGACAAGTTCGAGGATGCGGCGCGCATGGGCGAGATGCCGGCGCTCGTCACCTCCGGCATGGCGCGGCCTTTCGTGCGCCAGATCATCGAGCGCTTCCGGCGCGAGACGCCGGTGCTCTCGCAGGCCGAGATTCACCCGCGCGTGCGGCTGAAGACGGTCGGCACCGTCTGAACGGGCACCGGCGCCGCCGGTTTCCACGGGGCGCCGATGCCGGTGGCGCAATGGCGAGGCCGCCCGGCCTCGCCTATGAGGGGCGGGCATGTCGCGCAACGCCGCCCTCTTCGCCCTGCTCTGCCTCGTCTGGGGGCTGACCTTCCTGCCGGTCAGGATCGCCTCCGCGCACACCTCGCCGCTGCTGCTCGCCGCCGCCCGCTTCGTCATAGCGGGCGGGCTGCTGCTGCTCTGGGCGGGGCGGGACGCGGGCAAGGTGCCGCGCGCCGCCTGGCCCCGGCTGATCGGCACGGCGCTCCTGGTCAACACCGCCAATTACGCCTTCCTGTTCTGGGGCGCGGCCCATGCCCCGTCCGGCCTCTCGGCCATCGTCAACATGGCGACGATCCCGATCTGGACGCTGATCGCGGTCCGTCTGATCGAGGGCGAGGCGATCACCGGGCGGCGGATCCTGGCGATCGCGCTGGGGACGGCGGGGCTCGGCTTCCTCTTCGGCCAGCGCCTTGCCAGCGGGGTGGGCGCGGGTGACGCGCTGGAGGCCTGGGGGCTGGCCTCGGTCGCCTTCGGGACGCTGTGCTACTGCATCGGCGCCGTGCTGAGCCGGCCGATCGCGGGCACCATGCCGACGCTGACGCTGGCGAGCTGGCAAACGGCGATCGGTGCGGCCGGGCTGATCGTGGTGACGCTGGCGCTGGAGCCGGTCGGCGCCGCCGAACTCGCGGGATTGCTGGCCTGGCCGGTGGCGCCGGCGCTCGCCTTCCTGGTCGGGGCCGGCTCGCTGATCGGCTTCACGATCTTCATCCGGCTGCTGCGCGACTGGGGCGCCTTCGGGGCCGGGCTCTATGCCTTCGTCAGCCCGGTGATCGCGGTGATCGCCGGCGTGCTGCTGCTCGACGAGCCCTTCGGCCGCAGCGAGGCGATCGGGGCCGCGCTGATGTTCGCGGCCGCCGCGATCGCGCTCAGGCGCTGACAGGCATCTTCGCGCATCGGCTTGCTCCGAAAACCGGTTCCCACTTTTCGGGCCGATGCTAGGGCGGCGGCGGCGTTTGGCTGTTGCGCTTGAGCTGGGCGCGCTCGAAGGCCAGCACCACCGGCAGCGAGAGGACCAGCGGGATGATCAGGTAGAACATCCGCCAGACCAGCAGCGCCGCGAAGACGGCCGGGGCCGGCATGCCCGGCATGACCGCGAGGAACACCGCCTCCATCACGCCGACGCCGCCCGGTACCTGGCTGAGCAGCCCGGCCGAGAAGGAGAGCAGGAAGGCGCCGAGCACGATCATGAAGCCCGGATTGCCCTGCTCGGGCAGCGCGAAATAGATGATGCCGGCGGCGCCCGCGAGCTCGATCGGGGCGGCGAGATATTGCCGGGCGACGATCGGCAGGCGCGGATAGATGATCTCGAGCTTGCCCAGCCGGAACGGCCTGAACTTCAGCCAGGAGCCGATGGTGTAGAGCGCGACGAAGCCGAGCATGGCGACGCCGATGAGCCTTGCACCGTTGTCGCCGATCGCGAACCAGGGCGAGAGCCGCCCGAGCGGGCGCAGGATCTCGGGCTCGTAGAGTAGGACGAGGCCCATCAGCAGGATCGTGCCGAAGGCGAAGGTGAAGGAGCACAGCGCGACGAGCACCGCGACCTCGCCGACGGTGAGGCCCTTGGCGGTGTAGGCACGGAAGCGCACCATGCCGCCGGAGAACACCGAGGCGCCGATGTTGTGCGAGAGCGCGTAGGTGACGAAGGAGCAGACGGAGATGTAGAGCCAGGAGATGCCCTTCTCCCTGCCCAGATGCAGCAGGGCGATGCGGTCGTACCAGGCGAGCGCCGCATAGGCGACGAGGGTGGCGAGCGCGGCGTGGATGAAGGCCTCGGTGGGGATCACCGCGATCTTCTGGCCGATGCGGCCGGCGACGATGCGCAGGTTGTCCCAGAAACTGCCCTGCGCCAGCAGCGCCTCGATGGCGGCATCCGTCCCGGCCTCCGTCTTCAGCTTGTCCCAGAGCAGGTCGACGGACCAGACGACCGCGACGAGCCCGATCAGCGGCCACAGATAATCGAGATAGCGTTTCATGAGACCCGCGGGCTGCGAGGGGCGTGGGACGAGGCGAGACGGCCGGCGCAGGGCCGTCGTTGCAGCCTCTGTGCCAGCGGCCCGGGGGAAGGGCAAGCGGCGTCGCCGCCGCCTGCCGAGTCGTCGATCGCTATTTGCCGTTGGCCTTCAGCCACTCCCGCATCATCGCGATCTCCTTCTCCTGTTCGGCGATGATGCCGGTCGCGAGCTTCTTCAGGGCGGGGTCCTTGCCATGGGCGAGGATGACCCTGGCCATGTCGATCGCGCCCTGGTGATGCGGGATCATGCCGCGCACGAAATCGGCATCGGCATCGCCGGTGAAGGCGATGTCCATGTCCTTGTGCATCTTTGTGTTGGCGGCCTTGTAGGCGGTGGTGGCGGCGCTGTCGCCGGCCTTCGCGGCGGGCGCGCCGTGGCCGGCATGGGAGCCGTGGCCCTGATGCTGCTGCGCGAGGGCGGTGCCGCCGAGCGCGAGCGCGGCGACGAGCCCGAGGGCGAGGCGGGTGGAAACGAAACCTGTCATGGCTGGTCCTCGATGAAGACGGGAGGCCGCGGCGGCCCACAGGCCCGGCGCGCGGCTCCCTGGAAACGAAAATGGACGGAAGGGGTCAGGCCGGCTTGCGTCGCGGCGGGCGTTCCGCCGGTTCGGGCGTCCGCTCGGGCTTCACCGTCACCGCCACGGGGACGAGGCTGCGCCAGCCGGCCGGGTCGCTGGCCATGGGCAGGGCAGGGGCCTCACCCAAGAGTCCGCAGCCGAGAATGCAGCAGGAGGGCATGGCCTGCCCGGCCGCGGCCGGCGCGGTGTCATGATGGCCGGTCTCCTCATGGCAGGGCGTCGGCTCCGCGGCGGCGGCAGGGTGCTGCCGGGCATGGCCGGTCGCGGGCATGGCATGGCCCGCCGCTAGCGTCGCATGGGGCAGCACGGCGAGCAGCATGATCGCGAGCGCAACCACGAGCCGCGCCAGCGCGAGGCCGCGCCCGCCCGCCCCTGCCCGCCGATGCCGCTTTGTCATGAGGTGATGTCTCCGCCGCGATCATGTCATGATCGCGGCAGGGCGCCAGCCGAATCCGGCCGGGCGTCGAATGCCGCTTCACCGACCAGGCCGACATGACCCAGACCCTGACCATCAGCCTCACCGGCACCACCGACCTGCCGCCCGGCAAGATCGCCGCCATCGTCACCTCGCTGGAGATGCGGGCGCGCCCGCCCGAGCGGCCCGACCCGCCGGGGCTGGAGGGGTTTGCGCTGGAGCGGATCGGCGCGGACGAGCTCGACCGCTATCTCGCGATGTACCGGCGGCTGGGCGAGCGCTGGATGTGGTTCAGCCGGCTGGTCAAGCCCCGCGCCGAGGTCGCGGCCATCCTCGGCGACGCGAATGTCGAGACCTACATGGTCCGCCGCGAGGGCGCCGATCAGGGCCTGCTCGAACTGGATTTCCGGGTGGCGGGCGAGGCGGAGCTCGCCTTCTTCGGCCTCGACGAGGCGGTGCTCGGCCAGGGCGCCGGGCGCTGGCTGATGAACCGGGCGCTGGCGCTGGCCTGGGGCAAGCCGATCGCCCGCTTCTGGGTCCACACCTGCACGCTCGACCACCCCTCCGCGCCGGAATTCTACCAGCGCTCGGGGTTTACGGTGTTCAAGCGCGGGGTGGAGGTCGATGACGACCCGCGGCTCAAGGGGCAGATGCCGCGCGGCTGCGCGCCGTATCATCCGGTGATCGGATAGGGGGCGGAAGCTGGGGGGAGGGCGATTGGGTCGGCTTTCGACGGACCGCTTCCGTAGTGGGTCGGCTGACCGCCTGGGAGCATCGCTGGGACGTGTCTGCGCGCGAATGGAAGGACAATCGTCCACATGAAGTGAGGTCCTGACAATCACGTCCCGCCCCGGCGTGCCTAGCGCGGCGACGCCTCCTCGATTTTGCGATCCGGACGGCGCGCCTCGTAGTCGTACACGGCCAGCTGCTTGCGCAAGGGCGAGACCGTCACACCCTCGTTCCGCAACAGTACCGCCTGGCGCTCGACCCCGCCCGGGAGTTTTGGATTGAGAAAGCCGCCCTTGCGCAGCACCCGCCACCATGGCGTCAGCTCGGCCTGTGATACGCCGTGCTGTCGGCGCTCTTCAGCAGCACGGGCAGACATGTTTGCGAAAATCGCCGTGGAAACAGGGCAGGCCACGGCCACGTTATGGCGACGCGCCAGCGCGGCCCGAAGATCGTCGAGGGTGAGGACTTCGCCCGGTTCCAATTGCCGGATCAGTGCATCGACTTCCGCGGGGCTGGAGACCACCATTGCTCCACCCTTGGCTTCTGCGTGGCCGGGCGCACCAGGCGGAATGAGATGGACAATATGGGGTTGCCGAGGGCTGTTCAGGTGATCGATGGGCGATTTCTTCTTTGGCATCGCGTCTCCTTGGGATTCGAGCCCAGCGCGTATCCAGCTAGCGCGGATGGATGATTTCGAGAATAAGGCATCTTTGTTCCTATATTGTTCTTTTTGAATAATGATCGAGCAGAACACCAACACGGCCTGCTGTCCTCATCGCTGCTAACCAGTGGAACCTCGGATAGTCTCCCGCGAGCCATTGCCGGATGCCTGCATCTCAGACGACGCCAATCGCCATGTGCGCCTCGGCCTCACATTTTGGCAGCGCAGACGAAGTGCCAGTACCGATCGATGCAGAGAGGCATGGCACAGTGGCGAGGACGTCTTGGCTCACGGCCATCGACAAGGCTGCACGCTTGCATGCAGACGTTGCCTCGCTAGCACGATGCGTAATCCGGTTGTCTGATTGAGTGGCTGCAGCGGACGGTAGAAATAGCGGCCATCGGGGCAACCCAGACGGCCGCCGATCGACGGCGTCAAGATGTCAGCTTTTGGGGCGTTTCAGCCGGATAATCGGCATGCGTTTGCTGGCCTGTAGCGCACCTTGGTTTCGTGACGCGCGCCACTCCTTGCGAGCCACGAAAAAGCCCGCCGGACATCCCGGCGGGCCTTTCAAATCCACAACCTCAAACCCCGCTCACGCCCTCGGGCGCAGGCCGATCGAGTCCATCATCGCCTGGTCGCGGGCGGCTTCGGCGGCGCGCTCGGTCGCCTTCTCGCGGTCGTCGAGGATTTCGACCTTCTTCATGTCCTCGAAGGCCTCCTGGAGTTCGGCCTTGGCCTCCTCGAGCTGGCCCTTCAGGTTGTCGGCGGACTGGCGGAGATTGTCGCGGCGGCCCAGCGCCGCCTTGGCATAGGTCGGATAGGCGAAATGCGCGGGGTCGGAGATGCCGGCCCGGGATTCCTCGCTCTGGATCTCGCGGTCCAGATCGCTCGCCATGCGGTGAAAATCCGCGATCATCATCTCGATCTGGCTTACCCGGCGACGCTTCTCGTCCACCTGGAAGCGCTTGAGACGCAGCAATGTGTCTCGCGACTTCATGTCGTTTCCAACTCCTGATCACGCATGGGCCAACGCCGACCCCTCGGCGCGTGCCCGGAACTCCTGGCCGCGAGACGAAAAGGACAATGGCGCAAGGAGGTTGACCGTTCCTTACCGGAAGGCCTCGCATTCGCTGCATGGCGCGGTCGCGTGGTTGCTGCTGACGCATGACGGCGGCAGGGGCTAGTAGCGGAGAGCCTCAGGCGCCGCCCGGTGCCCGAGTCCTGTCGGGGATGCCCGCTTGCCTGCCTTTCCGCGCCTTCCCGAGCATGGCCCGCTGATTGCCGGCCTCGTCGTCACGCGGATCATCGGCTGGGGCTCGACCTTCTATGCGCTCTCCGTGCTGGCGCGCGACATCCAGCGCGATCTTTCGCTCGACGTGACCTTCGTCTTCGGCGGGATCACGCTGCTGCTGCTGACGGGCGCGGCGCTGGCGCCGGCGGTCGGCCGCCATCTCGACCGCGCGGGCACGCGCGGGGCGATGGGCTGCGGCGCGCTGGCCTGTGCGCTCGGGCTCGTCCTGCTCGGCCTGGCGCAGGGGCCGGTCAGCTATCTCGCGGCCTGGGTGGTGATCGGGGTCGGGCATGCCCTGTCGCTGGCCAATGTCGGCGGCGTCACCGTCGCGCAGATGATGGGCCCGCGGGCGCGCCGGGTGATCGGGCTGATGATGCTGGCGACGGGCCTCTCCTCGGCCCTGTTCTGGCCGCTGACGGCCTGGCTCGTGGCGCAGGGCGGCTGGCGCACGACCTGTCTGATCTTCGCCGCGCTGCAGATCGTCATCGTGCTGCCGATCTATCTCGCGGTTCCGCGGAAGCTCGCCTCCGGCGTCGCGGTTCCGGCGGGAGCGCCGGCGGCGGAGCGGGACGAGGGGCGGCTGCCGCCCGCGCATCGCCGCGCCGCCTTCTGGCTGGTGGCGGTCGTGTTCTCGGCGAGCGGGCTGGTCTCCTGGGGGCTGCCGCTGCATCTGATCGACCTGTTGCGCGATGCCGGCATCGGGCCGACGGAGGCCGTCGGCATCGCGGCGCTGAGCGGGCCGGCGACGCTGCTGGCGCGGCTCGTCGACGCGACGCTCGGCGACCGGCTGCCGGTCGAGTGGACGGCGCTGGCGGGGCTGGTGCTCGGGCCGCTCGCCTGCCTGGTGCTCGTGCTGGCGCCGGGGACGGCGCTGGCCGCCACCGTCTTCGTCGTCAGCTTCAGCGCGGCGATGGGCGTGATCTCGGTCGCACGGGCGACGCTGCCGCTCGTCCTGTTCGGGCGCGACGGCTTCGGCGGCCTGATGGGCCGGCTGACCGTGCCGCAGAATCTCGCCTTCGCCGCCGCGCCGCTGCTGTTTGCGGCGATGATCGCGCAGTTCGGGCGCGACCTCGCTTTGATCGGCGCTGCCGTGATCCAGCTGTTTGCGGTCGTCGCGATGGTCGCGCTGCTGCGCCTGCTGGCGCGGGGCCGCGACCTCAGCCGTTCATGATCGCGGCGAGGCGGGCATAGCACTCCGGCAGGGGCGTCGCCTCGTCCTTGGCCTGTTTCAGGAAGGCCTCCAGCGCGGGGTTGAGGCGGATCGCCTCGTCGACCTCGGGGGAGGCGCCCTGCCGGTAGGCGCCGAGCCGGATCAGCTCCTCCATGTCGGCATAGGTCGCGAGCGTGGCGCGCGCCTTCTGCACCACCGGGTAGAAGGCCGGGTCGCAGGAGCGCGGCATGGTGCGCGAGACCGATTTCAGCACGTTGATCGCCGGGAAGCGGCCGCGCTCGGCGATCGAGCGCTCCATCACGATATGCCCGTCGAGGATGCCGCGGACCGCATCGGCGACGGGCTCGTCATGGTCGCCGCCATCGACGAGGACGGTGAAGAGGCCGGTGATGGCGCCGTCGCCGACGCCGGGGCCGGCCCGCTCGAGCAGGCGCGGCAGTTCGGCGAAGACGGTCGGCGTATAGCCCTTGGTGGTCGGCGGCTCGCCGGCCGCCAGGCCGATCTCGCGCATCGCCATGGCGAAGCGCGTGACCGAATCCATCAGGCACATGACCTGCAGGCCCTGGTCGCGGAAATATTCGGCGATGGTCAGCGTGGTCAGCGCGGCCTGCTTGCGCATCAGCGCCGGCTCGTCGGAGGTCGCGACGACGACGACGGAGCGCGCCAGGCCCTCGGGGCCGAGATCGTCCTGCAGGAACTCCTGGACCTCGCGACCGCGCTCGCCGACGAGGCCGATGACGTTGACGTCGGCGCGGGCATAGCGCGCCAGCATCGACAGCAGCACGGACTTGCCGACGCCGGAGCCGGCGAAGATGCCCATGCGCTGGCCGAGGCAGCAGGTCAGGAAGGCGTTGAGCGCGCGCACGCCGAGATCGAGCGGGCGGCCGACGCGGCGGCGCGAATGGGCTGGCGGCGGGTCGTTGCGGAAGGTGTAGAGGTCCTCGCCCTGCGGCAGAGGCGGGCCGCCATCGACGGGGCGGCCGAGCGCATCGACGACGCGGCCGAGCCAGGCCGGCGTGGGTTTGAGGCCGGGCGCCGCCTTGTCGATATAGGCCGGGCAGCCGCGGCGCACCCCGTCGAGCCCGCCATAGGGCATGACCAGGGCCTTGTCGCCGGAGAAGCCGATGACCTCGCAGGGGACGCGGCTGCCGGGCGCGATCTCGATGCCGATGCGCCCGCCGAGGCTCATCGCCCCGATCGGCCCGGCGATCTCGACGAGGAGCCCGCGCACCGCGATGACGCGGCCATAGATGGTGACGGAGTCGAGCCCCGCGATGGTGGTGGCGAGGCCCGACAGGCGATCGTGACCATGGGCGGGGCTGTTCAAGACGGCCTCCCTGCAACTGCCGCTCGCCGGGCGCGGGCGCGACGCCGCCAGCCTCTCACCGATTTCCCCCGCCGCGGCAAGCGCCGCCGGCGGTCCAGCGATAGCGCCAATTTGAATCGGATTGTCTGTGGACAGAGAACAGGGCGGAAAGGGCCGGGCGCCTAGGCCCGAGCGGTCTGACATGGGACCGTTCGATGATCCTCGCACTGGCGCTGTTCACCCTGGGAGTGGGCGCCGGGCTCATGTATGATGGCGTGTATCGCGCGATCATGCTGATCCTGGCGATCCTGCTGCTGTTTGCGAGCTGGGTGATCTTCAGCGACGTCGACATCTTCAGCTTCTTCATCTTCGCCGGGCATCTGCTGGCGCTCGGCTCGGGCTATCTGACGGGCCTCTACCTGCAGGACCGCTCCTCCTGAGGCCGCCCGGGCGAAACGCGGCAAGCGAGCGGCTCCGTTTACCCTTCATTAAGCCGAGTGATTAACACTGTGTTTCGAGGCTGCGTCGCGGTGCAGGGGCTTTTCGTCCCGGTTCCACGAGGCCGTCTCCGCGAAAGCGCATTTCGCGGGCGAATAGCGAAACGATCCGTGTCAAATTCGACTCACTCCGACAAGGATCGTCGCCCTTCACCCAGGAACCGCTTGCGCACGGGAATCACGGTTTGTTAACCATTGTGCCCGTAGCGTGTCGCGTGGCGTTTCATCGGGCAAGCGCCTTCTCGCTCAGGGCCGTGCGGGTTCGGGCGGAACGAACGGCTTGCCTGCGGGCGAAATTGGGGACGTGGACATGCGGGTTCTGCTGATCGAGGACGATAGCGCGACCGCCCAGTCGATCGAGCTGATGCTCAAATCCGAGAGCTTCAACGTCTATACGACGGATCTCGGCGAAGAGGGCGTCGATCTCGGCAAGCTCTACGATTACGACATCATTCTGCTCGACCTCAACCTGCCCGACATGTCCGGCTACGAGGTTCTGCGCAGCCTGCGTGTGGCGAAGGTCAAGACGCCGATCCTGATCCTGTCGGGCCTCGCCGGAATCGAGGACAAGGTGAAGGGCCTGGGCTTCGGCGCCGACGACTACCTGACCAAGCCATTCCACAAGGACGAGCTGGTCGCCCGCATCCACGCCATCGTCCGCCGTTCGAAGGGCCACGCCCAGTCGGTCATCACGACCGGCGACCTGGTCGTCAACCTCGACACCAAGACGGTCGAGGTCGATGCCGCCCGCGTCCACCTGACGGGCAAGGAATACCAGATGCTGGAGCTGCTCTCGCTCCGCAAGGGCACGACGCTCACCAAGGAGATGTTCCTCAACCATCTCTATGGCGGCATGGACGAGCCCGAACTCAAGATCATCGACGTGTTCATCTGCAAGCTGCGCAAGAAGCGGTCTGGGGCCGCGGCTATGTGCTGCGCGAGCCGTCCGAAGCCGAGGACCGCATCCCGGCCTGAATGCCGGGCGGAGCGGAGGCGTCACACGCCGGTCACGTTTCGCCTGTAGACGAGAAGACAGCCTGATCGTCGGATGTAAACGACAGGTTGACGGGGACCCCGCCGCGAGGCGGGGTTTTTGTTTGTGGTGGCCGGGTGGCGCGATGTCCGGTCGGAGTCTTTAGAAGCGGCCGCCCGCGATGGCGCGGACGGGCTCCCGCGGCAGGCTGAGGCCGGCCGGCTGGGCATGAATGCAGTTCTGGCCGCGATAGACGCCGCGGTGCTGCCGATCCGGCAGGACCGTCGTCGAGATTCCGATCACGGTTTCGGCCGCCCCCAGGAACATGGCGCCCTGCGGGGCCAGCCGAGGGGCGAGCGCCTCGAGGACCCGCGCCTTGGTCTGGACGTCGAAATAGATCAGGACGTTGCGGCAGAAGATGATGTCGAACTGGCCGAGATGGCCATTGGGTTCGAGCAGGTTGTGCTGCCTGAGATCGACCATCGCGCGCAGGCGCTCCGAGATCCGCCAGCGGTCGCCCTCCTGGCTGAAATGCTTGAGCAGCATCTGGATCGGCAGGCCGCGCTGGATCTCGAACTGGCTGTAGAGGCCGGCGCGGGCGCGCTCGAGCACCTCGCCGGAAATGTCGGTGCCGACGATCTGGATCTTCCAGCCCGACAGGCGCGGGCCCATCTCGTCGAGGATCATCGCCAGGGAATAGGCTTCCTGACCGGTGGAGACGGCCGCGCACCAGATCCGCAGGCTGCGCGTGGCGGCGTTCGCGGCGAGGCGCTCGGGCAGGATGACGTCCCGGAACAGGTCGAAGGGCGTGTGATCGCGGAAGAACAGCGTCTCGTTCGTCGTCATCGCCTCGATGACGGCGTGCTCGAGCGCCGCGTCGTTGCCCGGCCGCAGCTTCTGGATCAGGGTCGCGATGTCGGCGATGTTGCGGCGCCGGCAGAGAATGCCGAGGCGGCTCTCGGCCAGATAGCGCTTCTCCGGGCTGAGCGAGAGCCCCGAGCGCTGATGCAGCAGCAGCCGCAGGAAGTTGAAATCGGCATCCGTCATGACGGCTGCCCCATGCGAACCAGCCCGCGGATCGCCGCGCCGATGTCGTCGAGGCCGATGACGGCGCTGGCGTGCTGCGCCCTGACGATCGAACCCGGCATGCCCCAGATCGTGCTGCTCTGCTCGTCCTGGGCGATCACGGCCGCACCGGCGCGGCGCAGGGCGCCTGCGCCCTCGGTGCCGTCGGCGCCCATTCCGGTGAGCACGAGGCCCAGGGCCGCAGGGCCGAGGTGCCGGGCGGCGGCGTTGAACAGTACGTCGACCGCCGGACGGCAGAAGCGCACGGGCGGGCCATCGTCGATGCTGGCGGTGATGTGGCCGAGCCGCCGGTCGATGCCGAGATGCCGGCCGCCGGGCGCGACGTAGATCGTGCCCCGGACCAGTCGCTCGCCGTCGAAGGGCTCGCGCGCGGGAATGCCGATATAGCTCGAGATCTGCTCGGCGAAGGAGGCGGTGAACACCGGCGGCATGTGCTGGACGACGACCGTCGTCAGGTCGTGGAGCGCGTCACCGATGTCGAACAGCACCCTGGCCACGGCCCGGGGGCCGCCGGTCGACGCGCCGATCACGAGATAGCGCGGAACGACCGAGACCAGCTGGCGCAGGCCGGAATTGCCGCCGGGGATGAAATCGAGCTCGACGTCGACCGGCAGGGCGCCGGGCTTCGGCCGTGCCTGCGCGACATTGCCCAGCTTGAGCAGGAACTCGCTGCGGAATTCGAGCGAGAGAGTCAGCCCGCTGCGGCTGTCGGGCTTGGAGACGACATCCATCGCGCCCTTGGTCATGCATTCGAGCGCGATGCGGGTGTTGCGCTCATTGAGCGTCGTCGCCAGCAGCACGCCCGTATGCGGGCTCTCGCGCAGGATCTGGGGCAGGGCGGTGGCGCCGTCTACGCCGGGCATGTCGAGGTCGAGCACCATCACGTCCGGCTTGAAGCGGCCCGCATGCGCCACGGCCGTCTCGCCGTCGCCGGCGACCGCCACCAGGTGAAACTGGCCGCTTTCCCCGAGCCAGCGGGCAAACAGGCCCCGGACCACCACGGAGTCATCGGCGATGACCACCGTCTTGTGCCTCGGGGCGCCCGCCGTGCCGATGGGGGACAATCTGTTCATGCGTCAGCGACCCGCCCGGAGCATAAGGCAAGCGCCGGCCGCGGCATCGGCCAGGGGCCGGCCTCTCTCGTCCGGCGCTGGCGTGCGCGGGATCAAAGCAGCCCGACCTGATGGAACTTGGAGGCGACGATCTCCTTGTCGAAGGGCTTCATGATGTACTCGTCGGCGCCGGCATGCATGGCGCGGGCGATGTGCGCGATGTCGTTTTCCGTGGTGCAGAAGACGACCTTCGGGCGCCGGCCGCCCGGCATCTGCCGCAGCGTGCGCAGGAAGTCGTAGCCGTCCATGATCGGCATGTTCCAGTCGAGCAGCACTGCGTCGGGCATCTCGCCCTTGCAGGCGTCGATCGCGCGCGCGCCGTCCTCGGCCTCCGCGATGCGGAACTGCAGGCCTTCGAGGATGCGACGCGCGACCTTGCGGATCACCGCGGAGTCGTCGACGACGAGACAGTACTTCATGGTCAATCTCCAGATTGGTGCCGAGGCGCTTCAGGCCGCAGCATCCAGCTCGATTGCGAGGAGCGCGTCGACGTCCAGAACGACGAGCAGGCGGTCGTCGAGGCGGTGGACGCCCGTCGCCAACGCCGTCCAGGACCGGTCGAGATGGACCGGCACGGGTTCGAAGGTCGACTGATCCAGGCGCATCACCTCTCCCACGGCATCGACGATCAGGGCATAGGCCTCGCCCTCATGGTCGATGCCGACAGCCACCAGTTCAGTCTTGCCTTCTCGATCTTGCCTGGGGGTGACCGGGCGGCCCAGCCGCCGGCGCAGGCAGATCGCGGTGACGATGCGACCGCGCAGATTGAGCAGGCCGATGATCTCGGAGGGCGCGCGTGGCACCAGCGTGATCCGGTTGGTGATGAAGACGTCGTGCACCCGACCGATCGGCAGACCGAGGATCTGGTCGCCGATCATCACGGTGACGTAGTCGAGCGAATCGAAGCCCGGGGCCGCGGGTTCGGCGGCCATGCGACGTTCGCTGTCTTCGCTCATGTCAGTCCGGTGAAGGGTCATGCCGCCTCCCTCATGCCGGGCCGCCGCTCCGCCAGTTCGGCGAGCAGGGCGCGCCGGTCGAACTTGGCGACGACTTCGTCGAGCCTGGCCTGGCCGGCGCGCATGTGGAGATCGGGCGTGACCAGCGTGGTCATGCCGATGAGGCGGAGGCGATGCCCGTGCTCGCCCGAGCGCACGGCCTCGGCGAAGGCGAAGGCCGCATCGATGTCGCCGTCGAGGTCGACGAGAAGGGTGGCGACCGGCCCGGCGGCGATGATCTGGTGGGCGGCTGCAAAATCGGCCGCGAAGGCGACCCGATGGCCGGAGGCCTTGAGAACCGGTGTCAGCATCTCCCGCAGGAAGCTCGAGGGTTCGACGAGAACGACCTGCGCTGCGGTGGAGGGGGCGCCCTGGACGGTCGCGCTCTTGCGCCAGCCATGCTCGTTGATCGGCAGGTAGTGCGCGAGATCGATGATGTCCGTGGCGCGGCCGCGGATCATGGCCGAGCCGACGATGCCCCGATCCTGCACCGCCGCCATCTCGATATCGACAACCTCGTCGACGATGTCGACGATCGCGTCGACGGCGAGCGCCACCGTCATGTCGCCCTCGCTGATGATGACGAGCGGCTGCAGTCCTTCTGCGCGCAGCTGCGTCTCGCCGACGGGCACGACAGGGACCAGCCGGTTGCGATAATGCAGCAGCGTGCGGCCGCTGCCATGCTCGAACAGCGTGGCATCGACCTCTTCGAGCCGGGTCACGAGCGAGAGCGGCACCGCCCGGACGCCCTCTGCGCCGGTCCTGAAGACGAGCATCGTCGTCCTCTCGACGGCGGTGGCGACAGAGGTCGGCGCCTCGACGCTGAAGGCCTCGCCCGCGCCGGTGCCGCCGACCAGGCCCGCCACGCCGTTGGGATCGACGATCAGCACGACGGCCCCGTCGCCCAGGATGGTGTTGCCGGAGAAGAGCGGGATGTGCCGCAGCTTGCTCGACATCGGTTTGACGACGATTTCCTCGGTATGGAACACGCCGTCGACCAGGATCCCGAACTGGCGTTCGCCGATCTGCGTGACGACGATGAAGCCGTCCTCGAAGGAGGGCTCGGCGGTGCCCATCAGGGCCGAGAGCGCGATCACGGGGAGCAGCCGCCCGCGCAGTCGCAAAATCGGTGCGCCGTTGATGTTCTCGATGCGGTGATCGGCGCCGGATTTCACGCGAACGAGTTCGCGGACGACGATCTGGGGAATGGCGAAACGCTGGTCGCCGGCGACCACGATGAGCGCCGCGACGATCGCCAGAGTCAGCGGAATCTTGATCGTGATCGTCGTGCCGAGGCCGGGCTTGCTGATGAGGTCGATGAGGCCGCCCACGGCGTCGACATTGACCTTGACCACGTCCATCCCGACGCCGCGGCCAGAGATCGCGGTGATGCTGTCGGCGGTCGAGAAGCCCGGATGGAAGATGAAGCGGCTGACCTGCGCATCGCTCATGCGCTCGATCTCGGCTTCGCTCGCCAGCCCCTGCTTGGCCGCCCTGCGCCGGATTCGCTCGATGTCGAGGCCGCGCCCGTCGTCGGCGACCGCGATCGTCACCGAGCCGCCCTCGTGATAGGCGGCGAGCCGGATCGTCCCCTGCTCGGGCTTGCCCGCGGCACGGCGCTCGGCGGGAAGCTCGATCGCATGGTCGGCGCAGTTGCGCACCATGTGGATCAGCGGATCCTTGATCAGGTCGAGGATCTGGCGGTCGAGTTCGGTGTCGGCGCCCTCGGTGATGAGCTCGATGCGCTTGCCGAGCTCGGCACCGAGATCGCGCACGATCCGGGGCAGCTTCGACCAGGCGTTGCCGATCGGCTGCATGCGCGTCTTCATGACGCCGTCCTGGAGTTCCGCCGTGATCAGCGACAGGCGCTGGAGCGGGCCCTTCAGGCCGTTGTCGTCCTGCTTGCGCGAGATTTCGAGCAGCTGGTTGCGGGTCAGGACCAGCTCGGACACCATCGTCATCAGGTGCTCGATGGTGTCGACATTGACGCGCAGCGTGGCCGGTCCGGCCGGACGTGGCTCGCGTGTGCTGGCCTCTTCGGGGACGGCCGCCGCATCCGCCCGCTCGATGCGCCCATCGGCCCCGCGCTGCGGACCCGGCGCGCTGCGGAAGACGAGGTCGAGGCCTTCCTCCGGCTGAGGCAGGGCGCTCTGCGCGGAGTGGCGCGCGAGATAGGCTGTGACGGGATCGGGCGCACCAGGCTGCGCCGCGGCCTTCCGCAGCAGTTCGGACCGGGCGTGGTCGGCGAGGATCCCGAGTTCGCGGATCAGGTTCTCGTCGTTGCCGGCGGGTTCCTCGCCCTTTTCGGCCAGTTCGGTCAGAATGTCCTTGACCCGGTCGATCGTCTCCAGAACGGCCGTGACCGCGATGGCACTGACCGTGGCACCGTCGCGGAACTGCCCGATCAGGGATTCGGCGGCGTGGGTCAGAGCCTCGAGCCGCGGCAGGCCGATGAAGCCGCAGGTGCCTTTGACGGTGTGAACCAGTCGGAAAATGTTGCGCAGGATATCGCCGTTATTGGGCTCCTGCTCGAAGCGCACGAGTTCCCGATCGACGGTGTCGAGATTTTCGCCCGTCTCGGTCAGGAACTCTTGCAGCAAGTCGTCCATGCAGGGGACCACCACTCAACGCGACAACACACGACAACAGCTAAGCAGCAGAAGGGTTTATGATCAGTTGAGATCGGCGCGAAAGACGCGCCGATCTGTTGGGCCGGCCTCAGTCGGATTTGCGGGCGGTGATCGTGACCGTGTCGCCCTCGATGGCGAAGGTGATCGCCATGCCGGCGGCGCGCGCGACCATCCCCGTATAGAGCGGCTGGACCGCATGGGCGTCGATCGTGCCCGTCTCGGAGCGGCCGGCGATCAGTTCCTCGACATGGGCGGGGATGCGGGCATGCGACCCGGCGGCCGTGATGACGAAGCTGCCCTGCTCGCCCTCGACGGTGGCGCGCGAGGTCAGCTTGCCGCCGCGCGGAACCGCCTGGGCCGCCAGCACGAGCAGGTTCAGCAGGAGCTTGACCTGGTTCTTCGGCAGAAGGGCACGCGGGGCCTCCCAGTCGAGTGAAAGCTTCTCGTCGTTGAGGAAGCCGTTGGCGACATTGCCGGCATCGCCGAGGTCGATCATGGCCCCGGCCGAGCCGGCGGCACCGAAGGCGAGCCGGGCGAACTGAAGACGCGCCGAAGCGTTGCGGGCGCTCTTCTTGATCAGTTCGAGCGCGAAGTCGCGCATCGAGGGATCGTCTTCCTCGAGAACCTCCAGCGCGTTGACAATGGCCCCGACCGGGCTGATCACGTCGTGGCAGACGCGGCTGCAGAGAAGCGCGGCCAGGTCGAGCGGCTCGAGCGAGATGGCGGTCATGGGGCTTGTCCTGGGAACATGGCTGCGTGGCGCGAGGGGTGAACGGAGCGCCGTTACCCTCGATATGGTGGTATCTTGGTTTTGATGTGGTTAAGTCCCGGTTTCCGGCCGGGTGCAGCGGAGGACGCGCAGCCGTGACGACCCCCCGGCCCGCGACAGAGGATGACGGGACAGCGGCCGAGCCGCGTCTCGCCGACCGCAATGATCTCGCCCGGCGTCTCGCGGAAGCCGCCCGCCTGAGCGGCGCCGTGCTGCTGGCGATGCGCGCGGCGCGAGACGTCACGATCAAGGCGGATGGCTCGCCGGTCTGTTCCGCCGACATGGCGGCCGATCGCACGGCCAAGATCGCTCTGGCGCGTCTGCTGCCGGGCATTCCGGTCGTCAGCGAGGAAAGCGTGGCGGAGGTGGCGCCGGCGGCGCTGTTCATTCTGCTCGATCCGCTCGACGGCACGCGGGAGTTTCTGGCCGGTGGCGACAGCTACTGCGTCGCGATCGCCCTCATCCGGGGCGACCGGCCGATCGCGGGTGCGATCGCCGCACCGGCCAGCGGCCGGGTCTGGTTCGCCGGTGTCGAAGCCTTCGCTCAGGATATCGCGCCCGATGGGACGACAGCGGGCGCGGCGCACAGGATCGCCGTGCGCCGCATGCCGGATGCGGGCCCGACCACGCTGGTCAGCCGCTTCCATGGCGATGCGCTGAGCGAAGGCGTCTCCGACGCGCTCCAGTCCGCCAGCACACGGCCGATGTCGTCGGCGGTGAAGTTCGGACTGATCGCATCGGGGGAGGCCGACCTCCACATTCGCGGTGGCCAGACGATGGAGTGGGACATCGCCGCCGGGGACTGCATCCTCTGCGCGGCGGGCGGCGTCGTGCTGACGCTCGGCGGAGAGGCCCCGCGCTATGGCTGCGTCGAGCGCGGCTACCGCAACCCGCCTTTCGTGGCCGCTTCGAGCGAGGCGCTGGCGCGTCGGGCGCTGGCCGCGGCCGCGCCCTGAGCTGTCGACGGAGCCGATCGCCGGATCAGCGGGTCAGGCTCTCCGAGACGCTCGCCCATTGCCCGTCGGCCAGCCGCTGCAGGCTGCTGTCGGCGACGAAGCGCTTGCGGTTCTCGGCTGTTCTGAAGAGGAACAGGCGGGACCCGATGATGGCGAACTCCTGGGGGTTGCTGTCGACTGCGCGTCCCTGAGCCACCGCCGAGGCGTCGAAGCCGGCAAAGGCGGGTGCGTAGATCTCCGGCGCGTCGCGGAAGGCCGCCCGGTTGGCTGCGGAGACGAAGCGCCAGACGGCGCCCTGGTGCAGGATCTCGTAGGCGGGTTCACCGGCAACGGCGTGGCCTTCGAGCCGATAGGCGACCGGGTCATAGCCGTTCAGGGCCAGGCCCGACTGGACATCGCGCTGGACGATTTCATTCAACGACGGCAGTTTCGGCAGGCCCTCGGGGAGCCCGGCGGCGTCGGCCTGCCGGGGCAGGGCCGTCAGCGCCAACAGCGCGAAAACCCCTGCCGTGCGGACGATCACGCCCGCATGATTGGCGACGCTCAGCGGCAGGGCGCCGCAGCCCCGCCTTGTTCCAGCCTTCATCACCGGCAAATCCTGACCTCCGTCGCTGCCGGTGGACGTTCCCCCTGGCTGGCGTCTTCACGGGTTGGATACGCTTTCGGGGGTATCAGACTGGTTACCGAATTGGTTCGCATTGCGCCGGATCGTGCGCGACGGTTGTTTTTCCGTTGACGGCGCCCGGCACGGTGAGTCCCGTTCCCCGCATTGCCGGTCGCGTGGCCGGCCGCAGACCCGAGACCAAGGCCCCGTGCACCGACTGCGCGACGAAGCCCCCACCCGGAGATCGCATCCCATGACCACGACCCGCCGCAGCCTGATCAAGGGGGGCCTCGCCCTGACCGGGGCCGGCCTCGCGGCCGGACCGCTCGCGCCGCTCGCCGGCCCCGCGCTCGCCCAGCAATCCTACGGTCAGAGCCGCTCCTTCTCCCAGAACGAGTTGGTCACCTCGGGCCACCAGTTCTTCGGCAATGTCTCGCGCGGTCTGGCGCTGACGGTCGAGGAGGCGGTGCGCCGCTGGGGCGAGCCCAACGGCTATGTGCTCGGCCAGGAGGCGGCCGGTGCCTTCGTCGGAGGGCTTCGCTATGGCGAGGGCACGCTGTTCACGCGCAACGCCGGCGACCGCAAGGTGTTCTGGCAGGGGCCCTCGGTCGGCTTCGATTTCGGCGGCGAGGGCTCGCGCACGATGATGCTGGTCTATGGGCTGCCGACGGTGGACGCATTGTATCAGCGCTTCGTCGGCGTCGACGGCTCGGCCTATTTCATCGGAGGCTTCGGCTTCACGGCGCTGGCGGCCGAGGGCGTCACCGTGGTGCCGATCCGGACCGGTGTCGGCTGGCGGCTCGGCGTCAATCTCGGCTATCTCAAGTTCACGCCGCAGGCGACCTGGAACCCCTTCTGATTGTGGCCGCGTGCTGCCGTTGCGAAATCCGATTTCCCGTTTCGGGCGCATTGCCGTAATCTGACATCGTCCCGCATGTGGAGCCGCTCGCCTTGATCGAAGCCGTCATGCTCGTTGCGCTCGGCTTTCTGTGCGCCAGCCTGCTTGCGCTGTCGATCGTGCCGGCCCTCAACCGACGCGCCGACCGGCTGGCGCGCAAGCGGGCGGAGGCGGCCTTTCCACTCTCTCTCGCCGAGATCGCGGCTGATCGGGACCATCTGCGCGCCGAACTGGCGGTGCGCGCCCGCACGCTCGAGCAGGAGGTGGAGCGCAGCTTCGCCGCCAAGGCGGGCGCGATGCAGGACCTCGGCCGGCGCGACATGAGGATCGGCGAACTCGAGAGTGTGGTCAGCGTTCGCGACGGGCGCATTGCCGGTCTCGAAGGCGATCTCGACCAGACGCGCGGACTGTTGGCGCAGACCCAGGCGGCCCTGGCGACGGAAAGCGCGACGCTTGCCGAGACGCGGGCCACGCTCGAACAGCGTCTCGCTGACCTCGCGAGCCTCGAGCGGGACCTCTCGGACACGCGCGGTTCGCTGACCGGGACCAGCGCCGATCTCGCTGCGCGCGAGGCCGAACTCGCCGGCGAGCGGGAGACGCTGGGACGCACACAGACGCTGCTGGCAGAGCGGGACGGCGAACTTTCACGGCTGCGGCAGGATTACGACCAGATTCGTGTGGCGCAGGTCGAGGACCGGACGAAGATCATGGTGCTGGAGGCGAAGGCGAGCGATCTGGCGGACCGGCTGGCTGCCAGGGAGCGTGACCATGCCGCGAGCCAGGCCGCGCTCGCGGCGATGACCGAGGATCGCGACAGCGAACGCCTGCGCGCCGACGCGCTCGCGGCGCGGACGGCCCAGGCGGAGGCGGGGCTTGCGGCGGCGGACTCCCGTTCCATGGCGGCTGGCGTCGAGGCGGCGCGCATCGAGACGCTGCTGGCGCAGGAGGTCGCAGCCCATGCCGGCGAGCGCGACGCCAGGCAGGCGCTGGCGCTGGAACTCGCCGAGGCCCGGTCGTCCGGGGAGGCGCAGTCCGAAGCGGCGGTCCGGGAGATCGCGACGCTGCGTGCGGATCTGCGGGCCCGGGACGAGCAGATCGAGACGGTTCATGCCGAGCTCCAGACCCTGCAGGGCGCGCTCGAGCAGTCGCGGGCCGAACGCGCGCGGCTGAAGCGCGAGGCGGCCGAGGCGCGCAAGCGGGGCGCCGTCGCGCCGGTGCCCGATCCGGAGGCCAATGCTGCGCTGCGGCGCGAGATCTTGGCGGTCGCCGAGCGGCTGATGAACCTGCCACCGCAGCAGGAAGCGGCCGAGTAGCGCGCTTTCCCTTGCAAACGCCGTTCCCCCTGCCGCGATGATGCTCTAGGAAGGCGCGCCTGCGCTTCGGTCGCCCCGCTTCCAACGAGATGGTCTTCGCCCCGTGCCCCAAACCCGCTACGATCTCCTCTGCATCGGCGAGCCGCTGGGCGAGTTCAACGCCACCCGCGCCGAGAGCGGCGCCTTCCAGTTCGGCCATGGCGGCGACACCTCGAACTGCGCCATCGCCGCCGCGCGCCAGGGCGCGAAGACGGCCTATCTGGGTGCGCTCGGCGACGACATGGCAGGCCGCTCGATCCGCGAGCTCTGGCGCCACGAAGGCGTCGACGATGCCCATGTCACGACGCATCAAAGCGCGCCGACCGGGCTTTATTTCGTCGATCACGGCCCGTCGGGCCATGTCTTCTCCTATCTGCGGGCCGGCTCCGCCGCGAGCCTGATGGGGCCGCGCGACGTGCCGCGGGATCTCGTCGCCTCCGCCCGGATCGTGCAGGCGTCGGGCATCAGCCAGGCGATCTCGGCCTCCGCCTGCGACGCGGTGTTCGAGGCCTTTGCGATCGCGCGCGAGGCTGGCGTGACCACTGCCTACGACACCAATCTGCGCCTCAAGCTCTGGCCGCTGACGCGGGCGAAGGCGATCATCAACGCCGCCTGCGGCATGGCCGACATCGTGCTGCCGGGCTATGACGACGCCACCCAGCTCACCGGCCTGAGCGATGCCGACGCCATCGCCGATTTCTATCTGCGGCTGGGCGCCAAGATCGTGGCGCTGACACTCGGCCATGAGGGCTCGCTGGTCGCGACGCCGGAGCGGCGCGCGAGGCTGGTGCCGATCAAGGTGGACGCGATCGACGCCACCGGCGCCGGCGACTGCTATGACGGCGCGTTCCTCGCCGAATACATCCGCACCGGCGACGCTTTTGCCGCCGGAGCCTACGCCAATGTCGCCGCGGCCCTGTCCACCCAGGGGTTCAGTGCGGTGGCGCCCCTGCCGCGCCGCGCCGATGTCGAGGCGCGGATGGCTCTCGAGGCGAAGAAAGCAAACTGATGGCCGTTCCGGTTCTCGATGAGGCGGGCGCGCTGCTCGCCCGCTACGACGTGCTGATCAGGGGCGCTGCCGCCGGCCTGCGCGGCACTGACGCATTTCCGCGAGCAGGGCGGGGCGGTGGTGTTGCTCTCCAACGCGCCGAGCCCGTCCGAACAGGTCGCCGACCTCCTCGACAAGAAGCGCGTGCCGCGCAGCGCCTGGGACCGGCTGATCACCTCGGGCGACGTCACGCGCTCGCTCATCGCCGAGAGCCACCACCGCAGGATCTTCCATATCGGCTGGCAGAGCGACCGTGCCGTCTTCGACCACGCCGATGTCGAGCTGGTCTCCGAGGACGAGGCCGATCTCGTCGTCGCCACCGAGCTCAACGATTACCGCACCGAGCAGCCGGAGCAGTATCGCCCGCTGCTGGAGCGCTTCGCGGCGCGGGGGCTGCCCTTCATCTGCGGCAATCCCGATCTCGTCGTCCATGTCGGCCACGACCTCCTGCCCTGCGCCGGTTCGCTGGCGCTGATCTACGAGGAACTCGGCGGCCGCGTCGCCTATGCCGGCAAGCCCTATCGCCCGGCCTATGACCTTGCTCTGGAGGCGGCCCGCTCGGCGCGCGGCGGCCATCCGGTCGATCCGGCGAAGGTGCTGGTGATCGGCGACGCCGTCCGTACCGATCTCGCGGGCGCCCGGCTGATGGGCTTCGACAGCCTGTTCATCGCCGGCGGCATCCATCGCGACGAGACGATGCGGGATGGGGTCCTCGATCCGGCGGGGCTCGCGGTCGTGCTGGCGGGGAGCCCGGTGAAGCCGGTCGCGGCGATGGCGGCGCTGGGGTAGGGGGAGCCCAGACCGCTGACGGCCTTTTGTCGAGGGCTATTGGTCGTTCGCTGGCGGCTCATCGGGAGCCAAGAGTTCCTCAAACGCTGGAAGATCAAACGCGATTGGACGATAATCTGAGGCAAATCTCGCTTCAAATTTGGTTATGAAGCCATTTTGCCAACTGGTCATCCCGAGTTGACGCTCGTAAATCGATAAGCCTTCGGGGAAATCGCAAAAGCCAGGCTTGTGTTTAAGGCGATCAATCGCCGTTTTTGCGTCGTCTTCTGTCTCATAAACACCAATGTGGAGTTCGGTATCTTCGCGGTCTGAATACTCGCGTTCGAACCAGAGGTCGTAGACGGTTTTGGCCACGGTCAGTCTCTCGGTCCACCAACGGCATCGATCATAGAAACCGAGAACGAAACGTCCGTTAAGAATGGCGGCTGACATTTCGTTCGTGTCAGCCTGATCGCTTCAGCTTTGCGCTGAGCCCTTCCCCGCCCGCAGCCGCTTCCCGATATCCTCGAAAAGCCCCCGGAACGGCCGGAACACGAAGCGCACCGTCGAGCGGCCCGGCGGGACGGCGACGGCCCTGAACAGCACATTCGCCCGCATGATTTCGGCCGGGGCGCCATCGATCTCCACCTGCCACCAGGGGTGCCAGACATCGTTGAGCACGACATAACCGCCCTGGGGCGCCTCGACCCGAAGCGTCACCTCGGTGGTGCCGTATTCGG
>LNFM01007381.1_pt1 | contig 33715 bp, 47 predicted proteins | sample 596031 | NCBI WGS metagenome assembly LNFM01 (sample SAMN04254537, study PRJNA301005) | activated carbon metagenome | isolation source: dual media filters at the Ann Arbor, Michigan drinking water treatment plant | place: USA: Ann Arbor
TGAGCATATGCAGCAGGAAGGCGTAGTCGCCATTCTTCGCCGGGGGTGTTCCATACTCAAAGCGGTTGTACAGATCGTTGGCAGGATCAAACCCGGTCGTCCATGACTTGACCGAAAATGGCGGATTGGCCACCACGTAATCGAAGGTCTTCAGGCTGCCGTCGGCGTTCTTGTAGTGCGGGTGTGCGAGTGCGTTGTCCTGCCAGATTTCCGCCGTCGGGCAGTCGTGCAGCACCATGTTCATGCGCGCCAGCGCCGAGGTGGCGTTGTCCATCTCCTGCCCGTACAGCGCCAAGTCCAGCCCGGTGCGGTTCTTGGCCTCGTCGTGCGCTTTGAGCAACAGCGAGCCGGAACCGCAGGTCGGGTCATAAATGCTCTGCGCGGCATGGCTGGCTTTGCCCAGGTCAATGACCATGGCCATAATGCGTGAGACTTCCGCCGGGGTGTAGAACTGCCCCTTGCTCTTGCCCGATTCAGTGGCGAAGTGGCGCATCAGGTACTCGTAGGCGTCACCCAGCAGGTCGTCGCCCTCGGCACGATTGCGACCGAAATCCAGCCCCTCGAATATCGCAACCAGCTTGGTGAGACGATCGACCATGGCCTGCGCCTTGCCAAGCTTTTCCTCGTCGTTGAAGTCGGCGACGTTGATCGCGCCTTTGAGGCTATCGTTGGCGTCGGCCAGCTTGCCGATGATCTTGTTGATTTTGTCGCCGATCTCCTTGTCACCTTTAGCCGCCACCATATCGGCAAAACCGCCGCCTGCGGGCACGTTGATCAGGGCGTTGGGGTCACCGGCGTATTTGTCGGAGACGTATTTGACAAATAGCAGGACGAGGACGTAATCCTTGTATTGGCTGGCATCCATGCCGCCGCGCAGCTCGTCGCAGGATTGCCAGAGGGAGGAATAGAGTTCGGATTTCTTCAGGGCCATGTACTTTTACTTTTTTGTTCGTTGTGTAGAAAAGTTACAAAACGCAACCGCCGCCAACTCGGCCAGCAATTGTAATATGAATGTTCAGTACTGTGCGGCAAAGTCCGGCGTAATCCTATCACTGGATCCTGCCTTGCCCGCGCGATATTTTAAAAAAACGCTGAATAACACGCATTTGTCATTGCGGATGCGGTGAGTAATTTTTAATAATCAATGCAATAGATTTATCTCTGCTGGTGTGGGGATGCAGGCAAATCGCGTTTAGCAGACCGATGAAAAGTTATCTGCGTTGTTACTGTATTTTGCCGGACATAAAAAACACGTAAATCATTTTTTATGCGGATTTGGTGGACTTGTTTGACTGTATAAAACTATTTGGTGGTGCCCGGGGCCGGAATCGAAAAACCAGCGTTTAAGCTGGTTTGTCTAGTGCGTTCCGTAATTTAAACGTAATCACTTACGCGATTTCCTTCGAGCCTGCACCTTATCTCTATTCGACAAGGCCCAATCCATCACCTCTTTGGCAACCCATCGGCGCTGCGTAGTTGATGAGCTGCTCCGGACCGATGGAATTGGAACTGCGTCCGGAAAATCTGGAAGTGATGCGGTGTGCTCTATGAATGATCTTGCGCTCTTTATTCCGAGATAATCCGCGCACATTTGTGCAGTCCACAGCCTTTTGTCGTCAGGCACATCAACTTCCTTGCTTCTGAGTGCATCAGCCAAAGCATTCAATGCCTGGGTGTGCCGCTCCAAGACTTCTATTTCTTGTGGTTGCATATTCAATCCTGCTTTTCTCCAAACATTATAAAGTCACGCTCACTAGATGGTCCATTAAGCTGCTCATATTTAGCTGCGCCGATCACCAATCTTATGCACATAAGAGCCATTCTGTAGCGGCGCCACCGGTTTAATCTGTTGCACCGGCAAAAAATCGGTTTGCGTCATAGCGCCGGTGGCGCGGATGTAATCAACCTCAACCTTTGCCGTGTTGATAATTGTCTGCGCGCTATGGTTGATCGCTTCTGCGCGGTCAATGTCCATCGGATTATCCTTGTCTTTTAGTTTCCGGATGGTGTCGAACAGGATTTCACGCAGCTCCGTTATGTCGTTTTTTGTGGTCATTGATCTTCCTTGTGATGATTGCTCTTAGGTGTGTCACTTCCTTGATTTCTTCCGGGTAATTCTGAATGGTGTTGCGAGCCATCAGTTGTTTGCGTGTCAGCAGTTCTAGGTTATCGATCGCGCAATTTTGTTTGTTGCCGTCCTTGAATGCCAGCACCGTGCCTCGTGGCGGATATTCTCCGTGGTGTTTTTTCCAGATCTCACGGTGCAATTGTCTCCACTGGAAATTTCCTTCGGCGATTTTTATTTCTACATAGCCATCCACAGTTATTCTTGTCGCGCCAACCGGCCTAATGTTTTTTGGTATTGCTCCGGGCTTAAAGCGGGTCAGAGGTGATCTTCCGCCTGCACGGTAGCTGGTTCCCTTGTTCCAGGGCGTTGATCCAGTGTTTCTGCGTCCCGTCTCAGTGCAGCCATGCATCTCTCGATACGCCTGGCTCTTCCTGATTCCAATTTTCTTGGCCTTGTGGCCGATCTGTTTGCTGTTGAATACATGGTTCAGCAATTCTTCCATGCGCTGCGGTGTAGTGTCGGCATAGTGTTCGCGCACGATATCTTCTTGTTCCGGCGACCAAGTCTGGCGTTTTTTAGTGTGCTTTCCCATGATGCAACCTATTAAATAACCTTCTCAGTACATAGCTCCTGGCAATCGATACCGCCGTAAAAATCAGTCCGATCTGAATGTTCTGGCTCATGCTGACATCGATGTCATAGAGCGGGAACACGATCAATTGCGCGGCAAGTGTAACGAAACAGCCGATGGCTAACTGTAACCAAGAATTTCATATTAACTCCTGCGGTAGGTATATTCTAAAAAGGAATGTCGTCGTCAATATCATCAAACGCGCTAGTATTCCCCGCGCCCGCGCGAGCTGCTGGTGGGGTAGATTTGTTGTCTGATTCTGATTCTGTCGCGCTTCCCGTTGATCTGTTGCCAAGCATCTTCATGTCGTTGGCGATAATATCGGTCGTATATCGTTCCACACCATCTTTATCAGTCCATTTCCGGGTTTCAAGTCTCCCCTCAATATAAACCGGTCTGCCTTTCTTTAGGTATTCACCGGCAATTTCAGCTAGTTTGCGATAGAAAGTTACGCGATGCCACTCAGTCTTTTCCTGTTTCTCGCCATTCTTGTCTTTCCATGTGTCAGTTGTGGCCAGAGTGATATTGGTTACAGCATCGCCGTTTGACATGTAACGCGTTTCCGGGTCTTTTCCCAGATTGCCTATGAGTATTACCTTGTTGACTGATGCCATGATCTTTCCTCTTTAAAGCTGCCCGGGAAGACGTCCGGACAGCTATTCATTTGATGTGTGCTAGATTCATTCTGGTTTGCGTTTACATGATGGCCTCCGTTTGGTTGGTTGGATTAACATGAGAGATTCGGTGTTTTCCAATTACTCTTTGAATGTGTTGACCAGCATTCTTAATGTGTCTGCACACTCTCTCTTTGCCTTTCTCTCCCCTTTGTCATGAGCGTTATTTAATTTAGCTTCTTCGCTACCGTCTTGTATTCCAGGTTCTTCGGCCTCAGATGTCCAGATTTTTGCAAGCTCTATTAATATTGCATTTTTCATATTTTGATCCCTTATATTCACATTTGAGTTGGCGGTGAGAGATGTGTTTGACTCACTTGCCGGTTAGACGCTTCTACGCTCCACCTTGCCGCCGCACTTACGTGCGAGCGCATCATCACTGCGCTATTCACCAACAAAGAAGCAGGTTATGGTGTATTCGTCTGTGAACTACCCACTGGGATACCAAACCTGATCTGTTAGGATTTAAACCCGCTTCTTTGTTAGCCCTCCGTAAGGTGGAGGATGCCTGTCGGTGTCGTCTGGTATATTCTTGTGATCTATTTCTATAAAACATGTACGAGATGTAATATCGTTAGTTTCACAAAATACTCAGGAAATTAATCCCACTCCAGAATTTTCTGCATTGGCCGTGTTTCTTGCGCAACCCCAACAACCAAGAGCGCTCTGTCTTATGTACATTTTGCAGATGATTTTATTCGTCGTTAAAATTGTCAGAACGCCCTTGGTTTTTGGTGCCTGGTTAACCTCACAGGCTTTGGATTCTTTCATTTTCACTTGCTGCACTGACTCGCAGCCACTTCCTGCACCCGCTTCACGTGCGCTTCCCGGTCTCTTTCTCCCATCCATGCCAGCAGGATCACCATCAGAATGATTGCAATCACTGAGTAGCCTGATGTGCTGAACAGGTTGTGGCTGGGTGCGCGATAGTTTTTCGTGTCGAAGGGGATCATGCTGCCTCCTTGCTTGGGTTGATCAGTATTGCTATCTGCAGGAAAAGATCATCCATGTCGCTGTCATTGATGATAAATGAATCGCCTTCTTCCGGGATCAACGGTATTTCGCTCTCATGCTCTATTTTGGTGGCGTTCTGGTTATTCGGCCGGCGGATGTGCCAGATGGATCCGCCTTGTTCGCGCAACCATTTGGCTTCACCGGGGAAGCGGATGTCGCTGATGACGATTCCGTTGATGCAGGCGTTGCCGGTTGCGGATAAGCGGCGGATGTATTCCACCTTGCGTTCGGCCACTTTCAGCCAGAGGTGTGGGTCAATGCAGTTTCTGCCCCATTCGGTGCCGAGCGTTTGCATGGCCTGGCGTGGGGATTTTCCGCAGAGTTCAGCCATTGGCTGTTCTTTCAGTTCACGGTCGGTTAGGTGTTCTTCTGGGATTCCAAGCATGGTGAAAATCCCTTGGCGGATTGGATCTGCCAGTGAGATGCGGCGGAATTCCTGAGTGTCGCACAGGATCTGTGCGACGGTGTCCTTGCCGCAGCCTGCCGGTCCTGCCAGGCCGATTAGTTTGAGTGGTTGGGTCATGGTTATTCCTTTTCTACAATCTTTGTTACGAATGCGACAAATAGATGCAGTGGTACGTACACATAAAACAGGAACCATTGGAGATCTGATGCGCCACTTGCTTCGAGCAAGAAATGCAACAGATACAGCCATATTGGCAACAGAAGGAACGTTGATATCATCCCGTTGACGTATCTCAGTTTATTTATCATGGTTATTTTCCGGTTAGTTAATGGAAATTGGTTTCCGTTTACTTAAGGCCTGCCGAAGAAAAGGGGAACGCCGGTATCTGCCTTGATTTTGTCTATCATGGTTTTGGTGGCGTCTTCCATGACTTTATCTTCGCGGATTAGCTCGTACCAAAACTTCAAGCCGCCATCCTTGACCCGATAACGCAGCCGCGCATCGATACGATAAGCATCGCCACCCCAGAAAACAGGAATGCCGATTGATATTTTTTCGAACAATTTCATGGTCTCGACGGTTTGTGCGTCATCGTCGTTAACAAACGTAAGGTTCATGCCGCCGCTTTGCGTGCGGATATTTGATTTGAAGCGCATGTCCATGGTTGCCTGGAATTTTGTGGCCATTCCCAGCAGTTCCTGGGCGGTCGGCATGCCTTCGACTGCGGCGATGTCTTGCAGGTTATCTTCGATGAATAGTGCGAATTCAAACTGGGTGAATGCTTCCTTATTATTTCGAGTCCAGCGTTCCCATTCGACAGACTTCTTTGGGAAAAAGGATGCGGAAAAATCTTTCCACTCTTGCGTGGGTTCTGTTGGGTCTGATGGGCGATGGTCGTTGATGATGCACTGGAATGACACGCTGCCTTTTACGTAATCAGCAATTGCGTAAATCACTGTTGCGTTATCGAATGACCGATGTCTCTGGATGTATCCGATGTAGCTTTCGATATCGTCCAGATGCACCGCGCCTTTCTTGCGCATTGGTTGCGGCAGAAGTTTTTCGTCGTCTTTCTCTTCCAGTTTCCAGCCTGGTGGCAGAGCTAACCGCTTGATGTGATCTTGGGTTGCTATCTCAATGGGGGTGATCGATGACGCCAGATCAATAATCGCCTGTGTTTCGCTGCCTTTAACTTCTAAACTTTCCATGATTAATTGGTTCCTTCAACGGTTTTAAGGGGTTGCACGTCTTGCTTGACTACTTTCAGATCCAAGTCATGCTGGTAAGGATTGTTAGGTGTCAGGCTGCCGTCTTCGGTGGCGAACAGCAGGGTTTCCATTGGTTCTTCCGCTGGCATGGTGGCTTTCACTTTGCCGGTGATGTGCATGGCGCCGCTTTTGGTTTGTTTCTTAACCGATATGGTCAGCTCGATCTTGCCTGACTTGCCGGATTCGTTCACTTTCTGCACCAATTCGGCCATTTTGTCGCTGGCGGTGGAGATGAAGAATCCGCCGCCGATGTGGTGCATTGTGTCTGTGATGGGTTTCATGACTGCTCCTTGTTGTCTCGCTTCCAATTCGTTCGTTTCACTTATTTCTCTGATCAACTTTCACCTGCGCTTACGGCTTATGGTTGGTGTTGATGTGAGAAACGATACGCGAACGTATTTGTTATGTCAATACGTACACGTATTATTTGTGATATTATTTTTAACCCAAGATGAAAAATTGTAGAGGTGACTTGAGTGACTTATGGAATTGGTGTCGCACTTATTGGGTTGCTGCTTGTGCTTGTTATTGGATTCGGATTGGTGCTGGCGGGATGTGGGAGGAATAAGGGTTGCCGGGAATGTCGTGAACATATTCCATCCAGGACAATACCGGCCGCTAGGGATATGCCGCCACCGCCACCTAAAAAGAAAGATTGAAGGCCAAGACTTTGGCAACAAAGAACCCGCCGTGGCTGGTTCTTCGGATGTTAATTAGGAGATGTGGTGATGGATGGCAATAAACGTGTTTTATCGTCTAGTGTTTGCGTGCCGGGTGAGATTACTTTATTGTTCTGAGAAGCGACAATCTTTGGGGGTTATGATGAGAATATGGCGCTCTATTCAGGAGCCGGTAAATGAAGTGCTTGATTATGAAAAGCGGATTAATGGTGATGATAAGGGGTTGATCAACGCCTGGCAGGTTGGGCGAAGGCTGGCGGAGCGTGATCCTGATGTTGCTGCTAGGGCAAGAAAGGGAGAATTGCCGGTACTTGGTGTGAGGGGCGGGGTTGAACGAGAGATTAATGTTAAAAAGATTGGATCGCTTTGGTATTTGGCGCAGTGGCAGGGCTTGCGCGGGGAGGATCTGGATATTGATATGGATGCAGAGGTTACGATGGTATGCTCAAGAACTGGCGTGAAAGTATCGTACACGTTAGATATCAGTAAACTTTTCGGTTCTAAGGAAGATTCTGAATAGAGTCTGTCCAATGTTTCTCAGTGATAACGGCTGTCGGATGTCCTTTTTCCTTTAGGCGCATGGCGTAGGCAATTTTGTTGCCGAAAGACTCGTGCACCCAGGCGTGTGATCCGATTGTTCCGATAACCAGATAGTTGACCTTTAGAGTCATGTTGTCGGTTGTTATTGCGCCCAGTTGTTCAGTGATTTTTTTACAATACGCGCGGGTACCGGCCAGGAATTCTCCGGTAAAACAAAATACTGTTTGGTTGAATGATACCGGCATTGTATCGTAAGGCATCCCGGTGATCTCCGCTTGAGCGGAGCCTGTATCTAAGAAATGGTTACCGGTCACGTGCTTCAGTGTTTGGAGTAGATTGATCCTGTCATCATCGGTGATTACGCCGTCTTCCAGAACAATCCTGACGCGCTCGGATATGATCGACCCTGGCCATGTATTGGCAACGGCGTCATACTCAGTTAACCAGGTGTTAAGGAAATGGATCTCGCTGTCATTGATATGGTTGTCTGCGGCGATTCCAGTGCAGATCCCGAGTAGTGTTTGCATTGATTTGGTGAATTGCCGGTTGGCTATGCTGCTGAGGGCGGCTGGCTTGTTCCCTTCGTATCCCATGATTACCCTGTTTTACATTTGCATGATTCTATTGCGCACCACTCGCTGATATCAATCACCATTTTGTCTTTTCTTATTTTTTCTCCTCGCGTTGTATTTCTGCTGGGGATGGTTAATAGCGTATGTAACAGCTTCAAGTGTGGGAATTTTTTCCGGCTTCGCGTCTAATGTCATTGCAAACAGTTCTAATTTCTCTGGTGTGATTTTCCCGTCTTCAGTGTCTATGATCATTTGTATCATCTTGCTTTTTAATAAGCTAATCTGATTCCCTTGGTTTGCGTGTGTCGCTTCCTGGATGTCCTGATTGAAAGGTGTGTCGTCCAGTGGCAAATCACCCCTTAGCTGGCTCTCGTTGATGTTGTAGGCCGCCGCCAGTTTTTCTACGGTGTTGGAACTCATAGTTGAATGCTTGCCGGACATAAACCTGAATATTGTGGGTTGTGGCACACCCGATTTCTCAGCAAGTGAATAGTCGTTATCCCCATGCTTTTCCATCAAGTTCTTCAGTGTTTGTCGCATTCTGTCACTCATAGTGTAAATGTACGCGAACGAATTATTTAGCACAAATACGTTTAAGTATTGACAATTGATACGTTCGCGTATCATAATGGTTTATGGATATCAAAATAATGTTAGATGAGCTGTTACTCAGCGGCATGACCGATGCTGGTGTAGCGCGAGAAATTTCAACTGATGAAGATCAAATCGCGCCATCGATTGTTAATAGATGGCGGCGTGGGATTCATAAAAGAACCTCTTACGATAGATACATCAGAATTAGAGATCTCCACACTCGCATCAAGACGGCCACCTGAATTGTTGATGGTTATAGCCAATTAACCTTCTCAGCCGCGCCCATTCGGTTAAAAGTGGGCTATCCAGGCGAACCTGGTGTTTCAAATTTTCCCTTCCGCCACTCGCCCTCACTCGGGTGGTGGAAGGTTTTTAAAGGTTATTTTCCGGTTGGTTTTGCCAGCCGGTTTTGCGGAGAAATCCGCTGGACTCCGGCCACGATGGAAGGTTATCTCCCTGGCGTGGCCGGTGAAGTCCTAAGAGTTTGCATGATAAGTGGCTGTGGCTTTGAGTGCTACGCCCGAATAAAGGATGACCGGACATGAACACAATCGACGTAATACATGATGTTGCGCACAGCTACCCGGGCGGTGTTGAGGCGCTTGCTGCCAGGATGGGTAAGAGTGGCGATACGTTGAGAAAGAAGGTTCTGCCGACGAATGATACGCATGAGCTGACAGTCAAGGAGCTGCGCAAGATTGTTGATTATTGTGATACCGACCGGGTGGCACAAGCATTCGCCGATGAGCGCGGTTTGCTATGCATCAAGAAGCCTGATTTTGAGGCGCTCTCGGATAAAGAAATACTCGATCTGTTCCTTGATCTTGCTGCACAGCAAGGCGAATGGGCAAGAGAGATCAGCAAGGCCATGGCAAATGGTGAGATCGACTGGAATGAGTTGGTGAAGATCCGCAAAGAATACGATGAATTCATTACCGCCGCGGCGGAGGTCATGAACCGGCTGCAAAGTTTCATGGCCGTGAGTGAGGAAATCAGATCGGCTAAGTTAAAGCGTTGATTTTTTAATTTGAATTTATATTCCATGCAAATTCACATTCACCTCAGCGTAACAGCAACAACTTTTAATTTATGTACGGTTACACACACAGGGCTAATCAGTTATGCGAGTAATTAAGAATCGTCATGATATCTCCCTTGATGAGGCCGCCGCAGCAGCCAGCGCACAATTCAGCGTGCGTAGCCGGATGGTTGCACTAATTCGGAGGGGTTGAAATGAGAGCTATTGATGCGCTTGAGAATGATGCGGTTGATGAAATTGGCGGTATCCACAAGGCTAACTTGATCATCAAGCTTTTTCTCCAGCAGGCAGATATTGAGCTGGCTGAACAAAAGCTTTGGGCGGCTGTTTTAGCCAATGCGGTGACGGATTTGTTGTTGGGACAGCGCAGCACCTGCCCGGCGTGAGGCGGTGAGTTTTTTCAAAAACCGCCGTCATGTGACTGTTTGTGATTGGCTGGGATTGAATCCGGATTGGGTGCTTGAGGTGTTAAGAGATCATGCGGGGTTGGAGGTGTGAGTAATAAACAGTGGGGTCATGGTTTCCGTGTTGGGTGCGACCAAGGTTCTGAGGAAGGTTATCAATACGGTCTTGAGTCAGGTATTGGAGTTGGCGGCATGGATGCTGCGGAAAAAATTAATATTTTGATATGTTCTATGGTTAGCACACTTTCTGAAAAAGGTGTGTGTCCTGAATTTTGGCTAACTCTACGGATGATTAGCGAGATAAATGCAAAAAATATGTTAACGGAATAGCGCGGGTGGCATAACCAAATTCAGTTGAAAAATATGGAGATTGTAAAATGAGTCAGATTGTTATTTTAGATAAGTTTGCGGATCAAAGCGTATCTTTCACAGAAGTTGCTGAGCATTTTGGTTTGAAGAATATTGTTCATGATTGGTGTTCTGGGGATGATTTGCCTGATGATTCGTTAATTTTAGTGAGGGGCACTGAACCAGTTGATGGCGGAATTTGTTGGAAGGAAGTTGAGCTGCGAGTGTTGAGAAAGAAAATTTCTCCTGATTTGAAGAGAGATATCAAGACTGCTCTCTCAAACGGTGTTTTCGCTAGGCAACGTGAATTCTCGCTTCAAGCGGTCTTGCTTGCATTAAAAATAGAAAGATGCTCTGGCAGTGTGCGCATGATTGCGCATGAGGTCTTGTTAGAGTGCGGCTGTGAACAAGTCTCCAGGGCTTATGACCTAAACAGGAAGTGGTACAAGCTGTCCGCGCCGCGCGTGCAAGCTGACATCTGACCAGCGCATTGATGAAATCATGAGCGCTCAAATGCATACTGACCACGTAGAAGGATTCTCTCAGGCTGCGCGTGATGCTGGCCTTGAGATCAAAGGCCGCATTACTGCGGATGGGAAAATCCACCGCTGCGAGATGACCGGCGATAAGAAAGGCAAGAAAAACGGCTGGTATGTGCTGTTTTTGGATGGCGTCCCAGCCGGTTCATTCGGTTCCTGGCGCACAGGCCAGACTTGCAGTTGGTGCGCAAAGTCCGATCATGAGCTGTCGGCGGATGAAATCAAAGAAAATAAACGGCGCATGGCGCAAGCGCGCGCTCTGAGGGAAAAGGAGGAGACCGCTTTGCGTGCGGCGGCCAAAGATAAGGCTGGCAAGATCTTTGCGCGTGCCGGTTCAGTCGATGCGAAGCATGGTTATGTGGTCAAGAAAGGCATTAAGCCAATTGCTGCTAAGCAGATTAAGGCTATGATTGTGCTGCCGGTGCGGGATATCGAGGGTGATCTGCATTCATTGCAGTTCATCATGCCGGATGGATCGAAACAGTTCCTGACCGGTGGGCGAAAGAAGGGGTGTTTTAACCTGATTAGTCCGGATGGTACCGAAGCTGCTGATATCAAGACACTTTATGTTGTCGAGGGATGGGCGACTGGTTGCAGTGTTTTTGCTGCGACCGGTCAGCCTGTTGCGGTGTGCTTTGATGCGGGCAATTTGTTGCCGGTGTGCAGTGCGCTGCGCGGTAAATATCCCGATGCGAAGATTGTTATTTGTGCGGATGATGATTCTCAAACGGATGGAAATCCCGGTTTGGCCAAAGCGACAGCGGCCGCCGAAGCGGTTGGCGGGTTTATGGTTAAGCCCGATTTTGGCGATACCCGTCCGGATGGCGCCACCGATTTCAATGATTTGCAGCAGCATGCCGGTGTTGATGCGGTGCGTGCGTGCATTTGCGGTGAGAAATCGAACGTGATCGATTTGACCGCGCGGCGTGCTGAGAAGGTTAAAGAGGCTAAGAAAACCAAAAAAGCGGAAGAAGAGAAGCAGTTAGACTGGAATCTGATGAACCGCATCCTTGAGCGCTATGTGCTGATTTATGGCACAGATACGTGCTACGACATCAAGGAAGGTATCGTGATGCAGGTAAAGAATTTCCGGCTTGCTGTCACCAATGATTATGCTAATTTTTGGCTCAAGTCTCCGCAGCGTCGAATGATATTGCCTTCCCAGTTGGTCTTTGATCCCACTTGCAAGTGTTCCGATGAGGAAGTGAATTTATTCCGTGGCTTCGATATGAAGCCTAAGAAGGGGAATTTTTCGCCAATCCTGGAATTGCTGAATCATTTGTGCGCTGAATCTGCTGAGACTGATCAGGGTGTTTATGATGTGATGGATTGGGTTTTGAAGTGGCTGGCTTTGCCGTTGCAGAAGCCTGGGGCGAAGATGCGGTCAGCCTTGGTTTTTCACGGGCCTCAGGGTACTGGTAAAAACTTATTTTTCGAGGTAATCGCTTCAATTCACGGTCATTATGCTTTGGTTGTCGGGCAGGAAACGCTTGAGGATAAGCACAATGACTGGATGTCTCAGAAATTGTTCTTGATTGGCGATGAGGTGATTGCGCGTCAGGAACTTTATCATCAGAAAAATAAGCTGAAGGCGTTCATAACCGGCGAGACGCTTCAGGTTAATCCGAAGTTCTTGCCAATCCGAACTGAAAAAAATCATATCAATGTTGTTTTCTTATCCAATGAGGATCAGCCGCTGGCGTTAGAGCCTTCTGACCGGCGGTATTTAGTTGTCTACACGCCGCCCAGGCGTTTGGACGGTCTTTATGATGAGGTGTCTCAGTGCATCAAGAACGGCGGCATTGAGGCTTTTTACTATCACCTTATGCATTTGGATCTTGGGGATTTTAACGAGTACTCAAGGCCGATCATGACTGTTGCTAAGCGTGACCTGATCAATCTTGGATTGAAACCTGCGCAGCGATTTGTTTATGAGTGGTTGAAGGGTTATCTCCCCCTCCCTCTGGTTGGTTGTTCGGTTGAGCAGCTCTACCAGGCTTTCCTTCATTGGTGCCGCATTAATGGCGAACGGTTCGCGCCAAATAAGGCTGCGTTCGGATCTTCTGCTAGGAAAGCTGTGGACATATTGTCTGAACGAACCGAGGGGTGCGTACCTATCCTGGATGTTAAGAATGTCCGGCTTCCATTTTCCAGAAATGAGCAAACCAGCGTGAGAATGTGGGTTCCTGCTAAGAGTGGGCCTAAAGAGGGTGAGACTATCGGTGAGTGGGCGGTGGGGGCAATGGACGCTTTCACCGGTCCTTTGAGAAAATTTAAGGGATCTGATAACGATGAAAGCTAGCACTGTCTTGGATGTTACGACGTTACGATGGCGTTACGACGATGTTACGGCCAAAACCCGCGCGGTTGCTTGTGTTACGGCTTTTTCTATGCACGCGCACATGCATTTTGTTTTTATATTATTTCTCCAATATTTAAACAATAAAAATATTCTGACTTTTTCTATACGCGAGGAAATCTGTCGTAACACCGTAACATATATTAAATACATATACTTGCATCGTAACTTCGTCGTAACGTCATCGTAACACCGTAACAAATCTATTAATCAATTACTTATAAATAAAACCTAGTGAGTGATAAAAAGATTAGTAAGGATGATGTTAGAAAGACTTTTCCTAAGTGTTATGAATTCATTGATGAAGTAATAAAAGTGTTTGGTAGAGATGGGATTAATCGGATTGTTTGGATTAAGGAGGGTGATAAGGAAATGGGTAAGCAGACGGTGGTTGATCCTGAGAATGTTGTGAAGCTGAGTGAGCTGTGCATTGATTCGCATGCGTTCTGTGAACCTGAATCCAAGGGAAAGAAACATGCAAAGTAGCGCGCTGAGAAGTTTTATGTACGGAGACCCGGCGGATGTGGTCGAGCGGTTGGAAATGAATCAGTTGGGTTGCCGTGCTTGCAAGGCGCATAAGGTGGTGTTTGATCGGGTGTTGTGTGGTGATGTTAGGAATGAAACTCAGCAGGCTGGTGTGCCAAGGATTGGCCATCGGTGCAAATGGTTCAGCGATAAATAACGGAGGGTGTGCGATGGATAGCTTGTATGCGTTTGATAAGGGCACGGTTGTTTCCAGGTTGAATCGTTGGGGAAGGTGGAAGATGGCAAGTGGGGTGGCGTTGGGTTATCCTTCACGGTCTTGCTTTATGCGATTGGGTGGTGATGGCTCGCCTGGCGATCATTACGATGAATTCGATTCGGAGTGTATAGAAACTAATCGTGCTGTTGATCTGTTGCCTGCCATACCAATGGTTGTTGTTCGGATTGAGTACGTGATCGGATACAAAGATACGGCCGTAAAGGCGCATGCTTGCGGGATATCGAAGCGTGCTTACTATAATTATCTGCAATCTGCGCATGAGATGGTTGCAAATCTTTTAAATAAAGAGTTGCGTATCGTGCACGATTATAGTATAAATGTGCTAAGTGTCTTAGAAATCCGCACAGCATAACCACACACACCGAGTAATCAAGAAGCCAGCCATTGCGTGCTGGCTTTTTTTATGCCCATTTGAAACACAATACCAAATACGAACGCGGATCATCTGCGCAGCGTGGATATGGATATAAATGGCAGAAAGCAAGGGAAGGTTTCCTAAAGAAACATCCGCTTTGTGCTGAGCATGAAAGACGTGGAATAGTAGAGATTGCGATAATCGTTGATCACATCAAGCCACATCGGGGAGATATGGTGTTGTTTTGGGATAGCAGCAATTGGCAATCACTCTGCAAGCTGTGCCACGATTCGTGGAAGCAAAGACTCGAGAAGTCAGGCATTGATTCCGGATGCGACCTAACCGGATTACCGACAGACCCAAATCATCATTGGAATAAATAACCACCCACCACCGGGGGCGGGTCAAAAGTATACAACTTTCCGCTTCTAGACCGTTTGCTTACTTTTATGTGCAGAAAATTGAATTAAAGGTAGGGGGGGTAAGAAATTATTGCCATTTATTGGCTATTTTTCGCTGAATTAGAATGAAACCAGGTCCAATACCAAAAAAGAACAACGTCACAGAGCTTAAAACATCCGGTGACAACAAGCCTAAGTTCACGGCGCCGGATTGCCCGGAACATATACAGGGTAATGCCCGTGCTGAATGGTTGCGGATAGTTGTATTTCTGGAGAGATACAAGCTGGTTACCGACATCGATACAGCCGCGCTCGCACTCTATTGCGGTGCCTATGGCCGGTGGCAAGATGCTGAAAAGCGTATGAGGGAAATGAAGGCCGATGGCGGCGACGGTTTGATTATTGAATCGCCCAATGGCTACCCAATACAAAACCCATATCTAGCGATCGCCAATCGCGCCATGGAAGATTGTTACAAATACCTGCAACAGTTTGGTTTGTCGCCGGCAGCCAGGACAAGAGTTGTTCCAGGTCTGCAAGGCGATCTATTTGGGTCTGATGAAGCGAGTAAAAAGTACCTCACGTGATCCAGTAACCACATACGCGCGTAAAGTTGTTCAAGGAAAGATACCGGCTGGTTCACCCGTCCGGGCAGCTTGCCAGCGACACTTAAACGACCTAGAGAAAGCCGCCGACCGCGGCTTTTTTTTCGATCTGGAAAAAGTCGAGCGCGTTGTTGGTTTCTTCCGTGACGTGCTAAGGCTCAACGGTGGCGAATATGAAGGCGAACCGTACCATCTGTTTGACTGGGAAGCATTCGTTGCCGGCAGCTTATTCGGTTGGGTTGATGCGGAAGGGTTTCGGCGTTTCCAGATTGCGTATATTGAGACGGCAAAAGGCAGCGGCAAATCTCCGCTCGTTGCCGGGTTAGGTCTGTACGGACTGGTTGCGGATGGCGAGATGCGCGCCGAAGTATACGCGGCAGCGACAAAGAAAGACCAAGCCATGATCCTTTTCAGGGATGCGGTGGCGATGGTAGATCAATCGCCAATCCTATCGAAAGAAATTAAAAAGAGCGGCCGTGGTGACCAGGTCTGGAACTTACAGTATTTGAAGAATGGCAGTTTCTTCAAACCGATATCATCGGATGAAGGCCAATCAGGTCCGCGCCCGCATCTCGGATTGATCGACGAAGTGCACGAACACAAAACCGCGCACGCCATCAACATGATGATCGCCGGGTTCAAGTTCCGTAATCAGCCCATGGTAATCATGATCACCAACAGCGGCTCGGACAAGAAGAGCCCGTGCGGCGTGCGGCATGATTATGGAATTAAAGTGGCCAGCGAACAGGTTATCGACGATCGTCAGTTCGCCTATATCTGCGCGCTAGATGCTGGCGATGACCCATTCAAATCTGAAAAATGCTGGCACAAAGTAAATCCCAGTCTGCGCTATGGATTGCCGAAAAAGAAATATCTTAGAGCGCAAGTAAAAAACGCCATCGGCATGCCAAGCGATGAAGCCGTTGTCCGCCGCTTAAATTTCTGCGAATGGACGGAAGCGCACAACCCATGGATATCGTCTGATGTCTGGAACAATGCCCGCCGCGTATACGACTGGCGGGATCTTGCCGGAAGGCGCGCATATGGTGGGCTTGATCTTGGATCGACCACTGATCTGACAGGGTTAGTGCTGTGGATAGAACCAATTGAAGCGGGCGAACCCTGGCACCTTGTGTCATTCGCGTGGCTTCCGGAAGAAGGTCTCGGACGCAAAGAGGACATGGACAAGGTCCCATACTTCGCGTGGAAGACCGCTGGATTATTAAAAACAACGCCAGGTAGGGCAATCAGCAAACGATTCATCCTGCAACACATTGTCGAGCTGGGGGAGATCTTTGATATCCAATGCATCGCCTACGACCGCTGGAGAATGCAGGATCTTATCCAGATGGCCGCTGATGACGGCTATGACTTGCCGGAACTGGTCCCGTTCGGTCAAGGGTACAAAGACATGAGCCCGGCGCTCGAAATGTTCGAGACAGCACTGCTCAATAACGAAGTGGTGCACGACGGCCATCCGATCATGACCATGTGCGCTGCCAATGCAGTAACCACACAAGACCCGGCGGGAAACAGAAAAATGGACAAAATAAAAGCAACTGGGCGCATCGATCTGATGGTTGCTGCTGTCATGGGTGCCGGTGTAGCGCTTGGTAATAATTTGGAAGAGAAAAACGAAGTCGGCATCTTTGTCCTGTAACCCAATAGGCTCTAATGAATTTTAAGATTTCATCACTGATTCCATGGGCACGGAAGAGCGCCACAACCACGCGCGATCTGTACAAAGAGATTCTTGGGATGCAGCAGTCAAAAGCCGGTGTATCAGTTGACTGGAAAACGGCAATACAAGTCAGCACGTTCTTTGCCTGCGCGCGCGTAATCGCGGAAGGGATCGCCCAGGTCCCGTTCAAATTGCACAAAGAAAGGGCTGACGGCAGGGGATCTGATCCGGCCAAAGGTCACTCTCTGTACAAGCTGCTATCGCTCAAGCCAAACGAATATCAAACTTCATTTGAGCTGCGCGAACAGATCGGCCTTCACCTGGCGATCAAATTCAACGCGTATATCTTTATCAATCGCGGCGGTTTGCGTGGCGAAATCGTAGAGCTGCTGCCGTTCGAACCAGATCAAGTGCGCGTTGTGCGCGATGGCTGGGAGAGAAAGTACGAGGTTTATGTCGGTAAAGGAAGAGTGATTCCTGTTCCAGCCAAGGACATGTGGCATATCAGAGGGCCGTCCTGGAATGGCGTTTTTGGAATGGATGCCATCAAGCTTGCGCGTGAAGCAATTGGATTGGCGCTGGCAACTGAGGAGCATAGCTCGCGCATGTTCAGCAATGGGGCAAGGGTGGGAGGGGTGCTCTCATCAGACACCACGCTGTCCAAAGAACAGCGCGAAGATCTCAAGACCGCATGGGAAGAAGCTTACGGCGGCAATGTCAATGCCTACAAAACCGCCGTTCTGTACGGTGGATTGAAATATCAATCCATGGCGATGACCGGCATTGATGCCCAGCATTTAGAACAAAGACGTTTCCAAGTGGAAGAAATGTGCCGTGGCGCGCGCGTCATGCCGATCATGGTCGGGCATGCCGACAAGTCCATGACCTACGCCAGCTCAGAGCAAATGTTCCTGGCGCACGTCGTGCACACGATGGTGCCGTGGTATACGCGCATTGAACAATCGGCCGCGGTCAACTTGCTGACAGACGCTGAGATTGACGCCGGATATTACCCAAAGTTCAACGTCAACGGATTGATGCGCGGCTCAATGAAGGATCGCGCGGAATATTTCACGAAGATGTTTAACATCGGTTCGCTTAACCCGAATGAAATCCGGGCTTACGAAGAACTGAACCCATACCATGGCGGCGATGAATACCGCGTACCAATGAATACCGAAGAGCCTGGGGCAAGTACAGATAATAGCGCGGGCGACGGCACAGATAACGTAGGAGAAACGGCAAATGCATAGAATTAACTGCAATCTTAGGGAGCTGAAGTTTGCATCCAGTGATAACAAAGGTACCAATACAGGGGTCATGGAGTTCTCTGGTTATGGCGCGGTATTCGAAAATGTAGACAGCTACGGCGACATGATCAGAAAAGGCGCATTCGCTGACACCCTGAAAGAAGCACGAAAGACCGGGATCTGGCCAGCACTGCTATTGCAGCACGGTGGTTTCGGGTTCGATGCTGATGACATGATGCCGATCGGGATCATTGATAGCATGGAAGAAGACAAAGTCGGACTGAAGATCAGTGCAGAGCTCGCAGATATCCAGCGTGCACGTGATGCCTATGCGCTGATGAAGATGACGCCACGCCCGGCAATCGATGGATTGTCTATCGGTTATATCCCAGTCGCATTTGAAAATGGCACGGATCCTAATGGGCCAAGAAGAATATTAACCAAGATCAAGTTGATGGAAGTGTCTCTCGTGACCTTCCCGGCGAACAGTAAAGCGCGCATCACCGACGTCAAGAGCGACGGCCAGGGAATCCGCGCTGCAGAACAAGCCCTGCGCGAGGCAGGGTTTTCCCGCAATGATGCCAAGAAGATTTTGGCTCATGGCTATAAATCCGTTGGTCAGTGCGACGCTGAGGAAATGGATGGGCTGGCAATGCAAATCAAGCGAAACATCGCTATTTTGTCCAACACATAAAAAGGAACCGAAATGAATTTTCTAATCAAGTCCAGATTCCGGACATTACTATTTGTAATCACCGTCATGTTTGTGCTGACCGCCTGCGACCTGGTTTCGGCCGCAGATTTAATTTCACCGGGAATGTTTGGTGTAGCAGCAGCGCTGCCATTCATGATGGGTGACACCGCAGATATGGGGGGAATCACAGAACTGCTTAAGAAACAGGGTGAGGCGTGGGAACAATACAAATCCGCGAATGACTTCAGGTTGAAGGCGATTGAGGAGAAAGGGTTCGCGCCAGCGGATACCGTCGAGAAGGTGGCAAAGATCGATGCCGATCTGGTACAGCTTAGCCGGGATATTCAGGAGGTTGCCAAAAAATCCAACCGCCCGCAGATGCATGAAGCAAAAGGAATCCTAACGCCAGAACACGCGGAATATAAAGCCGCATTCAGCGGATTCATCCGCAACGGTAAGGATGCGGGTCTGAAAGAGCTTGAGAAGAAAGCCTTCATGCGCGGATCGGATGTGGATGGCGGGTACAACATCCATGCTGAAATGGAAGCGTCAATCGACCGCGTTGCATCCACCGTAGCATCAATGCGCCAACTGGCTGATGTCCGGGTAATCGGCAACGCATCAATCAAGATGCGCGTCAAAACATCCGGCGTCGCTGCCCGTTGGGTAGGTGAAGGCGAGGCTGGTGGCGAGACAACCAATGCGAAATACGCAGAAGTTGAAATCTATGCTGAGGAAATGGAAATCGAACCCTGGGCATACAACAGCGCGCTTGAAGATGCAGACTTCGATGTTGAAGCAGATATCATGGACGAAGCCGGTATTGGATTTGGTGAAGCAGAAGGCGATGCCTTCATCAATGGCACTGGCGTTAAAAAACCGCGCGGTATCCTGACCTACACCAACGTTGCAAACGCCAGCTACGCTTGGGGCAAGGTTGGATTCATCAAATCCGGAGCCAATGGTGCCTTCGCCGCATCTAACCCAGCCGACAAAGTCATTGACCTGATTCATTCATTAAAATCAACCTACCGCACCGATGCGGCCATGTTGATGGCTGATACCACCCTCGCTTCTCTGCGCCAAATCAAGGACGGCTCAGGCAGTTATTACCTGTTCAATCCTGATCCATTGGGCAAATTTGGCGGTTTGGTTCTGGGCGTTCCGGTTGTGATCGATGACAACATGCCGATTCTTGCGACAGATTCCTACTCAATCGCGTTCGGTAATTTCAAGCGCGCCTACCGCATCGTTGACCGCAAAGGAATTGCCTTGATTCGTGACAACATCACAACCAAAGGCACCACCAAATTCAACTTGCGCAAACGAGTAGGCGGCGGCGTCAAAAACTTTGAAGCCCTCAAGCTGATGAAATTCGCTGCTTAATCAAAAAGAACGATCCAGCCAGGCAATGCTTGGCTGTTCTTATTGAAACCATTTGATAAAGGATAAAACAATGCGTGATTTACACAACAATATCCACATTAAGCGTGCTCTAAGCCCGGTATCGGTTGCTGATACTACGGCTCAGGTCTGCCAGATCATTGATCGGGCAGATTACAATTCACTCGAATATGTGATTGCAACCGGCTCAATCGCCGATGCGGATGCAACATTCACCGTGCTGCTGGAAGAAAGCGACGATTCCGGCATGTCTGGCGCAACTGCGGTTGCCGATGCCGATCTGCTCGGCACAGAAGTGCTTGCCGCGTTCCAGTTTGACGACGACAACGAAACCCGCAAGCTGGGTTATATCGGCAAAAAACGCTACACCCGAATGACCATAACGCCGGTGGCCAATGCTTCGGCAGCGCTACTTTGTGTTGTGGCCATTCTTGGGCATCCAGCAAACGCACCAACAATCAATCCGCCTGTGTAATTAGTAGATAACCGTTCGCACATCAATTGAGCGAACGGTTAATAAAATTCGAATATTTTACTTTAGGGCGAGAAATGAAGATAACGGTTAACGGGAAGAAGTTTGAGTTGGGCAAGGCGTGCGATTTAATGTCCTGCAAAGTCGGACTTGAGAAAGCTTGTGAACTCGCTGGGATCCCGGTCCATCGTGTTGTCAGAGCTACTTGCAAGCAAAAGGACGGGACGATAATTGATCTAGTTAAAGGCATGAAATGCATTGCGTGGCATGGATCATCATTCAACATATCTATGGTAGATGCTAGAGATGAAGAAAAATAAAACAGAACAGTTGCTACAAGCGCGTGTACTCGGCGGCTTCACGCTCGATGGCGTAACTTATCACTCCGATGACATCATCGAAGCGCATCCTGACATCATCAAATCGCTCGGCACGGCCATTGATCCTGACCCCGCCGCAGTAGATTATTGTCTTAACAAACAAGATGCGGTGATCAAGCGGCACGAATGGACCAAGCCTGAATCTTCAATTGAAGAAGTAGAAGCCACACAATAATTCTATGCCTGTAAAACTGATCACAGCACCAACGGACGAGCCGCTAACTCTGGCCGAAGCTAAAGCACATATGCGCTTCACGGCATCTTCAGAGGACACGCTAATCACCGCATTAATCGGTGCAGCCCGGGGGCTGTGCGAGTCGGAGACCGGACGGGCAATGATGGCGCAAACGTGGGAATTGTCATTGGATAATTTCGCTGATGAAATGTGGTTGGATCATCCGCCGGTTGTCAGTGTCACCAGCGTCAAATATACCGATGTTGATGGCGTCGAACAAACCTTGGCAAGCACGGAATACGTGCTGGATACCGCAAGCGAATCCCGCGCACGGGTCGTGCTTGCTGTTGATAAGACCTGGCCGGATGTTTACACCGGCATCAATAATGTGCGAATCCGCTACGTAGCCGGATACGCCAATGCAGCGGCGGTACCCAAACAATTAAAACAATGGATGCTGCTGCAAATTGGGCACTGGTTCAAGAACCGCGAATCCGTGAACGTTGGAAACATAACCAGCAAATTGGATTACGTCGACAACCTGCTCGACGGGTACCGGATATGGGGCGCATAAATGCCAGCACCCGGCGCCGGACAACTGAACCAGCAAATCACCATCCAGCAACGCACCCAAACGAAGGATGCGGAAGGCGGCATGGTGGATTCGTGGGCAAATTTCTCCGCGAACGTGTGGGCCAAGGTCAACAATCTATCCGGCAATGAACGCTCAGCCACCGCAAAAGGTGGGGAAAAGCAGGAAGCGCGGATTGAATTCACGATCTATTACGTTGCGGGCGTGACCAACTCGATGCGGATTAGCTATGGCGGAAAGTACTACAACATCCGTCATGTGAATAATTTCATGGAAGGCAATGAATACTTGATCATCACCTGTGACACCGGGGGCAAAGATGGCCGGTAATACACAAATATTAGGAATTCAGGGATTGCAGGCCAAGTTCATGGAGTTACGTCAGGATATGGCACTCAAAACGGCGCGGCGCATGGTGGCATCTGCCGGTAGCGTATTGAGGACGGAAGCCAGGGCGATTGCGCAATCGCAAGGATTAAAGAAATCCGGCGCATTGCTCCGCAATATTGCCATCAAACGGGAGCGCCGCGCGCCAGCAGGCACCGAACAATACAACCTTGGCGTGCGTCATGGCCGTGACCTTGGCAACGGTAAGAAAGTAATCAAATACCTGGAAGTGGGCAAGAGCGGCCGCGTCGTTACGCGCAGGCAGAATGACCCGTTTTACTGGAAGTTCCTGGAATTCAATACCAAATACCGGAACGCCACGCCATTTATCCAAACAGCATTAGAAAACAAATCAGAACAAGCCATTGCCGCAATGCAGGACCGGCTAGATAAAGATTTAGCCAAATACAAGTAATCCACAAATAACCCATGACCATCGGAACCACGATCACCACAGCACTCACCGCTGTGCTGGCGAATTCGTGGGCGGACACATTGCCACCGGAACCCACATTTCCGGCGCTGGTGTTCGAGATCGACAGCACGCCGGAATCAGACTGGGTACTCGGTGGCGGCTATACCCAGCACGTGATCACGGTCACCACATTTTCATACACTAAAACCGAACTCGCAACACTCAGCGCATCGATACAGACGGCCATTGAGGCGATCAACGGATTCATCACCGAAGAAGAAAGCGGGTCCGCGCAGTTTGAAGAACTGCCGGGCGTGTATGCGCATTTCCAGAATTTTAGAATCAGAACACAATCTTAAGGAGGTTTGAGCATGGCAAAGTTAATGCGAAACGTAGTGCTGACGTGTAAAGAAGAAACCACGTCCGGCACGGATATTGTGCCGACATCCCTGGCGAATTCAATATTGGCCAGAGTATCCGACGCGCAACCGATATCCGCCGAGTTTGCGGATCGCAACAACGCCAAACCTTATTTGGGATCTTCCGGCAAAGTCGCGGTATCCAATCATTCCGAGATCACAGTCGAGTTTGAGCTGGCAGGAACCGCAGCCGCCGGTGACGTTCCCGGCTGGGGACCATTGATGAAAGCTTGCGGGTACGGCGAAACCGTTGTGGCCGCGACCAGTGTTACGTACAAGCCGATTTCCGCGTCGTTCAAAACCGTCACGATTTATTATTATCTCGATGGCCTGCTGCATAAAATGGTTGGTTGCGCCGGATCGCCGTCATTTAGCCTAAGCGCACGCGGCATCCCGATGGTGAGCATCAAATTCATGGGGCTGTATTCCGCCACCTCAGACGTATCCTTGCCGACAGATTCTGTCTACACCGCGTTCCTCGCACCGCAGGCCGTCAACAAAGTCAACACCACGGCATTCACCCTGCACGGTGTCAGCACACCGTTTGATACCCTGTCGATCGATGGCGGGAACTCGGTGGTGTACCGAAACATGCCGGTGCTGGAAGAAGTCATCATCTCCGATCGCAAAGTCAGAGGCAGCATATCGATCCCGATGACATCGGTGGCCACCAAAGCATGGCACGACGTCTCATTGGCCGGAACACTGGCGGCATTGTCAATGACACACGGCGCCGTTGCCGGTAAAACATTCACAATCAGCGGCCCGAAAGTGCAGCTTCTCAGTCCGCAATATGCAGACAAAGACGGCGTGGTCATGCTGAACATGGGCCTCGACTTCCAGCCCAATTCCGGCAACGACGAACTGTCGATCGCAATCACATAATATCGAGCAGCTGCTCGGATTTGTAACTGTCTATATTAAATAAATAAAGGAATAAAGATGGCATTCAAGATAGCAAAAAAGCCGACATTCACCGCCAAGGTGGATGTCTACACACCAAACAATAAAGGCGGCCACGATTACTCAACGTTTGAAGCGGAGTTTTCTCGCTGCAAGATGAGTGAATTGGATGATCTCCGGAGCAAGAACCAATTCGATGTGATGCGCGAAAAGCTGGTGGGCTGGAAAGATTTTAACGATGAAGAGAACAACCCCGTTGAATTCACGCCGGAGAACCTTGAAATTCTGATCGACATTCCGGAAGCGCTGAACGGATTGAGAGAGGCATTCTGGGGTTCGGTCGTCAAGGCGAAGGAAAAAAACTAGAAGCGGTTGCCCGCTACTGGGCGGGTGACCGTGAAACAAATAGCTTAGGGATCGATCAGGATGTCATTGATGGCCTCATCGCAAGCGGCGCGCCGCCTGAGATTATCGAATCAGCAAAGGCTGGGTTTTCTGGGCAGGCGGAGAACGATCGCGATTGCGATGTCTGGCCAGACAACTGGCGATCAGTTTTATTGTTCCTGGCAGTCGGCACACAATGGCAATTCGCACCATCCGGACAGCCGCTCGGGATTACCTATCAATCGGTTGAATCGCTCATGGCCATGCAGAACATCCGCAAACATCGCCGGGGCTCGTTGATGAATGACATCCGGCTTATGGAAGAAACCGCGCTCAGCGTTTTTAGGGAAAAAGAATAATGTCAGCTTTGGGAAAACTTGTTGTTTCTCTTGCTCTGAACCACGCGGAATACACGCAAGGGCTAGACAGAAGCAGCCAGGAGGCGCTCAAGTTCGCCCAAAATTCGCAGAAGAGTTTCGATCAGGCTGGGCAAAGCGCCAAGGAATTTCTTGGTAATGTCGCTGGGAATATCGGCGGCGCAATAGTCTCTGTCGTTGGTCTGAATGCGGCATTCTCGCGCGTCACTGAATCTATAAACATACTCAATAGTCTCGACGATGCCGCGCAGAAAACCGGATCAAGCATTGAAGACCTATCGAAGATCGAACAAGTCGCGCGTAATTTTGGCGACGTATTCAACCCGATAGAGCAAGGAATCACCAGGCTGGCAAAAGGCCTGGCTGAGATCGATGACCCCAGCTCAAATGCAATCCGCGCACTGGATGCGATCGGCGTATCGGCGCGTGACAGCAATGGCGAACTCAGAAAAGCAGCGGATGTTTATATTGATGTTGCCAGATCGCTGCAGCAATACGAGGACGGCGCCGAGAAAACAGCCGTCGCTCAAGCGCTGTTTGGCAAAAGCGGCGCTGAATTATTGCCGATGCTGAACAATCTGGCGCAAGGTGTTGATCACGTTAATGCTCTTACCAAAGAGAATGCAAGGCTTGCTGCTGAATTTAATGATGGCGTTGCTTTGGGAAAAGCAAGGGTTAACAATTTCTTCCTTTCGTTATCTGTAGATCTATTGCCGACTTTGAATAACATTGCATCCGCAGTGAATAATTCCACAGGTCAGATAAGTTCATTTTCCAATGGAAGCTCTGTTGCAATTTCAGTATTGAAGGGCTTAGCCATAGCAGGGTTCACTGTTGTGGACACCTTCCGCGGAATGGGGCGGGAAATTGGCGCGCGCGCTGCACAGTTGGCGGCATTGGCAAGTATGGATTTTTCCGGAGCCAAGTTTATTGGACAGGCTCTGGCTGAAGATAACATGAAGTCCCGCGCGGAATATGACAAATTTGTAGATACCGTCTTGAACGGCGAGCAGAGAATAGCGCAAGCCGTAGATGCCGGTGGAACAAAAAAAGCAATTGATTTCCAAGTCAAACTCCCGGCAGCGGTTAATGCATCCACCAATGCGATCGAAAAACAAACCAAAGCATTCGACATTGAGTTGCACAAACTCAAGGAGTACGAATCTGAAGCAAAGCGCGCGCGTGACATTACTGAGAGCGTAGCCACGAAGCAAGAGCGCTACAACCAAACCCTGGAAGAACTCGAGCGTCTACGGCCGCACATGAGCGTTGAAGCCTACACGCGCGCACTCGATAAAGCCGAACGGGAATTGCAGGACGTGGGTGCGGTCAACCGGCAAGTGACTTCCGAGATGGATCAATTGTGGATCCAGGCAGGCCGAAACATTCAATCGACATTTGCCAACAGTATTTTTGATTTCTTTAATGATGGCGTGGACGGAATGTGGCGCAATGCCAAATCGGCCGTCGGTCGCATTCTGTCTGAATTCGCTGCTTTGAAATTTTCGCAAAGCATTGGCTTGAGTGCGATGTTCGCGATACCTGGTTCGGCAAGTGCCGGTGGTGGCATTGGCGGCACGGGAGTAAGCGCTCTAAACCTGGCAGGGATGGGATCATCCGCGATGGGTCTGTTAAAAAGCGGTTTCGGCGCGACATCATTAATGAGTAGTGTTGGTGGCATGTTGCCTGGTTCCGTTGGATCTTTCTTTGGCGGCATGGGCGTGACAGGCACACAAGCTGCCGCACAAGCTGGTGCGTCAGCATTATGGGGCGCGTCAGGTGCAAGCACGGCAGCTAGCATGGGTGCGTCAGTGGCAGCGTTTGCCGGGCCAGCTATTGCAGTTGCTGCGGTAGATCAAATAGTGCGCATGCTGGCAGGTGACAAGATGATCGGTGGCGGGGTTGGAAAAGTGCTGAATTTTGTACCGGTGCTTGGCCCGATGCTCAACGGCCTATTCGGCCGCGGCCCAATGAAGCAACAAGGCACCTCGCTGACCGGCGAAATCGGCGCGGGTGGTTTTGAATCAGGCTCGTTGAGTACAAGATTCAAAGCCAAGGGCGGTTTATTTCGTTCCGACAAAATAGATTTCGCGGCTATTGATGCGGTGACCGGCGCTATTTCAACTGACAATGGGAAGCTGTCCGGTTTCGCGAATGATCTGGCGAAAGTGGCGAAAGACACATTCAGCCTAATCAACGACACCACCCAGCAAACATCCAGCAGCCTGCGAAGTATTGCCGATGAGATAATTTTTCGTACTCGGTCAGCATCTTGTCAGACAAAGGCAAGATGTTGACGGACGAGCAGGTTGCTGAAGAGATAGCCAAAATCTCTGATGCGATGGCGCGCGGTCTTGTGCCGCAGGTTGACAGTCTGGCCAAGCGTGGAGAGTCTGCGCTGCAGACCGTTAGCCGTCTTGGCTCAGAATTCACCACGCTGTCCGATGCTGCTACGATCCTTGGTAAATCCGTGGCAGAATCCCGCGCTTTCATAGCGGGAACGAGTTTTGAAGGCCGAACCGGCTTTGTCGATGCGGCGGGTGGCATTGATGCGCTCAACCAAAAAGCAGCTTTCTTTGCACAAAATTTCCTGACCGATGCTGAGCGTCTTGCGCCAGCTCAGGAAAAATTGAACGACGAATTGAATAAACTCAATTTATCTACCGATTTGACCCAGGATCAATTCAGAGACCTGGTGCAATCGTTCGGCGAAGTCAACGGAATTTCCGAGGACACGCTGCAAGCATTACTGAATGTGCAAGGTGGTTTTTTGGAAGTCAGAAACACATCCGAGGCACTGGCCGCGCAAGCTAAAGAACAGGCGAAGACGCAGGTAAATAATGCCTACTCCGCGCTGCAAAAATCGGTCGAAACCGAGCGCAACCGCATCACGGAACAATACAACGCGGCCGTTGAAGAATCGAGCAAACGCATCCAAAATGTTACCGAGTCAATCGGAAAGCTCAAAACATTATCGGATGCGCTAAAGTCTACTGTCGACACCATCCGACCATTAGGTCGCGATCAGGCCAAGCAACAAATCATTGACGCACTCAGTGCCGCCCGCGCCGGTGGCGCGTTGCCGGAAGCGGACAGCCTGAAGAATGCGCTTGGCGTGCTGAGTAACAGCCAATCGATATCGTTAGGAGCCGGTAGTTTTGAGTTTGCAAGAGAGCAAGCCAAAACCGCAAATTTAGTGGCAGAGCTTGGCTCTGTCACCGATTCGCAATTGCTGCTCGATGAGCGCAGCCTGGCCGCGCTGGAAGATAACCGCGCGCGCCTGGATCGAGGTTTTGCTGATGAAATAGGCCGCCTGGATTCTCTGCTGACTCAAGGCCAAGCGCAGATCGATGCGTTAAACGGCATCAATACCAGCGTACTTTCGTTTGCCGATGCGCTGCGCGGGTTTAACGTGGCCAGTGCCGGGGCAGGCGGAAGCGCGGTGGGAGTAAGTGCCACCGGGATTTCTTATAAAGATATCCGTGACTTTTCGTCCTCGCATACTCCTGATCAGATTTATGCAGCTGCTCAGCAATACGGTGTCACTGAGGCGGACATCGTAGCTTCCGGTGCTTTTACAGCAGATGAAGTGTCTGGTTATTTAAATTCAAAGGGTCTCCCAAGATTCGCCTCCGGTGGCTTCCACCGCGGCGGTTTGCGTTTGGTCGGAGAGCGCGGCCCGGAAATAGAATCAACCGGACCCAGCAGAATTACCAGCAACACGGATCTGCAAAAGATGTTGAGCAACGATGAAGTTGTTAAAACGCTATTGCAGCTCATTGGAGAAATCCAAACAAACAATAAATACAATCAACGGGTTGCTAGTAAGTTGGATGCGGTTACGGTGCAAACAACAAATGGACAGATTGCGCTGAGGACAGGCACATGACCACCGCCTTTGTAAAAGCGTTTGTCCCAATCGAGATCACGGATGCGCGCTTTATCAGCAGCACGATTGTAGAGCCTGCGGCGGGTGAGCCGGTGTGGGTTGCTGGAACTTACGCAGAATTTGCACAGGTTAGTGTGATTACGGCGGACAGTCATCTGGTCTATGAATCGCTTGAATCTGGCAATACCGACAACCCATCAACCTTGCCGCGCACAAAATGGATTTTGAAGAGTTTCACCAACCGTTTCCGCATGTTTGAGTATAACAACGGACTGCCCAGCACCGGCGCATCGCCGCTGACAGCTGTAATCCGCCCTGGTAGCCGCATCAATGCGATTGCTCTGTTGGGGGTGAATGCCAGCACGGCGGCTTTGACAGTGCAGGACGGCGTTGGCGGGCCTGTGGTGTTCAGCCTTGATCAAGATTTGCTCGCTCGACACGCGATGACTCCTTATGAAATAGCCTTTGCACCGTGGGTCTACGATAACGTGGTGACAACTTTCGACATCCCTCCGGTATCTGACCCTGTTGTAACGATGACCTTGACCGATCCATCCGGGACTTGTGATGTTGGCCGGTTTGCCGTTGGCTTGGCTGCTGACATGGGCTCCGTGGATTGGGGATCTGTTCGCGAAGATGAGAACTACTCATCTATTACTTACGAAGCCGGTTTCGCAAAATTCGAGCCAGTGCCAAACATCCCTGTGCTAGAGCTGCCGATTGAAATCGACACGATCAGAGTTAACCGTGCGCGCCAATTTAAAGAGCAATCCAACGGCAAGGCTGTTGTCTGGTCGGCGATTAATAATTTGGATGCACTACGTGAAATGCATGTGCTGATAGGTCCTTACCAGCGTTTCAGGATCTCTACTTTAAACCTAATGCTGACAAAAATAGACTTAACTATAAAGGGCATCTAATGAGCGTAACAATACCACTCCTAACGACAATACCATCATCCTCAACGATGAATGAGAGCGAGTACAACGCCTCATGGAACACGCTATTGTCGGAGCTCGATCCATACGCCAGTGCCGCCAATGCCCTTGCGGCTGGAGTCGAGGCAAATGCTGCCGATGCGGAAGCCGCCGTGGCCGCATTAGCTTCTGCGAAATGGGTTTCCGGATCTTTTGTTGAGGGTGATGTTAGATGGTCACCGACTAATTACCTGAACTATCGCTGCAAAAATACCGGATCGCGCACAATCGATCCGGCAGCGGATCCAACAAACTGGGCATTGCTGACCAAAACTGGCGCGGGTGGATCGGACACCGCCAGCAGTGCTGTCGATATCACGCTGACATCAACCAGCGGACGCTTGCAAGTCATCTCAATGACTGCTCCCGGGAAGAAAGTCACACAACCTGCTGCGAATACGCTGCAAACCGGGGCGCCGGTATTTGTATATAAAAATACCGGCACCTATCGTTTCTCTGTACACAAAAACGGCGGCGGGTTTCTCTGCTATGTTAATCCTGGTCAGGTGGTGTCAACCCACTGCTCAGACATTAGCAGCGGTGCTGGCGTGTGGCACATCAGCGGGCAGAATGTTGATCAGATATACGGCGGGAATGATGCGGAAGTCCTGACCGCGGTGGGTGCCGGTTATGCTGCTGTTGCAATGCTGACGGCTACAAAGGCGGTTTGTGCTTATCGAAATATTTCAACAACCCGCCTTGAGGTTGTTGTTCTCAACTTTGGTTCTGCGTCAGGATCATCCGTGGAAGTTAATGCGGAAGCGTCTGTCGACATTAGCATTGATGCGCAGACAAGCAATCAGGCAACGGTTGTCTACAAGACATCAACTGGCGTAACCAAAGGCTATGTAATCGACATTTCCGGCAGCACGCCCACACCGGGTGCTGTGCGGACAATCGATTCCGGTACCGGCGGGAATGGCACATCAATCGCCGCTTTATCATCCACTCAGCTGCTTTGTTTATATCAGGGATCCGCGTCGGGCACACCGCGCGAGCGAATCCTGGACATATCTGCAAGCACAATTGCAGAGAGTTCAGAGGTCGCTGCAGATTCGACAGCAGCATTCGGTACTTATCTGTCTGTAAAAAAGGTTAGCGCGTCAAAAGCTTTGGTCTGTTTTAAGAATTCAGCGACAAAAACTCCCTTGATGCGGTTGCAAACAATCACCGGTTCTGTCCCTGCGCCAAGCGGTTCTGTGATTACTGTGGCACCACCAGGCACTCCGCCATCCACTTATCTCGGCCTGGCAGTTGTGAGTTCAGGTCGCGCGGTGCTGATTCAGGGCGTCGAAAGGACGTACGCGGACATGCTCATTTCGTTGATCGATATATCAGGATCATCCCCTGTGTTGCTGGCTAATAAGATGCTGTCTCCGGGGACGTTTGCTGATGCAAACTTCGATGCGACCAGGCTGGGGACGAGTTCGGTTTATTTAACCTGGCAAGAAACCACGGCATTCGGTGTGCGTGGCTTGGTTATAACCATTAGCGAGGATGATCGGATTATCGAAGGCGTTGTTTCCGACAAATTGGAGCCGGGCGTGAGCAACCGATTAGCCTGCGCAGCGATGGATGCCACGCACGTAATGCAAGTTTGTGGTAATGCGGACACCTACTTGTCTGCCAAGACATTAGAGATTGCCGCGTGAAAATTATAAAGCGCAAGTCAGATGACGTTGTTTTGTTCGCAAACAATTATCTGACCTTGGAAGGTGCGATCTGTAGCGGTCGCGGCTGGTCGTACAGGCATACGGGACCCGTTGAGCTAGAACTCGAGGAGGTCGCTGAGCTTCCGGAAGGTTTCATTGTTCGCGGTTGGAGCCATAAGGACGGCGTTTGGACAAGCAACGCAATCGCCGATCAAGTCATCCTGCCCGCCAAACGCGCAAAAAAAATAGCGCAGTTCACGGCGCAAGCAACCACAGAGAATCTTGCAAATATCGATTACATGAGCCACACATGGCGCGCAGATTCGGCCAGCCAGACGCTTCTTGCGCAGGTTCTGGCTATCGGCAGTGTTCCGGAGGGGATGTACTGGCGCGATTCGTCTGGCACGCCACGGACCATGGGATATTCAGATTTACAAGGACTCGGCTTGGCAATCCTAACGCGCGGACTTGCCGCCGATAATAACCTAATGATAAAGACAGCTGCTTTGAATGCCGCAACCACGGCGGCAGAGATCGATGCAATAACGTGGTAAACAAAGGGTAATCTACTAACGCAAGCCGCCTAACCAGCGGCTTTTTTATTGATAGGAGTGGCTATGACAAAAACAGAACAGATCAAACAGCAATTCGAAGCGGACCTCAAAAAGATTGAGGACGCAATCAGTTACAGCAGCCTGTCGAATTTGCGTTCTGATCTTGCAAAAGTGGTTGCGGACACAAAAGCGAACGCAGCAAAACACCTGGATGCCCTGGAGCAAGCGAATAGCAAAGCGGATAAAGCGCTTGACCCGCTGATCGAACAAGCGCAGCGCAGCCGTTACACCCCTCTGTATGTGGCATTTTTATTTCTATCCGGTTTTGCTGCCGGGATTCCAGTGGGAATTTATTTATAAATAGGACATGAGAAATATGCCGATCAAAGATCCGACGACGTGGTCACTTGCCACCTGGGCGCTTGCAATTGGGATGGCATTCGCGGGAGGTTTCGTTAACTGGTATTCGCGCGTGAAGCGCGGTCACACCAGAGTGTTCAACCTAATTGAATTGATTGGCGAGATATGCACCAGCGGCCTCGTTGGCGTTGGTGCATTTATGATTTTGTCGTCTTACGACCAGCCGCTCGGTGTTTGTGCTGCCGCGGCCGGGATTGGCGGGCACATGGGAACCAGGCTGCTATTTTTGGTTGAACAAGTATTCGAACGGCGACTGAAAGCAACTGGTGAGAAGGATTGACATGCCCGCATTCTTAATCAGATACCTGCCTTACATCATCGGCGCGCTGGCAATCTTTGGGTCGCTTTGGTATGTGGTTAACGCTATCCACCAGAACGGCCGCACGGTGGAGCGCGCAGAGTGGCTGCAAAAAGAGAAAGCACAGCAGGATGCGCAAGCCAAGGCGCTCGGCGAAGCCATGCAGCGCGTGGCCGACCAGAACGAACGGAACCAAGAAAACACAATGGAGGTGCTCAATGCAAAAGACCAGGCGATTAACCAGCTTGAGAATGATATGCGCGCTCAGCGTGCTGCTAATCGCGGGCTGTGGATCACCGCCAAAGTCTGTCGTGATAACGGTGCCGTGCCAGGAAAAACCGAAAGTTCCGGCCAGCCTGGTGACCCCGAACGCATACGACTTCCCGAAGCTATTGAACGACGCCTTCGAGACCTCGCAGAAACCGCCCAAAGAGTAGCGATCGATCACAACGCCTGCGTAGCAAAACTCGCGCCGCTGGTTGAGATTATTGCCGACCACTAATAACAGATTCGCCCAACAACAAAGCCGCTTATGCGGCTTTAATTTTTTCCGGGAGGGAAAATGCCAGACGCTATGTATATAAGAGACCGCTCAGGCTTCGCGCCGCTATCCGTAACCACCACGGCCGCAAGCATAGGACCGATTGTGGAAGGGGGCAAATATCAAGTGAGCTGCACGGGGGATACGGTCTATCTGCGCTCAGGAGGGAGTCAGGGGAACGCCGAAACAGTGACACCACCCAGCGGTGGTGTGCGAGGCATTGAGCTGTTTGGCGGCAATGCCGCCGACATTTTGTTGGATGCGGGCAGCTACCTCGGCGCAATCACTGCCAGCGGTACCGCCACGATTAATCTGCATTGGGTGGGGACTAATTAAATGCCTAATCAAGTAAACCTAAGAAATGTGCCGAGATATAACTCGGCGACTGGAAATCTTGAAGTCAACGGGGTCCCGATTGTTATATCCGGGGGGGTGCCTAGTAACGCCGTGGTGATCGATCCAGTTACAGGACTCTTTAAAACTCAGGCAGGTGACTTCATAGCTGAAGGTTTTGTAGACACGATGCTCGATGCCTTATTGCTAACCGGTGCTGATTATGATGATCAAAGCTTAATCGTTAAAAATCCCGGC
>LNFM01000117.1_pt1 | contig 33714 bp, 22 predicted proteins | sample 596031 | NCBI WGS metagenome assembly LNFM01 (sample SAMN04254537, study PRJNA301005) | activated carbon metagenome | isolation source: dual media filters at the Ann Arbor, Michigan drinking water treatment plant | place: USA: Ann Arbor
CGAGCCACTTCCTTGCCCGACTTATTGAAGCCCAACACGGTGTCGTTGTACATCTCGAACCGCTTCCCGTGGATCTGGGTTTCAAATACCTTGGGCCCGGGAATGACATCATAGCGGAACACGATCTGCTGGCTGGCCCGCCAGAGCTGGAGCACGGCCAACAGTTCGCGACTGGGGACCAGGTATTTTTCAATGGCATTGTCCACGCCTGGGCCAAACATTTGTCTGGCATAGCCGCGTGGGGAATGCCGCGGTGGGATATAGAACCCATTGGGCTCAGTGCCCCATTGCGGATACAACGGCAAGGCCACTTGCTCCACTCGGATCGCATAGTACAGCGGATGCCACCGATCTTCTGCCCAGAGGCCATCCTCACCGATCCGCATCAAGCTCTGCATGCGAATCTTACCGACGCAAGCGGCCATACAGCGCGTTTCCATCGGCTCTCCGCCAGTCAGAGGGTCTTTTCCTTCGATACGAGGATAACAGGCAATACACTTCTCACTGACGCGGGTCGTCCCCCGATACATAGGCTTCTTATAGGGACATTGCTCGACACACTTCTTGTAGCCACGACAACGGTTCTGATCGATGAGGACGATGCCATCCTCTGGCCGCTTGTAAATGGCCTTCCGAGGACAGGCCGCCAAGCACCCGGGATAGGTGCAGTGATTACAAATACGTTGGAGATAGAAGAAGAAGGTCTCATGTTCCGGGAGGCTGCTCCCGGTCATTTTCCAGGGTTCATCCCGCGAGAAACCGGTCTTGTCGATGCCTTCGACCAAGGCGCGCATGGAGGTGGCCGTGTCTTCGTAGATGTTGACGAAGCGCCATTCCTGGTCAGTCGGAATATAGCCGATGGCGGCCTGGCCCACTTTGGCTCCTGCATCGAAAATGGTCATCCCTTCAAAGACGCCGTAGGGGGCATGGTGTTTCCGCCCCACGCGGACATTCCAGACTTGCCCACCCGGATTCACCTGTTCGATGAGCTGCGTGATCTTGACGTCGTAGAACTGGGGATACCCGCCATAGGGCTTGGTCTCCACGTTATTCCACCACATGTATTCCTGCCCTTTGGAAAAGAGCCAGGTCGACTTATCGGCCATACTGCAGGTCTGACAGGCCAAACAGCGATTGATGTTGAAGACAAAGGCAAACTGCCACTTCGGATGCCGTTCCTCGTAGGGATACAACATCTTGCGTCCCAGCTGCCAATTATAGACTTCAGGCATTGTGTGCTCCTTTCAGTCGCGACCGTGAAGCGAGAGTGCGAAATACGCTTCACGAGATACGCCGTTACACTTTAATCTTGATATGTTCGCCCTTGAGCCACTTGATCATGAACTCATTTTCTTGACCCGGCGTGAACCCAGTCCGGACCGGCTCCCACGGACCACGCGGATGAGACATTCCTTCGGCACCGTATTGACCGCATGGTGGTCGATTTCGAACCCCCATTTAAACTTGAGCCCATTTGCGCTTTTCCCCGGGAGCGAATCAGTTTGGTGCATCGGCATGAGCCAGCTGCGCGTGAACGACTGCTGCGCGCCGTACCGGAAGTTCGACTGATAGCCGGTGTCGATCGCGATCGCCCGCCCATCTGGCCTGGTTTCATGGCCCTTGACGGACTTCGCGGTAGAGACATAGGGCGCATGCTTGGCCATCGTCACATGGTACGGATAGGCTGGGTTGTACTTGGCGCGAATCATCAACCGCGCGACCTTGTAGTAAGGATCGCTCGGCTTCCAGCCTCGATAGGGGCGGTCCACCGGATTCCCATCTATGTAGACGTAGTCCCCATCATTGATGCCACGGTCCTTGGCCGCTTGGGGGTTGATATGCACCTGATGCTCACCGACACCGGGAGTTCGCTTGTCCATGCGGTACGGATCGCCGAAGTTCGACTCGTAAATCTGCACCCAGTCGTTCACCGACCACTGACTGTGGACTCGGTGGCGAGTTTTAGGAGTCACGCAGTAGAACTGATACCCCTTCTCCCATAAGGGATTGCTGTGGCGCTTAATTTCCTGCCACGCTAGTTTTATGTTCCTAATCATTTTGTCGTCGTGGTGTTGGGCCGCAATCGGAATGCCATAGTCGTCGGGCCGAACGTAGGGGTTCGTCGTGAAGATGGCGTTCGGGAGATACGGTGTGGCCTCCGGACCTTCCCGATGGGAGATAAAGTTTTCGCCGTACTCGATGGCTTCCGGTTCAATACGATAGCTCTCGATGCGTCCAGATCTGGTCCACATCGGCTTCGACTCGTTCGTCTCCTCCCAGAGTGGGTGCCGCGGATAGGTTCGAACCATCACCATCCAGCCCTTTTCAGACTTCAAGAGCACATCGGCACTGTATCCGTAAAACGTGCTGGACGCGTCAAGGAGGCGTTGCGCGTACACGTCCACTCGATTCTGATAGACAAAATGGAAGACGTCTCGCATCCGTTTCTCGCCCGTGATCTCGGCGAGTCTTGCCGCCACCCCCGCGAACGTATCCGCATCGTTCCGCGTGTCGTACAGCGGCCTGATCCCACCCTTCCAGATCTGCACCCAAGGATTCGACACGGTGGCCGTCATTTCCGGATAGGTGAACTCCATCCAGGAGTTCACGGCAAAGGCGATATCGGCATGGTTGACGTCTGACGTCATCTCGATGTCCTGCGTGATCAGACACTCGATGTTGGGGTCGACGTTCCGCACCATATCGTAATGGTGCTTGGCGTTGTTCAAAAGATTGACGTTGACGACCCACCGCAACTTGCTGGGGGTCGGCATATGGGTCTTGCCGGTAAACACCTTGCGGCCATACTTCGGGGTATTGACGATCAAGGCCGTATCCCCGTGATTCCAGTACGCGGGCTCTTCGCCATAGTAGTAGTTCTTGTACTTAATTTCCTTCCCATGGGCATTGGGGTCCAGATTGATCTGCCAGGGATCTTCCGATAAGTGTACGCCGCCACCGACACCCGACCAGGGCGTCGCATTCCAAATTCCCACTTTGTAATTGCCGGACCAGGTATGGCAGCCGGCGCCGAACTTGCCGATATTGCCGGTCAAGGTCAGGACAAGGGCGGCCGCCCGTCCATTTGACGTCATGTGGAAATAGTGGCAGACCCCCTCGCCGTTGTGGATTGCGGCGGGTTTAATCGTGCCCGAGTCGCGCGCCCAGCGAACCAGGAGATCCTTGGGAGAGCGAGTGATCTGATGCGTGGTATCGAGATCGTAGTCTTGGAAGTGGATCAGATACATCTGGTAGATGGGCAGCGCATCGATTTCGCGTCCGTTCAACAGCTTAACTCGATAGGTACCGGTCAAAGCCGGACTAATCCCGCTCTTATCGAAATGCCAGCCGACCTGCTCACGATGGAGCGGAACAGCCTGCTGTTTGGCCAAGTCCCACACCATGAAACCGCCTAACCGTTCGATGTACTCCGGTTTCAATGCTTGGATCCGGCCGGAGTAACTGTGAGAGAAATCAGGGAACTTGTAGTTTGGGATCACATCTCGTGGATCCAGATATTGGAGGGTATCCGTGCGGACCAACAGGGGCATATCCGTGAACTGCTTGATATAGTCGATGTCCTGCATGTTCTCATCGAGAATGATCTTGCAGGCCCCGAGGAATAAGGCCCCGTCCGATTGCGGGCGAAGAGGAATCCAGTAGTCGGCTCGCTGGGCCGTCGGATTGTACTCCGGAGTGATCACCGCGAGGCGCGCGCCGCGCTCGATTGATTCGAGCTTCCAGTGCGCTTCCGGCATCTTGTTCTCAACGAAATTCTTGCCCCAGCTCGTGTTGAACTTCGTGAAGCGCATATCGCTCAAATCAACGTCGCAATTTTGCGTGCCGTTCCAAAATGGCTGTGAAGGGTCTTGGTCCCCATGCCAGGTGTAATTGTTCCAATAACGACCGCCTTGTGCCTGATCCGGACCGACCTTGCGTATCCACGTATCCAGCAACGGCAGGACGCTGTTGTTGAAACGGGTATTGGAGTGTTTGCCGATGAATCCGAGAATGGGCATGCCTGCCCGGTGCTTGAAGCAGCGCACACCCGCGCCCTTCATCATCTCGATCATTTCTGGGGCATACCCCTGCTCGCGAAGACGCCGCGCTCCAGCTTCACCACTATATCGGGTGGCAATCACAATCATGGCCTTGGCGGCATAGGTAAATGCCGTATCCCAGGAAACGCGAAGCATATCGTCTAAAAAGCGACTGTCGAACTTATATTTTCGCTTGGTTTCAGGGGTTAACTCCGGAGATCCGTCGTCAGCCCATTGCTTCCACCCCTTCCGCATCAAGGGTCCTTTTAATCGATAAGGACCGTACACGCGGCGATGGAAGGTAAACCCTTTGAGACACATTCGTGGGTTGTGCGCGAAGGTTCCACGATTGCCGTATAAGTCTTCATAGGTCTGGTGGTCGTAGTTCTGTTCGACCCTCATGACCACGCCGTTCCGAACGAAGGCCCGAATGCGGCAGGCGTGCGTGTCGTTGGGAGAGCAGACCCATGTAAAGGACGAATCGTACCGATATTGGTCGTGATAGACCCGCTCCCACGATCGGTCCGGATACTCCCCCAAGGGGTTGCCGACTTCGATAACTGGCTGGAGCGCCGTCAATGCCAGGACTTTGTCCGCCACGGCTGCGGCGGCGATGGTTCCCGCTGTGGCTTTCATAAACTGTCTACGTGAGACAAGCATATGATGAACCTCCCTGTTTCAGTATGGTGACCGCGACTCTCTTCCTTCCTAGACCTCGGCTCATTTCCCTTCCTGTGTGACAGCGGAAACAACTGTCACGCATTCACACCGGTAGTCGCTGTCGCTTGCCCAAAGATTTTGGGCTGTCTGGTCGGTTTTTCCTCACGCCATCCAAAGCAGAGTGTGCGACATGTCGACGTGCGGGCATGCATCGGGGTGCACAATAGCGGAGTCAGCATTGGAAGAGAGAGCGGAAGACTACTGGCTGTACCTGTGAAAACTACGGGGTTTTCGCGGAGCGGCTACCATATAGTTCCCAAAGCAGTCATGGTGACGTGACAAGGCCTTGGGCCATTGCATATTTGACGAGGTCGATGGTCGTGTGGAGATGGAGTTGCTCCATGATCTTGGCTTTGTGAAATTCGACGGTTCGATGTGAAATCTTTAACTGGTCGGCGATTTCTTTCGCGGAGAACCCCTCGGCAACCAGTTGTAGAATTTCGCGCTGCCTGGCCGTCAAGTCGTCCATCGTGGCTGAACGGGATTGCTCCGGATTCAGGAAAGACGTTACGACATCTTTCGTAATGAGCGGGGTCACGTAGAAATTGCCGTTCATCACCGACTGAACCGCCTGTGCCAATTCCGTGGCGGCCGATTGTTTCAGTAAATAGCCTGAGGCCCCTGCTCTGAAGGCCTCGTTGACATACACCGTTTCTGTGTGCATTGTCACGAAGATGAGTTTCACTTCGGGCAGCAGCTTCTTGAGCTTCTTCGCCGCCTCGATGCCGTTCAGACGAGGCATCGATATGTCCAATATGACGACTTGTGGCTGGAGGCCTACAACGGCATCAACTAGTGCGCGACCATCCTCTACAGCCCCTACCAATTCACAATGCTCTTCCAGCAACTTCTTGAACCCTTCAAGTACGAAGGTATGGTCATCGGCCAAAAGGACTCGTGGTTTCTTCATGTGGCGCTCCTGAAAGTGGAATCTGCACGGTGATATGTGTACCTCTGCCCGGCTCGGACTGAATGTCGAATCGGCCTCGCACAGATCTTACTCTCTCTTGCATGTTCACAAGACCTAACCCTGGATGACGAGCCTGAATTTCCTTGAGATCGAAACCAACACCGGCATCAAAAATTGATAGCGTAATCTCTTGATCGTCACAGGTCAATTCGAGCTCCACACGACTCGCGTGGGCATGTTTCATGATGTTGGCAAGGCTTTCCTGAGTCACCCGATACAGGCAAGAGGCAATGTCTCGTGACAAGAAATCATCAGCTATCTCTTGCTGCACGGCCACTATTTTGATTCCGGTCTTGGCTGACCATTCATCTGCCATGTGTGTGAGCGCCGCGGGCAGACCGAGGTCGTCGAGGATAGAGGAATGAAATTGATAGGCCATCCGACGGATATCCTCGGAGATTCTCGCCAGCCGTTGAGCCATCGCTTGGATTGCCTCGCTGGTCATCGTCGATGGGTCAGACAACATGGTCCCCATTTCAATCGCCATCAACGCGACTCGTTGGTTAACGTCGTCGTGGAGCTCCCGGGCAATGCGCCGACGTTCTTCTTCTTGCGCCATCATCAATTGTGCGGTCAACGATTGGAGTTGCTGTTCCTTCCTCAACCGGTCCGTGATGTCTCTGACGATTACGGTAAACGTGGTTCTCTCGCCCACGCTCAGTTTTGAGATGCTCGCTTCTGCAGGGAACTCACTTCCATCCTTCTTCATGCCGAATACTTCACACCGTTGTGCCATGTGAGGTGCGGAATCAAGAACTTGGGCGAACATGTTAATATGATCTGCATGATTGATCCGAAATCGTTTGGGGAGCAGCAGGTCGATCGGTTTCCCCAGCACCTCGCCTGGATAATACCCGAACAGTTTTACCGCCCCTTGGTTGAAGAGTGTAATCGATCGATCATGTTCAGTGACGATGATGGCGTCCTCGGCGATGTCGAGGATGCCGGCAAGCCGGCCTTGTGACAGACGCAGCGCTTGTTCAGTCTGAATGTGTTCAGTAATCTCCATGACCAAGGTTTGGTTGACGGTGGCGAGTTCCCGGGTTCTCACTGCGACCTTGTGTTCTAGATCTTCATTGGCCTTCTGCAGTGCCGTCTCAGCCTGTCGCCGTTTCCACGCAAACCACACGAGCACCCATAAAATGACAATCGTAATCGACCTGTTCCCCATCTGAATCCAAGACGGCAAATAGGCAAACCATGGAGTCCCAAGCCCTCCAACCAAGGTGAGGATCGTTCCTGCTCCAGCGGCTATGGCCGGCATCCATGAAAACCGTGAGGCCGTAGCGACTAACACGACGATGACATAAAACTCATGGTCGGCGAAGGCAGTCGGCGAATACATGTCGAAAGAAAAGAGTCCAGCCAGGAGCAGAGCCATCAAGCTGAGCAGGATATATTCTCTCAATTGAGCATTCATACGCATGCCGTCGCCGGTCAGCTATTGAACGGTTACCCAGGATGGGGTGTGATTGTTTCTATTGTAAGCGAAGATGGTCGGCTTGCGTCAAATAGGTCCTATCGACAGGCCGGCCAAGAACCGAGGACAAAAATAGGGTGTGGGGTTTTCACCTCTCAGGTTTCAAAAAAATCTGAAAGTGCTGGCGGTCGATGGGATCGTAATCGTTCAGAAGCCGATAGCCAGCGGCCTCCATCTCGCGTCGGACCTCTCGCAACGCGCTGGGAAATACACGTTGGCTAGTGCATCAGTTGACCGCAGTTTCTGGAGGGCGTACCATCAAAACGTGACCGAGGATTCAGGGTGGACAATCACGTCGAAGATCAGCCGGTCCTCAATCATATTCAACGCCTTGTCTCAGAAGAACATCTATTGCACGAGCTAAGGGCACACTCCAAAGCCGATCGCACGCGGCTCGATCAAGTCGAGGTTGAGCTCGATCAGTGCTGGGACCTCTTGCGCCAGCGACGCGCCTTTCGTGAGGTCGTCCTTGACGCGGACGACGCAGAAGTTCGCCCGCCACAGGTTGTTGAAAATTATGAGCAGTAGAGATAGAGATGGGGTGAGCACGAACCAAACAAACTCGACCGACATGCGCTACGAAATGGGTTTCGGCGCCGGTTTATTTTCAGAAATTCAGAAAAATCGTATTCATGAGGACCATGGCTAAACTTAAATTTGATGACCTAAAGAGTTTCCTTGAGATACCGTATGACGAGCTCGAAGAAATGAATCTCAAGGCGGCGCAGCGTGCTGAGAAGGCCGGAGCCAAAGAGCTGGAACAGGAATATACCTCGTGGCTTAAGAAGGAAACGCACATCAAGGCCGTGACCTTATGCTTCTCCGATATTGAAGGCCGACTTCATATGCTCGATTACGACAAGAAGTATCTGCTGGAGTCGTTGGGCAATCTAACATTTGACGGTTCATCTATCCGAGGGTTCACGCCGCAACATGAGTCGGACCTGCGCCTTGCCGTCGACTGGTCCTCCATCCGATATCTTCCGGCCGATGTGATTGGCGCAGGCAAGGTGATTTTCTTTGCGTCCGTGTTGAACAGCGATCGGACGCCGTATCACAGCGACTTCCGCGGGATGCTGAAATCCTATACGGAGGACCTCAAGAAGAAGGGCCTTACGGCATATGCCGCCAGTGAAATTGAAGGCTTCCTTGTGGAAGGACAGAACGCCGAGCAACGGTACAGCGAGAACGGGTTTAGGCTCATCTCAACCGGTGGGTACTATCACTCACTTCCGCTGGACACGCTCCGTCAGTTTATCGATAAGTCGGCGGAGGCACAGCGGGCCCTGGGCTTCAAGAACGAAAAAGATCATCCGGAGGTCGCGCCCTCGCAGTTCGAAATGAACTTTTCCTATGCCGATGTGGTTCGCGCTGCAGATCACGTGCAGCTATATAAGCTGATATGCCGCCAGATGGCCCGATCCATGGGGCACACGGCCACGTTCCTTCCGAAGCCTTTCGTCGGAATCAACGGATCCGGCATGCACACCAACTTTTCTCTGAGCAAGAATGGCAAGAATATTTTCTACGACGTGAAGGGGAAAGATGGGCTTTCCGATGTAGCATGGGACTTCATTCTCAAACTCTTGAATCATGCGCCGGATATATGCCTGGTATTTAACTCGTCGGTGAATGCCTACCGTCGCCTCGATCCGCACTTTGAAGCACCGAATCAGATCAAGGTTTCAGCGATCGATCGCGGCTCCATGATCCGCATTCCGATGGCCAATGAAAAGACGGCCCGTATCGAACTGCGTTCAGTCGCTCCCGATGCGAATCCTTACCTCGTGCTATACACGATGCTCAAGACTGGTTTTGAAGGGGAACGCTTGGAAAAGAAAGAGACGACGGGCGACCGCGCACGGTTCCTCCCGACTAGTATCAACGACGCGATCTCGCTATTTAATGAATCGAAGTTTATCGCCGATATCCTTGGTGAGGACAGCAAGCAGAAATATTCTAGCTTCAAGCAGTTAGTGGCAGATCGATCTCCGAAAGAACTCGGTACGATAGTGAAGGCTTCGGAAGTTCTCTTCCACCACGAAGTCACGAATCAACTGCTCTGGAATCAGTTCTAGTCAACATTGGATCCACTTTAGCGATCAACTCGCTTTTCTTCAGGTCACGCCGGGCGACTCCCAAATCTGAACCCTCAAGTGGACGGGAGGGCGAGACGGGAGAAGTCCTCGAGTGGATCAAGTCCGGTTGGGTAAGCGAATCGCAAACATTGGGGATTCCCTTGCGAAAGCGGTCCCATCAGCCGGTCGAGCTGACTGTTCTCGATGCGGTGCCAGACTTTGTCATCAATGTCGTTTCATTGCCGACCGGGGGGCGGTTTGTACCCGATGCTGCTTCAACGAAAGGGGAAAAGGATGAAGGCCACCGAAATCGCATGGAGGGTGATTCTTTGTGGCGCCGACTGAGAGAGGCCTGTTCGGTGTGGCGACCAGCGGTGCGTGATCCAGGTAGGCGTCCACGACCCCGGTGAGTAAGTTATTTGCGCCGGGCCACAAGGCCGACAAGCACACACCAGCCTCGCCGGTAAGACGCCCGTGGACGTCCGCCATAAACGCCGCGCCTTACTCATGCCGGGCCTCGATCACTCGAATGCTGGAATCAGCGACGCGTCGGTGAACTTCAGGATTTCTTCGCCCGGCAGACCAGAGATGACGCGGACTGCTTCATTCTCAAGACAACGCACGAGTACCGTGGCGGCATTCATGATCCTGCTACTGTTACGGGTCTTCCAGGCTCCGTGTGAGCACGGTCGCGATGGTGCGCGGCATGCGGGCTTTGGGCCATTCATGGTCCATCGGCATGGCGTTCCATGCGGAGGCAATGGCTTGTTTCATGGCCTGGGGCGGAGCATTGAGTGTCCGCAAAAACATCCTGTGAGGTCGGTCCGAACGGTAGTCCGGTTGTCTCGAGGGGTGCTTGAGATACCGTGCGACAAGATCGGCCCTCATGCCATGCAGAATGGTCCCATGAAAGAGGAGTGCGTTCCTGGTTCGTCGCTGCGCGTTGCCGGAAATCTTCCTGCCGTCGATCGCGAGGTCGCTGATCCCTCGAACGCTCGTGGTCGGCTCCCACTGACGAAGCGTTGCGGCTAGCCGCTCCAGGACAAATCGATTGGTGGTGCGAATACTCGCAAGGTCAGGATTCCATTCGAGCGGCAGCACAAAGGCATAGGAGAGACATCCTGGGCCCTGCAAGATGGTCCCGCCGCCGCTCGCGCGTCGAAGGATAGGCAGGCCGTCTTTTTCGCAGGTGGTAAGATCGACTTCGTCGGCCACGCGAGAGGCGCGGCCTAACACGACGAAAGGACAATCGCTCTCCCAAAATCGAAGGATAGGAGCTCCACCCCGCTCATCCAATTCCTCCAATAATACTTCATCCAGCGCAAGATTCTCGGCGGGAAAAGGGAGGGTCAGATCGAGCAACCGGAACGTGCGCATGTCATGACCGGTTCGGCATGAAGAGATGTGTTGGTGATCCATCGAATGATTCAGCCGCTTCCATGATGGTCTCGCTCAACGTCGGATGTGGATGGATCGAGGAAGCCACATCTTCTGCGACTGCACCCATCTCGACTGCTAGGACTCCTTCGGCGATCAACTCGCCTGCACCGACGCCGCAAATCCCCATGCCGAGGACGCGTCCGGACTCCGCATCGAGTACGAGCTTGGTGAGGCCTTCGTTGCGGCCCAATGTCGTCGCGCGCCCAGAGGCTGCCCAAGGAAATCGCGCCACCTTCACAGCTTGTCCAGATCCATTGGCCGCTTCTTCTGTCAGTCCGCACCAGGCGATTTCAGGATCGGTAAAGATGACGGCTGGGATCGCCGCCGCATCGAGCGCTGCTGGTCGTCCGGCGATCACTCTGGCGGCGACCAGCCCTTCATGCGTGGCCTTGTGGGCGAGCATCGGCTCTCCCACTACATCGCCAATCGCGTAGATGGTCGGTTCGGTCGTGCGCATCTGCCGATCGACTTGCACGAAGCCGTTCGGTGCGATGGCAACTTTTGTGTGCTCGAGTCCAAGCTGGTCGCTATTGGGTCTTCGTCCTACGGCAACGAGCACGCGGTCGAACATCTCGGTGCTGGTTCCTTCAGAATCTACGAAGGTCGCGGCCAGACCTTCCGTCACCGCATCCAGTGTTTTCACGGTGGTGTTGAGCTTGATGGCCTTGAACCGGCGATGCATGCGCTGATGGAGTGGTCGCACGAGATCCGCATCGACGGCGTTCAACAGGCGCGGCAGCGCTTCGACCACTGTGACCTCGGAGCCGAGCGCCTGATAGACAGTGCCTAACTCGAGGCCGATGTAGCCACCGCCGACGACCAGCAGGCGTCTGGGGACATCAGGCAACTGGAGTGCGCTCGTGGAATCCATGACGCGTGGATCGTCGAGCCTGAGCGCAGCCGGGATCACGGGCTTCGAGCCGCTCGCGAGAATCGCATGACCGAATGAGAGTTCGTGCGACCCGGAGGTGCCGGAGAGCTGTAAGGTCGTCGCATCCTTGAACATGGCCCGCGCATGGATGACCTCGACCTTCCGGCTACCTGCCAGCGACCGCACGCCTTTCGTCAGTTTGCCGATGATCGCTTGCACGCGGTTGCGAAATGCCTCCAGGTCCACCCGTGGCTTATCATAATGGATGCCCCAGGCAGCCGCTTCTTCTGCATCGGTGAGTAAGCGAGCGGCGTGAAGCAAGGCTTTGGAGGGAATACACCCGCGCAACAAGCAGGTGCCACCCAGTTGTGGATCCTCATCGATCAGCGCCGTGCGTAAGCCGAGATCTGCAGCCTGGAACGCGGCTGCATAGCCGCCTGGACCGGCGCCGATCACCGCCACATCAACTCGAGAGGGAGCCATCGAATCCCCGGCTACAATGTCAAACATGAATCGTTAGCTTGATAACAGCACGCTGCTCGTCGCGCCATTCCAGCAAGTCTCTTAGAGTCCAAGAAACATGCCCTGGAAATCTTCCAGCACTTTGACGATCTCGTTGGTAAAGCGTGCGCCGATCGCCCCGTCGACCAGCCGATGGTCATAGGCCACGCACAATTGCAGTACTCGACGCGGCACGAACTGGCCGTCACGATACACTGGCGTCACCCGTGCCTTCCCGACACCGAGAATGCCGACTTGAGGCGGATTGATGATCGGGAGGAACGGACCGGCACTGATCCCTCCCATGTTGCTGAGCGTGAACGTCGCTCCGCGCAACTCTTCCAGCTTGACCTCTCGCTTGCGGGTTCGCTCGGCGAGATCGGCCAGCTCCAGCGAAATTTGGAGAAGATCTTTCTGGTCCACCTGGTGAACGACCGGCACGATCAGTCCAGCCGGTGTGTCGACCGCCACGCCGATATTATAATAGTCTTTGTAGATCACCTCGCCGTTGGTGAGATCAAGGGTCGCGTTCAGCTGCGGGTATAGTTTGAGTGCATGGACGATCGCTTTCAAGAAGAGGCTGCTCAATGTCAGCGTGGCGCCTTTCTTCTTAAATTCAGGCGCATATCGCTTATGCAGCGCCATGAGATCGGTGATGTCGGCATCCTGGAATTGATGAACGTGCGGGATGGTTGTCCAGGCCTGTATCATGTTCGCGGCGATCTTCCGACGGGTTGACGAGAGCGGCTCTCGCCGTTCAGCCCCATAGGGCGTAGAAAAGATATTCCCGCCTGCGCCCAGGACGGTGCCGCGTGTGGTCCGTTCCCGCACGAAGGCTTTCACGTCTTCAGCAGTGATTCGGCCACCGGCTTCCGATCCTTTGACCTGTAAAAGGTCCACACCCAGTTCTCGTGCGAGCCGGCGAACCGATGGAGGGGCTGGGATAGCTGTACCCGCTGGCGGTGGACTGACCACGGCAGGCTTCTGCTCCACGACCGGTCGCTCTGGTGCCGGCAGTGGCGCAGTCGGTCCGGTCTCTGGGTGTTCCCGTTGTACTACGGCATTCGGTTCTACGGCAGGCGGCGCCTGTGGGACTCGCGCCACCTCCGCTTTCTCCAGCGCCGAGGTCGTAGCCTTCTGCGCCTCACCCCCAGATTCGTTCAGCTCGATGATCGCTTGTCCGACCTTCACGTGATCGCCTTGCCGAACGAGGAGGCGGGCAACAGTTCCTCCGGCTGGCGCCGGCACGGGCACGGTGGCTTTTTCGGTCTCCAGCTCGATGAGCGATTGTCCCTCGCTCACCTGATCGCCCTCGCGCACCAGCAGTTGGACCACGTCGCCGCCTTCGATACCTTCCGCAAGAAATGGGAGCTGGACTTTCATGTCATATTCCTAACATTCTGAATAGCCGGTCTCGGTCACCGGTGCCAAGGGGCCTCTCCATCGGTCGAAACCCCGAGATCCCGTGTAGCCTGGGTGACCAGGTTCGCCGCCACGGTTCCCCGACGACATAGCGTATAGAGCGTCGCCACGACCAGATGTTCGGCGTCGACTTCGAAGAAGCGGCGTAACGCCTTGCGGGTATCGCTCCGTCCGAAGCCGTCTGTTCCTAGAGCGAACAATCCGCCAGGAATCCAGGGCGCAATCTGCTGCGGAACCAGACGCACATAGTCGCTGACCGCTACGCAAGGGCCATCAAACTGCTCGACGGTCTGCTGCAGGAAGCTCGTACGAGGGGCCGATTCTGGGTGCAACAGATTCCAGCGCTCGGCCTCTAGTGTGCTCATCCGCAGCTGCTTGTAGCTCGTCACGCTCCACACATCGGATGCCACTCCGTAACGCAATAGCAGATCCTGTGCGCGCACCGCTTCTCTCACCATCGGGCCACTCGCGAGGAGATGCGCGCGGTGCTTGGCTCGATCCGGTGCAGATCGGAATCGATACAGACCTTCTCGGATGCCTTCCTCCACATTCGGCGGCATTGCCGGCATCGGGTAGGATTCGTTGTATAGGGTGATGTAATAGGATAGGTTTTGTTGGTCGCGGTACATTCGTTTCAATCCATCCTGGAGAATGACCGCCAGTTCAAACATGAAGGCCGGATCATAGGCAGCGATCGTCGGGTAGGCGCTGGCGAGCAGATGACTCTGTCCGTCCTGGTGCTGCAGGCCTTCTCCTTCCAACGTCGTACGCCCGGCGGTGGCGCCCAGCAGAAAGCCACGCGTGCGCATATCGCAGGCGGCCCAGATCAAATCGCCGATTCGTTGAAACCCGAACATTGAGTAGAAGATGTAAAAGGGAATCATGTTGATGCCGTGCGTCGCGTAGGCGGTACCTGCCGCGATGTATGAGGACATCGCACCCGCTTCGGTAATGCCTTCCTCGAGGATTTGACCGTTTTTTGCCTCGAAATAGTACAGAAGGGAACTCTTGTCCACCGGTTCGTACAGCTGGCCGAGGTGCGAGTAGATGCCGTATTGCCGGAAGAGCGCCTCAAGTCCAAACGTACGCGCTTCGTCCGGAATGATCGGCACCAGGTGCTTTCCGAAGTCCTTGATGCTGAGTAGGCGTCCCAGCATCCGAGCGAACCCCATTGTGGTGGAGACCGAACGCTCGCCCGATCCTTCGAGAAACTCCTTGAACTGGTCGAGCGCCGGTGTCTCGAGCGATTCGACGTGGACGCGCCGCTCTGGGATGGGGCCGCCCATCGCCTTTATCCGCGCAGCGAGGTACGCCGCCTCGGGACTGTCGGCCGGCGGCCGGTAAAACGGCGTCGAGGTTAGTTGCTCATCCGGCACCGGTACACTGAACCTCGTTCGGAATTCTCGCAGCTCCTGTTCGTTCATCTTCTTTTGCTGATGAGTGACGTTGCGTCCTTCGCCGGCCTCGCCGAGGCCATAGCCTTTGATTGTCTTAGCCAGGATCACAGTGGGTTGTCCCTCGTGCTCCACGGCGGCCTTGTAGGCGGCGTAGAGTTTTCGCGGATCGTGGCCGCCCCGCAGCATCTTGTGGATCTGCTCGTCGGAATAGCTCTCCACCAGCTTGAGCAGTCGCGGATCAGCACCGAAGAAATGCTGTCGTGTGAAGGTGCCGCCTTCCACCACATACTTTTGATACCAGCCATCCACGACCTCGCCCATCCGCTTGACCAGCAGGCCTTCGTTGTCCTTTGCCAACAGCGGGTCCCAGTCGCTGCCCCAGATCACCTTGATGACATGCCATCCGGCGCCGAGGAAGATGGCTTCCAGCTCTTGGATGATTTTGCCGTTACCGCGTACGGGACCGTCTAGACGTTGAAGATTACAGTTGACGACCCAGATGAGATTGTCGAGCCGTTCGCGGGAGGCGAGTGAGAGGGCGCCGAGACTTTCCGGTTCATCGGTTTCGCCGTCGCCGACGAAGGTCCACACCCGTTGTTGGCTCGTGTCCTTGATGTCGCGGTCCTGCAGGTAACGGTTAAAGCGCGCCTGATAGATCGACAGGATCGGTCCTAGGCCCATCGAGACCGTGGGAAATTCCCAGTAGTCGGGGAGCAGCCAGGGGTGCGGATAGGACGACAAACCCCGTCCGTCGGGGGCCAGTTCGGCACGGAAGTGGTGGAGCGCTTCCTCCGGGAGACGTCCCTCGACGAACCCGCGGGCGTAGATCCCCGGCGCGGCGTGACCTTGAAAATAGACATGGTCACCGCCTTGCGGTCCGTCTTTGCCGCGTAAAAAATGATGCAGAGCCACTTCATAGAGGGTGGCTGCCGAAGCAAAGGTCGAAATATGCCCGCCGATGCCAGGACGCTCTTGGTTCGCCTTGACGACCATCGCCATGGCATTCCAGCGGACCAGGCTGCGGATTCGGCGTTCTAGTTCGAGGTTGCCTGGGTAGGGAGGTTGTCGAGAGGTGGGAATTGTGTTGACGTACGGAGTGTTGACCGATTGGGCGACCTGAGCACCGCGTTCGCCCAGTCGATCCCGAAGCCGTTCGAACAGATACGTTGCCCGCTTGATGCCGTGTTGCTCAAGTACGTACTCGAGGGAGTCGAGCCATTCGCGCGTTTCCTGTGGATCGGTGTCGCTCATGCAGGGTCCTCGGGAGATTCGTCTTTCACATCCTACCTTATTTTGAGCTCGTGAGTCGCTTGTTGCCTTTGACCTGTGCCTCAACACCAGCGGTTGCCGGTGGGGCATGCGCGCGTCTTTCGTTTGCGTTCGTCCTAGTCGCAGGTCGCAGATAGAGATATATTCGCACGAGGAAACGGGCAGACCGAACAGGCTTGCCTCGTTCATTCTGATGGAGGTATTATCTAGAGTCCTACCTCATTAAGGAGGTGCCATGGTTACGACGCGCAACCTTCCCAAATCGACACGGATTTCCCTCGACCGCAGCATTGAACGGATGCGAAAGCAGTTGGCTGAACTGGCCCAGTTTTTGGGCAAGGGGACGCCGACTCGCAGTCTGGAGGAATTCGATCTGGAAACTGAACGGTTGATCGGCGATCTACTAGGGCAGGCCTCCGACATGCTGCATGCGTATGAATACGCCGAACTGGGTGAGGCCGGCGGGTTGGTGAATATGACGGACGAGGCGCCGGAAGGCACCGGCATGGACAGCCATCGGCAGAGTCTCTTGCAACGGTATCGGGTGTTGGAAAGCTGCGTGTCGGATCTCGAAGCGCGTCGGGCCGCCGAGCCGAAACAGAAGAAAGTTGGGCAGACTCTCATCGGCCCGCAAATCGCAGAGCATATGTCGACGGAAGTCCGGAGTCTCTCACAAGAGGCCACTCTGCGCGAAGCGGGGCAGCTTATGCAGAAGTGGAAGCTCGGCTCACTCCTCCTGACCGACAACCAGTCATATGTCGGCTTCATCACGGATTCGGCGTTGGCGCGTGAGGTAGTGGCCAACGGGATGAATCCCAACAGCACTTCTGCCAAGACGTGCATGCGCAAGCCGGTCGTGGCCATCGAAGGTGATCGTCCGATCATTGATGCCGTGCGCATGATGAAAGAGCAAGCAACCCGGCATCTAGCCGTGACGCAGGACGGCCAAATTATCGGCGTGATTTCTGTCTCCAATATTCTCCGCTACTACTCAGGTGTGGTTTAACCACATTCACGTCAATCGGGGAGGCGAGATGATGGGACCAACCAAAGTGATCGTGAACGGCAGTGGCTTGTACGAGGCAGTGTCCGGCAAACTGATCAAAGACGGTTTCGCGAGTCGTGGTGAGCTAGAGGACTATGTGAACCATCATTACCTCCTCTTGCCCGTGATCGACAAGGCAGGCAAACCATGGCTGCTTTACGGAAAACCGGTGTACTGCCTACACGGAGTGCAATACGAAACGGTGAATGACCAGAAAGTTCACCTCACCCGGTGTCCGGATTGTGGCGGCATGGGGATTCGTTCCGACGAATTCACGGTGGAGTCGGATTGCATCCGGTGCACGTCTTGCGGACACGAGTTTGATCCTCGGTTGGAAATGATGGAGACGTAGGACGGGATAGCTTGGTCGCAACCTCTGTGACCGAGCCGTGCACCTAGCAGGATGCTGAAAAAGTCCGCCAGCGTCGTTCTCGCATCGCTCAGAGGCTCAACGTACCGAAAGCGTACGGTTCGCCTCTTCGCTCGCTGCGGCCTTGCTGGACGGCCTTTTTGACCATCCTGGAGGATTTCCTGGGTAAGGCCGAGACTCTCGATCATCGCGAATTTCTAGCTGATCAAAATGGTTTTTCCGCAGCCTGCTAGAGTAACCGGCTCCTACCGCTCCGCCTTCGCGAAAATCTGGAAGTGCTGGCTGTCGACGACATCGTAATCGTTCAGAAGCCGATAGCCGGCGGCTTCCATCTCGCGTCGGACCTCTTCTTTCGCGGTCCTGTGACCGAACATGCTGGACAAGAATCCACGAGGATGATAATCGAGAATCGCGACGCGGCCGCCTGGTCGCAGCGATGAGGCGAGGGACCGAAAATAGTCCACTCGATCGTTCATGTCATGATAGACATCGCAACTGAACACCAGGTCGACGGGTTCCGGAAGTCTTGGATCGTGCGGCTCGGCCCGGACCGGTCGGACATTCGGGGTCCCTCGGGCAACCATTTCCTTGATGATCATGTTGATCGCGCTCTCCTTGGTATCAACCGCATAGACTGTTCCTCTGGCCCCGACCGCCTTGGCAAGGTGCCAGGTAAAGTAGCCTACGCCGGCCCCCAAGTCTGCCACCCTCGCTCCCCGCGCGAGGGACAGTTTTTCAACGACCCCTTGTGGTTTCTGCCACACATCCCGTGAGGGGTCGCTCATGTCTTGATAGTTCCATTGGGCACAACCGGTGAGGGAGAATACGACAACTAACGCGCCTAAAGACCTGAATGGCAACTTGTGGTTCATAGTCTTTCCTTTTCTAAAGACCGGTGTGTTGGGTCGGTCAAATCAGGTACCGCATGAGGAGATACGGTGGTGTTGTGAGAGCGATGGCCCTCTCCAAGGTCTCAGTTCACACAAGTACCCCGAGTATCATGAGGGGTGTCGACGGTCGTTTCAATATAGTTTACGCCTGTGCTTCTGCCAAGGTCAGCTCCTCAGGCCCGACTTCGTCCGGTGTTGTATGTGGTTCCATCGGTTGATGTTCTGCGGCGATCAGTGAGTAAAAGACCGGCACCACAAAGAGGGTGAAGATCGTGCCGACGGTCATGCCGGTGACCAACACCATGCCAATACTGTTACGGGCCGCTGCACCGGGACCCGTTGCCAAGACTAGGGGGAGGTGACCGAAGACGGTGGCGGCTGAGGTCATCAGCACCGGCCGCAGTCTCGTCAGCGAGGCCTCGCGCACCGCCGTCAGCCGGGAATATCCGCGAGCCTGCAGTTGATTGGCGAACTCCACGATGAGGATGCCGTTTTTTGCGATCAATCCCACCAGCGTGATCAGCCCGACCTGGGAGTAAATATTGATCGTGGTGAGGTCGAGAAAACTCACCACCAGGGCGCCGGACATTGCAAGTGGGACCGAGCCAAGCAAGACGATCAAGGGATCGCGGAAGCTCTTGAACTGAGCAGCCAGTACCAAATAGATCAGGACCACCGCGAAGCCGAGCGTGACGGTGAGTGCCGCTCCCTCCTGGCGGAGTTGCCGTGACTCGCCGGCATAGTCCATGACCACGCGCGGGCCACTTGAGGCTGCCGCGGTTTCAAGCACACGGAGCCCCTGTTCCTTGGTGAAGCCGGGTTTCAGGCCTCCGAAGATGCGGACGGCGTTGCGTTGCTGGAATCGATTCAATGTGCGCGGCGCAGTGCTTGTTTCGATATGGGTGAATGTCGACACCGGGACCAATTGGCCGCCCGGTGTCTTGATTTTGAGATCGAGTAATGGATCGACCGTTGCGCGATCCTTGTCGCCAAGTTGAGGAATGACCTTGTAGCTGCGGTCGAAATAGTTGAACCGGTTGACATACCCGCCGCCGAGCATGGTGCCCAGCTCACGACCGACTCCGGCCAGGTCGAATCCCAAATCCGCGAGCCGCTCACGATCTAACACGACGCGGGCTTGGGGGAGGTCGATTTTGAGGTCGGTGTCCACATACAAGAACTTGCCGCTCTGCCAGCCTGCGCCCAGGACGGCCCTGACTGCTTCAAGCATCTGTTCGGCCGGTGCATCGCTCTGCAAGATCAACTCCACGTCGTACTGACCAGGGGTGGGGAGCGGCGGGTCTAGTCTGGGGAATACACGGAGTCCCGGCACTTGTGACACGGCACTGAACACGTCGTCGTACATCTCCTCGGTTGAGCGAGCGCGATCGTGCCAATCCTTCGCGACCACGCCGCCGAAGCCTCCCCATGCCGTGGTGAGCGACCAGGTGTAGTCCGCCCCAGGGATGGCCGTGATGGCGTTGACGATCCGGAAGTGTTGTCGGTTGGTGGCCTGGACCGTGGAGTCCGGCGACGCTTCGAAGAAGAGGCTGATGTGGTTCTGATCTTCTACAGGAGCCAACTCCTGACGGGAGAAGTGATAGAGCGGCCAGGCTGCAAGCACGATCAGGAGCGCGGCCACCACAACTCCCCATCGCATGGTGAGAGTGCCGTCGAGTAGCCTGGCGTAGAACGCGCGCGCTTCTTCGAAGCGTCGGTTGACGAACGCGGTCAAGCGACCTTCCTTGCCTCGCGGATGGACGAACCGCGAGCTCATCACCGGCGACAGCGTGATCGCGACGACACCAGAGAGCACGACGGCCACGGCCAGTGTGATCGCAAACTCTAGGAACAAGGAACCGGTCAGCCCGCCTTGGAAGCCGATCGGGGCATAGACGGCCGCGAGCGTGATCGTCATCGCAACGATCGGGCCCAGCAGCTCCCGTGCGGCGGCTTGCGCGGCCTCGATTCGAGATTGGCCCAGACGCACATGCCGTTCCACGTTCTCAACGACCACGATGGCATCGTCTACCACCAGACCGACGGACAGCACGATGGCGAGCAGGGTGAGGAGATTCAGGCTGAATCCGAACGCGGCCATGAAGAGGGCGGTTCCGATCAACGATATCGGTATGGCCACGAGCGGCACAATGGCTGTACGGACCGATCCCATAAACAGGAACACCACAAGGGCGACGATCAGGATCGTTTCGGATAACGTCTTGGTGATTTCCGTCAGGGCGTTCCGAATGAACATCGTACCGTCCCAGACGAGTTTCATGTCGATATCGCTCGGGAGGGTCGGCCGGATACGTTCGATCTCGTCGCGTAGCCGGTGCCCGACGTCGATTTCGTTTGCGCCGGGTACCGACCAGATGCCGAGATACACGCCTTCCGTCTCATCGTACTTCGCAATGATCGTGGCTTCTTCGGCTCCCCGTTCGATTCGCGCGACGTCCTTGAGCCGCACGATGGCCCCGTTCCGATCGGCGACGATCAGCTCCTCAAATTCACCCGTGGAACGAAGATCGGTATTGGCAAGCAGGTTGACCTGGACCTGATTTCCTTTTGTGCGGCCGACCGCCGCCAAATAGTTGTTTCGACGAAGTGCACCCTGGACGTCGCCGGGCGAGAGGTTGAGGGCCGCGAGTCGGTCAGGGTCGATCCAAATACGCATGGCGACCTGTCGCTCACCTTCGAACGTGACTCGTTGGACGCCGGGTAACGTTGCGAGCTGGGGTTGTAACGTGCGTAGCAGCCAGTCGGTGACGGCGGGGACCGGACGCTCCGTCGAACTGAAACTCAAGTAGAACGATGCGTAGGGTCGATCGGCTCGCTGGATCTCGATCGCAGATGGCTCGGCTTCCGGAGGCAGTTCCGATCGTACCTGCTGGAGTCGTGCGGTGACCTCTGCCAGCGCTGCCGTACTGCTGTGGTTTAATTTCAGATGGACGGTCACGGTGCTGACTCCGGCGCGGCTGGTCGATTCGACATAGTCAACGCCGCTGATGGCGGAGACCACCCGTTCGATCGGTGTACTGATGAACCCACGAACAGTATCGGCGCCGGCGCCGTAGTAGAGGGTGGTGATGGCGACCAACGAGTTTTCGATCTTGGGATACTGCTGGACTGGGAGTGATGTCATTGCGCGCCAGCCGGCGAGGAGGATGACCAGGTTGACAACGATGGCCAACACAGGATGTTTGATGAAGACGTCGGTGAACGATGTTCGGGTCGTGTCTCGCGGCATGATGATCGGTCTATGGGTTCCCGGTCTCGTGATTCTCTTTCGGGTTACTCCCGACAGATTCAGCGACTGCAACGAGGATCCCGTCACGAAGCTTAAACGAGCCCACGGCAGCGATGTGCTCGCCTGCCGTCAGACCGGCATGGATCACGATCTCGTCGCCGAACATGGGGCCGCTTTCAACCTGCCGGGTATGGACTCGTTTGTGGCCATCCTTGTCCAGCGCGATGACGAACACTTGGTCGCCTCCTGGCCCCTTGCGCAACGCACTGACCGGGATGGCGACGACTGTTCGCTGGGGACCGACCGGAACCCGGACGCGTACCGAAGCGCCTGGTGATGGAAGATTGCGGGTGCCTTCGATTCTGGCACGGATCATGGCGTTCCGAGTGGTCGGGTCAACGCGTGCGTCGAGCGCAACAATCTTGGCTACGATAGCGGAAGAATCAATGGCTGTAAGTATCTCGACGGATTCGCCGACTCGTAAGCCCGCAGCCACCTGCTGCGCCACTGTGAAATCGACATGCACTGCGTCACCGACGCCTTGCAATGTCGTCAAGAGTGTTCCCTCGTCAAGATACTGCCCGGGATGGACATCCGCGATACCCACTCTCGCACGGAAGGGGGCGCGGATCGTCTTCTTGGCAATGATCGCCTTGGTGCGTGCAATCTGGGCCTGTGCCACATCCAAGTCTGCGCGTGCCCGATCGACTTCTTCTTGAGTGGTCGCGAGTTCCTGGCTGAGGTTTTGTCTGCGATTGAGGACGGTCTTGGCGAGTGCGACCTGGGCTTCTTGTGCCCGAAGGTCGGCCTCTTCGACCGAGACATCGAGCGCGACGAGCAGTGTGCCTGCTTCGACAATCTGCCCGGGTGTGAGCCGGACTTCGCGAACCGTCCCTGCCAGTTCGTTCTTTAAGGTGATCGAACGCAGCGCAAGGACCGTCCCGATCGAAGTCGTGCTCTGGCGGTGGTCAATCGCTCGTGCAACGGCGATGGTCACGGTCTCCATGGGTTCGGGCTGATTGGCCGAAGCGGCCTGATCGCCCTGAATGGATTCGTACTTCCACGCGCCCAGACCGACGCCGATCAGGAGCACGAAGCAGACAAGTAAGACTGACCCCAGCCAATTCTGACGATTCATGAGAAATATGCTCAAACCCCTAACAACGAAGACTTTGGTTGTGACAACATCAATTGTGAAGGATGCATTCGAAAACTCCCTTTACCCCCAGCCCTCCCGGAAAGGGACAGAACCAATAGCAGCTGGGTGCTGGGGGAGTCGCTTCAGGTTATGTTATCAAATTTTTGTCTCCATAGCGCTAGCCCCTGTTCGTCAACGCTACGCGGTGTTGCGCTATGCAAGATTGAATAGGTGAAGAGTTGTAGGAAAGAATAGCCATCGGTGTGGTCGGCAAGGGTCGCTGATCATACCGATCGTCAAGGCTCGGCGCGGTCCAGCAACTCGTTCAACCTCTTTTCTAGAAAACGCCGCTCCGGTTCTTGTTTCGCCAGTCCCAACGCACGTTGGTAGGAGACACGGGCGTCAGTTTTCTTGGTAAGTCTTCGGCAGAAATCAGCCCGTGTGGCATGCGCCAGATGATACTGCGCTAACTTACCGCGCTTCAAGAGCGCATCGACCAACTCCAAGCCTTTGGCCGGTCCGTCACGCATGGCAACCGCCACTGCTCGATTGAGCTCGACGATCGCCGAGGGGACGGGATCCGAAAGGAGGACAACTGCTTAGAAATTTTATTCAGAATAAGGTGGAATAGGCCCGTATGCGATTTAAGCGGAGCAAAACATTCGAGAAACTGTCTGCAAATTAAGTGGGCAATATACTTGCAGCCATTTTCTTTCGCGCCAAGTTTTTCTTGACGCCATATAGTTGCATATGCAACTATATGGTCGGTGAGGTACAGAAATGAGACACAATAAAGATATTCTTGAACAGATAGGATGTGAGTGTCTGTTGAGTCGTGCACGTGTACTCAATCGTGTTCTCACAGGAATCTACGATAATGAATTACGTTCCTATGGTCTGAAAGCAACACAACTTAATCTCCTGGTCGTTGTGGCGAGAATCGGCCCCGTTCGACGTATCGACATTGGAAAGCGTCTTCACCTCGATCCATCAACGCTGACCCGGAATCTCAAGATAATGCTGACCAATGGTTGGATAGAAGAGCGTATCGATGGAGAAGACGGTCGAGGCTCGCCGTTGCAGGTCACTGCAAAAGGTCGTGATCTTCTGAATCAAATCGTTCCGTCTTGGCGAAAGGCGCAGGATCGTGCGCGAAAGCTGATCGGGGATGAGGGTGAGACACTTTTAAAAAACCTCGGAGCCAGCAAGTTCGGATTTCCGACGAGGTAGACGAGTTTTTTTGATTTTGTAATTGCATATACAACAATATACCATTTGCACTTGCCGAGCACGAAACCACGAGGGAGAGACAATATGACAAAACCAATAAAGTTGATCACGGCAGCGCTCGAGAAAATTTGGTTCCAAGCCGCACTGCTCCATCTCGAGAAGGAGTCTCTGATATGTGCTTATGCAAAACGACGAGCAGACTTCTGGCGGTCTTCGATCTTGGGAAACACACCATTTTCCTCGATCGTGCACGTGCGAGGCAAATTACTTGCTTGCCTGCTGCTGCCACTCATGATGTTTCTTGGGTGCACCCCTCAAGACAAACAATCCCAGCAGGTTATTCGGCCTGTGAAGGTCGTTCGAATCGGCGATGAAGCTGCCGCAGGGGTGATGAGTTTCGCTGGGGAAGTACGGGCACGATACGAAACGACCTTAGCCTTCCGGGTATCCGGCAGGTCAGCGCTTAGCGAGGCTTGATTCCAACGATTATCAACTTGGAAGGGACGCGCTGAACGCCCAGCTCAAATCCGCTCGAGCGGAACAGGATTTTGCGCGGGATGATCTGACTCGTTACCGCGAACTCCTCAACGAGCGGGTCATTAGTCCAGCCGAGTTCGACCGGCATGACACCGCATACATCACCGCGCGAGAACGGGTAGCAGTGCTGCACGCACAACTGAACCAAGCGACCAACCAATTACAGTACACCGATCTGCTGGCGGATCGGGACGGGGTGGTGACCGCACTGGAAGCCGAGATCGGAGAGGTAGTGACCGCCGGTCAGCCGATCGTGAAGCTGGCCCGGCTTGATGAAAAGGAAATCCATATCGATATTCCCGAGCAGCGCGTGGCGGAAATTGAACTCCATCAGAAAGTCCGCGTGACTTTGTGGGCCAGCGGCGACAAACAAATCCAGGCTCGTATTCGCGAGATCGCAGCAGCGGCCGACCCGGCCAGCCGCACCTATCGCGTCAAGACGACACTGCTTGAGGGACAGGATGAAGTACGACTTGGGAAGACAGCGACGGTGTGGATTCCTGTAACAACATCGCCTCGTCTCGCCGTACCGCTCTCGGCCGTATTCACCCCTCAGAATGAGCCTGAGCGCCCGCGTGTGTGGTTGGTGAACGAAGAGGCAAGCACGGTCAGATCCGTACCGGTTCAGCTGGGCGAGTCCCTGGACGGAGAGCACATCGTCGTCGCGGGTGTTGTGTCCGGACAATTGGTCGTCAGTGCCGGGGTCCAACGCCTGGCTGAGGGACAGGCGGTGCGCTTGCCGGAACAGATCGCAGCGGCCATGCAAGGCTCCGTCGCAGGCAGCAAGGAGGATCGGCCATGAAGGATTTCAATCTAAGCGAGTGGGTACTCAAACATCGCTCCATCACCGGGTTTCTCATGGTGCTGGTGCTGTTCGGGGGGATTTTCGCCTATTTCCAGCTGGGACAAAGGGAAGACCCGGAGTTCACTTTCCGGGTGATGGTCGTGAAAACCCTTTATCCCGGGGCGACCGCTGCGGAAACGGAGCAACAGGTGACCGACCGCTTGGAAAAGAAAATCCAGGAACTGCCCAACCTTGACATCCTCCGTAGTTACTCGAAATCCGGCGAATCGGTGATTTTCGTTACGCCTCGCGAGGACACGCCGCCCAAGGAGATTCCGAATCTCTGGTATCAAGTTCGCAAAAAAGTCGGTGATATCCGCCTAAGCTTGCCGGCGGGCATCGTCGGTCCCTTTTTCAACGACGAGTTCGGCGACACCTATAGCCTCCTCTATGCCTTTTCTGGGGAAGGTTTCAGCTATGCCGAGTTGAAAACTGCGGCAGATTCGGCTCGCCAGCAGATCTTGCGCGTCAAGGATGTCGAGAAAGTCGATCTCATCGGCGTCCAAGACGAAAAGATTTATGTCGAGTTTTCCGACAAGAAGCTGGCCGAATTGAATCTGGACACTGCGGTGGTCGCCCAGGTGCTCCAGGCGCAGAATAGCATGGTGCCAGCGGGAACCGTGTTCTCTTCACAACATAACCTCCCCATACGACTGACGGGCTCCTTCGACTCGGTGGATAGCGTGGCAAACCTGGCGGTGCGCATCGAAGGTCGGACCATCAGGGTCAGTGATTTCGCCAAAGTGACCCGGGGCTACATTGATCCACCGGAATTCAAGATGCACTTCAACGGCAAGGCAGTCATCGGGCTCGGCGTCACCATGAACAAGAAAGGCAATGTGTTGGAGCTCGGGAAAACACTGGAAACCACCATATCCCACCTTGAGAGCGAACTGCCAATGGGCATCGATATCGATGTGGTCGCCAATCAGTCGCAGGTCGTGAAAACCCAGATGTGGGAATTTTCGAGTACGTTCTTCGAGGCGCTGACCGCCGTGCTACTCGTTGGCTTTCTGAGCCTCGGATTTCGAACCGGCTCCGTCGTCGCGCTCACCGTACCCCTGGTGCTGGCCAGCACCTTACTGTGTATGCTGCTGTTCGGAATCGATCTGCACCGGATATCCCTGAATGCCTTGATCCTCGCACTGGGGCTTCTCGTCGACGACGGCATGATCGCTGCCGAAATGATGGCGCGTAAACTCGAAGAGGGTTTGGATCGGATGCAGGCCGCGACTTTTGCCTATAGCGCGACGGCCTTCCCGATGTTAACCGGTACCATGCTCACTATTGTCGGTTTTCTGCCGGTGGGCTTGGCCAAAACGCAGGCAGGCGAATATACCGTCTCGATTTTCCAGGTTGTGGGCATCGCGCTACTTCTTTCCTGGATCGGGGCAGTAATCTTTACACCCTATTTGGGGTTTCTGATGCTCAAGACCAAGGGCAGCAGCGACAGGTCCAGCCACGATCTTTTTGACACGGGGTTCTATAACCGTCTGCGCTCCTGGGTGGATCGTTGCGTGGAACATCGCCACAAAGTGATTCTCGGGACCGTGGCCCTGTTCGGCGTGGGCATCGCGACCCTCACACAAGTTCCCCAACAGTTTTTCCCGCTGTCCAATCGGCCAGAAGTCATCATTGACCTCTGGTTGCCGGAGGGGAGTTCCTTCGCAGAAACCGAAGCGGTTGCCAAGCGCATGGAAGCGCTGCTTGCCAAGGACGAAGATGTACTGAATTATGCGACCTATATCGGCGGCGGCAGTCCGCGGTTTTTTCTGCTGATCGTGCAACAACTGGCTAATATCAATCTCGCCGAATTCGTCGTAATGACCCGTGACAATGTGGCGCGCGAACGCGTCATGCAACGTCTTCGACTCGTCTTCGCCACCGATTTCCCGGAAGTGCGCGGACGTACCATGCGCCTGAACGTCGGACCACCGATGGATTATCCGCTCGTGTTCAGGGTATTCGGTGAAGATCCCAAGATCGTTCGTGGCATCGCCGACCGGGTAGCCGAGGTCGTGCGCGCTAACCCCAACACGGTCGATGTAAATGACGACTGGCATGATCGCATTCCTTCGTCTCGCCTTGTCCTGGATCAAGACAAAGCACGTGCACTTGGTGTCGCAACTTCGAGTTTGTCGCAAGCCTTGCAAGCACACTATACGGGAATTCCCGTTGGACAGTTCCGCGAGGATGATAAGCTCATCGACATTATTTGGAGGGCGCAAAAGAACCTGCGCGGCGCCGCCGATGATTTGCCCAATGTCACTGTTCGGACGGCCAACGGTAGATCGGCACCACTGGCGCAGTTCGTCACATTCGAAACGGTCTTCGAAGACGGCGTCCGCTGGCGCCGCAACCGCTTCCCGGCGATCTCGGTACGAGCCGATGTGATAGATGGGATGTTGGCGCCCGATGTAGCGACGCAGATCATTCCGAAGCTCGAGCTCATCAAAGAGAGCCTCCCGGCCGGCTATTTCATTGAGACCGGTGCAGCTAAGGAAGATGCCTGGATCGCGCAGAAGTCGATCTTGATCTGGATTCCCCTGGTGGTGATCATCACGCTCATCCTGCTGATGATGCAGTTACAAAACCTATCTCGAACGTTTCTCGTATTCGTCACGGCGCCTTTGGGTGTGATCGGGGCCGCATTCGCCCTGTTGCTGTTCGGTGCTCCTTTTGGTTTTGTGGCCTTGTTCGGCATCATCGCCTTGGCCGGCATGATCATGCGAAACTCCTTGATTCTGGTGGACCAGATCGAACAGGACGAAAGGACCGGGCGGGATACCTGGACTGCCATTGTAGAATCGACCGTCCGGCGGTTCAGACCCATTCTGTTGACTGCGGCGGCGGCGATCCTGGCAATGATTCCATTGTCACGCAACGATTTCTTCGGGCCGCAAGCTATCGCCATCATGGGCGGACTCACCATCGCGACCATACTGACCGTATTCTTCCTCCCGGCGTTGTATGCAGCCTGGTTTCGGGTCAAACGGACGCATTCTCCCATGGATGCACCACCGGCAGGCTCGAAGGAAACTCTGTTTCCCAGGGACTCACTAGTTTTTAATGGAACAATACAAGCGACGACGCGCTCTTCAATCCCACTCGTCGTCCTAAGCATAGTCATGCTAGCGGGGTGTACACCGACGCGAGTGAGTGATCGGGTACTCTTATCGACTCCGTCGGATTGGCATCATGCTTCAGTTGATCCAGACAATTCTACACAGGCCGACCTCAAAGAATGGTGGCGAGGATTTCGCGATCCACTTCTGAACGACCTGATCAGCCAAGCATTAGCCGCGAACCACGATCTGAGAATGGCAACGGCTCGCGTTCGCGAAGCCAGCGCGATCGTTACTGTCGCGGAATCAGCACTCTACCCCAGTGTTGATTTCTTTTCCTCGGGTGGCCGGGAAAAGCGAATTGACCGGATCATCGCAGTACCAGGTAACGAGGGGGTAAAGCTAGTCACCCCTACTGCGAATGTCATTACCGGTGGTCTTGCCGCACGGTGGGAGGTGGATGTTTTTGGTGCCAGACATCTGGAAGCTGAGGCAACGGCTGCACAGGCCGCTGGAACTGAAGAGGCACGGCACGGAATACAGGTGGGATTACTCGGTCAAGTGGCGACGAACTATCTGGAACTACGCGGCGCCCAGGAACGGACTGCGATCCTGCGAGAAAACATCAATATCCAGCGGGAAAGGCTCAGAACTCTACAGGTCTTTTATCGTATGGGATTAACGAAAGAAACCGAAGTGTCCCGGCAAGAAGCATTACTGCATAGCACTGAAAGTGCCCTCCCGGGATTGAACGCCGCAGAGGTGACTCTGATCCATCGCCTCAGCGTGTTGTTGGGCGAATCTCCAGCAAAACTTGAAGACCGGCTTGCATCGGCAGCGGTTCATCTTCCCGACCTGCCAGGCATCCCAAACACTTTGCCTTCAAGCCTACTCCTGCAACGGCCTGATCTGCGCCTTGCACAAACCGAAGTGCGGGCAGCAGCGGCCAGCCTTGGTGCAGCACGGGCCGATTTGTTCCCGAAGGTGGTGCTGTCGACGAGCGGCGGGATCGGCGCATTGGCCGTCGGCGGATTTCCAACTTTGGTGGAGAGTGTGTATGCGCTGGGCGCGGGCCTCACGGCTCCGATATTCAATGCGGGGCGCATTCGGGCTCACATCACTGCCGCAGACGCGCGGCTGGATCAAGTCGCGGCGAAGTACGAACAAACCTTCCTCCTTGCGTTGGAAGACGTGGAAAACGCCTTTGTCGCCCATACTTCGTCCAAGGAACGGCGCGCACAACTACTGAAGGCGGAAATAGCAGCAGAGAAAACGTATCGATCCTCCGAAGCCTTGTATCAGAGGGGAGCGAGTGATTATTTATTCGTGCTGGATGCTCAACGCACCAAACTTTCAATCAACGACGAGCGGGTTAAAGCTGAAACCGCCGTTCGTGTCTCATTGGTTTCGCTTTCTAGGGCATTTGGTGGTGGTTGGACCATGGACAACTCAGCAAGCCGGGGAAGCGATAATGATTCGGGGAAATAACAGAAAATGACTAAATCGTGCGATGCCGAAACGTAAATCGGTGAACCCAGATGTGCCGAGAACGCGCGCACAGCTCGAAACCGGCTATGCGCTTCTGGGTTAAGACGCTTTTACATCCGCTTCCCACGAGATGCTGGCCGGGCACCATTGCCAGATGCCAAGCGTGATGATGCGAGTCAGTCCTGCCGGAATACAAGCCGTGCGGTTGACCTCAACCTTCCGGTTGATCAATTTCGTCGGATCGCCGCAACGTTTCAGGTAATCATCGGCTTTAATGTCATGGAGACTTGCATGAGGCACGACAAAGGCAACCACTGGGACAGGCAGCACGGCGATGGAGGAGTCGTCGACACCTTGGGAGCCGGAGCAATGAGCGCCGGTCTGTGGGTACTTGACGTCATCATGGACAAGAGCCGTCGTGCAGCCTCCCAAGACGAGGGACGCACTCGCGAAGATTGCCAAACATCGGCGGAAATACTGCTGCTGGATCATGAAATTCCTCCCTGTTAGCCGGCCTTGTCTCTTAGACGGAGGCTACTCACAAACGTAAACACCGTCAAGTAATTGGGACGTTGGTGGAATACCGCTTGACGGTGAGGTTGAACGACGGTATCCCAGTGGCTATGAATCATCCTTCCACTACTTTGGCGTATGGGTCGGTCGTGCTCGCGGCAGTGCTGTGGGGTGGCTCGATCGTGGCGCAGAAGCTGGCTCTTGGGTCGTTCTCCGCCGTCGAAGCCTCGGTTCTTCGCGATATCGGAGGACTGGCAATCTTGTTGTCGATCTGGTGGTCGCAGGAGGGTGGTCCACTCACGATAAACCGCGCCGACATGGGGCTGCTGGGGCTTCTCGGACTCGGTGTGTTGGGAAACCATCTACTCATTCTCATGGGGCTCAACTATGTCAGTGGGGCGGTCGGTGGTGTGATCATCGGATCGAGCCCTGTCGTAACATCTCTGCTTTCGGCCATGTTGATTCGAGATGTGCCCTTGCGTGCCGTTTGGGTCGGCGCGCTGCTGTCGTTCGCAGGCGTCGGACTGGTCTCTGTGGCAGGCTTTCAAGCGGCCGGCGAGCATCCGCTACTGGGGAGTATGTTGGTCTTTCTCGGGGTCGTGAGCTGGGCGCTCTATAGTATTGGCAGCCGCGCGATCATGGAACGGGTGTCGGCCCTCACTGTTAACTGGACGACGCTGCTCGTGGCAACCGTTCTTCAAATTCCACTGCTCTGGACAGATCACAAGGTGATGAATGCCGGGATCGGATCGGTGACGACATCCGATTGGCTGGCGCTCGGCTACCTTATCGTCTTCGCGACGGCAGTCGCACAACAGGCTTGGCTGTTCGGCGTCAAGGGTGTCGGTCCTTCACGGGCGTCGGTCCTGGGCAATCTGACGCCGGTTGCAGCCATCGGGTTATCAGCCTTGATTCTGGGAGAATCCATCGGATTGATTGAACTGATCGGGATCGGCCTGATCCTGGCCGGCGTATGGGTCGTCAACCGACAAACGGCTGAATTGAATACCTAGGACCGTCAGACTCATTCCTCCCATCCGCGCTCGATCCAGATTCTTGTTTCGGGTATCATGCAGGGCCGGCAGCAGAGGTACTTCTTGTTCCGTACAACAGCTGTCGTTGGAGGGCAGACGGTCATATTGTTTCAGATCGCGGACTGCAATGAATAGTAACTATGCCCGAGCACTGATTCCATTGATCCTGGTTGGGACGTTCCTTCTCGACGTGTTCATGCCATGGGGCTATGCGGTCTGGGTCGTTGGGGATGTCTTCGGCGCCATCTTGACCCTCTGGATCGAGTGGCCGATCGCTCCGTATCTTGTTGCGGCTATCGGGACCGTTCTCGCGTACTTGGGGCACACCCTGTCTACTCCTGTTCTCCCGGTAGACATTGCTGGCTTCAATCGCGTCGTGGGCATAGCCCTTCTGTGGATTACGGCATGGCTCGTGGTGCGGGCGAGAAGGGCGAAACTCGACGATGCCACCAGGCGACTGGGTGCGATCGTGGAGAGCAGTAGCGATGCCATTCTGAGCGTGACACCCGACGGATTCGTGACGTCGTGGAATGCCGGTGCCGAGCGTCTCTTCGGGTATACCGCCAACGAGATGATCGGCCGTTCGACCCTCACAATTATTCCAGCCCATCTTCCTCGGGACCGAGCCTGGGAGCTGGCCACGGTGCGAGGCATGTATGACATTCAAACCTATGATGCCGTACGGTTGACCAAGGACGGCCGATGCATCGATGTGTCGGTGACATTATCGCCGCTTAAAGACGCGGTGGGTCAGTTTGTGGGGGTATCGAAAGTTATCCGCGACATCAGTGAACGCAAGCGAGGAGAGACGCTCTTGCAACAGGCGCATGAAGCGCTGGAAAAAAAGGTTCAAGAACGAACCGCCGAACTGAGCGCCGCCAACCATTCCCTCCGGATACTGTCTAACCGACTCATGCAAGTACAGGAAGAGGAGCGAAGTCGCCTTGCGCGCGATCTGCACGACGAAGTGGGGCAGTTACTGACGGCACTGAAGATCGACTTGCAAGATATCCAGCATGGTGAGGTCGGGGCAGCTCGGTTCGGCTCGCTCACGGATAGCCTTGAGTTGGTGGATCGCCTGCTGACTCAAGTGCGGAGCCTGGCGTTGGATCTCCGGCCGTCGCTTCTCGACGATTTAGGTTTGGTACCCGCACTCCGGTGGTATGTGAATCGGCAGGCAGAGCGGAATGGGTGGATCCTGTCGCTGTCTCTCGAGAGAATCGCAGAGCGAATCCCTGCTCCGATCGAGGTCAGCTGCTTTCGGGTTGTGCAAGAAGCGCTGACCAATATCGCGAAGTATGCGAAGGCGAAGACCGTTGATCTGACATTGTGCCAGCAAGATCAGGACGTCACACTTATTATTCAAGATGACGGTGTTGGGTTTGATGTTATGTTGGCAAAACAGCGTGCATTGGGCGGACAGAGTATCGGATTGCTTGGTCTGGAAGAGCGTGTGCGGCTGGCCGGCGGCAGCTTCGTCATCTCATCAGTGCCGGGTGAAGGGACCAGGCTTGAGCTGTGCTTCCCGCTCATAGAGCATGAGCAGACCGAGCCGCATGGAACGGTTGGGGTGATATCGCCATGAGCCATCTACGGCTTCTTCTCGTGGAAGATCATGCGTTGGTCAGGGCCGGCATGCGGGCCCTCCTGCAAAAAATCGAAGGCATCGAAGTCATTGCGGATGTCGGTGATGGGTGGGAAGCCATCAAGTCTGTACAAATGGATCCTCCTGATCTGGTGCTGATGGATATTGCGATGCCTGGATTGAACGGACTCGATGCGACTGCCAGGATCGTCAAGGAATTGCCGACTACGCGGGTCATCCTGCTGTCGATGTACGCCAATGAAGAATACCTCCGACAAGCGTTGCAGGTGGGCGCTTCAGGCTATCTGTTGAAAGGTGCAGAATTGGCTGAACTGGAGTTGGCCCTCAAGACGGTCGCAAGAGGGGAGAGGTACCTGACCCCGGCGGTTGTGAAGTATGCCATCGAAGCCTACCGTGAAAAGTCTGAAGGGCCGGCTGGTCCGCTGGCCAAACTGAGCCAGCGCCAGCGCGAAATCCTGCAGCTCGTCGCAGAAGGGCAAACGACGAAAGATATCGCTCAACGCTTGAGCTTGAGTG
>LNFM01003075.1_pt1 | contig 33713 bp, 32 predicted proteins | sample 596031 | NCBI WGS metagenome assembly LNFM01 (sample SAMN04254537, study PRJNA301005) | activated carbon metagenome | isolation source: dual media filters at the Ann Arbor, Michigan drinking water treatment plant | place: USA: Ann Arbor
GACAAACATGATTCGTCTCGGCCACGTGCAGTGGATCGGCGGCGACCGCCTGGTACTGCAAAAAGGTACCGTGTCGATGCCGCGCGGAACGATCTTTGTGAACTGCACCGCCGACGGGATTCCGGACCGCCCGTCGCAGCCGATTTATCAGAAGGACAAAATCGTCCTGCAGTATGTCCGGCGCTGTTCGCCAAGTTTTAGCGGTGCATTCGTTGCCTATTTGGAGACGATCATCACGGACAACGCGGCGAAGAACGCAATGTGCACGCCCGTACCGCCGCCGAAGACGCCACTGGACTGGATCAGAATGCAGTTGCAGGAGTCCGGCAATCAACTGGCCTGGTCGAAAACGCCTGCGCTGCAGCAATGGCTGATGAACTCGCGCCTCGAACGGTTTTCGGCGCTGGTGGCCCGTGCGCATCAAGAGAAGGACGAGGCCAATCTCGCCACGATCGGACGTTACCGCGCAGCGGCGAAAGCCGGCCTGGCCCGGCTTACGGAATTGATGGCGAGCGAAACTCAAAAAAAAGCGGCATAAGCGGCTGGCGTGGCGAGAACTCCACGCCGGCAGGCCCTTTCGCCAGTTCATAACAAAGAAGAGAGACTCCGGGCATAAACCCAATTCTTGACAGCGCGGTTATTGTTTCTGGCGAACGACCTTGTTTCGGAGCACGCCAATTTTATCGACGTGAAGCTCAATCGTGTCGCCGTCTTTCAAGAAGCGGTCCTGCTCGAGCCCGCAACAATTACCGACCGTGCCTGACCCGATGAATTCGCCCGGATAGAGCGTTTCGTCTTTCGAGATGTGCTCGATCATCTTCTCGAACGTGTGCAGCATGTCGGCCGTGGTATTCTTCGCCCACGTCTCGCCGTTCACGCGAACTTCCACATTCATCTTCTGCGGGTCGCCGAGCTCATCGGGCGTCACGATCCACGGGCCCATGGCATTGCCCATGTCGAAGCTCTTGCCTTTCGTGGGCCCTAGCCTTCCCTGCATCTCGATCACCTGCTGATCGCGCGCGGAGAAGTCGTTGAAGATCGTGTAGCCGAATATGTATTCCTTCGCATTCGCGGCCGAGATGTTCTTGCCGCGCTTACCGATATAAACGCCGAATTCGAGCTCGAAATCCATGAGCTGGCTATAGCGCGGCCACGTGACTGTCGCCTCGGGGCCAACCACGCTGAAACGGTTGGTGATGTAATAGACCGGCAGTTGGCGATAAACCGGCGGCACATCCGGCTCGGCCTGGATTTTCGCCGCGGCTTCCTCGCCTTGGGTCTTGCGCGCAAGATAGCGCTGCATCCCGCGCGGCGCATTCTTTACGTGCGTCGCATAGACCGACGCATCGCGCATCTGCGGCGGCACCGGAATGGGGGCTAGCAGCTTCGTGCCCTCGAGCGGCTGCACGGCACTTGCCTTCCACTCGGCAGCCAGCTTCTTCGCCTCCGCAAGCGCTGACGGCCCGGCATCGATCAGCGCCTGCATGCTCGCGAAAGCAGAGCTCGAGCCGTTTGCCGCCGCAAGATCGAGTATCTGCTTCTTCTGCGTATCGACGACACCCACGACCTGCCTGCCGCCTTTTTCGAATGTGGCGAGCTTCATCTTAGTTCTCCATAATCGCGACAGCGCGCGTCCAGCCGGCGGATGCGGCTTTAATCTTCACCGGAAAGCAGGCGATCCTGAATCCGTTTCCGGGCAGCGTTTCGAGATTGTGAAGCTTCTCGATATGGCAATAGCCGATCTTGCGTCCGGACTTGTGCCCTTCCCAGATCAGTGACGCATCCTTGGTCTCGGCATATTTTTTCGCCGTGTGAACGAAGGGTGCGTCCCACGACCAGCCGTCGGTGCCGGTCACGCGCACGCCGCGAGAGGTTAAATAGAGCGTTGCTTCCGCACCCATGCCGCAACCGCTCGCGAGATAATCGGGCTTGCCGTAGCGCGCCGCGGCGGAAGTATTCACGACGACGATGTCGAGCGGCTGCAGCTTGTGACCGATACGTTTCAGCTCAGCTTCGACGTCGGATGCGGTCGCTACATAGCCATGACCGAAATGCCGGAAGTCGAGCTTCACGCCGGGCCGGAAGCACCAGTCGAGCGGCACTTCGTCGATGGTCCACGCGCGTTCGCCATCGTTCATGGTGGACGCGAAATGATAAGGCGCATCGAGATGCGTGCCGTTATGGGTCGTGAGATTGACCTGTTCGACCGCCCAACCTTCGCCATCCGGTAGATCTTGCGGCTTCAGTCCGGGAAAGAACGCACAGACCTGCGGCGCGGACTCCTTATGCGTGGTGTAGTCGATTTTCGGCCCGCGGCCGGGCGGATCGGCGGGAACATCATTTTCCAGGGGTATCGATAAGTCGATAATCTTCATGGCTTTCCTCCCGCCAGCGGCTTTTTTGCCGCCCAGTTGCGCAGGGACAAAAATATCGATATTTTTCGTTTTGTCGACTATTGGATTTCAGCATGGCGCCTTCGGCCCTCACGAAACCCGCTTCGACAACGGCAACCGAGGCCGCTGTACGCAAGCTCAAACAGGACATCATGTCCGGTGCGCTTGCGCCGGATTCCCAACTGAAAATGCGGGAATTGAAGTCGCGTTACGGCATCGGCGCGAGCCCAATGCGCGAAGCGCTTGCACAACTTGCCGCCGAAGGGTTCGTGCATCAGCGCGCACAAAAGGGATTCCGCGTCCCGCCGGTCAGTATTGAAGAACTCGTAGATATAACGACGACGCGACAGATCGCCGAAGCCGAGGCGCTGCGTCTTGCAATCGAGCACGCGACCCCCGCATGGGAAGAAGAAATCGTTGCAAGCTTTCATGTGCTGGAGCGCGCGATCATCCTGACGAAAGCCGGCAAGAAAGATCGCGACCACTTCGAAGAACGGCATCACCGCTTTCACCGGGCACTGATCAGCGCCTGCCCGCTGCATTCGCTGCGCAAATTCTGTGACGAACTATATGTGCGCAAGACGCGCTACCGCCGCTTGCTCGGCAGTTATGGCTTTACCGCAAAAGAAGTGATCGGCGAGCACCGCGTTTTGATGGAAGCGGTTCTCGCGCGGAACACCGGACGCGCGAAACAAGTGATTTCCGCGCATATCGGGATTACCGCCGACGTCATCGCCGAAGTGTTGCGCGCCAAAGACAAGACCTCGCGGGCACCAAGAAAAAATGCCAAGCGGAGAAAGCTTCGCCGCTAAGCCGAACCATAACGAACAAAAAATACGGACAGGGAGTAACTAAATATGAAACAGAAACTGTACGCCGCACTCGCCATTCTTTGCGCAGGTGTGTTTGCACTTGGCTTGCAAGGCGCGCTCGTTGCGCAAACCCCGGCAAAGCTGAAGGTCGCCTACACTGCGACCTCCGATTTTGCGAGCGGGTTCATCGCGCAGGAAGCCGGTCACTTCAAGAAGCGTGGACTTGAGGTGGAGTTTCAGTTGATCCCGCTCAACTCGACGATGCCTGCCGCACTACAGTCAGGATCGATCGATCTCGCGGGGACCACGCTTCCCGTGTTCCTGCAGGCGGTCGATAGCGGTCTCGATCTCATCGCGATCGCGGGCTCCGGCTCAACACTGCCGAAAGATCAGAACTTCGCCATCGTGGTCAAGCCTGAAATTACGATCGCAAAACCCGAAGACTATGTTGGCAAGCGCATCGGTGTGCCCGGCCTCGGCGCGTTCCTGCACGTTCTTTTCCAGAACTGGCTTCTCGAAAAGGGCGTTGACATCAAGAAGGTGACTTTCGTCGAAGTCTCCTTCCCGCAAATGGCGGATGTCCTGCGCGCAGGAAACGTTGACGGCGTGATTACGGGCGAGCCGATCATGAGCCGCATCGTGCAGGCCAATATCGGAAAGATCGCGACCTACTTCAATGAAGTGCTGAAAGGCGAGATGCCGATCATCGTCTATTCTTCTACCCGCAAGTGGTACGAGGCGAACAAGGCGACCGCAAAAGCGTTCCGCGATGCGGTGGCCGATGGCGTGAAAGACGTTCGCAAGGACGACGCTTTCCTTCGCGCCTCGATCGGCAAATACATCAAGCTGCCGCCGGAGGTACTACAAACCATGCCGATCAACGGCCAATGGCGCGCGGAAATCCCGCAGGACAACATGGGCCGCTGGATTCAGATCATGGAAAAGCAGAAAATGCTTCGCACCAAACTCGATCTGAAAAAGCTCGTCGCCGAGTAATGGCGCAGAATGCCGCGATCGAGCTGAAAGACGTCAGTCTCTCTTTCGGCTCCAATGAAATTCTCACCGGGATCGATATGTCTGTCGAACCCGGTGAGTTCGTTTGCGTGATCGGCGCATCCGGCTCGGGCAAGACCACATTGCTGCGGATGATTGCCGGGCTGTTGCCGCCGACGACGGGTGCCGTGCTTCTCCACGGAAAAGCAGTGCGCTCACCCACACGCCGGGTCGCTGTTGTTTTCCAGGACTATGGCCGTGCGCTCCTGCCCTGGCGCCGCGCCTACGCCAATGTCAGCTTGCCGCTGGAGGCAAGCGGTATGCCGGCCAGCCAACGTCCGGCGCGTATTCGCGTACTGCTTGCGAAAGTTGGACTCGCCAATCACGAAGATAAATTTCCCGGCCAACTCTCCGGCGGTATGCAACAGCGTTTACAGATCGCGCGTTCGCTTGCGCAGGAACCCGACACGCTGCTGATGGACGAGCCTTTTGGTGCGCTCGACGCGATGACGCGGCAGACCTTGCAGGACGAAGTGCTGCGGCTCGTCGCCGAGCGAAAAACTACCGTGTTCTTCGTGACGCACGACATTGAGGAAGCGCTTTATCTCGGCGACCGCGTGGTCGCGCTCGATTCCAATCCGGGCCGCGTTGCCTATGACATCAAAGTGCCGTTGCCGCGCCCGCGCGATCAACTGACGACGCGCGAGCATCCCGAATTTCTCCGGCTGCGGCGCGAAATGTTTGAGATCATGAACAAGATCCACGCATGACGGCCGCATTCGCAAAAAGCTGGCGCGGCTGGCTATTGCCGCTTTTCGTGATCTTCGCGGCGGAAGCCTGGTTCCTGTTCAATCCGATCCTGAGCGACACGCTCGCAGCGCCTTCGAAAATTGTCCACGGCGCGATTGAAACGATGACGGACGGCACGCTGCTGCGGACGACGTATCAGACGTTGTTCGGCGCGGCCGCGGGTCTTCTTATCGGCATGGTGGCGGGCACCGCTTGCGGCATCGTGATCGGCCTGTTCTCGACCGCCGACCGCCTCTCCTCCTGGTCGGTAGAAATGCTGCGTCCGATTCCGTCGGTCGCGTTGATTCCGCTTTCGCTGCTCACCTTCGGTTACGGCTACCGCATGGAATATGCCGTCGTTGCCTGGGCGACTTTCTGGCCATTCCTTATTCTTACGCAACACGCGCTGAAGCAGATCGACGTGCGTCTGCTCGAAGTCTCGAGGCTTATGGGCTTTGGTATTTTCTCGCGTATCTTCAAAATCATGTTGCCGGCCGCGGCCCCTCGCCTCTTCACGGCGCTGCGCCTTGCCGTCGGCCTTTCGCTGGTCGTCGCCGTCACGGTGGAGATCGCTGCAAACCCGCAGGGTCTTGGCTACGGTCTCATGGTCGCGCAGGAATCGCTCCGTCCGGACCGCATGTTCGCCTTACTGATCTGGGTCGGGCTTCTTGGCTGGGCGCTCAACTATTTTCTCGTTCGCCTTGAGGGACGCCTGTTCGCGCATCGTGCGCCGGACGTCACGGCAGACGCATGAAACGCTTTCGTATTCTCGACATTGCACTTGGCATCTTCGGCCTCGCTGCCTTGCTCGCAATCTGGAATTTGGTAACGGCGCTGGAACTGATCTCGCGCGTTTTTCTGCCGAGCCCTGCAGCTACGATTGCCGCGCTGGAATGGGGCCTTGTGAACGGCGATCTGCTGCCGCAGACGCTTGCTACCATCAACCGCATGATTCAGGGCTGGCTGCTAGCAAGTTTCGTGGCAATCGCAATCGGCAGTCTGATCGGCGTGTCTGCTATCGCACGTGCCTATATCCAGCCGACACTGGAATTTCTGCGGCCATTGCCGGCTTCCGCGATCATTCCGGTAGCGATTTCTATCTTCGGTTTGAACGCGAGCATGGTGCTCGGCGTCGTCGTGTTCGGTGCTGTTTGGCCGACTTTGCTCGGCACAATTCACGGCTTCGCGCATGTCGAGCCTCGGCTCGTTGAGGTTTCGCGCCTCCTCCAAATGTCGCGTTGGGAATTTATCTACAAGATCGGATTGCCGAACGCTGTGCCCGACATTCTCGCCGGCATGCGCCTTTCGCTCACCGTCGCGCTCATTCTCGCCGTCGTCGGCGAACTGCTCACCGCACAGGAAGGATTGGGAACAGCCGTGTTGCATGCCGCGCGCTCCTATCGCGCAGCGGATCTGTATGCTGGAATTCTGCTGCTCGGGATGATTGGGCTGATCAGCAATTACGGCCTGGCGATTGCCGACAAGCGCATACTTGCCTGGAAAAACTAGTTCAAACGCGCTGGTTTGCGCAACAGAATGACTTCAGCGGGCCACCCGGAAACCGGTGTTGCTCGCCGAGCTTTCCGGGGCATTGCTGCTTCGCGCTCCTACGCGATAGCGGTTGCAATAGGACTCGTGACAAAGGAATGAGCCGCCCCGGAGTGAGCGGTTCGGCGCGGGCGCGTCGTTGAACGGGTTTTCTGACTTCGTCTTGCTGTGGTAGCTCGGAGAGAAGTAGTCTTCGCACCACTCCCAGACATTGCCCGAAACATTGTGCAGGTCATATCCGTTCGGCTTGAAGGCATGAACCGGCGTTGTACCGACGTAACCATCTTCGGCCGTATTGAGCGACGGAAAACTTCCCTGCCAAATATTGCACTGGTGCTCACCGCCGGTGAGGAGATCATTCCCCCAAGGGTATATGGCCTGCTCCAATCCGCCGCGCGCTGCCATTTCCCACTCGGCTTCCGTCGGCAAGCGCGTGCCGGACCACAAGCAATAGGCCTTTGCATCATTCCATGAGACGTGCACGACCGGATGATCGAGACGATCTAGCACCGTGCTGTTGCTGCCCTCGGGCTGCGCCCAGTAAGCATACGGCACCTGCACCCACCAGGGCGTTTCCTCCGCCCGGACGTTAAGCTCGCGCCGGCGTTCCTCACCAAGCAGTCCATCGAAAACAAAACTCCAGCCATAGCGCTCGGCGTCCGTCGTATAACCGGTCTCTCGAACGAAATCCCCGAACTGCATATTACTGACTGCATGGCAGGAGATTTCGAATGGACGCAGTTTGACCCGCCTGATCGGCCCCTCACCATCATCGGGAAACCTCTTGTCCGCGGTGCCCATAAGAAATGAACCGCCAATGGGATTGCTCCACCTGCGGCGAATTTCAGACGCCGACGGCTTGAAGTCGTAGCTGACCGGTACCGCCCGATCGCCGGATGCCCTGCGCCTGGCGCAGCAACTCGGATTGCCGTCAGCCATCTGGCATCGCTCCCGACGCGGCTACTTTTGTTTCTCTTCTTCCCAGAATGCAGTTTCGCCCTGCGCCTTCATCAAGTCGAGAATCTTTTCGCGCGGGATGACGCCGCAGCGCTTCGCCCATGCTTCGTACTGTGCCTTCATCTCGGTAACGCGATCGGGATGCTTCTCGGCCAAATCTTGCAATTCGGTGCGATCCAACTCCATGTCGTAAAGCTCCCATGCGCCGGGATACTTGCGCACGAGTTTCCATTTTCCGGAGCGCATGGCGGCATTGCCTTCGTGCTCCCAGAACAACGGCCCGCGATCCGGCGCCTCAGAAGAGAAGGAAGGCGCCATGCTCTCGCCTTCCAGCGGCAGGATTTTATTGCCGTCGTACTCGGAGGGGTATCTCGCGCCGGTTACATCGAGCACGGTCGCCATGATGTCGGGCAATTGATAGGGGCTATGACGTAGTCCGCCCTTCTCCTCGATGCCCGCAGGCCAATGAACGATGAATGGCGTTGCGATCCCGCCCTCGTGAATCCAGTGCTTGTAGAGCCGGAATGGCGCATTCGACAGGTTCGCCCAAGCGGTGCCGTAACTTTGATAGGTATCCTCCGCACCGGGCATGATTGAAGGATCGTTTCCGAAGCGGACCGGCTTGCCGTCGCGAGTTTTTGCTTTGGCAATCATAAGACCGATCAATTCTTCGGCGGCCACGCCTTCCGGTATGTCTTCCGCGCACGCGCCGTTATCGGACAGGAAGATGAGCAGCGTGTTATCGAGTTGATCTGTTTCTTCAAGGGCGTTGATAATCCGGCCAATGCCCTGATCCATCCGGTCGATCTGCGCTGCGTATACTTCCATGCAGCGCAACGTCCATTTACGATGCTCGGCTTCCTCGAACGGCGGCTGCGACGGATCACGATCCGTGAGCTTCCAGTTCGGGTGCAGAATGCCGTCGTCGACGAGGCGTTTCAGCCGCTGCTCGCGCAGCTTGTCCCAGCCGGCGTCAAAGCGTCCCTTGTACTTTGCGATGTCCTCCGGATGAGCGTGTAACGGCCAATGCGGAGCCGTATGTGCGACATACTGAAAGAACGGCTGGCCGGCGCCCTGCTTTTTATGCTGCCGGATATACTCGACCGCCTGATCGTTGATGGCGTCGGTATAGAAGAATGACGGATCGTTTTCGTACTCGTGCTCGACGTTCTCGTTGCCGCGCGTCAGCGTAGTCGGGTGGTAGAAACTGCCGGCACCAATGATCGTGCCGTAGAAGTGATCGAAACCGCGCTGCAGCGGCCAGGCATCGGTGGGCTCAGTCAGGTTCTGCGCGACGTGCCACTTACCGCTGAGATAGGTCTTGTAATTGTGCTGACGCAGTACTTCCGCGATCGTGACACAGCTCTTGTTCAGATTTCCAGCGTAGCCTTCCGGACCGTTGCTATAGGTGAGAATGCCGATTCCGGTCTGATGCGGATGAAGACCTGTGAGCAGCGACGCCCGCGAGGGACTACATCGCGCCGTATTATAGAACTGAGAATAACGCAGACCGTTGGCGGCAAGCCGATCCAGGTTCGGCGTCTGAATTTCTCCGCCGTAGCAACCGATATCGGAGTATCCCATATCGTCGTTCAAAATAATCAAAACGTTAGGCTGCTTCTTGCCGCTTGCCATGACTTCACTGTTCCTGACGTGCCGATATTTATGCGTGCCGCCGCGTGAGGCTGATGCTCAAGCGGAAGTAATCCGGAAGATATGACGCACGTAGCAGCTCAAGCGCTCGCCCGTCTTTATCAAGCGTCAGGCGCTCGATGGTGAGTAACGGGTTGCCTTTATCAACACCCAACAATTTCGAACTTATGGCATCGGTAAGCCCGGCGCCGATTGTCTGTTTTGCTTCACCGATCTGGTGCCCAAGCTCTTCTTCAATCACGCTGTACATGATGATCGAAATCAGATCGCGTTTTTCAAGCTCGATGCCGATATCTGGCGGATAGAACGCGTGCTCGATGGCAATCGGCGTATCGTCGGCAAGACGCAAACGCTTCAACTGCCAGACGGCCCGCTCCTGCAACTTTTCCCTAACCCCGGCGTCGTGGCGGTTGGTCATCCCCTGCTGCAATAACTTGGCCCCGGCCTGATAGCCTGCGTCCCGGATCGTTTCCGAAAATCCCATCAGACGGCCAACCCAGTTTTCAGGTTGGTTCGAACGCAGGAACGTTCCGCGCCCGCGCGAGCGGGCGAACATTCCCTCGCCGACCAGCGGCGAGATCGCATTCCGTATCGTTATGCGGCTCACGCCGAAATAGCGGCCGAGTTCGGCTTCCGTCATCAGGCGGCCGTCGGCGTCGATCAACTCGCCATTCCTCACCTGCTTCCGGATCGACTCACGAATCTGGATGTGAAGCGGCAACGCGCTTTGTGAGCCCGGTTGATCGGTCAGAGGCGCGTTTTTTCGTTGTGTTGGCGATGACATTACAAGAGCCGCTTTCGGGTTTCAGGGTCGAACAAATGAATATCTTGCGGGCGCGCGGAGATTGCGACCATATCGCCTTCCTTGGGAACATTCTCGTCGCCTACACGCACGCGCATCAGCGAACCGCCGATATCCAGATCAAGGACTGCCGTGTCGCCCAGATGCTCCACGAGATCGACACGGGACTTCAATCCGCCTTCGGTCAGCCGCAATGCGCCCGGACGTATTCCGGCGACGACATCGCGAGAGCCTGCGATTTGCGCGGTTGTTTTGAAGGTCTGGCCGCCAAGAAAAATATCGCCGTCCTTGTACGTGACCTTCATGAGATTCATCGGCGGGTTGCCGATGAATCCCGCAATGTCGATCGAATTCGGCTTGGCGAACACTTCGGCTGGAGTTCCGATTTGCTGGATTTCGCCTGCCATGAATACCGCCATACGATCGGCGAGTGTCATTGCTTCTTCCTGATCGTGGGTGACATAGACTGCGGTTACGTCAAGCGAGCGTTGTAGTTTCTTCAATTCCACGCGTGTTTCCAGCCGCAGCTTCGCGTCGAGATTTGAAAGCGGTTCGTCGAGCAGAAAGAGCCGCGCCTTTCGCACGATCGCACGCGCGAGAGCGCAGCGCTGCTGTTGACCGCCGGAAAGCTGGCCCGGCCTGCGATCGAGCAGATGCTCGATCTTCACTTTGCGTGCTGCGTCGAAAACCGCAGGCGCAATTTCTGGTTTCGGCACCTTGGCCATTTCAAGCGGAAACGAAATATTCTCCGCCACCGTCATGTGCGGATAAAGCGCGTAGCTTTGAAAAACCATAGCGACATCCCGGTCAGCCGCGTCGACACCCGTGACGTCCTTGCCGTCGATCAGAACTTTACCCGCGGTCGGCGCATCGAGACCGGCGAGAATCCGAAGCGTGGTGCTCTTGCCTGAGCCCGACGGACCGAGCAGCGCAAAGAACTCGCCGGGATGGATCTCGAAACTGACGTTTCTCAACGCGACGAATTCGCCGTGCTTCTTCCAGATGTCCTTGAATACAACCTGACCTCGCGCGCTCATCGGCGCCCTCCACCCTTGACGGCGCCAACCGTCAGACCTTTCACGATATGCTTCTGCGCGACGATACCGAGCAAGACGACCGGAAGCATCGCAAGCACGGAGACCGCCGCGAGCTTTGCCCACAGCGTCTGCTCGACGGAGACGAAATTGAACATGGCGATCGTCACCGGCCGCACGGTATTGCCGCTCAAGACGACCGCGAACAGAAATTCATTCCACGCATTCAGGAACACAAAGACAACAGTGACCGCGATTCCGCCCCGCACCTGCGGGATGATGATGCGCCAAAGTGTGCGCAGCCGGCTTGCACCATCGAGGTACGCTGCCTCTTCCATCTCGTACGGAATATCCTCGAAATAGGACACAAGCAGCCAGATCGCGAACGGCAAGGAGAACGAGAGGTAGATCAGGATGATGCCCTGATAACTGTCGAGCCACCCGATATTCCGTAGTATAATGTAATAGGGAATAATGATGCCGACCGGCGGCAGCATTTGCGTCGCCAGCATATAGAAGCCGGTGAACTTTTTGCCGCGAAATCGAAGCCGCGCGAGCGCGTAGGCCGCCGGGATCGCCAGCACCATCGTCACGACGGTCGTGCCTACCGAGATTATCATGCTGGAAAGCAGGTTCGGGATGATCGAACCTGAGCCGAACAATACATCGCGATAAGCCTCCAGCGTCGGCTCGAAGAACAACTTCGGCGGATAGGCCAGTGCATCGCGGTCCGTCTTCAGCGAATTCAAGACGCTCCAGAAAATCGGAAACGCCCAGGCGAGCAGAAACACCATCGTGATTGTGAGCAAGAGGATCGCCCGAAGACGCTTCATTTGCCCCTCCGGATCGCGAACAGGATTGCGGAGATAACGATCGTCACGACCAGAAGCGCGACCGCGAGCGCCGAGCCGTATCCGATGGAAAGCTCCGTGAAGGACTTCCGATAGGCGTAAAGATTCAGAATTTCAGTCGCTGTGCCCGGTCCGCCGCCCGTCACCGTGAAAATCGCAGCAAAAGCGGTGAGCGCCACCATGGTGCGCATGATGACGACCATCACAATCGCGGGACGCAGGAGCGGCAGCGTGATCCGGCGGAAACGCTGCCAGGCGGAAGCGCGGTCGATACGAGCGGCTTCGTAGATGTCTTCGGGCATTGCCGCGAGCGACGCAAGCAACACCATGAACGCGAACGGCGTCCACTGCCAGGTATGAATCACGATGACCGAAACCATCGCAAGCGTCGGATCGCCGAGCCAATTCTTGCTGCCGAGTCCTGCGGTGATCGCAAGATAGTCGACGATTCCGAATTCCGGCGCGAGCATGAATGTACGCCAGATCATGCCGACGACCGCGGGCGAGAGCACTACGGGCAGGATCGCGATAACGCGAAACCACCCCTGCCCGCGCTTCATGTTCATCACGAACAACGCGAGCGCGAGGCCGAGTACGATCTGCAGAATTACGGTAGAAATCGTATAGACCAGACTTACGACGAGCGAATGCCAGAAGCGGTCGTCGCCCAGAAGCACCCGATAGTTTTCCAGCCCAACGAAGCCATTCATGAATGGCATGGCGAGATCGAACCGATAAACGCTGGTGTAAATCAGGAACAGGAGCGGAAACGTTGTGGTTGCAAGCAGTGCAAGAAATGCCGGCGCAAGCAGGAGCGCCGCAAAATTGCGCTCGCGTTGCGCAAGCACACGACCGAAGTCGCTGGGAGCGGCTTCGGTCGTGCTTGTTGCTACCGTGTTTCCGGCAGGCGTCATTCTTAGCCGCGCATCATCGGCTCGATGCGCTTCTGTGCGTCATCGAGAGCGGCCTTGACCGTGTTTTGACCGGACAACGCGGACTGGATCGCGGTGGCCATCGTGTCGCCGATTGCAGGCCACTGCGGAACGCGAGGACGCCAATCGACATCCGTATCGCTCTGTAAAGCCTCCATGGAGACGTTGACGAAGTTATCGCCGAAGCCGTTTAGGAGCTTCACGTACTCCGCGTCCTTCCACACTGACGCGCGGTTTGCGCCCGAGCGCTTGGTTGGGCCAGCGAACTTGTGCGCGGTGCGCGCTTGTGTTTCGGCGCTTGCCGCCCACTGTATGAAGAGCCAGGTTGCCTTCTTGCGCTTTTCGGTAAGCGCCGCGTTGATCGGGAAACCCCAATTCCAGATCGAGCTGACGCGCTTGCCAGTCGGGCCCTTGGGCCAGCGTGCATAGGCAACCTTGCCGATCACCTTAGACTTGTCAGGGTTGTTGACGACCGACGCCGACGAATGCGCGTCGATGTAGCTGCCGAGCGTGCCCTGCGAGAAGGCGTCGGCAATGTCCGGCCAGTTCCAGTTCGAGGCCGCGTTCGGAGCGTATTTGCGCATCAGATCGACGTAGTAAGCGAGTGCGGCTTCTGCTTCCGGTCCGTTGACGGTGAGCTTGCCGCCTTTGAACCAATCGCCGCCGAATTCGCGGAACAGCGAAGGATAGATGTACATATTCTGGCCCGCACCGGCGACGCCGCGGAGCGCGGCGCCCCACACGCGGCTGTCGGGCGCGTGAACGGCGGCGGCGTTCTTCATGTAGTCTTCGAGCGTGTCAGCGGCTTTCAGGCCCTTCGCCTCGTAGAGATCCTTGCGATAGACTTGGATCGTGACTTCGCCGTCATAAGGCATACCATAGAGCTTGCCATTGACGCTGTTCGCGCCGCGCCAGGCGGCGAAAATATCGTCGGCATTGAACCAGTTCTTGTCGGTGAGCGAAGCGTCGTTGAGATAAGTGTCCAGTTCATCAACCCACTTATTCGCTGCGTAAAGCGAATAATACATCGGGTCCGTGGCGGACGTCGCATAAGTCGCGGTCTTCGACGTAAGATCGATCACGCTCTTCTGGCGAATCTGCGCGGGCGGCACTTTTTCAAATCGTACATCGATGCCCGTGAGCGCCTTGAATTGAGGCTCGAGCGAAATCAGGTTGTCGAAATAACTCGCCGGAATCACGGAGACGGTGATGGTTTCGCCTTCCGCCTGTCGCCAATTGATCTTTGCAGATTGGTAAGCGCCAAGATTTGCATCTTGTGCATTTGCGTGACGCAGAATTGCCGGACCGAAACCGATCAGCGCAGCCGCCGCCGTGCTCGTTTTCAGGAACGTCCTTCGCGTGGGCCTTTTGAACGACTTCATTTCCTGTCCTCCCTGGTTCCGGCTTAGCTGCCGGTTAAGTTAGGACGTTTCTGGAAATGTTATAACAAGTCAAGATACTCGGTGCGCGCTGCAATAGAAGGCCGGAAACGCAAATACCGGATCAACGCAGCCACTGGGCTAGTGGCGCGTATTTTCGCAGGTCCGGAACCTCGCCAAGTCCCGGCGCATCACTCAGCGTGCAGAACCCGGCTTCGATCTTGCGAACGTCTCCGGCTAACTCATCGCGCAATGGATTGGGGTTGGCGTCGATTTCAAGCAATCCGTTCCCGCCAGCCGCAGCCAGCAAGTGCGCGGAAGCGAGCAAGCCAATTCCGCCGCCAAGCCAATGTGGACAGTAAGTCTGCCCTGCCGCATTCACGCGATCAGCCACGCCGAGACAGCGAGAGAATCCGCCCCATTTGCCGAGATCAGGCTGTACGAAGGAAAGCGCCTTTGAGGCGATCGCCGCATCGTATGCAGGATCACCTAAAAGATTCTCTCCCGCTGCGAGCGGAGTTTTCGTCGCTTGTTTAAGGTCGGCCCAAACGTTCCATCCCTGGTCTGCGCGAATAGGCTCTTCGAGCCAGCGAAGAGAAAATTCCTCGAGGTGCGGTACGGCCTCCCGCGCCTGCGCCAAGCTCCACGCCTGATTTGCATCGACCATTAGTCCTGCGTCGCTGCCGAGCGCCGCGCGCATGGCTTTCAGATTCGCAACATCGCGTTCATTGCCGAAACCAACCTTCAACTTGAAACTGCGATGCCCCTCCTCCCGTTTTTGCAGCGCTAACTTTTCGGGCTGGTCCGGATTAAGGCCGCTGGCGTATGCACCGATCTTTGGCGAGCGCCCGCCAAGCAGACGCCACAATGGCTGGCCAGCCTTGCGGGCTGATAAATCCCACAGGGCAATATCGATTCCGGCTATCGACTGTGCGAGCGGCCCATGTTCGCCGGTTTGTATGGCGAGAACGGCCATCGCGTCGGTCATGTCGTCGAAAGCGGCCGAAGGCGTTTCATAGCGCTTGCCGACAAGCCGCGGCGCCAATGCCGACTCGACAAGACGGGCGCGATGTTCGGCGCCGACTGTTGGAAAATTACACCACACCTCGCCCCAACCAACCGTACCATCTTGATCTGTCACGCGGACGAACAGCGCCGGCCGGTCGTGCATCACGCCGAACGACGTGCGCACCGGCGTTTCGACCGGATAGCGAAATAAGAGTGTCTCAATGCTCGCGGGCGAAATCGGCGCCGCCTTGATCTGGCGCGCGGTCACGGCTTCAGATCCATTTCAAGATGGATGTAGTCGCCGCGATAAGTCACTTCGCCGAGATAGATCACCGTACCGTCAGCCGTCTTGCAAACGCGGCGTACTTCGGCCACCGGCGTATTTACGGCGACGCCGAGATGGCGCGCGACTTCCATGTCGGCCTTCCCGATTTCGATTGTTTGGCTAGCGTGCGCGATTTTTAGGCCAGGTATGTCGAGAAGAACGGGGATAATGGTTTCCTTGCGGAAACGGGTTGCAGCCTTCTTGAAGATGCGCTGGTCGACATAAATCGAAATGACGCAATAGCGCTCGCCGTTACGCGAGTGGACACGCCGCATGAAGTGATAAGACGGCGCGGGCTTGCCGTCTTCAGGCACCAGCCGCGGCATCGCCGACGCCTGTTCGATCAGCGTTAGCTGCGGCTTGTCGTGCCGGTACACGTTCGCAAGATCGCGCAACGTCATGCCTAGGCGCAGCGAAGGTGAGCGTTGCGGAACCGAATTGACATAAGTGCCACGGCCGCGCTCAGGCGACACCAACCCTTCGCGCGCAAGCAGATTGATCGCCTGCCGCACCGTTACACGCGCGACATCGAATTCACGCGTGAGCTGCTCGATCGTCGGAAGGGCCTCACCCTTGGCCCATATGCCGCGCGAAATTCGCCCGCGGAAAAGGTCCGCAAGCTGTGAGTACCGGGGTACCGGACTATCGCCAAATGATCTGTGCACGGCTGCTTGTGCTAAAAGTTCTAACTATAGTACTATTCATACATGAAAGAGGCAACCCGATGCTAAAGCGCGTCGCGCTCATTCTTGCGCCGTGGTTCGTCATTGTCGGCCTTTGGTACGGGCTCGCTTATTCCGGCCTGATCAACGAGGCCTTGATCCCGACGCCGCACGCCGTCGCCACCCGCTTCTGGGAACTGCTGACGCAAGCGCGGCTTCCGCTAGACATCTGGATGTCGACGCAGCGCGTTTTCCTGGGTGTCACCTTGGGCATTACGCTCGCCGTCCCGGTCGGCTTTGTGCTTGGCTGGTACAAGCAAATCCGAAGCTTCATCGATCCGTTGATCAACTTTTTCCGTGCACTGCCGCCGATCGCCCTCATTCCGCTCGTCGTCGTTTATTTCGGCATCGGCGAGTTCGCGAAGGTCGTAATTCTCTTCTACGCGTCCTTCTTTGCGGGCGTCATCGTCATGTACGAAGGTATCGCGCAGATCAGCCCGATCTATGTGCGCGTCGCACGTACGCTGGGCGCGACCGACAGCGAGATATTTCGCAAAGTGATCATTCCTCTGACGGTGCCGCATATGCTGACGGCGCTCCGTGTCGCGTTGGGCGTCGCGTGGGCGACGCTTGTCGCGTCAGAGTTGATCGCCGCTCAACAAGGACTCGGCGCATTGATTCAGAACGCTTCGTCCTTCTTCCAGCTCGACATTATCTATGTCGGCATCATCTGCATCGGCTTCATCGCGCTTGCGATGGATCTAGCAATTCGCGCTTTCACGAAGCGCCTCGTCTCCTGGCAGGATCGCATCGCGTGAAACGCCCTGCCCGCATTTCGTTTCAGAATGTCGCACTCGAATTCTCGGGCGAGAACGGCCCGGTAAAGGTTGTCGATAACGTCTCATACGAAATCGGCAACGGCGAGTTCGTTTCCGTCATCGGCCCTTCAGGCTGCGGCAAGACCACGATGATGAACATGGTCGCGGGTTTTCTTCAGCCGACTTCGGGTCACGTGCTTATCGATGGCAAGCCCGTGAAAGGCCCGGGACCTGACCGCGGCGTCATCTTCCAGGAATACGGCGTCTTTCCGTGGCTTACCGTGCGCGACAATATCGACTTCGGGCTCACGCTCGGAGCAAACAGGAAATCGAAAAGCGAGCGCAGCGAAATATGTAACCGCTACATGAGCTTGATGGGCCTTAGCGATTTTGCGGACGCCTACCCAAAAATGCTTTCCGGCGGTATGCGCCAACGCCTCGCAATCGCTCGCGCCTACGCGGTGAAGCCACAGTTTCTTCTGATGGACGAGCCTTTTGGCGCGCTCGACGCGCAGACCCGCGCGCATATGCAGGATCTACTGCTGCAAGCGCTGCAGACCGAGGGCAAAACCGTAATGCTGATCACGCATTCGGTCGAGGAAGCGGTTTATATGTCGTCGCGTATCGTGGTCATGACCGCCAGACCAACTCGAATCCGCGAGATCATCGAAGTACCTTTTCCGTATCCACGCGACCCCTCGCTACATGAGGATCCGATATTCGGTCAGCTGCGTTCGCGCGTTCGCAGTCTGGTTATGCGGGAGTACGCCGCTCAAGCGCGCCAAACAAATGAAGCAACGGACTAACAAGGGAGGAAGTCATGACACTGAAGCGCAGAACATTTCTGCAAGGCGCCGGCGCAGTCGCCGGTCTTTCGGTGCTGGGCGCACCCGCAATTGCGCAAAGCAAGACGAAAGTTAAGGTCGGCTATCTACACACTCCGGCTGTCGACGGCCAGATCTGGACCGGCATTCAAAGCGGCAGTTTCGGCAAACAAGGCCTTGAACTCGATATGGTGCAGTTCACCACTGGGCTTGAATTATTTCAGGCCATGATCGGCGGCAGCCTCGATATGCTGGCGACAGGGGCGGTGATTTCGAATTTTCCCGCACGCGGCCAAGGCAAAGCGTTCCTTATCAACAACGTGGAATTCGCGACGGCGCAGCTTTGGGTGAACGAAAGCATCAAGAGCTTTGCGGACCTAAAAGGTAAGAAGATCTCGACGACGACGGGCACCACTGCGCACGTCTTCCTCGATAACGCACTCCGCGCGAACAAGATCGATCCGAACGAGGTCGAGATCGTGAACCAGCGCATGGCAGAGGCTGTAACCTCGTTCATCTCTGGCGCGGTGCCCGCGGTCGCGCTGTGGGTGCCGTTCGATATCACGGTGCGTGACAAAGCAAAGGGTGCCCGGAAGCTCGTCGATGCCTCCGCGTATTATCCGCAAGCGGCGATCGTCGGCGGTTGGGCGGCGCGCAACGATTATTACGACAAGAACCGTGATACTTGCGCAAAGATCATTCGCGGCTGGCAGGAAGCGAACGACTATTTGATCGGACCGAAATCCGCCGAAGCGGTCGCTGCGCTACAGAAGTCACAGTACCCGCAGGTGCCGCTTGCTGACTTCCAACAGCAATTCAAGGCTTCGCGCTATTTCGGCTCGGTGGAGTGGCGGAAGTTGTATGCCGACGGAACGGTTACGAAATGGCTGCAGCAGGTCAGCGACTTCTTCGTGAAGTTTGGCAAAATCGACAAACCCGTTCCGGCAAGCGCATATTTTGATCCCAAGCTCTTCATCGACACGATCAAGGCTTGATGCTGGAATACGATTATATTGTTGTGGGAGCCGGCTCGGCGGGATGCGTCCTGGCGAACCGGCTTTCGCAGAATCCCGATACGCAAGTTCTACTACTTGAGGCCGGAGGCGAAGACCGCAGTTTCTGGGTTCGGCTTCCGGTCGGTTACTACCGCACAATTTACGATCAGCAGTTTTCCCGCCTCTTTGACACGGAACCCAGCGAAGGGAGCGGTGACCGCAACATCGTCTGGCCCCGTGGCCGTATCCTCGGCGGCTCCTCTTCGATCAACGGGCTGATATTTATTCGCGGCCAGCGTGATGACTTCGACGAATGGTCGAAGCTCGGGGCGAAGGGGTGGTCGTTCAATGAAGTGTTGCCCTACTTCAAAAAAATCGAAAACTTCAGTGGCGGCGCGAACCAGTATCACGGCGCGTTCGGAGAACTGGGCGTTTCTACTCTCCGCAACAAGAATGCATCATGTGAAGCATGGGTTGACGCCGCAAACCAGTTTGGATTGCCGCGCAATGCCGATTTCAACGGCGAGACAACTTATGGCGTGGGTAGTTATCAGCTCAGTATTCGTAACGGGTGGCGCTCAAGCTCATCGCGCGCTTTTTTGAATCCAGCGCGATCGCGCAGGAACCTCCATATTCTTACGGGCGCATTGGCGAGCCGAGTGCTATTTGAAAAAACGAGAGCTACCGGCGTTGAATTTGTCCATCAAGGCGAGCGCCGCGAAGCCAAGGTTCGCAAGGAGGTTATTCTTTCAGCTGGCGCACTCCAGTCGCCGCAATTGCTTCAGCTATCCGGGATCGGTCCGTCATCCCTGCTCCGTCAGTACGATATCCCTGTCATAGCGGACTCTCCCGGCGTTGGGGAAAACCTCCAGGATCACTATCAGGTACGCACGATCGTTCGTTTGAAGGCACGTGACTCGCTAAACGATGCAGTCCGCAATCCACTCAAGCTCGCCCAAATGGGATTGCAGTGGCTATTTTCTGGAAGCGGGCCGTTGACGGTTGGCGCCGGACAAGTCGGCGGCGCAGCTTGCACCAAATATGCGCAGAACGGCAGACCCGACATTCAGTTCAATGTCATGCCCCTTTCCGTCGATAAACCAGGCGAGCCGCTTCATAACTTCTCCGGATTTACGGCTTCGTCCTGGCAATGCCATCCCAGATCGCGCGGCTCGGTGCGCATTCAATCGGTTGACCCGGCGCGGCAGCCGAAGATTGAGCCGCGTTATCTGCAGGAGGAGATCGATCAAAAGACCGTTGTCGCCGCGCTCGAGATTCTTCGCGAGATATATCGACAGCCCGCATTTCGTAGTTTGTGGAGTGAAGAGATTGTTCCAGGAGCAGCGAATAAAAACTACGACGAATTGCTCCGCTTCGCCCGCACCGGCGGCGGCACGGTCTTTCATGCGGTCGGGACTTGCCGAATGGGCCAAGACAGCGCTGCGGTGGTTGATCCCGAGTTACGGGTTCTCGGTGTGGAAGGACTCCGGGTAGCCGACGCGTCCGTCATGCCTACCATCACGTCAGCAAATACGAATGCTGCCGCGCTTATGATTGGTCAAAAAGCCGCAGAAATGATTCAAGGAGCTTCGTACTGAAATCCGCGCGTTTAGGCCTGGCGCGTCAGGATACGCCGCTCAGGACTTGGAACGGAGATCCAGTACACTTTAGTTTCAGCTTGATGAAAAGCCGTGTGGCAAGAGATTAGGGCAAATTCAGCTTTGGTAACTTCTTCTCGTCGACAGTTTCGTTGCGCTTTATCACTTCGTGGTTCGCCAGGATGAACGCAACGATCGCGAGCTTTTGCTTGTCGTCAATTACGCCCGGATTGTCGAAGGGCATCACGCCGATATTGTATTCATAAAGCTCGTCCGCGGTTTTGAACTTCTTGATCTGGGACTGCTTGCCCCAAAGAGGTGTAGCGAAGCCTTCCCCACCCTGACCATCCGCTCCATGGCAGCGAGAGCAATGCTGCTTGAAGAGTGCCGCGCCTTGCATGACCTGCGAACTATCCTGCGCGTTTGCGGCCGAAGCCAGTGTCAGCGCAAACGTGAGCATGAGCGAGCGAACTGCGAACATTTATAAAGACTCCGAACTTAAAATGGTGAGCCGGCCCGTGATGGGGCCGGCTCAGTCGTTCTGGGAGGAATTAGGCTACCCGGATGCGGAATTTCGGGATCGAACCGTTGGCCATGCCAAGGAGGTTCGCCGGCTGCGTGGCGGGCTGGCTGTATCCTGAATTGTCCGTAGTGCGAGTTTCGATCGTGTGCTCGCCCTTGGCCGCGTTCCACGGGAATTCGAAACGCACCCAAGTATAACGGCCGAGGTTGGGGCTCGTAATCCGTGCCTGTTGCCACGGGCCGTTGTCGATCCGGTAGCTCACGGCGCGCACGCCATGCTGCGGACCCCAGGCGTAGCCTCGCATCGTCTGCGCACCGGCGTTGACCGTCGGGAGTTCGCCCTTCTTCAGGGGATAGTTTGCAGGGATGCTCGGGGTCTTTTCCAGCACCAGTGGCACTGTGATCAACGACTGCGGCGGCATCCAGGTGACCATCGGGCCCTTGATGTCGTCCTTGGTGACGTCCATGAATTCGTCGCTATCCGCGAATTCAGGGCGCTTGTAGGTGTCGCCGATGAATACTTCGCCCTTCGTGTTCAACCTGCACCATACGCGCTTGCTGGTGATACGCATTTCGGTAAGCCACTTGATAGAGGCGGTACCGCCCCAACCGGGAACGACCATACGAACCGGCGAACCGTGATCGGGCAGCAAGTCGTTACCATTCATCTGATAGCAAATACCGATGTCGTCTGGACGCGAAAGGATTTCTGAAACCGGCATCGGCCGGCCCATATCCTTGCCGTCAACGCCCGACCAGAACAGCGCGGTACGTGCATTCGGTGCCAGGCCAACGCGATTGATGATGTGGCTCATCGGCACGTAGCGCCATTCGGCATTGCCGATCGCACCAAGGATCCAGCTGCCGCCGGTTACTTCCTTGCCGCTATATCCCTGCATTTCCCAGAACAGGTTACGGGCATTGCCGTGGCATTGCATATTGGCGATGATCGTGCGCGAAGGCATCTTCAGAAGATCGTTGTAGGTGATCTCCAGCGGGTTCTTCACACTGTCGCCGTGAATCTTCATCTTCCACTTTTCGCGCTCGAGCTCCGGCTTTTCGGCCGCAACCGGCGTCGCATAGTGGTTTCGGACATAAAACTCTTCGACCGGCGTAATCCAGGTCGAGAAGTCCCAATACTTGCCGGTGCGCACAGTCGCGCCAATATTTAGAACGCGATCATCGGGCTTGCGAATAATAATTCTGGCTGGCGCCGCAGGGGTTGCCGGCGCCGGGGGCGGAGTTGGTGTGGTCTGAGCGACTGCTGCTCCGGATACGCTCGCTGCTGCTGCGAAGGCGCCTGCCGAGACGAAAAATTGGCGGCGATCAACATTCGGTCCCTTGCGCAAAGCCTCTTTTACAATCCGATCTTCCTGCGCACGTCTTTTGGTTTCGACGTTTGACATCATTGCCTCCCCACGGGCCTTCGCCCAGCTTGTTCGAGTGCAAGCCAACGCGAGCACTGCGTTTAGGGTTAGCAACGCCTATGCCATCTCGCAGAAGCGAAATGACACTTGAATCATTGAAGATTTTCTATTTGAGAATATCGAAAGTCCGACGCAACGGACTCATCCACACGCCAAGTCCGAACATCCGGACTCAAGCTCGAATGCCAAGTTTCTTGATCTTGTCGAACAAGGTTGATCGAGACACCGCCAACAACTCGGCTGCGGAATCCACGTTACCGCTCGTCTGCGCAAGAACACTCTTAATTCTGCGACGCTCCGCATCGTCCCGCGCCTGCGCAAGGGTTATGACGGAGCCTTCTTCATGGTCTGGCCCAACGCGATCCGGGAAAAGGTCTGCCACTCCAAGCCATGGACTTTCTGACAAGGCAACTGCGCGCTCTATGCGGTTGCGAAGCTCGCGAATGTTTCCGGGGAAATCGTAAGAGAGCACTTCGGATTGGGCGGCTGTTGTCAGCCCCTTCACATCCCGGCCAAAACGCTCCGCAAATTCCCCGATAAAGCGTAAAGCGAGCGGCACGATATCGTCCCGCCGATCGGTCAGCGGCGGGATCGCCACCTGAATTACGCTCAAGCGGAAAAATAGATCGTCACGGAATTTCCCGGATTCCACGAGGTTCTGAATATCGGCGTTCGTTGCCGCAACAATTCTCGCGCTTGACTTAAGGGTCTGGGTTCCACCAACGCGAGTGAAAGTACGTTCCTGAAGAAGCCGTAGCAGCTTTGATTGGATTGCGAGTGGAAGCTCCGTCACTTCGTCGAGGAAAAGGATGCCGCCCTCGGCACGCTCTACATAACCCGTGTGTTTCGAGTGTGCGCCAGTAAATGAGCCCCGCTCATGCCCGAACATCTCACTTTCGAGCAATTCGCGTGGAATGGCAGCACAATTTACCGCAACAAATGGCAGATCCTGTCGGCTGCCAACTTGGTGTAGAAACCTCGCTGCAACTTCTTTGCCGGAACCGCTCGGCCCCGTCAGAAGAACGGTTGAATCGATGTCCGCAACCCGCCGAAGAACTCCTTCAACCTTGATGATCGCCTTTGAATCGCCCAGTACCGATCCATCCGTTTGTTTCCAGCGCGGAGCAAGCAAAGTTGCCACTCGTTCGAGAAACGGTTCGATTTCAAAGGGTTTGATCACATAGTCTGCCGCGCCCGCCTTCATAAGGCGAACCGCTTGCTCGACATCTCCGAAACCCGTGATGAATAAGACGGGCACGCCAGCAAGGTTTGAGCCCAGAGATTTGAAAATCTCTTCGCCACTCATATCCGGCAAACGAATATCGAAAACGAAGATATCCGCATGGATATGCGGAATTTTTTTCAGAGCATCCTGGCCATTGCGAAGCCATTCTACTCGATAACCTCCAAGGGCAAGCCAGTCGACAAGCGACTGCCCCATAATTGGGTCGTCCTCGACTAAGGCCACCAGTGGCCCGAAATCACGCTGCGGTTGGTATTGCGCTGATGTTTGCATGGTAAGGCACTTTCACCTCGATCCGCGTTCCTTCACGCGCATCTACTGAAATTTTCCCGCCTAGTTCCGAAACCAATCTGGTCACTGTCCAAATACCTAAGCCTCCAGAAGTCGGAATACTTAGCTGCGCTTCGCCAGAAAGAACTTTTAGTTGATCTTCTGGCAAGCCTGACCCTTCGTCCTGAATCTCTACTTTGAGAGCGCCGTTGCTCGCGGAGCAACGAAAGCGAACTGTCCCTCCAATTGGCGAGGCTTGGCAAGCGTTAAGGAGAAGATTGAGTGCGATCTGCCTAATTGACTGAGCCCGCACTGGCACCGAGGCCTTAACGTCATTCTCCCAGCGAAGCCTAAGCTTTCTGCGCTCTGCTTCGCTCTCGACAAGGAATCGCAAGTCCTCCACGTCAGAGCCAGAAATGTCGCTCAGATCGGCGCGACCACGCCACACATCAAGCGATGCTTTCACAACGTTGCGAATTCCATTCAGTCCACGCTCAAGCAAGCTCGCAGCTTTCTCACGTTGCATGGGATCGTCACCATGGCGTTGAATCATACGAACAGCGTTCAGCATCCCGCCAAGTGGATTATTTACTTCATGCGCGACGGCTGAAGCGTACTTTCCAATCAGGGCTGCTCGCTCTTCGCTGGCGAGCCGTTGCAGCAGCAACTCACGCTCCATCACTGCCGCGGCGGCGGTGTTGTAGCGACGATAGGCTTTCCCCGCCTCGCTATCAGGTGGCGGAAGTTCATTCTGCTGCACAATCTGAAGCCTTCCGTCCGCACTTTCAGCGAGCAACTCGGAGAGCCGCGTAAGGGGCTGCATAGTACGGCGCACGAGCACCCAACCAACCAGCGAAACAAGTAGCGTCAGAAGAGCATTAAATCCAATGAGCGCCCACAGGGTTTCAAGCCGTGCCTTTTGAATATGGGTCACATCGACCAGTGCCGCGACGAAGCCCAAGTAGACGCCGGCCTCGTTCATGTCGCGCTTGATCCAGATCGCTCCCCGTGGATCATCGAGATCAAGCGCAGAATTGAGCGTCGTGAGTTCTTCAGGAGGTGTTGAGCCAATCGGAAACTGCGCAGGATTGGCCGACGCTAGAACCTTGCCATCTGCGCCAACAACGACGGTAACGCTCGCCTTAACTGCGGAGTAGCGCTCCCGCGCCCGGTCTAGAACGTCAAATATTTCCCATGGGTCACGGCGAATTACATAAGGTTGAAGCGCCGTTGAAAGGCCTTGCAAGAAAACACTTTTCAATTCCTGCAAATGGCTTTGCTGCGATTGCTCGAGACGGTCCAACACGGCCTTTGAAATACCTGCCGCTACTACGACCATCATGACCGCAAGTAGAAGCGGAACTTTTATTGACAACGGCCAGCGTGATGGGCGCAATGATACCATCACGCATCCTTCCGCACACGTTGCCAGGACGTAGCAATGCTGTCGAACAAGCTTGCTGGCTCTCGGCTAAAACCATCTAGCTTCAACAAGGAAAGAATGCGCGTTCCAGTTGGGTCTGTAGGCATCGATATCAAAGCGTTCGCAATTTCCTGAACCACAGCCTTATCGGCATTACGTGCAGCGGCAATTGGCGGAAAACCCATCTGTTCTGATTTGCGTAGGACCTTCGTCTTAGCGATGAGATTGGGCTCAAGCTCACGCATCACTTCCCAAACGTAGCCGTCTACCGAGCCAGACTGCGCAAGTCCTGAACCAACGGCACGAATGACGTTCCGATGGCCATAAGCGAAGAATGTCTTTGAGAAGAAGGTTGTTGGCGTTTCGCCCATCTCAGCGAGCCAAGCACTCGTAACGAGGTGGCCAGAATTGCTGTCGGGATCGGAAAAAACGTGAATGCCGCCCTTGGTATCTTTTGGGTCCGAAGCCGAACTCGTTGCGTGTGTAATCAAGTAGGCCTGATACTTCGGAGCGCCTCGATAAACGGGCACGGCAACCAACTGAAGCTGCGCTTTGTTCTGAATGAAGGGCAAGCCACAAATCCACGCTGCATCGAGTTGGCCCGCGAGCAGCAGCGAGGTGATCTCCATATAGGTCCGTCTCTTCACAAGACTGACATTGCTCGAAAGCTTTTCGCTCAAATACTGCTCGAGCTCGGCAGTGAGCTTGATGTCAGAGTCCAAGAAAACCGGAGTCAGCCCGAACAAGATTGTGCGAGGTTTTGCCATGATCGCAGGCGCGAAAAGCGAGGCAGAAATGCCCAGCACCGCACTTCGGCGTGTAACTTTGCTACTAGCTCGCACGCGAGACCCCTCCAGCTACAAGCATACACCAAGCCGACCTCTCAGCTAACAAGGGAAATCCGGTTCTCCATTCGTAACTGCTTGGTATTAGAGGATAATTCAGCTGCTCTGGAGTCCAGATTTCCGGATTCCTAGCCTAGGTGGCTACGCTGGCTCGCGTGGCCGTTGTCATATAACGACCAACTCACAACACTACGAAAGCAAGCGCTTCGAAAGAGAGTCTCGAATGACGATCACGATCTACCATAACCCAGCGTGCGGCACGTCCAGGAATACCCTGGAGATGATCCGCCAAAGCGGCATAGAACCAACCGTCATCGAATATTTGAACAATCCTCCAAGTCGAGAGCGGCTTGTTCAACTGATTTCCGCGATGAGGATTAAGCCGCGAGAGCTACTTCGCGAAAAAGGCACGCCTTTTCACGAACTTGATCTTGGCAACGCTAAGTGGACAGACGATCAGCTCATCGATTTCATGATGGAGCATCCGGTTTTAATCAATCGGCCAATCGTTGAGACACCCAAGGGCACTAAATTATGCCGACCGTCCGAGGCCGTATTCAATTTGCTGGACAGGCCAATCAACCGGTTCGTAAAAGAAGATGGTGAGATCGTTTTCGCAGATCTGGGGCCGCGCGGTTAAGATAGCGCGTGCTGATCAACTCTTTGCTGATCTTGCTTCGACGTTGCAAATAGCAACTCACACCACTGCAAAGCGGCTGATAAACTAGGCGGCAGCTCAACTCCCATACCGCCATGAAACCGCTGCCACTCGATATCGTATGGCTCTCGAACCGCCGTTAGAACCGGAACCCGCGCATCGATCGCAGCGGCGAAGCAACCGATAAGGCCCCTACCCAGACTCTCCGCTCTACCGAAGCGATTCACCAGCAACAGATCGACCCGGTCTTCGATCGCCCCCAAGAGCGTTGGCTCCATCTCCAATAAACCCGCTTCGTTGAGACGGCATCCCTTCGCATCAAGACCACGGTTCTCCCAAACATTGAAAACCGCGTCAGAGCGAACGTCGACCACTTGTATCGAGGCCGCACACTGACCTTCGATACCAGGAGTGATCGTTTGGATGACGCCGCCTACGCGAACGCCTCGCTCAAGCAAATTCCAGCAAACATCTGCAAAGAGCAGATCGATCTCGAATTTTCGCGGATAACGGACGGCTGCGATGCTTTGCATAATCTTCTCCACGCAGCGCATTCTAGTCGGCAACAGCCAACCTCAAAGAGCAAAGCCGAAGTTAAATGATGAATCCGGAATGCCGGACTTAGTCCGAGAATTCGGACAAATTACTGTAGAGCCAGCAGCAGGATGAAAGTGTGTCGACAAAGCCGCCAACAGCCTTGTTGGAACACTTTGTCGGAATGCATTCCGACAAACGCTCTAACCTTTTGAAAATATTGGCGACCCCGGCAGGAATCGAACCTGCGACCAACAGCTTAGAAGTTGTTAGAAAAGCCAGTAATTTCAAAGGCCATTCCGACAAAACTGACGTTCCGGCGGCGTTGTTCAATAGGACGAGATTTCGCTTTGTCGGAATGCCAGAGCCTGCAAGCAACCCAAGTAGATGGGGTCTTCCGGCCACCGGAACGACGAGGCCGTAAAATTGACGCCGCTAACAGCCTGTCGCAGCCTCACACGCTAATGCGATTGGGGTAGTAAGTGCGTAAGGTCGAAAACATACTCTTTATCATGTGCGACCAGCTGCGGTGGGACTATCTGTCCTGCTACGGTCATCCGCACCTTAAGACCCCAAACATCGACAGTCTTGCGGAGCGTGGAACACGATTCACTCGCGCATTCGTGCAATCTCCGGTTTGCGGTGCATCCCGCATGAGTTTCTACACGGGACGCTATGTGCAGTCGCACGGCGCCTCTTGGAACGGTTTTCCCTTGAAAGTCGGCGAGATGACTCTCGGAGACTATCTGCGAGCGCGCGGTATGGAAGTCGCGCTTGTAGGGAAAACACACATGCGTGCCGACACCGAAGGCATGGAACGCCTCGGCATCGATCCGGACTCGATCATCGGCGTTCGTGTTTCCGAATGCGGTTTCGACCCTTACGAGCGCGACGATGGCCTGCATGGCATCGGCCCGGACGGACGCTATGAGTCGAAGAACCCGCGTTACAACGAATATCTGCGCGAGAAGGGCTATGGCGGCGAAAACCCTTGGCATGACTGGGCGAACTCAGCGGTCGGCGAAGGCAATAAAATCGCTTCCGGCTGGGCCATGCGTCATGCGGCGAAGCCCGTGCGCGTGGCCGAAGAAGATTCCGAAACACCGTATATGACGCGGCGTGCGATCGAATACATGGAACAGGCGTCGAAACCCTGGTGCCTGCATCTCTCTTATATCAAACCGCACTGGCCTTATATCGCCCCTGCTCCCTATAACAACATGTACGGGAAGGATGCGGTGCAGCCCGCAATCCGCTCCGAAAGCGAGCGCAACAATCCGCACCCGATCTATCGCGAATTCATGGATCTCCGTGTGAGCCGCAACTTCACTCGCGATGAAGTCCGCGAAGAAGTGATCCCGGTCTATATGGGACTGATCAAACAGATCGACGACCAGATGGGTGTGTTGTTCGACTACATGAGCCGTAAAGGACTCATGGACAACACGATGATCGTTTTCACATCGGATCATGGCGATTATCTCGGCGATCACTGGATGGGCGAGAAAGACTTATTCCACGATCAATCGGTAAAGATTCCTCTGATTATTTACGACCCGCGGACAGCAGAGCAGAAACGACCATCGAATATCTGCGATGAACTCGTCGAATCCATCGATATCGTTCCTACTCTGCTCGATGCCGTAGGCGGCGACGCTTTCGAGCAGTCCCATCGGATCGAAGGCCGCTCGCTGGCTCCGTTCCTGAGCGGTCGCAAGCCCGATACATGGCGCAGCTATGCTATCAGCGAATATGATTATTCGGTGCTACCGGTCGCTGTGAAATTAAATATCGCACCGCGCGATGCGCGTCTGTTCATGGTCACGAACAAGAAGTGGAAGTATGTCCACGCGCCCGGCTTCAGACCAATGCTGTTCGATCTTTTGAACGACCCGCAAGAGTTCGAGGATCTCGGCGGGGATCCGGAATACGCATCGGTGCGCGACACGCTCCAAAACGTATTGAATCAATGGGGCTTACGCTACTCGCAACGGACGACGCGTTCCGAGCAGCAGATTCTCGCCGCGCGCGGAAAATCCGTACGCAAGGGCATCCTGATCGGCGTCTGGGACGAGAACGAAATTCCGGAAGAACTCTGGAGCGCTTATCTCGGCGGGGAGAAGTGATTACTGCAGGCCACTCGCACTCACCGCATTGAGCGAGAACTTGGCATCGATCTCACTGCCGATCTTCGCCGCGGCCGCCTGCACCTCGTCAAGATAGCGCGACACTGCGGTCTGCTGATCCAACGCAGAAACTAGCCATGTTACATTCATGCAGCCGACGATGCGGTCGCGTGCGATAACCGGCACCGCAAAACCGTCGGTTTTTTCTTCGCCAATTTTGCGCAACGTAAATCCTTGGACGCGCGTACCGTACCCTTGCGTCCTCGTCTCAGAAATAAGATGAGCGATCAACTGCGGATTGTTCGCCGCGCGGTCGAACGGGCTCGATGAAATCCGGAGATCGGAAAGAATCGTCTCGCGCTCCTCATCGCTGCAATAGGAAAGCCAGGCGCGGCCGAGGCCAGTCTGCAACATCGGAATGCGATACCCGACCCCGGTCCAGTTGATAAAGTACGGCGATTTCTTTCGTGTCGTCTCGATGATCATCATCGAGCCTTCGTCATAGACTGCGAGGTCGGAAGGCCAACGTAACCGCTGGCACAGGTCGTCGAGGACGCTGCTTCCAACATCGAGCAACAAACCTTGCAGCGATCCAGTTTCAGAGCGCCGTGCGCTCCGCCGCCATACGCCGTCAGCGATGCGGCGCCTGACGTAACCGCGTGACTCCAGCGTTGCGAGAATTCGAAGCAGCGTTGGCTTGGGCAAGTTTGTGTTGCAGTGCAACTCACGCAACGTCAGGCCGCTGGAAACGCTCAACGCATCCAGCACCTGTAGTCCTCGTTCCAAACCCCTGAGCGTCTCGTTCGCCATGTAAAATACGCCTTAATCAAATCAATTCTGACGAAGCCACGGGCATTTATCAACGTTCCGGTAGCCGGAATGGCGAATTATTCGTTTTCATGCGGCCTGTCTCCTGTGCCCTCATGCTGGAAAGGCGCCAAAGAGCGCGACAAACAAAGGGGAGGAAAACGATGAAACGCATTTTCGCATGGGCATCTGTCTTTGCATTGGCAGTAACGCTGTTCGCACCGGCTGCCTCGCAGGCTCAGTTGCTTCAGCAACCGATCAGAATCGTATTTCCTTTTGCAGCCGGCGGGGGCGGTGACGCGCTTGCGCGCCTGCTCGCCGAAGAACTGCGCACCGCGCTCAACCGCAATGTCGTCGTCGAGAACAAGACCGGCGCCGGCGGCCAGGCCGGTACGTTTGAAGTTGTGAATGCAGCTCCAAACGGTGACACGCTGCTGCTCACACCGATCGCGCCAGTCGTACTGCATCAGAACATCTACAAGAACCTCCGATACGATCCGATCAAAGACCTCAAACCAGTCGCGCTGATCTCGGATTTCGAGTTCGCGATTGCAGTCGGCCCCGCAGTACCTGCGAAGAACCTTCAGGAGCTCATCGCTTGGATGAAAGCAAACCCGACGAAAGCCAGTTATGGCACGCCGGGTGCGGGCGCTCTGCCGCATTTCTTCGGAGTTTTGTTCTCGAAGGCGGTCGGCGTCGATATGGTTCATATCGGCTATCGCGGTTCGGCACTTGCCTTGGTCGATCTGATTTCTGGCCAGATTCCTATCGTCGTCACAACGACGACCGACCTCTTGCAAAATCACAAAGAAGGAAAAATCCGCATCCTTGCGACTTCGGACAGCAAGCGCTCGCCGCTCGTACCGGAGGTCCCTACTTTCAAGGAACTCGGCTACAACATCCAGGGTACGGCCTGGTACGGCGTTTTCGCTCCGGCAAAAACACCCGACGACATTGTGAACAAGTACAGCAAGATCTTGTCCGATGCCTTGCGGACCGAACCGATGAAGGAGCGCCTGCTGAAGCTTGGTCTCTACGCGCGCGGCTCGACGCCCGACGAACTCGGAAAACTGCAGAAAGAACACGCCGACCTGTGGAAGCCTGCGATCGAGGCTTCCGGGTTCAAGCCGGAAAACTGACGCGGACTTCGGCAATTCTTTAGAGGCTTCGCACAAGAGCGGAGAACAATTATGGATTCCGGTAAAACAAAACGGAGCGGTCTTATCGGAAACCCGCGTGACTTTATCGGTGGGCTCGGATTTTTACTGCTCGCTCTCTTCGTTTTATGGGCGACTCGCGATCTGCCGGGTCAACGCGGCTTTCAACTCGGCGCCGGTTCGGTGCCGAGATTGTTCGCGCTGCTGCTTGCGCTCAATGCTGTATTCGTAATGGTTTTATCGGCCTTCGGCCGTGGCCCTGCCGTTCACTATGCGGCAGGCCCTTCCCTCGCCATAGCAGCGCTCGCTGGCATCGCACTTACGGTCAATTACTTCGCGGGACCGGAACTGGCAGTCGCGGCTTTAATCCTCACGGCTTTCGCTTCGCTGCACAGACTAACTGCCCTTAATATTCGTGGTCCCGTATTTATTGCGATCGCAATACTGGCATTCGCGGCTTTCATTAAATCGCTCGGCCTGTTTGTGACCGTATTTACGCTTGTCGCTGTGTCTTCTGCGGCGAGTAAAGAATACAAGCCGGCCGAGTCCGCGGTCTGGGCGCTCGCACTCGCGGTGTTCAGCGTGTTGTTGTTCATACTTCTGCTCAACCAGCCGATCTCCGCGTTTCCTCCATCGCTGCTCGCGCGATGACTGATATTTTCGCAAATCTCCTCTTTGGTCTTTCTGTCGCGATCACGCCAACGAACATCGCGCTATGCCTGATCGGTGCGCTCGCGGGCACGCTGGTCGGCGTGTTACCCGGCATCGGCCCGCTCGCGACGATTGCGATGCTGCTTCCCGTCACATTCGGTCTGCCGCCGGTCGGCGCACTCATCATGCTTGCAGGCGTCTTTTACGGTGCAATGTATGGCGGTTCGACCACGGCAATTCTCGTCAACATTCCTGGCGAGGCAGCATCGGTCGTCACCACTCTGGACGGATTCCAGATGGCGCAGCAGGGCCGCGCAGGCGCTGCACTGGCGATCGCCGCCATCGGCTCCTTTTTCGCGGGCTGCGTAGCAACTTTGCTGATCGCATTGCTTGCGGGACCGCTCACGCAGTTCGCATTCTTCTTCGGTCCTGCGGAGTACTTCGCGTTGATGACGCTCGGGCTGGTGCTGGCCATCGTGCTCGCGAACGGACCGATCTCGAAGTCAATCCTGATGGTTCTCGTGGGCATCGTCCTTTCCATGGTCAGCGCCGACGTGGACACCGGCGAAGGCCGGATGACCTTCGGGCGCTTCGAACTCTCCGATGGCTTCGGCTTCATCGTGGTCGCGATGGGAGTTTTTGGCTTTGCCGAAATCATCAAGAATATTCTGCAACCTTCGACGCGCGAGCTGATTGCCGAGCGGATCACCAATTTGATGCCTACCCGCCGCGATCTTACGGATGCTGCCCCCGCAATCGCGCGCGGGACGATACTCGGTTCATTACTCGGCATCCTGCCGGGCGGCGGCGCAATCCTGGCATCTTTCGCTTCCTACACGCTGGAGAAGAAGCTTTCGAAAACGCCGGAACGCTTCGGCAAGGGGGCGATCGAAGGCGTTGCCGGACCGGAGAGCGCAAACAACGCGGCGTCGCAGACATCTTTCATTCCGCTGCTAACGCTCGGCATTCCGGCCAATGCCGTCATGGCACTCATGGTCGGCGCCATGACGCTACACGGCATCGTGCCCGGCCCCCAGGTCGCGGCCAAACAACCCGACCTGTTCTGGGGTTTGATTGCGTCGATGTGGATCGGCAACTTGATGCTGCTCGTCATCAACCTGCCGCTGATCGGCGTCTGGGTTCGGCTCTTACGCGTTCCCTATCGCCTGCTCTACCCGATGATCCTCATGTTCTGCTGTATCGGGGTCTACTCGCTGAATACCTCGACCTTTGAGATCATGCTCGCACTCGCCTTCGGAATTTTCGGCTACTGGCTTTATAAACATGACTTCGAGGCGGCACCGCTACTGCTCGGCTTCATTCTCGGGCCCATGATGGAAGAGAACCTGCGCAAAGCCATGTCGCTCGCGCGCGGCGATATTCTTGATATTGTGACGCGGCCGCTAACAGGGGCGCTGCTTACCTCGGCAACTATTCTTCTGATTGTCGCAATTCTGCCGGCGGTCAGAAGAAAACGAGAGACGGTCTTTGTTGAATGACATTCATCAGCGTCATTATGAGAGCAGCAACATTCCAACATTTGTCGGAATGCATTCCGACAACAGCGCTAACTCATTGAAAACTTGGCGACCCCGGCAGGAATCGAACCTGCGACCAACAGCTTAGAAGTTGTTAGAAAGCTCAATACTTTCAACGCCCATTCCGACAAAACAGCCC
>LNFM01006967.1_pt1 | contig 33705 bp, 30 predicted proteins | sample 596031 | NCBI WGS metagenome assembly LNFM01 (sample SAMN04254537, study PRJNA301005) | activated carbon metagenome | isolation source: dual media filters at the Ann Arbor, Michigan drinking water treatment plant | place: USA: Ann Arbor
TGGGGGCTGGTCCTCATACTGCTCAACCGCCTGTTCGACGGCCTCGACGGCGCGGTCGCTCGCGCCGCCGGGCCCACCGACCTCGGCGGCTATCTCGATATCGTCGCCGACTTCGCTTTCTACGTTTCCGTGCCCGTCGGGTTCGGCTTCGCGGCAGCCGAAAACCTCCCTTATGCGATGGTGCTGGTCGCGACCTTCGTCCTGACCGGCGTCAGTTTTCTCGCCTTCGCCGCGGTCGCGGCCAAGCGCGGCGACGAGACGGTGGCGCATGGCCGCAAGGCGTTTTTCTATTCGACCGGAATTGCCGAAGGTATGGAAACGATAGTCGCTTTCGTCGCCATGTGCATCGTGCCATCGGCGTTCCCGGTGATCGCGACTGGTTTTGCGATCCTGTGCATCGTGACCGTTTTCCAGCGCAGCCTGCGGGCAGCGATCAGCTTTCGATGAAGTTCGGCGGGCCCACCCTATCGAGTGGTCGATTCCAGAAAGGCCAGCACGGCGCGCCAGTTTTCCTCCGCGCCACGAGCATTACGGGCGGAGATCAGCGTCGACGAGCCATGCGCGCCGCCGAATGTGGGTACGAATTGCGTCTTCCGGGGCGAGGCGACGGCATCGAAGATAGCTCTCGCTGCAGCGATTTCTTCGGAATTCTCGGCCGACGTGACGAACACCGGAACGGTCACCTTTGCCGCGGCGCGCCCGACAATGTCTTCGCCGCCGAAATATTCACCCGGCGAAAAAGCCATGAGTCCCGCCACCTTGGCGTCGCTTTCGGCCGCGACAAGGAACAACAGGGACGCGGAATAACTGCTGCCCCAGAGAATGACCGGGAGCTGCTTGTCTTCGGCCCAGGCCAATGCCGCCGCCAGATCGCGCTTGGAATCGACGTATCCGGCGCTTTGGCCGAGCTCGGCCACGGTCCGGTTGCGGCCGCCGAACATATCGCCGCCGGATCGCTGATCGATCGCAAGCGCGCTATATCCGGCATCGACCAGCCGCGGCGCGATCGTGGCATATTCACTCTTGTTCGAATTGGCCTGATGAAACAGCAGGATGAGCGCCTTGGCGTCCTGTGCCGGATAGTAATTGCCGAAGACCTTGACGCCATCGTCCGCCTGAAGCGTTACCGGTTGGACCGTTTCGGCGAATGGGGTCGCGGCGCTACCAGTCCGCGGCACAGGCTCGGCGCGATCGGCAGGCGCGGCGTCGCACGCCGAAGGAGCGAAGCCGATTATCAAGACCGGCAGGAACCGCATACGCATCGTGATCTCCAGCAGCGCTATCCAGCCCTGTTCGACACCGAAGCACCAAAGGTTACCTTTGGGATAGCAGCCCTGCCGGCTCCGCCGGCGATTCCGTTCGTCTCTGAACGCGTGAACAAACCCAACGTCAAAAGTGGAGACAGGCATGGCATTCAACGACCTTCGCGCGATCTTCCTCAACTGCACGCTGAAGCGTTCGCCGGAACTCTCTCACACTGATCGCCTGATCAATGTCTCCCGCGCGGTCATGAGCGCGCAGGGCGTTTCTTGCGAGATTGTCCGGGTGGCCGATCACGACATTCCTCCCGGTGTCTATCCGGATATGCGGGAGCATGGCTGGGATACCGATGGCTGGCCCGACCTGCAACGCCGGGTGATGGCCGCCGACATTCTGGTCATTGCGACGCCGATCTGGCTGGGCGACAAATCCTCCGTCTGCACACGGGTCGTCGAGCGGCTCTACGGTTATTCAGCCGAGCTGAACGACAAAGGTCAATATCTCTACTACGGGAAGACGGGTGGCTGCCTCGTCACCGGCAACGAGGACGGCATCAAGCATTGCGCGATGAACATCCTCTACTCGCTCCAGCATCTGGGCTATCTCATCCCACCCCAGGCAGACGCAGGCTGGATCGGAGAGGCTGGGCCAGGCGCGTCCTACGGCGATGACGGCGCCGGCCTCGACAATGATTTTACGCAGCGGAACACGACGTTCATGAGCTGGAACCTTATGCATGCCGCCCGGATCCTGCGCGACCTGGGTGGCTTTCCTGCGCACGGCAACCAGCGTTCGGCGTGGGATGACGGCGAGCGGTTCGGTCATCCATTTGCCGGTGTCGATCCTGCATCGATCCCGGAACGCTACGGGGAGCAGGCGGATGTCGGGTGAAGGTCCGGCAGCGCGGGAACGCCAAGGCAACCCATGGCGCTTTGTTGTCAATGATTTAGCTCGTTCGCCCGTGGTCGCAGTAGTTCGTGAAATCCAGTATCTGGCGGTGCTGTCAGTCTCATCGCAACTCGTCTCCGATTGACGGAGTTCGCCTCTTCCCAGCTTGAGCTTACGCCATAAGATTCTGCCACTCCGCCAGTGCGGCCGAGCGGCGTAACTTGTAGGTCTGGCGATCGACGAGGTGGCGTTCGAGATTGAAGTGCTTGTGGAGGTTGGCATGGACCGAGGCGAACTTCTGTAAGCTTCGCATCTGTCGAAACCGAATCATCGCTCGCTCTCGTCGCCTGAAGGGCGAGTGGCTGTTCTCGACCCGGTTGTTGGCCCAGCGGCCGATCTCCTGCTTCTCGGGGTTGCCGAGCTCATTCATCGCCACCTTGTACGAGCGCAGCCCGTCGGTCGTGATAGCCTCGGGCGAGCCGTGGCGTTTGAGTGTTTTCTTCATGAACGCCAAGGCCGCAGCCTTGTCGCGGGTCTTGGTAACGTAGCTTTCCAGCACTTCGCCTTCCTGGTCGACCGCGCGCCACAGGTAGTGCATCTCGCCGTTGATCTTCACATAGACCTCGTCGAGATGCCACTTCCATTGTCGGAAGCCCTTCATCCGACTGACCCGCTGGCGCCGCACGTCGGCTGCAAACATCGGACCGAACCTGTTCCACCACTGGCGCACCGTCTCGTGGCAGATGTCGATCCCACGCTCGAACAGTAGGTCTTCGACGTTACGCAGACTCAATGGGAAGCGGACGTACATCATCACCACAAGGCGGATGACCTCTGGGGATGAGTTGAAGTAGCGGAACGGGCTTGTCGGCTTCTTGGGGCGAGGCATCAGCGCGCCCTACCTCATCGCCTCATTTAGCTAGCGGTGCATTTGCTCTGACAGCACCGATGAGACCGATCTACAAGATGACACCATTAACAGCATCTTTTTCGATCGCGTCATCCCTCGAAAGTGCGATCGCATCCGATTAAACTGCGAAGATTTTAGCGCCAAGCTATCAAATGTCGGCTTCGGGTCGAACGCAGACATTCGAGCTAATCTGAACGAACGTCCGCTTTCGGTCACGGCCCCAACTGGTCTGAATGACCGATTTGAGGGCGTATTCCGTTGAAGAAGTCGCTGCTGGAGCGGTTGGACACCGGTGGCTGACAGGGGACGAGTGACCTTGCCGTCCGGCTCAGGCGGGTGCGAGCCCCGGGATCGGCTTCATCTTGGCCAGCTTGCGGAGGTTCTGGGCTGCGGCGGCGAGGTGGAACTCGTCTTTCGCTCCATTTGGGCCACGTAGGCGCAAGCGGTCCAGCTTCAGGATGCGCTTGAGGTGCGCGAACAGCATCTCGACCTTCTTCCGCTGGCGACTGGAGACAAGGAAGGCATCACTGGCGGTGATCTCGCGGGTAAGATCGCGTGCGCCTTCATGGATCGACCGGGTCACCTTGCGGGCAGGCATATTGGGCGTACATCGTTGCCGCAGGGCGCAGGCCTGACAGTCCTGCTGCCGGGCGCGGTAACGGATCGACCCGTCCTTATCGATCCCGCTGCGCGGTGTGCTGAAGTTGCGGTTCGAGCGTCGCAACCGGTTGCCACCCGGGCAGATGTAGCTGTCGTCCTCATGGTCATAGGTGAAGGCGGATCGCTCGAAGGTACCGTTGTTGCGCGCGGATTTCTCGAACACCGGGATATGCGGCTCGATGCCTCTCTCCTCGACCAGCCAGGCCAGGTTCGGCGCTGAGCCATAGGCGGTATCGGCCACGAGCTTTTCAGGCCACAGGCCGAAGCGGTCCTGTGTCCGCTCGATCATCCGCCGCTGGGCAAGCACCTCGGCCTGGCGGATCGCGGTCGTGGCCTCGACATCGACGATGACGGCATGGTCGAGATCGATCAGGTAGTTGGTGCTGTAAGCGTAGAAGGCCCGCTCGCGCGTGGCCGCGGTCCAGCGCGCAGCGGGATCGGTGATGTTGATGCGCTTGGGTGGGACCGGGGTCGATCCGCCGAACGCGGCATCGTCGAGTACTTCGAGATACTCGGCCACGGCGCGGCCCGCAGCCTCGGGTGGCAGTCCTTCTTCACCCGGCACCGAACGCTGGCGGTGGACATCGGCGCGGATCAGGCTGGCATCGACAGCGAACCCTTCCGCGCCGACCAGACCCTCGGCCATGCAGCGCTCGACGGTCAGCTCGAACAGTTTGCGCAACAGGTCGCTGTCACGAAAACGGCCGTGGCGGTTCTTCGAGAAGGTCGAGTGGTCCGGCACAGCGCCGTCGAGATCGAGCCGACAGAACCAGCGATAGGCGAGGTTGAGATGCACTTCCTCGCACAGTCGCCGCTCGGATCGGATGCCCATGCAGTAGCCCACGATCAGCATGCGGATCATCAACTCGGGATCGATCGAAGGCCGCCCCATCGAACTGTAGAACGGCTTCAGGTGCTCGCGGATGCCAGACAAATCGACGAACCGGTCGATTGCGCGCAGCAGGTGATCGCCCGGCACGTGGTCCTCGATGCGGAAGCTGTAGAACAGCGCCTCCTGCATCACCGTCCGCTCGCCCATCATCGCCGATCTCCCGAATGCCGGGTTCACTGAATCAGCGACTTGGCCTCGCGGCAAGAGGACTTTTTCAACAGAATAAGGGCGCAAAGCGGTCGTCGCCGGCTATCGCAACACCTCGACCTTCAGCCCTTTCACCTTCACAGCCCGCCACGACTTATCGGCGGTGAGGGCAGGGCGCTCCAGCTCCCGTGCCTGCGCGAGGCACGCCCGATCGCCGAGCGACAGCCCGAGGCTGGCGGTCGACGCCCGCAGCCGGCATGACGCTCGGCTACCAGCTATTTATTGCTCTGTTGCTTCTCCTGCCCGGCATCGTCGGGTGGGTATGCGTTCGAGCCGGTTCAACCGATGACCTCCTGAGCCCCATGCCCGACCGGCAAGGCTCAACCACCACATTGGCTGCGATCGTGCTCTTCGCATGCCTCGGGCATCTGTTGGCGGCCATGGCCATCGACCTCAACAGTCGGGTCGCCGCCACCTGGCGTCACCTCAAGGTTTGTGCGCCAGACAACGATTTGGCAGACATAATGCGAACATCGGCTAATTAGCGAGCTTGAGGCGCGACATGGGATCGTTGAGCTGGCGGAATTCACCGCCAGGCGGACGCTCCGCCTGCCCTCAAAGGCAGCCGCCGGGCAGGCTACGCCGCGGGGTACGATGCTACTGACATGGCCAAGCCTTCGCTAACGAGCGTTCAGCTCCGGCCACCATATGAACACTCATAAAATAGCTATTCTGCTCCGCCCAGCGTAAATATGCCGCGCGCAGCGCCGATCGGTCATAGCGTGGAGCGCGGCATTCCGCTTTTCGCGCGACGATCATCATGTCGAGCACGCCTTGGAGGTAAGCGCCGCATCGCGGCTCATTCGCTTGACAGCTTACGAACAACGCCGAGCCCGTCGCCGACGCGGGTTCGGTTTGGCCGATCGCACTATCAGGCAGGGCGGCCAAAGCGGCGCATAACAATATCCATCGTCTTGGCCGCATTTTCGTCTCCTATTCCGCAGTATCATTTCGGAAGGGGCGCACGGCCCTCGACGGCCGGCGCCCCGTGCTGATCCATCATTCGCGGCCGAGCACCTGGCCTTCGGGCGTGACGAACAGTTCGATCGTCTTTCCGTCGCTGTTCTTGCCCTTGATTTCATAGAGCGTGCTTCCGTCCGCCTTTCGGGTGACTTGCTCCGCTTTGCTTATTGACGCGAGTTGCGCGCGTGCCGCGTTCATCGCGGCCTCGGGCACCTGAGCAAGCGGGATGTCTCGTTCGCTGTGCTTGCCGATTATCCGGTTTTCGTTCGCCTCGTGGTTTTGCGCGATCGCCACGCCCGCGATCGCCAGCGCGGCCGCGCCCACGCCTGCGACAACAGTGAGAGTTCGTTTGCTAGCCATGTTCCATTCCACTTCCTGCATAAGGGCCGTGGGGTCGGGCGGGCGGCGGTTACGGCCCAATGAGCCGTCGTCCGAGTTCAACTCCTCTGATTGTTCATCCTGTCGAGCGCCGCGCGCAGCCCACGGGCGAGCTTGGCTGCGTCGTCGTTGGCCCAGAAGTGCATGAAGAACAGCCGCGGCTCGTCGTTTAGCATATGATTATGCAGCGCCGTGACCTCGATCCCGTTCGTCCGCAGCACGCGCAGGACCGGATCGACCTCGTTTGCGACAAGTACGAAATCGCCGGTGATGGCGGCTCGGCCGTCCCCGGTTGGCTGAAAGTTGATCGCGGTCGCCGTGCCCATCGTCGGCGGAGTCTCCATATCGCCGTCCATCAGCCGCTCGGCGCGCGGAAAGCTGTATTGGAGGATGCCACCGGCCGTCTTGCCCTCACCGCCCATCAACCGGTTGAGCGCGGCCACATCGAGGTCGAGCCGCGATGCGGCTGCGCTGGCCGAAGGCGATTGCGGCGCGGCGAGCGGGGTCCGACTGGCTGATAGCGCTTGCCGGAGCGCGGCCGCGAGCTTCACCGGGTCGCCGTGGCCGGCAATGTGCATGTACATGGTCGCAGGCGAAGAGCGGAGCAGGTGATTGTGGAGCGCGGTGATCGTAAAACCGCTTGCGAGCAGGCGGCTCAAAACGGGGTTCACCTCGTCGTGGGTCAGCACGAGATCGCCCATCACCATCGCCTCGTCGCCCATCGGCTGAAACGCCGCCCAGGAACCGAGCGCGAGGGAGGGCTTGATCGTCACCCCATCCAGCGTGACGCTCAGGTCCGAACGCGGGAAGCTGTAGCGGTAAACGCCCCCCGGCTGTTCGGCCCCCGCTCGTCCTATCGCCCGGTCGACAGCCGACCAGTCCGGCGCTGCCCATGCCGGGCTTGCCAGCAGGAGGCTGGCGAATCCCAAGGCGATGGTCTTTTTCAGCATAATTGATCCTTCATCAGCGCACTCGACACGGAAAGCCTCACGTCATGCGAGCGCGCCGCCGGCGAGCCGCGACATTGCGCTCCGGTTTCTTTCTTCGGGATAAGCAGTCCTATGCTCATGAGGCTTGTGATGCAACCCTTACACTTGTAGGCTAGTGACGATACAACTATGACAAACACACAAGCTTCCCCTTGGTTGCTCCTGATCCCGCAGCTTCCGGCTAAGCCTGCCTATTTGCGGGTGAAGGTCTGGCGGCGTTTGCAGGCGATCGGGGCCGCGCCGCTCAAGAACGCCGTCCATGCGCTCCCCAATCGCGAGGACACGCGCGCGCTGTTCGAAGAACTGCATCGCGAGATCACCGAAAATGGCGGCGAGGCGCTGATCCTCGAAGCGCGCCTTGTCGGCGGCATGGGCGATGCGGAGCTGCGCGGAGTGTTCGACGCTGCGCGTGACGCCGACTATGAGGAGTTGGCACGCGAGGCGCGCGCGCTGTGTGAGGGCGAGTATGTCGCGGCGGCGGATGTGGGCCGCCTGCGCAAACGCCTGAACGAGGTCGCCGCGATCGACTTTTTCGGTGCGCATGGTCGGCAGGCGGCACAGGCCGCCATCACCGAGGCGGACCGCCGCTCTCACCAACATCCCGATGTGAGCGGCCCCAGTGCGCCCGAGCTGACCCCGGCGGAGCTAAAGCGCCGCGTTTGGGTGACGCGCCGCCATGTCCATGTCGATCGCATCGCGTCCGCCTGGCTCATTCGCCGCTTCATCGACCCCGAGGCGAGCTTCAAGTTCGTCGAGGGCAAAGGATATGTGCCGGAGCCTGACGAACTGAGGTTCGACATGGCGGACGCTGAGTTCACCCACGAAGGCGACCGCTGCTCCTTCGAGACCTTGGTGTTCCGCACCGGTCTCGAGACCGACCCCGCGCTGCGGGCGCTCGGCGAAATTGTTCACGACCTTGATATTGCCGATGCTCGGTTCGAGCGCCCGGAAACTCCGGGAGTGAGCGCGCTTATCGCCGGCATCTGTGCCGGCACCGACGACGACGAGGAGCGGATCGCGCGCGGATCGACCGCGCTCGACGGATTCTATGCTCACTTCACCCGGCGAAAAGAGGACTAAAGATGGAGGCCAGCGCACGCGCTGAAATCGCAGTCGAGACGCTGCACGAGCACGGCATCAGCTTTGGCGAGGCGGTGCGCGTCTGGATCAGGGTCGCGCTGCTCAGCTTCGGCGGACCGGCGGGCCAGATAGCGGTGATGCATCGCATCCTGGTCGAGGAGAAGCGCTGGATCGGCGAGGAGCGGTTCCTCCACGCGCTCAACTATTGCATGCTGCTGCCCGGCCCTGAAGCGCAACAGCTAGCTGTCTATATTGGCTGGTTGCTCCATAAGACCAAGGGCGGCCTGGTCGCGGGCGCGCTATTCGTGCTGCCCGGCTTCCTCGCGATTTTAGGGCTCAGCTATGTCTATGTGCTGCTCGGCGAAGTGCCGCTGGTCGAGGGATTGTTCTTCGGATTGAAGGCCGCCGTGCTGGCGGTGGTGCTACAGGCGGTGGTCCGGGTGGGTTCGCGTGCCTTGAAGAACAACGTCATGCGCGGTTTTGCCGCGCTGGCGTTCGTCGCGATCTTCGTGCTCGACGTGCCCTTCCCGCTGATCGTGCTTGCCGCCGCGCTGATCGGCTTCTTCGGTGGCCGCGCTGGTTACGCCGCATTCAAGGGCGGCGGCGGACATGGTCCCGCCGGCGCTGAGATAGTCCACGACCGCGACACCGCTCTTGGCGAGGGCCTTCCCGACCATGCCCGGCCGAACCTCTCTTGGTCGCTGCGCATCTCCGGCGTCCTGCTGCTGCTCTGGCTCGGGCCGGTCGCAGCGCTGCTGTTCGCGTTCGGCCCCGACGACGTGTTCAGCCGCATCGCCACCTTCTTCAGCCAGATGGCGGTGGTGACCTTCGGCGGCGCCTATGCGGTGCTCGCCTATGTCGCGCAGGAGGCAGTCGAGACCTATGGCTGGCTCCAGCCCGGCGAGATGCTCGACGGGCTCGGCATGGCCGAGACCACGCCCGGGCCGCTGATCATGGTGACGCAGTTCGTCGGCTTTCTGGCAGCCTTCCGCGAGGCCACCGGACTGCCGCCGCTCATCGCCGCGACGTTGGGCGCGATTCTCACCACCTGGGTCACTTTCCTGCCCTGCTTCCTGTGGATCTTCGCCGGCGCGCCGTTCATCGAACGCCTGCGCGGCAACCGCGCATTGTCGGCCGCGCTTTCGGCGATCACCGCCGCAGTGGTGGGTGTCATTCTCAATCTGGCAGTCTGGTTCGGGATTCACACCTTGTTCGGGCAAGTCCGCGAAGTGCCGTTCGCGGCCGGCGCCATCGATCTCCCAGTCCTGACGTCCGTCGACTGGCCCGCGTTAGCGCTGGCGGTGGGTGCGATCCTCGCCATGTTCCGGTTCAAGGCCGGCATGCTGCCGGTGCTCGGCGTCTGCTCCGTCCTCGGGGCCGCATATGTAATGATCATCTGAAGGGAGTGACGTGTGACGATCGACCAATTTTCCCGACGCAGTGCAATCGCAACTCTTGGCATTGGAGCCGCAGCCATGACTATGAACGAAGCCTCGGCGCAGACGCCGACCGCAGCGCCGACGAATGTCCTCGCATTCGCCGGCAATCATCAGATCAAGCCGCTCAGGTTCGATCCCGCCAGGCTCCACGGCCTCTCCGAAAGGCTGATCACATCGCACCACGAGAACAATTATGCCGGCTCGGTCAAGGCGTTGAATATGATCGAAACACGCCTTGCCGCCGCGCTCGCTGACCCGGACCTACCGCCGGTGGTCTATGGCGGCCTCAAGCGCGAGGAGCTGCACCGCACCGGCTCGGTCGTGCTCCATGAAATCTATTTCGACGGGCTGGGCGGCAACGGTCAAGCAGCCGGCTCGATCCGCGACGCGCTGGGCGCGGCGTTCGGCTCGTTCGACCGCTGGGAGACCGACTTCCGCCGCACCGGCATGAGTCTTGCCGGCGGATCAGGTTGGTGCGTGCTCGTCTACAATCTCCACACCCGCTCGCTGCACAACCATTGGGCGTGGGATCATATGCACGGCGCAATCGCCGGCGTGCCGCTGCTGGCGCTCGATATGTACGAGCATAGTTTTCACATGGATTACGGCACCGCCGCCGCCAAATACGTCGACGCCTTCTTCCGCAACATCGACTGGGAAGTGGTCGACCGCCGCTATGCCGCGGCTTTGCGCGGCGGCGGCTGACCCGTCCGCCGAGGATCAACACCCACTTCTGCGCGACACCTGAGTTGGCGACCACAAAGGGGGCAGGTCCGATGGGAGATGCAACAGTGACATCCGGCCCGAACATCGCTCTTCTTTGGCGCGGACAAGCGGCCGAGTGGACGCATCGCTTTCATGAAGCTCGGCAGTGGCCGATCGTTCAAGCCTTGCGGTCGTTCGGGGCGACCACAAGGCCTGTACTGTACAGAGACGAAGCGGTTCGCGACATTCGTGACGAGTTGCTGTCGTTCGACGCGGTGCTGGTCTGGGTGAATCCGTTGGACATTTCAGGCGACCGCTCGGTGCTCGACCCGATGCTGCGCGAAGTCGCGGCGTGCGGCGTTGTCGTCAGCGCGCATCCTGACGTGATCGCCAAAATCGGCGTCAAGGAAGTGCTCTACACAACGCGATCCATGGAATGGGGCAGCGATGTCGATCGATACGTGGACGCTGAAGGCCTTCGCGCTCGTTTCCCCGAACATCTTGCCGCAGGCCCGCGCGTGCTGAAGCCGAACTACGGCAACGGCGGCAGGAATGTATGGCGTGTCCAACTAGACGAAGCGGGAAACGCTCCGGCTTTGAAAACGTCGGTGAAAGTTCAAGAGGCCCGCCAAGGAAGCAAATCGGAGCGCATCAGCCTAGCCGAGTGCTTGGAAAGGTGGGTGCCGTTTCTAAACGACGGCGGCGTGCTGATCGATCAGGCTTATCAGCCGCAGTCGTCCGAGGGCATGGTCCGCTGCTACGTGTGCGGGCACCGAGTGGTTGGCTTTGGGCACAACCTGATCACTGCGCTGATGACGCCAACGGCCATTGATACAACGTCGTCAACCCCACAGCCGATGGGCCGCGCCATGTTCGGACCGGAGGTGACGCGCTTCGCAGCCTTACGGAAAGCGATGGAGGATCGCTGGATTCCAGAGATGCAAAGGTTGCTGTCGATCGCCGACCACGATCTTCCGCTTCTTTGGGACGCCGACTTCCTATTTCGCCCTGGTGAAGCCATCAGCGATGGCTCCTATGCGCTTTGCGAGATCAATGCTAGTTCGGTTGCACCATTTCCGCCAAGCGCCGTCCAGCCAGTCGCCGCAGCGGCAATCGGTCGCGCTCTTGCCATTCGTTTGACGAAGGAGACCTCCAATCCTCATTGATATGATTCAAGCAATTCAAGAGACGTGACATTGGTCGTATCAATCAGACAAGCCTAAGGGTGAGCGAGGCTGGGTGAAACCGGCTCAGGTGGCAGCGCGGAGATACTGGTAGAGGGTTTCGCGACTGATCCCCAGGTCACGGGCGATGACGGCCTTGCGCTCGCCGTCATCAACACGGCGGTGCAGCTCGGCGACCATTTCGTCGGAGAGGGAACGTTTCCGCCCGCGATAAGCACCGCGTTGTCTGGCGACCGCAATGCCTTCGCGCTGCCGCTCCCGGATCAGGGCGCGCTCGAATTCGGCGAACGCACCCATGACCGAGAGCATCAGGTTGGCCATCGGGGAATCCTCGCCCGAGAAGGCCAGGCTTTCCTTCACGAACTCGATCCGGACGCCTCTTTTGGTGAGGGACTGAACCAGTTTGCGCAGATCGTCGAGATTACGCGCCAATCGATCCATGCTGTGGACCACGACGGTGTCACCCTCGCGGGCGAAGGCGAGCATGGCATCGAGTTCGGGGCGGTTGATGTCCTTGCCCGATGCCTTGTCGGTGAAAATCCGGTCGAGCGACTGCCCGTCCAACTGGCGATCGACATTCTGATCGAATGTGCTCACCCGGACGTAACCGATCCTCTGGCCTTTCATCGCCGCCTCCGGTCAAAATGTCAGGTTGAATTCTATGACACGGCGGAACATGCGTCAATAAATGCTTGCCATAACCCTATCCTGACAGAAACCGCCGCTGCATCCTGACGTCCGGTTAGGCTATACTCCAAGCTGACATCACAAAATCAAATCCCTCAAAGATGGCGTCAATTGCCTTGATGGGGTAAAAACTGGAGTGCTTCCAGGATGGGACATTCGGCAACGTCATCTCCAGTGCATCTGGCTAACGTGGTCGCCAGCGTCACCTCTATCTTCTGCAAATCTGCAATGCGGCGGCGGACATCTTCAAGGTGGAGTTCGGTTCTCGCCATAACCTCCGCGCAGGTTTGTGCACCGGTATCGGTGAGCGACAACAATGACCGTATGTCATCCATTGCATAGCCAAGGTCGCGCGCGCGCAGGATGAACTGCAACCTTTGCACCAGTTCCGGCGAATAGACGCGGTAGCCGTTGGAACTGCGAGGCGGCCCCGGCAGCAATCCCACCTTCTCGTAATAGCGGATGGTTTCGAGATTGCAGCCTGTTTTCCGGGCAAGCTGGGCACGCAAGATGCCGACCTGTTGCTCCATGAAAATACCTCTTGAGTCTGTAGTGGCTACAGAGCCTACACTGCGAATCACTCAGTTGGAACAAGGGATTCAAGCCATGGTCTCAACGCCGGAAGCGGGACAGCCAGCCCTCACCGAAAACCACGAGCCGAAGCAGGCAAACTGGGTTGCGGCGGGCGCATTGATCGGCGCGGGGCTCGCCTCGGCTTGCTGCGTCGTCCCGCTACTGTTGGTTATGCTCGGAATTTCCGGCGCGTGGATCGCCAACCTGACGGCGCTCGAACCTTACAAGCCCTATGTCGCAGGCGTAACGCTCGCGCTGCTCGGCTACGGCTTCTGGCATGTCTATTTCAAGCCGAAACCGCCCTGTGAAGACGGTTCCTACTGCGCTCGTCCACAATCGGCTTGGACCACCAAGGCGGTGCTGTGGCTGGGCCTTGCCGTCGCCATCCTGGCGCTCACCATCGACTGGTGGGCACCCTGGTTCTATTGAAAGGAAATACCCATGAAAAAGACAGTATGTATCGCTATGGCCGTGCTGGCTATGGCTGGCGGCGGGGTCGCCTATGCAGTTAGTGGCACGGCGCAAGATCGCCCCGCGGCTACCGCAACCGCTCAGAAGCAAACCACCTTTGCCATAGAGAACATGACCTGCGCCACCTGCCCGATCACCGTGAAGAAGGCGATGGAAGGCGTCGCCGGGGTAACGGCGGTCACGGTCGATTTCGCAGCCAAGACCGCGCGCGCAACCTATAACCCGCGCCGCACCAATGCTGCTGCGATTGCCGCTGCATCAACCAACGCGGGTTATCCGGCGCGCGCTATTCAAAACTGAGCGGGGCGCCGCCAGCGCCTCAAGAAAGCGATAAGCAATGAACGACTGTTGCAACCGCCCCGGGCAGGAAGGATTTGACGTGGCCGTCATCGGCGCGGGTTCTGCCGGGTTCTCCGCCGCGATCGCCGCTGCCGATCTGGGCGCGAAAGTGGCGCTCGTCGGTCACGGCACGATTGGCGGCACCTGTGTCAATGTTGGCTGCGTTCCTTCCAAGACGCTGATCCGCGCCGCCGAAGCGGTGCATGGTGGGCTTGCCGCCGCGCGCTTTCCCGGCCTTGGGGGCGCTGTCCAGATGGATGACTGGTCCGTATTGGCGGCGTCGAAGGACGATCTTGTCACGACGCTGCGCCAAAAAAAATATGTCGATCTGCTGCCCGCCTATGACGGTGTGAGCTATATCGAGGGCAAGGCACGCTTTGCCGATGGTGCGCTGATTGTCGGCGATGCGCCCATGAAGGTCGGCAAGGTCATATTGGCGATGGGTGCGCACGCCGCCGTGCCGCCGATTCCGGGGATGGACAGCGTGCCCTACCTAACCAGCACATCGGCGCTGGCGCTGGATCGCTTGCCCAAATCGCTGCTGGTGATCGGTGGCGGGGTGATCGGGGTAGAACTGGGACAGATGTTTTCGCGTCTGGGCGTTGATGTCACCATCTGCTGCCGAAGCCGCCTGCTCCCCGAAATGGACCCGGAAGTGAGTGCCGCGCTGAAAAACTATTTGGAAGCCGAGGGCGTGCGGGTTTGCGCAGGTGTCGGCTATCAGCGTATCGCCCAAACACAGAGCGGGGTCGAATTGACCTGCGAGGGGCATTGTGACACCGTCGCGGCGGAACAGGTGCTCATCGCCACCGGACGCCGACCCAATAGCGACGGGCTTGGGCTGGAGGAGCGCGGCATAGTGCTTGCCCGTAATGGTGGAATCGTCGTCGATGACCACCTCGAAACGTCGGTTCCAGGCATTTACGCGGCGGGCGATGTAACGGGACGGGACCAGTTCGTCTACATGGCCGCCTATGGCGCAAAACTGGCCGCGCGCAACGCGGTGACGGGCAACCAATACCGCTACGACAATTCCTCCATGCCATCCGTCGTCTTCACCGACCCGCAAGTCGCCAGCGCCGGCCTCACTGAAACGACAGCACGGGCGCAAGGCCTGGACATCAAGGTTTCGCTGCTCCCGCTCGATGCTGTGCCGAGGGCACTGGCAGCACGCGATACGCGGGGTCTCATCAAACTGATTGCCGACAAGGCGAACGACCGTTTGCTGGGCGGCCAGATCATGGCACCCGAAGGCGCGGATTCGATCCAGACACTGGTGCTGGCGATCAAACACGGCATGACCACCCTGGAATTGGGTGCAACGATATTTCCTTACCTGACCACTGTGGAAGGCCTCAAACTGGCGGCCCAAACGTTTGATAAGGATGTCGCCAAACTGTCTTGCTGCGCCGGGTGATTGCTCGGGGATCAACCGGCAACGAATGGCCTCCCTCCAGTGCAAGCCGCTTTGGTGTCAATTTTGTTATTCGCCTCAGCGGGAGAGCAAAATGGCACGACGCCGACTTCTGACCGGAGACGAGCGCCGGCGCCTGTTCGATCCTCCTGTCCAAGAAACCGCGATCATTGGGCATTATACCCTTTCTGCGGAAGATGTTGAATTGGTTGGGCGCCGCTATGGTCCAGCAAATCGCCTCGGTCTGGCTGCACAAATCGCTTTGATGCGACATCCCGGCTTTGGTCTGCAACCCGAGATCGGGCTTCCCGACGTCATTCTTCAGTACCTCGCGGCACAGTTATTCGTCGATCCTTCCTCCTTCTCTGCATATGGTCAGCGCGCGCAAACCCGTACCGATCATGCCGATCTCGTGGCGCGTTATCTTGGCATACGCCCGTTTCGACGCGGCGACCTGGCACTTGCCCTGAATCTTGCCGCGCAAGCCGCCGAGTATACAGACAGAGGTGAACCGATTGTTCGCGCCCTCATGGTTGGCCTGAAGGGTGAGCGGTTCATTCTTCCGTCAGGCGACACACTGGAACGCGCCGGTCTTGCTGGCCGGGCACGCGCACGCAAAGCTGCCGCAGCCGCAATCGTCGAAGGCCTCAGCTCTGCTGAACTGACACGGCTAGACGAACTCGTAATCAACAACCCGGATTTCGGCATGACACCGCTGGCGTGGTTGCGTAATTTCGAAGAAGCCCCGACTGCGGCCAATATCAATGGCTTGCTTGAGCGCCTGCGCTATGTTCGCGGCATAGGTATCCACCCGGTAGTTGGGGGCGCCATTCCGGAATTCCGCTTTGCCTAATTTGTCCGCGAGGGCGGCGTGGCACCGGCATTCCTGCTTTCGGATTACAGCGTCAATCGCAGGCGGGCGACGTTGACGGCCGCAGTGATCGACCTTGAGGCCAGACTTGCCGATGCCGCGATCCATATGTTTGACCGACTTATCGGCGGCATGTTCACGCGCGCGCGGCGTGGGCGCGAGCGTCGCTACCAAGATAGTATTCAGTCGGTGGGGCAACTCATGCGGCTGTTTGGCGCCACGATTACAGCACTTGATGAGGCTGCCCAGAATGGCGGCGATCCGCTCGAATTGATCGACGAAGCGGTGGGCTGGCACCGGCTTGTTGCGGCAAAGGCCCAAGTAGATGCCCTTGCTGATCTTGCCGGCGAGGACGCACTGGTAACGGCAACCGAGCGTTACGCCACGCTACGGCGTTTCAGCCCGGCATTTCTGGACGCCTTCACCTTCAAGGCGTCTGGAACAGGGACGGCACTGATCAAAGCCATCGATGTCATTCGCGATGCGAACACACGAAAGTCGCGCGACCTTCCCGATGGCGTTCCACTGCCATTCCCCAATCGGCAGTGGAAGCGTCTCATCACCGAAAGCGGCCGTATCGACCGCCGACGTTATGAAATTGCGATCATGGCAACCTTGCGTGATCGTTTGCGCGCCGGTGATGTATGGATCGAGGGAACCCGCAACTATCAGCGCTTCGATGCCTATTTGCTGGGTCGGCGCGACGCCGCCAAAGTGGCGGATGTGCTTCCGTTCGATTCAAATGCTGCATCCTACCTCGCTGACCGGGCACGAAATCTTGACTGGCGGCTGCGCCGATTTGCCAAGCAGTTGAAAACAAACAAGCTTGAGGGAGTGTCGCTCGAACGAGACCGGCTCAAGCTTCAGCAAATGCCGCCTGTCACCCCACCGGAAGCTGAAGCCCTCGATCGCAAGCTCGATACCCTGCTTCCCCGCGTGCGCATCACCGAGCTGCTGCTTGAAGTCGCCGAACGCACTGGTTTTTTGAACGCATTCCGTGACCTGCGCTCAGGCAAGGAGCACGACAACCCCAGCACGGTACTCGCCGCAATTCTGGCTGATGGCACCAACCTCGGGCTGGAGCGGATGGCCAATGCCAGCGAAGGCGTCAGCTATGCCCAACTCGCATGGACCCACAACTGGTATCTTTCACCCGAGAACTATCAGGCCGCGCTGGCCATGATCATCTCAGCCCATCACGAATTACCCTTCGCGCGGCATTGGGGCGCTGGCACCAGTTCGTCGTCCGATGGCCAGTTCTTCCGGTCGGGGCGGAGCCGTTCAGGGGCGGCGGACGTCAATGCCAAATATGGCGCCGAACCTGGCGTGAAAATCTATTCTCACCTTTCCGATCACTTCGCATCATTCGGATCACGGATCATGTCCGCGACGGCAGGTGAAGCGCCTTACGTGCTCGACGGGCTTGTCCTGGGCGCCGGCAACCTTCCGTTGCATGAGCACTATACCGATACCGGCGGCGCCACCGATCATGTTTTCGCACTCTGCCACCTACTCGGGTTCCGCTTCGCGCCCCGGCTGCGCGATATTGGCGACCGCAAGCTGGGTTCGATCGCTGCGCCATCGACATACAAGGGCATCGAAAATCTGATGGGCCGCACCATCAAAACGGCAGCGATCGAGGCCGATTGGGATGACATCGTCAGGATTGTCGCCTCAATCAAGGATGGCACGGTGGCGCCGTCAGTAATCTTGCGAAAACTTGCCGCCTACAAACGCCAGAACAGGCTGGATTTTGCATTGGCTGAACTGGGCCGTATCGAGCGCACTTTGTTCACGCTCGATTGGCTTGAACAACCGGAACTGCGACGTGCCTGTCAGGCCGGTCTCAACAAAGGCGAGGCGAGGCACACGCTTGCCGCCGCCATCTATACCAACCGGCAGGGTCGGTTCACCGATCGCTCGCTGGAAAATCAGGAATTTCGCGCATCTGGGCTGAACCTGCTGATTGCGGCGATTTCCTACTGGAACACGGTCTATCTCGACCGGGCCGCCCAGCACCTCAACGCTGTCGGCACGACGTTCGATGCGGCACTGCTTGCGCACCTTTCTCCGATGGGCTGGGCGCACATCAGTCTGACCGGCGATTACCTCTGGGAGCAGGCCAGGCGACTTCCAGCAGGTGAATTCCACCCACTCAACGAGCCAATGGCGCGGTTGAAGCGTGTAGCGTAGCCCATGTTCCGCTTATGTCCGAGAAATCGTTGTCTGGCGAACAAAGACTCGTCTCTCGAGAGTCTGTGCGAGGAGATTCTCGGTCTGACTAAGATGAACTGGAATAATACCCAATTGGACGGCCGTCTGCCGATAACTCTCGAGTGCGCTCGAAAGATCGGTGATATAATGAAATACGTCAGTCCCGCTGAAAAGCCGCAGGTCAGCTACAGCTTCTACATGTAACGCCGATCATCAACGCTTATGCGTTGCGTCAGTGGTCGAGGGTCTTTTCGGACCAGTCTACGACTTCCCATCTGGTCGGGCAAATCAGCAGCTCCTGCAGCACCGGACTTTCTTCTGCCCGTGCATCTTGCGGGTCCGACCACAGGGCTGACGGCCGCTGAGAAGGGGCAAAGCGAGAGGCGAGGATCCGACCCGAATGGCCGGAGACGTAGTCCTAATCCGCTAAGCGCAGATCCTTGTCACCGTATGCGAAGCACATGGCTTGGGCATAGCCGTTCACTCTCGTAACCTCTTCCAACAGCACCTTCGCCTGCACGTGGACTGCGATTTCTTCGAGGACGTCTGGTTTGTTCTCAGCCCGAGCGATCACGAGCTTCTCTTCCGCTTCTTGGGCCACTTGACGCTGTTTGTCTCGCAAGCGCTCCGCCTTCTCATTTAGCAAGCAGGCCCGTTGATGCCGCGCCTCGATGCTCCGAAGCTCCCAAAGGTCCAAAAGCTGGTCGTACAGTCTACCCACATCAATCCTGATCGAGTTCTCCTGCGCGGCGCTAGGAGTGGCGAGCAGCACGAGGCAACAACCGAGCAAATATGTCGCGCCGCTTCTCTCCAAGGTCATGTCGTACCTTCTCCCCTGCCAAGCTCACGTTGGGGGGAGTCGCACACGAACAAAAGGCAGTCCAGCAGTCGTGGTGGCGACGCTTACGATCTTTGTTGATGAAGCTGATGACCCCGGCATGCGCGACTGCTTGCATTGCGCCCGCATTTGGGCGCGCGGCGGGCTCCGAACAACCGCCGCATCAACGTCCGCTATTGCTCGTTTTTCACCAAAACTCAGACTGTCGCGAGAACCATCCAATCTGGTCTTCCCAACCCGTTCTTGGTTCGCCCGGAACCTTCCATGCTATCGTCCCTCCCATCAGAGCGGACAGCCTTCACCGTCAACAACGGCCATCAGCCCCCGCTCGCCGAGGCGCTCTGCTATACTTAGATAGAGCCGGAGAACCTCCATGTCCGCGTCGAGGCACTCTATCTCAGCTATTTCCTTCTTCAGCCCCAAGGTCGATCCAGCGACCATCCCACAGATCAGGTTAAGTCGCGCCTCCACCTCACTGATCGTCCGGGAGAGGGGCGCCATTCTCAATCTTGCTCCAGCTTCTCGGATCAGAGCCAGCACGTCGTACTCGGGATCATCGTCGATCGCCGCCAAGGCTTTCGCTCGCAGCTCCTCGAACGCCTGGTCTCGACGCTCGGAAGGGCCGCGCTCGAGAATGTTCCGAACGGCCCAGGCGCGGAAGAAGTGCTCGATCGACTTGCCGCCAAGACTCAGCGGGTCGGCAGCATAGTACTCGAAGAAAATGCCTGCGTGGGCGAGCCTGAAGCGATCATAGATCTGGACCAGTCGGGCCGCGTCACCGAGCAGCTGCCGAAGTAGCTCGCCGGCCGAGCCGGCGCCGGGCCCGAGTGACCTCAGCTGATGCGTGGGCTCACCGCCGGTTTCGGGGGCCGCCATGGTTCGTTCTCCCGCTTATTGTCGCTCGTCGCGAGGGTAAGGTGGCAGCGGGATGAGGACAAGGAGGGGGCCAATCCTCCCCTCCCCGGCAGACCGCTTTTACCATAAGCCTCGATTATGGTAAGTGGCATTTCGAACCGTCCCAGAGCCTGCTAGATTTTGGTCTAAATCTAGCATACGGATGCTGAGTGGACGAAGCGGACCTTTTCTGGATCACCGGCCTGCTCCATGGCCGAATGCCGCAGCTCGCGCCCAAGGTGCGCCGCGCGATCGATCTCGCGCATGCCGGCGCTCGCGACGATGGCCGCTCGGATCAGGCGTCCAGATCTGATGACGATGTTCTGCGCACCACCGATCCGCGCGCGGGTGCCGTTGCGGGGTTCCTCGCATCACAAGCCGGGCCCTTGCAGTCGGCCGCCAAGACCATCCAGCTTGCCCGCGGTGCAAGCGGTCGCCGGTTTAGCCCGGAAGAACGCGCGATGCTCGAGGACGCGCGATCAGCGCTAGCGACCGCAAGTGTCTCGCTTCGCTCTGGGCCACCGCACAATCGCCTGCTTGCTGCGCTTCGCTCTTTGCGGGCTGATTGGCGCTTCATTTGCCCACCGCCAGGCCGCGGCGCGGAGGCCGGAGGCGCCTGGGCCGTCAACCTGGCCCTCCTCACCATGACTTCCCCCGCCCCGGTTCCCGGCATTGTCAGTCGCGCCATCTTCCGTGACGACCTCCAGCTTGGCACCGTGCAGGTGATTGCATCTTGGACGAAGGCTGCCCATGCCGTACACGAACGAGCGATTGCGATCGGGGAGCGGATGCAATCCGCCGACGAATGCATGGCTGATGTGCCGGTCAACTCTCGAGCCCATGATTTAGCCGGTCCCCTCGCTGCAATCGGGGCGCTTCATCGATCCTCAATCAAGCGTGGGTGGCAACTATCTGACGCCGGTGTCACTCTGGTGATGCGCAAGCTTGCCGATCGCGGCGTTGCATTGCAGGATCGAAATGGAACGATTTTTTGGCATATGAGCACGCAAGCTCGTTCTGAAATACCGCCGTCGGATTCTGACCGAGAAAGTGTTCTTTCCGACCTCGCTGATGCTGTTGCTTTCGCCGACAAGGTTCTCTCAAAGGTTGCTCGGATCCGAGATTAGGCTCTAGGCGTCGCCTCCAACCGCGTGCTAAATCGGATCGGTGCCTCTTCTCGCTTCCATTGCCTTCATCTGTACACCAATCGCCGTCTGGGACGGGGACGGGCCGATCTGGTGCAAGGAAGGTCCTAAAATACGCATCGAGGGAATTGCGGCGCGGGAAATGGATGGGTCGTGTCGCCGTGGGCATCCGTGCCCTTCTGCTTCGGCAGAGCAGGCTCGTGATGCGCTTGTCCAGCTGCTAGGCACTCCGACTGGTCGGCTGAGCAGTGGCCACATCTCGATACGTGCCAAGGCCATCTCATGCCGATCATCAAGCGAAAGCTATGGCCGCACCGTCGCTTCATGGCGACTTGCCGATGGCAGAGATCTCGCTTCAGCGATGCTGGCGACCGGCACTGTTCTGCCTTGGCGCTAGCCTCTTCCGCCCATCTCCTCACTGGCCATTCCGCCGGACCTATAGAGGCCCCGGAATTATTCCGGTTCTCAATCTCGTCGGACACCAACAAAAAAGCCCCGGGCAACCCGGGGCTTCCTTTCATCGGCTTCGGACAGCCCTCAACGGGAGCCGAAGGTTTCCCTGAACCAATTCCACATGCTGACCTCCTGTTGGCACGCCGTGTGCTAACAGGGATGGTTAACATATCGTTATTGTTTGGCAAGAGCTAGGCAGCGATCCGTATTTGCCGCATGTGCTGGAGAAGGTCGTTGATGGGCATCGCCCTCGCGAAAAGGTAACCTTGCGCATAGTCGCAACCCATGTCAGCGAGTAGCGCAGCGGTCTCTCTGTCTTCGACGCCCTCGGCGACTGCCCTCCGGTCGAGCGAGTGTGCAATATTAATTGTCGCTTGGACGACGGATCTGCTTTCGGCCGAAACCGTCATGTCGGCTACGAACGACCGGTCGATTTTCACTTCAGTACCTGGGATGCGCTTGATGTAATTCAGAGCGCCGTGCCCGGTGCCGAAATCGTCGATCGACAGGTGAATACCGAATTCGCGAAGTGCGCTCATGACGGCTTCCACGCGCCTGTCATCGAGCGGAGCAGTCTCGGTAACCTCGAAAATGATGTTCTCGGCCGGGATGTGGTGCTTCGACATGAGGAAGGTGATGTCGTAAATCAGCTGCACCCTGGTAAGGGCAATCGCCGATATGTTGATGGCAATCTGGAATTTAGGATCGATTTGCCGAGCGAGGCGTGCACCCGCCAATGCTGTGTCAATGACATACATCGTCAGGTCATCGATGCGGTTATGGGTCTCTGCCATCGCGACGACTTCTTCAGGAGGTACGGCACCGTGCTCGTGATGCGTCCAACGCAGCAAAGCTTCCGCACCGACGGTTCTCCCGGTGGCGAGCTCGATCTTGGGCTGGTAAGCCACCTGAACCGTGTTTCGGGCCATTGCTTCATCGAGATCCGACAGAAGCGTCAGTCGCTTGTCGCGTGCAGTCAGATAGTCTGAGTTTGCTATGATGGCAGGTGTGCAGGCTTGCAGCGCATCTTCGGCCGACTGAATCGCTGTGGCTATACGCGACCTGATCGAAGCTTCGTAGTTTGCGTCAACGCCGATGTGCGCCGCGACATCGACCTTTGTTCCTGCATGGGCGATCCCCCTCCTGAAGAGAGCTTGCAGCCCCGCCAGATGGTCTGCGAGCTCTGCCGTTTCTATCCTGGGCCTCAGCCAGATGATGGTGTCTTTGTGAAACGCGAAGTCGACCTTGCCTTCCGTGGTTGTGAGCCGTCGGGCGCCTTCCCTGATGAAGTCGATAATCACCTTGTTTGAGGAATCTCTGGTGATGAACGAGAACTCCTTGATCTTGAGGGCGAAGACGAGGACGCTGTCGTCAGGTGTTGCGCTTTCGAGCGCCTCAACGCGCAGGCAGCCAGTAGATTCGTCGAAGACCCGCCGGGCTTGGCGCTCAAGCGCGACCATACCGATCGTAAGACACAGAAGGGCGGGGAAGACTTCGACGCCGATGGAGAGATAGTCCATTATCAGCGGCACTGTAATCATCAGCGCCAAGGCGCCCGCGGCTACACGGTATGCGGGTTTCCTCAGGGTCGCCTGCCATAGCATGAGGGCAGCCGACAGGATCAACCCCGGGATCCACCCCAGATCCATCGGCGGTCCTTCTCGTAGAGTGCGCGCGCCGAGTGCATGGAAATAAACACCGGGGATCTTCGATCCCAGGGGCTCATAGTGCACATCACTAGTGCCCGTATACGTCTGGCCAACGACAACCGCATGACCTCGGAATGTGTCCCGATCGAACCGTCCCTGCAGGACGTCGATGTAACTCACGCGTGAGATCGAGTGGATGTCGATCCCGAAGTCGAGCCGATACTCTTTTTGCGGCCCTCGATAGCCCGCTAGCCCTGCCGAGATTGACGGAACCGAACCTCTGCCCACGGGCGTTGCGGTCGGAAAGACGTAGCTCAGGTTGAACGGGCCGCTCTGACCGATCATCGAGGCCAGACGAGCGTTTTCTTTGAACCGCTCGATGGGCTGAACGACCTCGTAGTCGTGAACCCCTTCTTTAAGCGGGGGTGCGATTGCCAGATAGGTCTCGGGGTGACGTTTGAGAGCTTCTTCGAATGCTTCGTCTGATGTCGGATTGGTCGGGTCCGCGTATGCTTTGTCGAAGAAAACCCTGCTCGCACCTGCCTCGAACAGCTGATCAAGCAGTTGCGCATCCTTCTTCCGGTCCGGAAGGTTCGTCTGCAGGGCATTGAGCGTCTTGTCGTCGATGGTGACAACGATGATATCGGAAGGAGCGTCATGCGTTCGAATTTCCGCTCTCATTGCTCGGAACATATCTTCGGCGGGCAAGCCAAGCTCAATGACGCCGGCGATCACTCCTATACCGATCGCCAACAACGCCGACCTCATCGCCTTCGACACTGCGGGCATCGACCCCCGATCACCGCTATCTGTCGCCTGCGTTGCGGTCGGGCTTGGTCCGCGCCATCCGCTCATTGTTTTCCGGATATTCGATAGGATCATCACGTCGGCTGCTCCGGCTCGCTGCACTGCCGCCGCGAGCTGTCTGCCACGGCCTAACTGACCGATATTCAAAGAATTATTAATTCTGGTACGCGTGCTGCTCTCTTTCCCGCTGACTTGCTCTCTCCTGAACCTCGTGCTTGTCACGCGCACCGCTCAGGCTATCGCCGTTCGGCTCGGCCCCCTGGGTTGATTCGACTCACATCGCCTCCGGACCTTTTATCATCAGTCGTGTCTTGAGGTTCCCATCCACCCGCCTGTGCAGATCGATTCCATTGTGGAGGTCCTCCCTGAACTCCATCAGCTCTGCGACGGTTTCATATTGGGTGTTCGGGCCGAAATACTTCTTCGGCCCGTGCCACTTCTGCCCTTCGACAACGCGCATCTGCCAGGTTCCGAGCGGTGCCGCAGTGTAAATCTCCTCTCCCGCCCGGACGAAAACCGCCATCCTGAAACGACCCGTCTCCGGATCATAGAGCTGCACTACGGCATTCGAGGCGCTCGCCCTCACGGTCATCCGGCTTCTGACGCTCTTTTCCGGAAGGTCTGCTGCAACGATGACTGTGCCGGTTTCGGGGAAGGGCAGGCCAGTCTCGGGGTCAGGCAACCAACCAGCCCTCTTAAGATCTCCGAGCATCGGGATGAATGCTGCAACCACCATGAGCACCGCGATGATCCAGTTCGCCGGCGTCTGTCGGTAAACCATGCGCCTGTAAACTGTCGCGTTTTCAGACCCCACGAACCCCTTTCCCGAGCGCTGCCGTCGCCTCTGCGGGTCGGCGCTCATGGATCGGCGCTCCCGCATATAATCGCGATCGTCTAGTCCCATGATCCCCTCTCCACCCCGCCTGAAGGACTCGCCGCTCTCACGGCTCCTGGCGTTTGTCGTCATCGCTCGGGATCAGCCTGTCCTCTCCATCCCAAGGCGTCCCCTCGAAGGCCGGTTGGCCCTCCACGTAGGTTATCTTTGTGGCGGCGTCCTCGCGGGCCCTGCGGAGCACGTCGAGGATCGTCTTGTTCGTCCAGTCCTGAGGTTTGCCGACGAAGGCTCCCGCAATCGCGCGTCCAAGTCGCTGATCGAGCCCGCCGCCCTTGTCGATCACGTCGATCACATAGACATCGAGGTGATAAGCGTAGGCAGAGTCCTCTGCCTTCATGGGGAATAGGCAGAGGGTGATGCGCAGCCGCTGCGACCCGCGCAGGCGGCGCTGACCATTGGCGATCCAGACCGCCCCGTTGCATTGGACCTGCATGATCTCGGCCGCATTGCCCGCGCCTAACAGGGCACCAAGCGCTCCGAACCTTCCGTCTGAGAGCGGGTTGATCAGTTCGAAGCTGCCGGGCTTCTCAGGGGGCTCTCCGCGAACCAGCGGCGTTGCCACCTGTGTGTCGGTGGTGTTCTCCTTCAGGCCAAGCCGCAGCGCCTTGATGAGCTCTCCTCGCGGAGCGTCGGTCTCTAGCTTGAAGATATGGTAGATCTCCTGCGTGTCCTGGTTGTCCTGTGCGAACGCCGGGGCTCCCCACGCAAGCATTGCTGCCGTGCAAGCTCCCGTGACAGCTTTCACGGCCGGTCCTATCTTCATGTCAGATTCCTTCCCTTTCTGCTTTCCCTTGGTCGACTGTCTTGAGCGATATGCGTTCACCCGCCTTGACCTTGATGACCCCCAGCGGCTTACCCAGCTTGAGGTCAGTCATCGTGATCAGGCTGTGCGCCGTTCCCGAAGTGACGACTGCGTGCCAACTCCCTTCTGGCACCATCAGCTCCGCGACCTTTCCTCCGCGCACAAACCCAACGAAGACTTGCTTTCCTTTCGGATCGACCAGGTGCAGCGCCAACGGCTGCCCGGGTGACGTTATGGCAATCATGCCGGTCGGCGCGTCGTGATATTCGTTCCTCACCCTGAACTCACCGTTCTTGGGCAGACCAGTCAGGTCGATCAGATCTCCGAATGGTTGTGCAATAACAACGTAGGCCAGTGTTGCTGCACTGAGCACCAGGGCTGGCAGCAATCGGCCGCCGGGTCCCATGATTGGCGGTGTGCGCAGCCTGCCATCTCGCGAGGCCCGCATGCGCTTCGCGTACTGGCTCGCCTCCCCGCGCCAGTTTCGCCGGGCGTAGCGTGAGGCGACCATATCTGCCTCATCATATTCGATGCGCGCGCGATCATCGCGGCAGACCGGCAGGGATTTTGGCCCGCCCCGCCTGCGGTATCGCTCGGACATATAGTCTCTCTCATCGATCGGCACGGCGCACCCCTCCCGATCGTGGCTTCTTCGGCACCTTTGGCGTTTCGCCTTCGCCCATGACGAGCCAGACCGGATCAACGTCATACCGGTCGCGCATCGGCTTCAGGATCGCGATCGGCGGTTCGGTGATGCCCCCCTCCCAGTTCAGCAGGCTGCGCCGGGTGTAACCGAGACTGGCCGCGAAGCACTCCTGAGAACGGCCGGACATTGTTCGCACCAAACGGATCCGCGTTCCTATGGTCGTTTTCATGTCAGCCTACCACCAGCAGCCCTGCGCTGCCGAGCAGCGTGGAGGTCACCCCGAAGACTGTCTTGGCGATGGAACGCCACCATGCCTCCGCTTCCATCAGCACACCGCTCGGATCACGATCGACATGCGTGCGCAGCCCTGCCGTTCCATCCCAGACATCGATCACGCCCCATGCGAGCAGCGCTCCAGCAATCCATCCGGCATAGGCCTGCGGGTCGATGTAGGCGAGGGCGAAGGCCGCGGTGACGCCGCCGACCAGCGGAAGCATCGCCACTTTGGCAAGGTCGAGGAGACTGGCCACGAATGCCTTGTTCTGCGTTATCCGAGCGAAAGCGAGCGGGCGCCCGCACCGCGGGCACTCTGCAAGTCGCAACCGGGCCGGGCGCAGCTCGATTACGCCTTTGCAGAACGGGCAGTCGCAAGCCGTTTCTGTCATCGCCAGAATCCGTCGTTTCGGCGACCGGTCTGGTTATTGTAGTCCTCCTTCTTGTCGTAGGCGCTCTTGCGGATCCCGACCTCGACCCGCTCGCCGCCCGCCCCGCGGATGTGCAGGTCGCGAAGATCTATCTTGTTGCGGTGAGCCCAGTCCTTCGCTTCCCGCTCGCTTCCGAATGTCCCTGCGTCCTCGTAGTCGAATGCCATGTCTTGGTACTCCTTCTTGCTGATGATGATTGCTCTCTGATGCTTACCCTCGATGCGGCTGCCTCGGATCGAACCCGAGTGCGTCGTGGAGCAGCGTGGCGACACTCTCCCGGGTAGGACGTTTGCCGGGCGGTATTCGGACTGTGATATATCCGGCATGTCGGGTGAGGGCGTCGCGGTCCTTGTCGGTGCTCAGCCGGTGGCTGGGATCGTCTAGCTCGACGAGCATGATGATCGCTCCCGTTGCCGGGTCCTCTACGACGAAGTCGACACGCTTCGAGCTGAAGCGGTTGAAGGTCGACCACCATTCGGACTTCGAGAGGTTCTTCGCTGGCTGCATGATGGCGCCCATCGAGACCTGGCTGTGGACCCGGGTTCCCGGCAGAGCATCCTCGATCATCGCGCACACCCGCCGCTCTGCCTGGGTCATCAGCGGCCGCGGCCGCACCTTGAGGCGCGCCAAGCCGCCACCGCCCCGAAGAAAGATCGCGACCCCGATCAACGCGAGTAGCAAAAGCCCCACCAGAAACGGCGCGCTCAGCGCGGCCGTGAGCGGCCCTGCGAAATCGATCTGGCCCTTGGTTACGCCTTCCATGGCGCGGCGTCCTTCACGACAGGTGCCCGCCCGCGCGGAAAGAGGGCATAGACTCGATGTTCGCCCACAGGGTGCGCTAGACGCGTAACCAGCTTCACGAACGTCACCGCGATCGACCCGACCAGTACGGCGACGAGAATGACGAGACCCAGTGCGACCAGCTCTGCGGCAAGCTTCTGGTTGTCGGCAGCTTCGCGCATGTCAGCACACCCCTGCACGCCATGGGTATTGAGGTCGCAGACCACGAACCCCTCACCGCGTACCGTCGAGGCGATTTCCCCAAGCCCCATCTGTTTCACAGCGTTCGAAATCGTCGGTTCCGCGGCGAGCTGCGCCTGGAGGCTTTGCTCAGGGGGGTTCGTCACCTCTGTTCCGCTTTTGGTCGTAGCCATTGCCATCCTCCTATCGGCTGCGTTCGATGTTGCGTTCGGGTATGTCGCGTTGCGGGGTCGCTCGCAGACTTTCCGGGTCGATCCGGTTCTCGCCCGGTGGCGGTTTCAGATGATCGGGGATCGTTGGCCGGAACTCGGATGAAGGCGAGAGCCGCTCACTGCGTTTCTCTTCGACTTGCTTTTCGCCGATGGTCTCTAGCGCGCTGCTCTTGTCACCGGGGTTCCTGCCGATCTGCGCCAGCAGCCGGTCGCGGTCATTTGTGACGATCGTGATGTCGTCGCGCACGCGGGTCATCATCACCAGCGCAAGCCGCTGGTTCGACAGATGCCTTGCGGAGGAGTGCATCTCGCCGATCGCCATGTCGCGGGTGTCGCCCTGCGCCTGGTGCATGTTGATCGCATAGGCCAGCCCCAGGCGCTCCAGCATGCGGTCGTTCTGTTTGAGCTCGACCGTTTCGCCGGCACGGTTCTCAACCGTAACAATCCCGTCCTTTATCCCGAGGATCCTCGCCTCTTCCGATTTCATCAGGCCGCGGGCGTTGTCTTTGTCGGTCCACCGCACCTTGTCGCCTTCGTGGATCGTTTCCTTGTGCTTTTCGGAAAGCCGTAGCGCATCGCGCTTGTCTGCCGGGTCGATCTTGCCGGGGTCGAAACGCTTCAGCTTGCCGTTCTCGTCCCGCAGGAGCACCCTGCCCTTGCTGTCCACGCCTTCGACATCGTAACGCCCGCGTGAGAGCCCTCCTGGAGCATTCTGGCGCATCACCTCGAGCAGCTGGCCCTTGTGGTAGGTTGCAGCGTAGCGCAGCTCCTCGCGGGTCGCATGGGCTGGCAGAAGGGTATTGAGGGCGAGGCCCTCACCCTTGATCGCCCCTTCGGCTTTCAGCCCTTCCTGCACCATGCGGTTCAGGTCTCCGCGCGCTTCGCGGCCTGAGGAGTAGATTGCAGTCCGGTCGCGAGCAGCAGCCGGCAGTTCGAGCCACTTGCGCGCTGTGACCTTCAGATGGTCCGCACCCGCTTCGACCACCCGTTCACCAAGGGAGGCAAAGCTCTCCTTGAACATGCCTGCGCGGGCCAGCCCGGCGGCTTCCTTCATGTGTTCGGTCCGCTGACGCAGCGAGGTGTCTATGCGCGCCATTGCGGGATTGTCTGACTGGATCAGCGAGAAGCTTTTCCCCGCCTCGATCGGCTGCAGCTGTGCGCGGTCGCCGATCATCACGAGCCTTTCGACCCCGAGGCGATTTGCGATGGTCAGCAGGTCGTTCATCGGCTTGTTGGCAACCAGCGAGGCTTCATCGAGCACCAGAACCTTGCCCTTGAGCGCCTCGCGCGAGGCTTCGAAGCGCTCACCTTCGCCCCGCAGCGCCCCCCTCAGGTGCTCGTTGATGAACGAGGAGACCGTGCGCGCCTCGATCCCCTGCTTCACCACCTCTCCGTCGGGTCCGCGGATGGTCGTGTCGTTTCTGAGATCGCTCGCCATCTTGTTCGCAAAGGCAAGGCCAATGACCTCCCGTCCCTCCTGATGCGCGACGCTGGCGATTGCTGATATGATTGTCGTTTTTCCCGCGCCGGCGACCCCTTGGATCACGACGGTTCGATCCTCGCTGGCCAGCGCCAGCGTGCCGGCCGCGATCTGCTCGGCGTTGAGCTCATTGCCGCCGGCAACCTCGCGCAGGCGGGCCGGTGCGTCGGCCGCCGCAATGATGGGAGCGCTAGCCTCTTTGCCCGCCGCGACATTTGCGAGCGTCGCCCTCTCGATCGCCACATGTTCTGGCGTTGTGTATTTGCCCGGTTTGCCGTCGATCCGCTCGCTCTTGCCTTCGAGCATCTTCCCTTCTGCGACCAGTCGGTCCATTCGCGCTTCGACCGCTTCGGAGGTCACCCCCTTCACGCCAAGATCGAGTGCCGTCTTCACCAGCTCGCCGCGAGTCCATGAGGTCTCTCGCTCGCCGATGATCCGCACCGCCGAGGCAGTCGCTATCTCCGTTCGCAGCGCCGTTGGCGTCATGAACAGCCGGTCGAGTCCCGGCGTGACCAGCGGGTCGCCAGGCTTCAGGTAAAGCTTTACCGTGTTGCCGACCGCGCTGACGGTCGCGCGCACCTGATCGAGGCTGCCGAGCGATCGTTCCTTGCCAGCACCCGCACGCTCGCGGGCAGCTTCGACGATCGCCTTTGCGTCGAACCCGAGGTTTTTCGCTCTCTCGGCCCATTCCGCTCGCAGAGCTCCTTTATCTTCTGCGTTGAGTTTCGGATCCCTGGTCTTGACGACCACTGCGTCCCTGCCCTGAGGGGTCGATACGCCCAGCTCCTTCGCCTTGGCATCGATCTGCTGGCTGCGCTTGCTGAACGCCTCGATGACATCGCGCGGCACACCTTCGATCTCAAACTGACCGTGCTTACCTGTGATCTTGGTCTCATAGCCAAGCTTCTCGAGGTTGGTTCTGAGCGCGGCGTTGTAGATCGATCCGAGCACCGAGTTGTTCTTCCACAGCTCGCCGTTGTGCAGCGCCCTCCATTTACCGTCCTTGTCCTGCGTAAGGTTAGCGATGACGGCGTGTGTGTGGTTCTGCGGGTCGAGTGCGCGGCTCGTGTCATGCTGAAAGAGCGCATACACGAGCTTGCCGGTGCCGACCGGCTCGCCCTTGCTGTTGCGGCTGTAATCTCTCCCTTCAGCCAGCTGCTTCTCCGCATAGGCCATGGTCGCCTTGACCGCTGCAATCTGGGCCTCGAGGATGCGCTTGTCCCCCCCCAGCTGCGCTAAAAGCGAAGCCGATTTCGGCATGGAGAATGTCATGTCCATGCCGTACTGACGCTTCTCATTGCCATTGACGATCGTGCCGTCTGGAAGCTTGCCGTCGAGCACCTTCTCGAAGTCTTCCTTCGAAACTGGCCCCTTCAGCCCAAGCGCTTCCGCGCCCTTGCCGGCCCATTCGCTTACCTCGGCGGTGCCCTCGCCGACGTAATAGTCATCCTTGGAAAAGTAGGTTGCGGCCCCTCCGGCGGATCCGACTGATGAGACAGAGAGCATCACACTGCTCCCTTCTTTCCGTACCTGAACATCGTGCTGCTCGGCCCCCCCAGCAGCAACCAGCTCCCGTCAATTCCAAACTCTTCGCAGGCATTGCGCAGCACGCGATATGGCGGTGCGCAGATATCACTTTCGTATTGGATGAGGGATTGCCGCGAGACACCCAGCACGACAGCCATGTCCTTCTGCCGCAAACGCACAGAGGTCCGCACCATTTTCATGCGAGCCCCGATTGACGGGATTGGCCGCGATGACGTGCCCCTTTGGTGATGCGCGGCGCTCATCGGCCAAGGTCCATATCGTCGTCGATCGAAGGGTCATCGCGGTCCTTTTTCTCGGTCCCGAAACCCTGCCGGTTCTCCCTTTCCAGCTGGCTTTCCTGGCCGCCCGAACGGTTTGCGTTCGGCTTTTCAATCTGCCCCTTTTGCTGCTTTCCAGCGCGCTCCTCCAAATCCTTGCGGGCGAGCTTCCGGTGGCCGCCGTCATCCTTCTTTTTCGGTCGGACGTAACCAAGCCCGTTTTGTTTTGCCCCACCGGCTCGCCCGTCGCTTTGATCCGGATCTTCCGTTTTCAGCTCCAACCGCTGCTTATCGATCTCACGGTCCGGATCGACCACGCCCTCCAGCTCCTCCCTCAATGCCTCCGCTTCCCTCTCGGCGTCGCTCACCGCAATTTCTGCTTCATCAGCCAACACGGACAGCTGCTCTTCCTCTCTCCCACCCTCTCGATCACCACCCCCCATTTCCGCGATCTCCTCGGCACTGGGGGCGTATTCTGCGGCGTGGAGGTCATCAACGCGATCGAAGCCGGTCGCCTTGACGGGGTAATCCTTCCACTCGAGAAGAATACGGGCGGCCGGGAAGCCATCCGGGAACTTGACGAAGCCATGCAAGCTCGGAAGGTTGCTGATATCGACCGGCATCACGAGTTCCTCGACGTTGCTTCGCGGCGTGATCGTCGATGCGTCGCGGTTGTCATTGTAGCCGTAGGAATAGGCTTCATCCATGATGCGGACTTGCCGATCGCCGATGAACTCGGAGCACCGCCGTGACGTCTCGGGATCGGCGGTCTTGAGAATGAGCTTCGTGCCCGCGAGTGATGCCAGATTCGTGGCTCCGTTTTCGCCGTAGGTCTCTTCAAGCTTGTCGAATGAGTGCATGCCCAGAACGAAGGCGCCGCCAAAAGCGCGCGCTGTTTGGAGCCCGTGATCAATCGCGGGCAGCCGGTGCAGCGCATGCACCTCGTCGATGAGGAACCACGTACGCAGATTGCGCGTGCGGCCCATTTTGAAGAGAGCGTTCACGCAGAGATCCATCCACAACGTCAGCAGGGGCCTGTTGAGCGTCAGGTCCGGATGGGTCGACGTGATGAAGAGGATCGAGCCTTCCTTCACGTCGGTCGTCATCCAGTCTGTGATCGAGAAGCCTTTCTGACCGTTTGCTGCCGCTGGCAGGAACCGGATGACGTTGCCGTTGGCGATGAAAGTTGTGCGGATCGACTCGGCCATTTTTGCAGCAGAGGGAGACATCATTGGTCCTGCCACAGAGCCCTCCAGCTGGGCATGGATCGTCTTGAGGTCCGACTGCATCAGGTAGTAGGCAAGAGCTGCGTTCGTCGGGCGTCCCATCTTGATCAGCTTCATGCACATCTCGACGAAAAGCGTACGCGCCGATTGCTGCCAGAAGTCATCCGATGCGCTGTGGCCGCTCGGCACTAGCGCGGTTGCTGCGCTCATGAACTCGGCATAATTTCGGCAATCGTTGAAGATCGACCAGGGCTGGCAGCGCTTGTCCATCGGGTTGAGGATCACGTCTGTGTCCGGATCGTAGAAGCTCTCTACGAAGGTGCCCGTCAGATCGAAGATCACGCACCGATGGCCACGGGCGCGCGCCTGTGTGACCAGCTTTTTCAGCTCCGTCGTTTTGCCCGCCCCGGTAGTGCCGATGAACATCGCGTGTGACTGCTCGAGACGCCATGGATAGGGGACACCCGCTAGCCGATAGGGCGTGTGCAATCCTGCCCGTTCCCGCTCGATCAGGGGCGCTTCGAGGATCTTGTCCGGGTCGAGCGGCGGCTCGTGTTTTGCGCATTCCTTTTCGTGCTCTCTCCAGTTGTGACGCGTCACTTCTGCCTTGAGCACATCGCGTCCGACCATGATGGCGCCGCGTTCGTGATGCTCGGTCATGATCTCCCCGCCGCGACGCTTGGAGAAGTCAACGAACCAGATTGTTAGCGGCACACAGATGAATCCAGCGCCAAGTATTGACGAGACAGAAATCTGCACCGCCTTCGCCCAGGCTGTCTGCACAACAGGATGGTACGGCACCATGATCATGCGACCCTGCACAACCTCGCCATTGGGTAGTGTGAGGTTCGCCATCTTGTCAGGATTAGGCCCGACCCAACTCCACAGCTCGCCAAGAATCTTCATCATCACAAGCTGGAATTCGTGCTCATGAAACGTGAAGAGGCCGAGCGCGCTGACGATGACGACCGCCGTCCAGAACCAGGTGTAAAGTGGCATCCGGACAGCTGCCCAGATCATCTTCAACTCGTGGTTGAACAGCTG
>LNFM01003077.1_pt1 | contig 33702 bp, 29 predicted proteins | sample 596031 | NCBI WGS metagenome assembly LNFM01 (sample SAMN04254537, study PRJNA301005) | activated carbon metagenome | isolation source: dual media filters at the Ann Arbor, Michigan drinking water treatment plant | place: USA: Ann Arbor
TTTAATTCGGAAGTTCATTTTGTAAAATTAATTTCAATTCAAAGATAAAAAATTATACTTTCGTACTATGATTATTTTAAGGTATTTACTTTTTCCTTTTTCAATTCTTTATGGTTGGATAACTTCCATCAGAAACTTTCTTTTTGATAAAGGAATTTTAAAATCCTATTCGTTTGATATTCCTATAATTGCTGTTGGAAACCTTAGTGTCGGCGGAACTGGGAAAACGCCTCAAATTGAATATTTAATTCGTTTGCTTTCGCCAAATTATAAAATTGCAACACTAAGTCGAGGTTATAAAAGAAAGTCGGAAGGTTTTGTTTTGGCAGATTCAAATTCAAATGCTGAAATTTTGGGTGATGAACCGTTTCAAATTCATCAAAAATTTCCAAATATTCATGTAGCAGTTGATGCTCAAAGAAAAAATGGAATAGAACAATTATTAAAATTAGATAATAAACCAGAAGTTATTTTACTAGATGACGCTTTTCAACATAGAAAAGTCAAAGCTGGATTTTACATTTTACTTTCTTCATTTGATGATTTGTATTTTAATGATTTCATGCTGCCAACAGGTAATTTAAGAGAGAGTAGAAGCGGAGCGAAAAGAGCTAACGTGATAATTATCACTAAATGTCCCAAAGATTTGTCGGAACTTGCACAACAAAATATGATTAAAAAGATAGGATTAAATGTTCCAATCTTTTTTAGTTTTATAGATTATGATTCAGAAGTTTATAATGAATTTGGATCTAAAAAAGTTGAGGAAATAATTGATGTTGATAAATTACTTTTAGCCGGAATAGCAAAACCCGAACCCTTTTTTGCATATTTGCAGGCTGAAAAAAATGTAAAACTAGTTTATCCAGATCATCATAATTTTTCAGAAAAAGATATTGAAGAAATTAAAAATAAAGCAAACAATAAGTTAATTATCACAACAGAAAAGGATTACGTTAGATTGAAAAATCAGAATTTGAAATCACTTTTTTATTTACCTATTAAAAGTAGTTTCATTTCTAAAGGTGATGATTTTAACCAAACAATTTTAAATTATGTGGGAACAAGTACAAGAAACCGTTAATTATATCAAAGAAAAAACAGGTTTCACACCAGAATATGGAGTAATCTTAGGTTCAGGATTGGGAAGCTTTACTGATGATATTGCAATTGAATTTACGATGCCTTATTCTGAAATTCCTAATTTTCCTGTATCAACGGTTCAAGGTCATAAAGGAGCTTTAGTTTTTGGAACAATTGGTGATAAAAAAGTTGTTGCAATGCAAGGAAGATTTCATTTCTATGAAGGTTATGATATGAAGCAAGTAACTTTTCCTGTTAGAGTTATGAAATATTTGGGTGTTACTAAATTGATAGTATCTAATGCATCTGGTGGCGTTAATCCTAAATATGAAGTTGGCTCAATTGTTTTGATAAAAGATCATATCAACATGATGCCAGAACATCCATTGCGTGGGAAAAATGATGAACGTTTCGGACCAAGATTTGTGAACATGAGCGAACCTTATAGTTTGAAAATGATTGCAAAGGCAAAAGCGATTGCAAGTGAAGCGAATATAGAAGTTCATGATGGAATTTATATGGGTTTACAAGGACCAACTTTTGAAACATTAGCAGAATACAAGATGGTAAAAAATATTGGTGCTGATTGCGTTGGTATGTCAACTGTACCAGAAGTTATTGTAGCACGACACATGGAATTAGAAACTTTTGGACTTTCAGTTATTACGGATATGGGAGACGAAGAAAACATCGAAGAAGTAAACCACGAAGAGGTTCTAAAAGCTGCTCAAAAAGCCGAACCAAGTGTTAGATTACTGATAAAAGAACTAATCAAACAATATTAAAAAAGAAAGACGCTTAATCAAAAGCGTCTTTTTTTATAATAAATTATCGGCTATTATTTTGTAAAATTGCTCTGGATCAAATGGTTTGGTGATTACATCATTCATTCCATAAGAAAGGAGCATTTCTCTATTTTCATTTAGTGAAATTGCTGTAAGTGCAATAATTGGAATTTCGGTATTGAATTCTCTAATTTGTTGCGTTGCTATTGTACCATTTATTCCTGGTAAGTGAACGTCCATTAAAACTAAATCATAATCATTTTTTTGTTTCAAATAAGTTACACTATCCTCACCATTATCTAATATTTTGCAGAACATACCTTTGTTTTCAATCATCTTCTTGGTAATCATTTGATTGATTTTATTGTCTTCTACCAATAGAATTTTCTTGTTCTCAATTGCGGCATTATCTATGGCTTGCTCTTTTATTTCTACGATTTCATTTTTACCAACTTCGAATGGAAGCGAAAATGAAAAAGTAGTTCCCAATCCAACTTTACTATTAATTTGAATTTTTCCTCCCAATAATTCTATTAATCGTTTTACAATGGCTAGTCCAAGTCCTGTACCACCATATTTTCTATTAATTTCTATTGAACCTTGAGAAAAACTTTCAAAAATTTCATTTTGTTTATCTTCAGGTATTCCAATTCCATTATCAGAAACTTTAAATTGGATTTGTATTTTTTTGTCTTCAACTTTTTCAAGTTTAGCAATTAGTTTTACATAACCATTTTTAGTAAATTTTAATGAATTACTAACTAGATTAATAAAAATTTGAGACAGCTTTGTAGGATCACAAATTAAATTATCGGGAATAGTATCTTCAATTTCTAAGATAAATGTATTATTATTTTCATGTGCAATTTCTTTGAAAGATTTTTGAATATTAGATAATTGAAGTTTTAAGTTACAATTAATTTGTTCAATTGGTATTCTTTCTGATTCAATTCTATTAATTTCTAATATGTCATTTATAAATGTTATTAAATAATTTCCAGAAAATTTCAAAGAATTGAGATAATTCAATTGGCTGTCTTTTGGATTTTCTTCTAATAATAAATGTGTAATCCCATTAATTGCATTTAAAGGAGTTCGCAATTCGTGACTTACAGTAGAAAGAAATTCTGAACGAGCTTTGGTTGCTCTTTCGGCATTCTCTTTAGCAATTTCAAGTTCTTTATTTTTTTCTTTAAGTAAAGCATTAGATTCTGTTCTTAGTACATTGTTTTTATAAAGAGACAAACTTAAGAGTGACAAAATAGAGATTAGTGCAATAGCCAATATGCTTATTAGCTTAGCAAAAGTATTCGCTTTTTCTTGATTCTTGTTGTCTTTATCAATTTGTTCAATCAGTTTTAATTTTTCGGAATCTTTGAAAGAAGCAAAATCTTCATTCCCTATTTTTTTATCATTTAAATAGGTTAAACTATCTTTCAATCTTAGATATTGTTTCAATAAATAATGTGATTTTTCAATATTCAATGATTTTTCAAAACACTCACTAAGCGCCAAAATTATATTAGCTTTTTGTTCTAAATTGTTTTTGTTTATTTCAAGAGCTCTATTGAAATAATTAATAGCTAAGTTATATCTCTTTTTCCCAAATTCAATTGTTCCTACTTGGTATAATGCTTCAGCTTTAGTTTTATAAGTATCGCTAGTGTCTTTTTTTATAATAATGTTTTCAAATAAAGGCATTGCTAAGTGAATTTTGCCTTTTTCTTTATAAACAATTCCTTTTTGAAGATTTAGCATTTCAATTGCACTAGGAATTTTGATTTTTTCATAAATGACTCCAGCGGTATTGAAATTCTTTTCAGCCATGGCTAAATTATTCTTTTCAAGATAGCAAACGCCTATGCTGTAGTGAGCCAATGCTTGTTGAGAGGAGAATGGTAATGTGGCATAAATTGCAATGCTTTTTACAAAAACATCTATAGCATCATCAATTTTTTTTAATTCTAAGTATATAACTCCTAAGTTAGAATAACTATCAGCAATTGATTTTTGATTGTTGGTTTTATTCGCAAAATCTAATGCTTTTTGAGAATAAATAAGGCAATTTCTATAATTGTTTTTTTTCTGGTTAAACTTCACTAAATCAATATAATAATTGGTGCTATCAATTTTCTCAGAATTTTTTATTTGAGAAAATGAAATTATCGGAAGTAAAAAAAATAAAACAAAAATATACCTCATAATAGGAAAATTCCTTTTTTTCGAGGTCTAAAATAAAGAAATTATTTTTGAATAAGTAGTATTAAATCAATTATTCTCGATGAATAACCAATTTCGTTGTCGTACCAACCCACAACTTTTACCATTTTATCTATTACAGAAGTTAATTGTGAATCAAAAAGACAAGAATTTCGATTTCCAAGAATGTCTACAGAAACGATAGGATCTTCAGTATAATCTAAAATTCCTTTTAAATTTGTTTGAGAAGCTTTTAAGAATGCCTCATTAATTTCTTCGATAGAAACAGCTCGTTTTACATTGAAAGTTATGTCGGTCAACGAACCATCAGGCACAGGAACTCTAATGCCACAACCTCCAATTTTTCCTTCCATTTCTGGAAATATTTTGGTTAAAGCTTTTGCCGCACCTGTTGTTGTAGGTACAATGGATTGACTTGCACCACGAGCACGACGTAAATCTTTATGCGGTTGGTCGTGAAGGCTTTGATCAGTTGTATAAGAGTGAACAGTTGTAATGTAGGCTTGTTCAATACCACATAAATCATTAATGACTTTCATCATTGGAGCTGCATTATTAGTAGTGCAACTTGCATTGGAAATAATTTTTTCTGTTCCGTCAAGGATACTTTCATTAACTCCAAGAACCACAGTTTTTATTTCGGAAACTTCTGAAGGTGCAGAAAGAATTACTTTTTTGGCACCTGAAATGATGTGAGCATTGATTTCCTCAAATGTTTTATATTTTCCTGTAGATTCAATTACAATATCGATTCCATTCCAATTTAGATTTGAAATTTCTTTTTGGTGATAAAAGGCATATGATTTTCCATCAACGATTATTGATGTTTCATCAAATGAAACTTGATAAGGTAAAACACCATGAATACTATCATATTTTATTAAATGTGCCATAGTTCTATTGTCAGCAATATCATTTATGGCAACAACTTCAATATTTGGGTGATTGATAAGTAATCTGAAAAGATTTCTTCCAATTCTTCCAAAACCATTTATGGCAATTTTTGTTTTAGTCATTGGGTTCTATGTGTATTAAAACGTGACCTAGTTGTGGAATTTCTTCACGCAAAGTATCTTTTAAACGATGTGAAATATCATGACCTTCTTTTACAGAAATGGTAGCATCAACAATGGCGTGTAAATCAACGTGATATTTCATTCCGGCTTTTCTTATGAAACATTTTTCAGTGTCAATTACACCTTTCACTTTATGCGAAACGGTTCTTATTTCTTCAACTAAATCATCATATAAATGCTCATCCATTATTTCACCTAATGCTGGTCTGAAAATTAAATAGCTGTTATATAAAATAAAACCTGAAGCAAAAAGCGCCGCCCAATCATCAGCAGATTCGTATCCTTTTCCAAGAAATAGAGCAATAGAAATACCTATAAATGCAGCTACAGATGTTATTGCGTCACTTCTATGATGCCAAGCATCTGCTTTTAGTGAAGAACTATTGGTTTCGATGCTTTTTTTCATAACTAATTGAAAAGAGATTTCTTTCCAAACAATTATTAATCCTAACACAATTAAGGTCCAAGATTTTGGTAATTCATGTGGTGTTCCAATATTTAATATGCTTTCGTAGGCAATAATTGTTGCTGATGTTATTAGAAAACCAACAACAATAAATGTTATCAAAGGTTCGGCACGTCCATGTCCATAAGGATGATTTTCATCTGCTGGTCTGCTGGAATATTTGATTCCAAATAATACTAAAAATGAAGAAAAAATATCGGTTGTTGATTCAATTGCATCAGCAATTAAAGCATAAGAATTGCCAAAAAAACCTGCCAATCCTTTAATTACAGCTAAAGATGCATTGCCTATTAAACTAAAATAGGTTGCTTTGATGGCTGCTTGTTGGTTGGCTAAATCTCTTGACATTTATTTATAAAATATGTTTTTCAGCATGATAAGAAGAACGCACTAAAGCTCCACTTTCTACATGACGAAAGCCCATTTCTTTACCTAATTTTTCGTATTTTTCAAATTGTTCAGGTGTGATGAATTCTTTTACTGGTAAATGTTTTTTACTAGGTTGCAAATATTGTCCAATAGTTATAATGTCTACATTTTGGTTGCGAATGTCTTGCATAGTTTCAATAACTTCTGCTTCAGTTTCTCCTAAACCTAACATGATTCCTGATTTAGTTCTGCGGATACCTTTTTCTTTCAGATATCTTAAAACTTCTAAGCTTTTGTCATATTTTGCTTGAATTCTAACTTCACGAGTTAAACGACGAACCGTTTCCATGTTGTGAGAAACAACTTCTGGATTGGCTTCAATGATTCTATCGATATTTCTAGTATTTCCTTGAAAATCTGGAATTAAAGTTTCTAAAGTAGTGTTCGGATTCATTCTGCGAATGGCTTGAACAGTTTCTAACCATATAATTGAACCCATGTCTTTCAAATCATCTCTATCAACACTAGTGATAACAGCATGTTTGATGTTCATTATTTTTATTGAACGCGCTACTTTTTCTGGTTCATCCCAATCAACATTTTCTGGACGTCCAGTTTTTACGCCACAAAATCCGCAAGAACGCGTACAAATATTACCAAGAATCATGAAAGTAGCTGTTCCTTCACCCCAACATTCACCCATATTTGGGCAACTTCCGGAGGTACAGATAGTATTTAGTTTGTATTTGTCAACTAATCCACGAAGTTCGGTATATTTTTGACCAATAGGTAACTTAACTTTTAGCCATTTTGGTTTTCCAATTGGAAGGTTATTTTCAGTAGCCGTTTCCATATTCACTTTTTTTGAAATGCAAAGATACGAATGTAGATTTTAGATTTTGATTATTCTATTTCAGATTTTTAATCATTAAGAAATATTTATACTTTGTTTCAAAAAAAAACTGCTTTGTTTTGGCAAAGCAGTTCACACATTTATTAACTTGAATTACAAGTCAGGAATCAATAATTATAGCATTACAGTAATTGGTAGCGTAAATTGAGTTCTTACAGGTTCTCCATTTTTAATTCCAGGAGCCCATTTAGTTTTTAAAGATTTTAAAACTCTGATAGCTTCTTTATCAATTTCTGGAGTTGTTTTTCTTGTTACTTCAATATCTGTCATTGATCCATTTTTCTCAATTACAAAAGATACTAAAACTCTTATTGCTTGCCCTTCTTCTTCATCAATATTTTGTTTTTCAAAATTTGTTCCCACGTACTCATAGAATTTTTTAATTCCTCCAGGAAAAAAAGGTTGTTTGTCTAGCTCTGCAGGAGTGACAGGACCGGTTGGAGCAATTACCACTGGTTTTGGGTCTGTTCCGCCACCATCAATTACACCTGGTGTTCCTGGAGTTCCTGTTCCTGGTGTGCCAATTGGAGTATTGATTTTTGGTAATTCAGAAGTTATTGGAACAGGTTCTTTTGCTTCAACTGTAGCAGCAACAACAATTTTTTTGTTTACAGGAGCTTTTTCAACAGGAGCGCTATTATTAGTAACTGGTTCCGCAGATTTTGGTTTTTCAACTAATGGTTCTACGTACTTTACTACTATAATAGAATCATTTAGTGGTTCCTCTGGCAAGATTACAGGTTTAGCTCCAAAAGAACTTAAAAGCATACCCATTCCTGATACAAAACCAAGGAATAGAATTCCTGAGAAGAATGCAATAATGGTTGTTTTGGTGCTGTCTTGACGTAATTTGTATGCACCATACTCTTGGTTTTTGCCTTCAAATACAAGGTCTAACCACTTTTTTTCAAAGATACTTAAGTTTGACATAATTTATAGTTTTAATTGTTAAGTATCGATGTTACATAAGCTTTAGATATTAGATTTATGATATTAGATTTTAGATTTCAAAAACTTTGTAAAATTATTTTAATCTGTTTCTTGTTTTAATAACGCAAAGATTATTCCAATATTGTATGATTTTTGTAAGAAAATGTAATTTATTATAATGTATTGTTTGTAAATTGAATTTATAGTTGAGTTTTTGTGAATCTGGAACTCTATTCAATACATGGACTAGCTAACCCTGATTGCAATGGAAATCCTTTGTTGATAAACAAAGATTGTAATGTAAAGCAGGAATAGGGAAACCAAAAGCAACCAAGCCATTCGTTTCCAGAAATAATTATCGTTTTGTTTGGATGATTTCTGCCAAGAGTTTTTTGGCGCGTAGGAGTTTGATTTTGACGTTACTCAAAGGTTCTTCAAGTTGTTCGGCAATTTCTTGGTAACTCATTTCTTGAAAGTAACGAAGTTGTATAACTTCTTGATAATGAGGTTTTAATTCTTTTATAAATTGTAAGAGTTGCGATAAATTTTGCTCTGTAATCAATTCATCTTCAGCCGTTGGAGATGTGTCTGCTATATTGTAAGCTTGTTGATCTTCTTCGTCGGTAATTTCAACAAAAAGTGTTGATTTTTTTTTGCGAAGTAAATCAATATGAACGTTTTTTGCAATGGCTATTAACCAAGTATTGAATTGAAATTCAGGGTTGTAAGTGGTTAATTTATCGAATGCTTTGGAGAATGTTTCTATAGTAATATCTTCGGCATCGGTTTCATTTTCGGTACGTTTTAGCATAAATCCATAGACCTCGTTCCAATAATGGTCGAGTAGGTAAGTGAAGGCAACTTGATCGCCTTTTTTAGCTTTTTCTATGTACGGATTTATTTCCACTGAACGGGTTTTGAAAAGGTATTGGTGATGAAAACGTTAAGTTGCGTGAATATTAAAACGATTTCAATAATTGGAAACCAATACATTACGTCTTTTTCTTTTAGTTTTCCGGCTGCAAATCCAAGTGATAACCATGCAAATAGATAACGGAAACCTATCAAACTTAGTACAATAATCCACTGAAATTGGAATGCTAAAAGGATTATTGGTAAAATTAGAAACAATAATTGAGTTGCATAAAAAATAGCCAATTGCGTTCTATCGGATGCTTTATAATGTTGTGCAGTGGCAACGTGTCTTCTTTTTTGTGTAAACCAATCTTTAAAAGTAGTTTTTGGTTTTGAAAAAGTAAAACTTTCCGGTGTGTAACAAACAGTTGTATTCTTGGCATTTGCCGCTTGATTAATGAACAAATCATCATCTCCTGAACGAATTTTCATGTGATCCATAAAACCGCGAACTTTGAAAAATTCTTCACGTTTGTAGGCCATATTACGACCAACACCCATGTAAGGTTTTCCTAATTTAGCCCATGAAAAATATTGCGTTGCCGTCAATAAGGTTTCAAAACGGATGATTTTATTAAGAAACGAATTTTTAATTTTTTCGTAAGCACCATAACCTAAAACAATCGTTTTTTGTTGGGTAAATTGGGCTGATATTTCTTTAATCCAATCGTTTGATTTTGGGTAACAATCAGCGTCTGTAAAAAGAAGGTATTCGTTTTTAGCAGCTTTGATTCCAAGTGTTAGAGCAAATTTTTTGTTTCCCCAAAACGCTTCGTTGTTTTCTACTTTTACTAATTTAACATTAGAATATTGTTTTTCAAAAGCTTCAAAAATTTCTAAGGTTTCATCGCTCGAAGCATCGTCAATAAGTACTATTTCGTAATCTGGATAATTTTGTTCAGCCAATAAGGGAACGAAACTTTTCACATTTTCCTCTTCGTTTTTAGCACAAACAATTACTGAAATCGGAACTCTTTTTGGTGTAGAAGTTTGTGGTTTAGCAAAAGAAAATTTACCAAAAAACACTACATAATATAGGAATTGAACAACTACAACAGCAATGAATAAACAAAGTAAAATTAGTAACATAATGGCTTTATGGTCTTATTTAAAAACGATTGCAAAAGTATGAAATTCAATTTTGAATTTTAGATTTTAAATAGCAGATTTTCAAATTTAATATCTAAAATCTAAAATTTGATATTATATCACATTCACTTCCGCCTCAATAGCAATTCCGTATTTATCAAAAACAGTTTTTTGAACGTATTTAGATAGATTTAGAATATCTTGTCCACTTGCGTTTCCGTAATTTACTAGAACTAGTGCTTGGTTTTTATGAACTCCTGCGTCGTCTTTTCGATAACCTTTTAATCCTGAATGTTCTATAAGCCAACCTGCAGGAACTTTAACTTCTGTTGATGAAACTTCAAAGAATTTTACTTCTGGAAATTTTTGTTGTACTTTTTCGAATAATTCTTTTGAAATAATCGGATTTTTAAAGAAACTTCCGCTATTTCCAAGTTCTTTTGGATCAGGTAATTTACTTTGACGAATGGCAATCACAGCATTGGAAACGTCTTTTAATGTTGGAGTTATAACATTTTGTTTTTCCAATTCTTTTGTAATGTCACCATACGAAGTATTGATTTTGTGATTGCGTTTTGTGAGTTTGAAAACTACAGAAGTTATAACATATTTACCCTTAGCTTCTTGTTTGAAAACACTTTCTCTATAGCCAAAATTGCAATCTTCTTTTGTGAAGGATTTCATTTCTTGAGATAGAATATTCATGGCTTCGCAAGAAACAAAAGTGTCTTTAATTTCGGTTCCATAAGCACCAATATTTTGAACTGGAGTTGTACCAACATTACCAGGAATCAGCGACATATTTTCTAATCCACCAAAATTTTGATTGATGGTCCAAAGTACAAATTCGTGCCAATTTTCGCCTGCTTGACTTTCAACCCAAACAAAATCGTCGTCTTCTTTAATAATTTTTTTTCCTTTCAAATCAACATGGATTACCAAAGCATCAATATCCTTTGTTAACAGCATATTGCTTCCACCACCAAGAATGAATTTCTTATCTGAAGCGTGATTTTCTAAAATAGATTTTAATTCATCAATATTATGAACCGCTACAAATTGTTTGGCTTTGGCTTCGATACCAAAAGTGTTGTATTTTTTTAAGGAGAAATTATTGTGGATTTGCATGAATAATTACGAATTTGAAATTACGAATTACGATTCTAAATACGGAAATTAAAAATTCGTAATTCGTAATTTTTAATTTTTAATTGATTTTATTCTTCTGTTTCTAAAGCTCTTCTCAAAAAGTCATTCATCGGTTTTAGTGCGATTAGTTTTTGAGCTATGATTTTACTAAAATCTTTATCAGTAAATAGTTTTTCGTCGATTTTATGTGAAGCGGTAAAGCTTTTCAATTTTAAAAATTCAATCGCTGGATGATTGGGATCAAAATCTTTTGGTGCTTTTTTCAAAGTATTGCTTTCGTCTCTAGTCAGTTCTTTAAACTCATTTTTAAAAGTTTTATCAGCAACAATAGCTTCTAAATCGTCGTGAAAAAATTCTATTTCCTTACGAATCAATTTTAACTCACTAGGTTCTGGACACCAAACGCCACCTGCGATAAAGCAGTTTCCTTTTTCAAAATGAATGTAATAACCAGGAGCATTTTTGCTGTTTTTATTTTGAGACATCCAAACACCCATATTGGTTTTGTAAGGCGATTTATCTTTAGAAAAACGAATATCACGATTGATACGAAATGTACAATTTTTAACCTCCAATGGCTCAAGCGATTTGTCTAATGGCTTCATTTCATTAAGAATAGACGCAATAAAGTTATGATAGTCTTTCTTATAACTTTCATATCTTTTTTTGTTCTCATGCATCCACTCAGTATTATTGTTTGCAATTAAATCGGCTAGAAATTGAAGCGCTTCTTTTGTTATCATATTGTCCTAGTGTTGAGTTAGAATTACACTCTAACTTTATTTTTTAAAAACTTCGTACTTCGTATTTTATATTTCGTACTTTCTAAAGTTGTTTTCTCAAATCTTCTTCAGATAAAAAGCCTAGATGTCTCCAAGTTTCTTTACCATTTTCATAAATCAAAATTACTGGTAATTCATCAAGTTTCATAGTTTCCAACAAAGTTTTGTTTTCATCGGCATCTAATCTAATTAATGATATTTTACCTTTTAATTCTTCTTGCATTTTGGTTAAATAAGGTGCCATTTTTTTACATGGCGCACACCATTTAGCCGAAAAATTAATGATTACTTTTTTGTCGGAATTAATTAGTTTTTCAAATTCTGAAACCGATAATCCTTTTGGTGTTACAGCTGAATTTGAAGTTTTCTTTCCTTGCCATTTCATGATTCCGCCATCTAAATTGTAGATTTCTTTGAATCCAAGTTCAGATAATTTATTGGCTGCTTGACTGCTTCTTCCGCCAACTTTACAATATACAAATACAGGTTTTGATTTGTCTAATTTTTCAACTTTTGCAGTAAAATCACTTCCGTTCCAATTAACGTTTGAGGCATTTTCAAGATGTTCAACAGAATATTCTTCAGGAGTTCTTACGTCTAATAATTGAGGATTTTTTGTTCCTAATAATTTTGTTTCATAATCAATTCCTGCTAGGGTTTTGATGGGTTCATTTGATTCTGCAGTTTCAACAGATTTACTTGTTTGTCCTTGACAACTAATAAATAGGATTGATAACGATAGTATTGATAGAATTTTTCTCATAATATTTTTTTGAAGCAAAATTAAAGAAGTAAAAATAGAACAATATAACAAATGTTACAAACTAAATATTTTATAACTCTGATGGGTGGTTTTTACAATACTTTCTGTGCGTTCTGGATGTGTGTCAGAAATAAATAATTGTCCAAATTCCTCTTGGTTGACCATTGCTACAATTTTACTCACACGCGTTTCGTCCAATTTATCAAAAATATCATCAAATAATAAAATGGGTTTTTCGCCACTTTGTTTTTTTACAAATTCAAATTGAGCAAGTTTAAGAGCAATTAAAAACGATTTTTGCTGACCTTGAGAACCAAATTTTTTTATAGGAAAACCATCAATTTGAAAGGCTAAATCATCTTTGTGAATTCCAACAGAAGTATATTGCAAAGCTCTGTCTTTCGCCAAATTTTGCTCTAATAAATGTAATGTTGTTCCTTCAAATAAATGACTTTCATAAACCAATTGCACTTTTTCTTCTGAACCAGAAATAGCTTGATGATGTTTATTAAAAATCGGTAAAAAATCATTGATAAATTGTTTTCTTTTTTCAAAAATATTCTGACCTAAATCATTCAACTGTTCGTTGTAAATTGATAAAGTATCGGTTTCAAATACATGATTTAGTGCGAAATATTTCAGCAAAGCATTCCGTTGACTGATAATTTTTTGATATTGAATCAATTCTTGCAGATAGGAGGAATCCAATTGCGAAATAACACTATCAATAAATTTTCTTCTAGTTTCACTTCCTTCAATAATCAAGTCATTGTCTGCCGGTGAAATAATCACAAGCGGAATAAATCCAATGTGGTCTGAAAATTTCTCGTAAGGTTTTCCGTTTCTTTTCAGAATTTTCTTCTGCCCTTTTTTGAAACTACTTACAATTTGCTCATTTCGTTTTGCTTTTTCAAATTCGCCATCAATTACAAAAAACTCTTCATTGTGTTTAATATTTTGGACCGCTAACGGATTAAAATAGCTTTTTCCATAAGCCAAATGATAAATAGCATCAAGCACATTGGTCTTTCCAATACCATTTTTTCCAACGAAACAATTGATTTTGGAATCAAATTCGAAGGAAGCTTCCGAAAAATTTTTATAATTGAATAAAGAAATTTTTTTTAAAAACATTTGTAATGGCTTGAAAACACTATAATCAGCGACTTGATAAGTATTTTTTTTTAAGTGGGTGCAAATTATTGAAAATTATCGACAAAATGACTTTCAAATTAGAATAAAAATTTTATTTTTGCGCACACTAAATTAAATTTAAATGGCAACTTATAATAAGAGAGGTTACAAAACACCAAAAGAAAAAGAAGAAAAAGTAGACGCTAATTTTATTGAAGATACTCCAAATGTTGATGCTAAAGATAGTACAACTGCAAAAGCATTTGACGCATTAGATGAAACAGCATCGAAAACAGAAGATTTTGTTGCTAAAAACCAAAAATATATTTTAGGATTTTTAGGAGCTGTTGCTCTTGTAACTATTGGTTATTTACTTTATCAAAAGTTTATTGCTGAGCCAAAACAAGTTGATGCTACTGAAGATTTATTTGTTGCTCAACAGAATTTTCAATTAGCTACTGATGCTACTGATACTAAAAAACAAGATTCATTATATACTTTAGTTCTTAAAGGTTCTGAAGGAAAACAAGGAGCTCCTGGAATCGCTGACCAATATTCTGGTACTGATTCTGGAAATATAGCTAACTATTATGCTGGTATTGCTTCTTTAAATCTTAAAAAGTATGATGATGCAATCAAATATCTTGAGAAATTTTCATCTAAAGATGCTTTCTTAGGTGCTATTGCAACTGGAGCTATTGGTGATGCTTACGCTCAAAAGAATGATACACAAAAAGCTTTAGATTTTTACGTGAAAGCTTCAGAACAAAATGTAAATGAGTTTACAACTCCAAGATATTTATATAAAGCAGGACAAACGGCTTTGGCTTTAGGTAAAAAATCGGATGCTTTGAAATATTTTACTCAAATCAAAGAAAAATATGAGACTGCACCAGAAGCACAACAAATTGATGCTTTAATTGGAATGGCTCAATAATTAGTATTCAGTATTCAGTGTTCAGTTAGCAGTTTGTTGCTGAACACTGTAAACTGAGCACTGAACACTAATAAAATGGCTACAGCTAATAAAAATTTATCCAATTACGATAAAAACACAATCCCAAACGCGAAGAACTTTCGGTTTGGGATTGTTGTTTCAGAATGGAATGACCACATCACAGAAGGACTTTATAAAGGTGCAATTGAGGCGCTTTTAGATTGTGGTGCTACTCAAGAAAATATAATTCGTTGGAATGTTCCAGGAAGTTTTGAACTAGTCTATGGTGCACAACGAATGATTGTAACACAAGAAGTCGATGTTGTAATTACGATTGGTTGTGTTATAAAAGGCGAAACAATGCATTTCGAATTTGTTTGCGAAGGTGTGACTCAAGGAATAAAAGATTTGAATGTTCAAACTGATGTTCCAGTGATTTTTTGTTTGCTTACTGATAATAACGAGCAACAATCTATCGATAGAAGTGGAGGAGTTCATGGAAATAAAGGAACAGAAGCAGCAATTGCTGCCATAAAAATGGCTGATTTAAGAAGGAATTCTGAAAATAAGTAATTCTAACTCAAGTTATAAAAACATAAAATTTAAACCTACTTTTTCAAAGAGTAGGTTTTTTCTTTTTTAGTAAGTTGTTAACTATAATAAACAATAGATTTTCCTTAAATTTGCTAACTTTGGTTTTTAACCATGAAAATAAACTCCAAACTATATACAAATAAATGTCTAGCATAATTCAATTACTTCCCGATCATGTTGCCAACCAAATTGCCGCTGGTGAAGTGGTGCAACGTCCTGCTTCTGTAGTAAAAGAATTACTAGAAAATGCTGTTGATGCTGGAGCAACGGATATAAAATTAATTATAAAAGATGCCGGAAAATCGTTAGTTCAAGTTATTGATAACGGAAAAGGAATGAGCGTGACCGATTCAAGATTGTGCTTTGAACGTCATGCCACTTCCAAAATTCGTCAAGCGGAAGATTTATTTTCGCTTCATACCAAAGGTTTTCGTGGTGAAGCTTTAGCATCTATTGCTGCTATTGCTCATGTGGAAATGAAAACCAAACAAGAACAAGACGAACTTGGAACTCATATAATTATTGAAGGAAGCAAATTTGTTTCGCAAGAACCATCAGTTTTGCCAAAAGGAACTTCGTTTGCTGTGAAGAATTTGTTTTTTAATATTCCGGCACGACGTAATTTTTTGAAATCAGAAACAGTTGAATTTCGTCATATTGTAGATGAATTTCAACGTGTAGCATTAGCTCATCCAAACATTTATTTCACAATGTATCACAATGGAAGTGAAATGTTTAATCTTCCAAATTCTAATTATCGTCAGCGAATTGTGAATGTTTTTTCTGGTAAAACCAATGAAAAGCTTGTTCCAATTCAAGAAGAAACTGAAATTGTTACTATTGAAGGATTTGTTGGAAAACCTGAATTCGCTAAGAAAAATCGAGGTGAACAATTCTTTTTTGTAAACGATAGATTCATAAAAAGTGGTTATTTGCATCATGCGGTGATGGCTGCTTATGAAGGTTTGTTGCCTAATGGTTCGCAACCAACGTATTTTATTTACTTAAATGTTCCGCCAAATACGATTGATATTAATATACATCCAACTAAGACAGAAATTAAGTTTGATGATGAACATGCTTTGTATGCGATTTTGCGTTCTACAATCAAGCACAGTTTAGGACAATTTAATGTAGCGCCTGTTTTAGATTTTGATAGAGATCCAAATTTAGATACACCATATCAATATCAAAATAAAACTGCAGAATATCCAACAGTTCAGGTGGATAGTACTTTTAATCCATTTGCAGACGACCCGAGCTATAGCGAATTGGCGAAGCAAAAGCCAAGCAAACAATTTTCAGGAGGTTCTAATTCTTATAAAAAGCAAGAAGTTGCTGGTTCTAATTGGGAAAGTTTGTATGTAGGATTGAAAAATGATACTTCAGAAGTAGAAACCTTTTCATTTGAAAGTGAAGAAGTGACCGCATCATTATTTGACGAAAAAGAAGAAGAACAAACGATAAATAGAACGTATCAAATTCATAAAAAATACATTGTAAGTCCAATAAAGTCTGGAATGGTTATTATGGATCAAGGTCGTGCGCATCAACGTATTTTGTATGAACAATTTCTTACGAATATGACGGTTCAGCAAGCTTCAAGTCAGCAATTGTTGTTTCCTTTGCAGATGTATTTTTCAAATAATGAACTGAAATTGATAGCCGAATTGAAACCTTCTTTAGAAAACACCGGATTTGTTTTTGAAGCTTTTGATACGGATTCTATTCATATTTCTGGAATTCCTGTAAATACTACAGAAAGTGAAATTTCGATGGTTTTGGAGCAATTACTTTCCGATTTACAAGATGGAATTCCGGATAGTAGTTTTAGTCAAAATGATACTATTGCTAAGTCTATGGCCAAAAGTTTGGCTGTAAAAACTGGAACTTATTTGACTGAAAAAGAACAAGAGAATTTGGTAAACAATCTTTTCGCGTGCAAAGAACCAAATGTTTCACCTTTTCAAAAACCTACTTTCATTACGATGCGTGTGGAAGACATTGATAAACGATTTGCCCTATGATGAATATCACACCTGTTGTAAAACAACTTTTGATAATTAATATTATCTTTTTTATTGGAAGTCAGTTGGTTCCAGTTGCAGAAAGTTATTTTGCATTGTACTATTTTGAAAACCCAATGTTTAAGTTTTGGCAACCATTATCGCATATGTTTATGCATGGTGGATTGATGCATATTTTCTTTAATATGTTTGCTCTATATTCCTTTGGAAGTGCCTTAGAGCATTTTTGGGGTGGAAATAAGTTCTTGTTTTTTTATATTTCATGTGGACTTGGAGCAGCTTTGTTGCATAGTTTTATTAATTATTTAGAGTTTAGAAATGAACTATCGTATTTACTAGATTCTGGTTTTAAAAAAGAGGATGTGCTTAGTTTACTAAATCAAAATATGTTTGATCAAAGATGGTTAAATGTAATTGGACAAGATGGGGTTGATGCATTAAGTATTTCCTATCACGTTCCAGCAGTAGGAGCTTCAGGAGCTGTTTATGGTCTTTTAGTAGCTTTTGCTTTTATGTTTCCAAATGCTGAATTAGCTTTGATGTTTATTCCAATTCCAATAAAAGCAAAATATTTTGTTCCTGGGTTGTTAGCAATTGATTTATTTTTAGGATTTAAAGGAAGTTCAATTTTTGGCGCAGGAAGTACAGGAATTGCCCATTTTGCTCACATTGGTGGTGCATTAACAGGTTTTATAATGATGTGGTATTGGAAGAAAAATCAATTTAATCATAAACGTTGGAACTAAATGAGTAGGATTTTTGACGATATAAAATTGCAATACAAAATTGGTGACATCACTAATAAAGTAATTTATTGGAATGTTGGAATGTTTCTATTGTCGTTAGTGCTTTTTTTTAAGTTTAAGGAATATCAATTTGATTATCCTTCATGGTTAGCTTTATCTTCGAATCCAAATAATTTTTTGATATTTCCTTGGACATTTTTGACTTATGCTTTTCTTCATTCTGGATTTTGGCATTTGTTTTTTAATATGGTAATGCTCAATTTCTCAGGAAGATTGTTTTTGACGTTTTTTACACAAAAACAATTTATTGGACTATATGTTCTTAGTTCAATTTTTGCAGGTTTGACATTTGCTATTTCCTATTTCTTGATGGGAATAAATGCTCCAATTGTTGGTGCTTCAGCTGCAGTTTTATCTATTTTGGTCGCTTCAACAACATATCAGCCTTTGATGGAAGTAAGGTTATTACTAATTGGAAATGTAAAACTTTGGCACATAACAGCTGTTATATTGATTTTAGATATAATGCAAATTTTAGTAGAGAATACTGGTGGACACATTGCACACATTGCTGGTGCTTTTTTTGGAGTTATTTATATCAAGTTACTTCAAAGCGGAACGGATTTAAGTAGAATTGTAACCATAGTAATTGATTTTTTTGTTAATTTGTTTCAACCGAAGAAATCGACACCATTCAAAAAAGTTCATGTTAATACAAAAAAATCTAATACTACAACTAAAAGTAAGATAGTAGTAAAAGATAAAACACAACAACAAATTGATGAGATTTTAGATAAAATAAGTCAATCGGGTTATGATAGTTTAACAACAGAAGAAAAGGAGTTTTTGTTTAAAGCTGGTAAATAGTATTCAGTAATCAGTGTTCAGTGTTCAGTTTTGTAGATTAAAAAAAATAACTTTGTGTCTTAGTGCCTTTGCGGCAATGTAATATGAAGAAACTCTCATGGTTTAATAAAGTAATGTATTTTTTCAATATAGTGTTGACTGTATTGACTTTTCTTGCTTATGTTTTGCCGTTTCTTGCGCCTAAGTTTTTTCCGTTTTTATCTGTTTTGACACTTATATTGCCTTTATTTTTAATACTAAACGGATTATTCTTTATTTATTGGTTGTTTCAAATAAAGAGACAAATGATGCTTTCTGGTATCGTATTAATTCTTGGAATTACTTTCGTAAATAAGTTTTACAAGTTTTCTTCTAATGAAAAAACTTTTGAAGAAAAGGATTTTGTGGTTATGAGTTATAATGTTCGACTATTCAATCTTTTTCAATGGTTGCCTAAGGAAAATGTAGGTGATGAGATTAAGCAATTTATTAATGATCAAAATCCCGATATTCTTTGTATTCAAGAATATTCAGAAACTGCTAATGTAGATTTACGTGTGTATAAGCATAAGTTTATTTTTATGCAAGGCAATAAAATTAGAACAGGTCAAGCGATTTTTTCAAAATATCCTATTATTGATAAAGGTAATATTGAATTTCCAGAATCTAATAACTTAATCGTTTATGCCGATATTAGAAAAGGAAAAGATACCATTCGTGTTTATAATATGCATTTGCAATCGATTAAAATATCGCCAGATGTTAACGAAATGCAAGACAATGTTGATTCTATAAACCAACACAAATCGGAAGTAGTTGTAAAAAGAATTAGTAAAGCATTTACAAAACAGCAATTGCAAGCAGAGATTTTAGTCAAACACAAAAAAGAGTGTTCATATCCAATGATTATTTGCGGCGATATGAATAACAGTGCCTTTTCGTATGTTTATAGAAGTATTAAAGGAAACCTGAACGATTGTTTTGAAGAGGTAGGAAATGGTTTTGGTCAAACCTATAACTTCAAATATTATCCTGCACGAATTGATTATATTTTTACTGACAAATCAATTCAAGTTAAGAGTTTTCAAAGCTTTCCAAACTTCAAAAATTCAGATCATTATCCAATCATTGCTAGGTTAATGATTGAGTGATTATAATGATTGGTTTTTTAAGTAATCTAAAGCATAACGACCTTCATTAAAAAGCAAATCGAGAATACTCAAATTGTTTATAAAACCATGTTTATCATCAAATACTTGTGTGTATGGAGTAATGATGGTAGTGTCTTTTTTTCCGTTAGCTAAATCTCTGAAGTCTTTGAAGTTTGGAACTTCTTGAAAATATTCAGTAGTTTCACTATATGTTAATGGCATTCGTAAACATTTTGAAACCAAAGTCATGGTGTCAAAATTTAAATCTTTTAAAAAATCATATTTTTTTTCAAAAATAGGTACTATTTCATCTTCAAAATATTCAAAGAAAGCTGAACTTCTGTAGCCAGCTTCAAGCGATTTAAAATGTTGTTTTTGCCAATCAAAGTCGTTTTCAATTCTAACATCTTTTGTCTTTTGATGACGTTCTTTACTATGTTTGATAGGAACATTCAACATTTGCAAGCCATTCGGACTGTATATGTACATTCTATTACGATTGGTTTGTTTTTGGAAATTGTCTTCCATTTCAAAAGTAATCGAATCTGCTTGCGCCATTGCAATAAACTGACTTATTGATGGAAAATAAGTAGGATATAAAATTATATGATTCATTGTTTATGGTTTGTTGTTTATGGCTCACAAACTATGAACCATAAACTATAAACTATTCTGTTTTTTTTGCTTTTCTCTTAGTCCAGAAATATTCTCCTACAAAGTATAATGCTAATAAAGCTAAGAAATATTTAAAATAAGATTGAGGTTGTCCTTCACCACTTACAGTTGTAAACAATCTTTCCCAACGAATTTTATTCATAATTCCTTGACCATTAGAATCCCAACTCATCCAAATAAAAATTGGTTTTCCTACTATATGATCTTCTGGAGTATAACCAAAATAACGCGCATCTAAAGAATTATGGCGATTGTCTCCCATCATCCAATAGTAGTTTTGTTTGAAAGTATAAGTAGTTGCTATTTTGTCATTAATATAAATATCATTGCCAACAACTTTCAATTTATTTCCTTCGTATTCTTTGATAATAATCTTGTAGAATGGAAGAGATTCTAAAGTTAACGCAACCGTTTTCCCAGCTTGTGGAATGTAAATAGGACCATAGTTATCGCCACTCCAAGCAATTTTGTTCTCATCAGCTCCATCGTGATGTTTGCATGGGAAGATGTTTTCTTCACGTCCTTTTTTGATATATCTTACAACTGAATCAATTGAAGTGCTTGCTTTTAATTTTTTTGCGGCATCAAAAGTTAGAGTTGCCATGTTATTTAGTAAATAAATTTCTTGGATATTTAAGGAGTATTTTTTTATATCACTTTCGGGAATACCATTGCCATCAGTAAAAATCTTATATCTTCCATCCTTTGATATTTCTTCAACTCGTCTTGCATAACGTTGGATCACATTAGACTGTTCTTCATTATAAAGTGTGACTTCAAAACATCTCATAAATTCAGTGCATCCAACCTCTTTCAATAGTTCTGCAGAAATACCTTTTTTGGAATAAACATTGTAGTTGTACTGTGGCTTTGCTCTTTCTGGTAAAATCAGTTCTTTTCCATTAATCCAAACAATTCCATCTTTGATTTGCAGGCTATCACCAGGAATTCCAACGCAACGTTTTACATAATTTGTTTTTTTGTCGATGGGTTTTTCATATCTTTTATCAGCAGAAAGATACATATGGAATAAGGTATCTCTTGGCCAGTTGAAAACTACAATATCATTATTTTTTATTTTTTCAAAACCAGGAAATCTAAAATAAGGTAATTGCGGAAAAGTAGAATATGATTTTGTCTTAATAAATGGTAAGGTGTCATGAACCATTGGCGCTGCAATAGTTGTCATAGGCGTTCTTGCTCCATAATTTTGCTTACTTACAAATAGGAAATCACCAATTAACAAAGATTTTTCTAAAGAGGATGATGGGATTACAAAAGGCTGAATAAAATAAGTATGAACGAAAGTTGCAACAATGATTGCAAAAAGCAAAGAGCCTATAGTATCACCAGTTTTGGTTGTTGGAGTTAAACTTCTGTCTTTTATATATTCAACATTCTGAGTATAATTGATGTAGTAGATGTAAAACCCACAAGTAATCACTCCAAGAAAAGTATCAGTTGAAGAATTTTTTCCAAAACTTCTCAAGGTTTCAACCCAAACAATAGGAAACATCATTAGATTGATTACCGGAAGAAATAATAAAAATGTCCACCAAGTAGGTCGATTTATGATTTTCATCAAAATTATCGAATTGTAAACCGGAATAAATGCTTCCCAAGATTTTCTTCCTGCTTTTTCATATAATTTCCATGTTCCCAATCCGTGGATTAGTTGAACAATTAGGAAAAACACAAACCATTGATATGCTGTCATTTTATATTTGTTTAAAAGTTTATGAGTTTAAAAGTTTAAGAAATATCTTAATTCAATTAATCTTCTATATCTATTTTCTTTATTCTAATTCTAAAACGTCTTTCATTGAAAAAACACCTTTTTTTCCTACTATCCATTCAGCTGCTATTATTGAACCTAAGGCAAACCCATCACGATTATGTGCTGTATGTTTGATTTCTATAGTATCTACTTCTGATGTGTAAAAAATACTATGTGTTCCTGGAACATTTTCTATTCTTTTGGCATCTATTTGAATTTCGTTTTCATTTGGATTATCTAAAGTCCAATTGCTATAATTTGAATTTTCTATAACTCCTTTTGCTAATGAAATAGCAGTTCCGCTTGGTGCATCTAACTTTTGAGTATGATGAATTTCCTCCATCGTAACTTTATATTGATTGAACTTTGACATCATTTTTGCCAAATAATTATTCAATTCAAAAAATAAATTCACTCCTAAACTAAAATTAGAACCATATATAAAAGCACCATTTTTTTCTTCACAAAGTGTTACCATTTTATTGTAATCTTCCAACCAACCTGTAGTTCCTGAAATTACTGGAATTCCGTTATTCAAACACTCAGAAATATTTGTGACAGCAGAATTTGGTACACTAAAATCTATGGCAACATCAGCATTATCTAGTCCATCAAAAGAAGAAGCACTTGATTTTCTTAGTACGATTTCATGACCTCTTTCTAAAGCAATTCGTTCAATTACTTTACCCATTTTTCCGTATCCAAGAAGTGCTATTTTCATGATGAGTTAGTTAGCTTGTGATGTTGTTTGTTACAGTTTTAAGAAAACTTTATAATTTTAAAGTTACAGAAATACCAAGATTTTGTCTTGAAGTGAAGTCATTTCTGTAAATGTCTGGTTTTACAGTAAGTTTTTCATTTACGTTGAATTGCATTAGGTGAGCATCAACGTTAGCATCGACAATATTTAAAATGTAAAACAATCCAGTGATAAGCATCGATAAATCTCGATTTCTTTGATAGAATTTTTGTGCGGCAATAAGTCGTGAATCATCTAAATAAGAAAATTCATCTCCAGTATAACCTTCTAATCGACTTTTATAGGCATCGCGATATTGATGGTATTTTTTATTATTACTAATATAGAAATAAATACTAGTTCCCATAGCTCCATAAACAATAGGAATTTTCCAATATTTCTTATTATAAGCTTGTCCTAAACCGGGAAGAACAGCTGAATAAAAAGCTGCTTTTGCAGGTGCAAGCGGATTGATTTGAGATTTGCTAATAGTATCTAAAGCTACTAAATCTTTACCCAATTCAGTTTGGCTAAACGACAAATTGCTTCCCAAAAGAAGTAAGAATAATGATATGTAAATCGACTTAATCACTAACCGTTGATTAATTTTACAATTCTATTAAAATCCTCTTCTGAATGAAATGGAATTGCAATTTTTCCTTTTCCTTTTCCGTCAACTTTTACATCAACTTTTGCTCCAAAGAAATTTGTAAAGGCTTTCTTTTGGTCGTCAGCAATAGAAAATGAACTTGCTTTTTTTGCTTTCGCAGTAATAGGCTTTAATCCATCTTGGTGTTTTTTAACTAAAGCTTCTGTATCACGAACAGAAAGGTTTTGGCTTACAATTTTTTGATAAATATCAGTTTGAACATCTTGGTCATCTATATTAATCATTGCACGACCATGTCCCATACTAATAAACCCATCACGAATTCCTGTTTGAATAATCGGATCTAATTTTAAAAGACGAAGATAATTTGTGATTGTAGAACGTTTTTTTCCAACTCGTTCACTCATTTGTTCTTGAGTTAGTTGAATTTCTTCAATCAAACGTTGGTACGATAAAGCAATCTCGATTGGGTCTAAATCGTGACGTTGAATGTTTTCAACCAATGCCATTACTAAGGATTCGTTATCATTAGCAATTCTGATGTAGGCAGGAATTGTAGTCATTCCAACTAATTTGGAAGCTCGTAAACGACGTTCACCTGAAATTAATTGGTATTTATTGAAATCTAATTTTCTTACAGTAATAGGTTGAATAACACCAAGTTCCTTGATTGATGAAGCTAATTCTTTTAATGCTTCTTCATTAAAATTAGATCTAGGTTGAAACGGATTTATTTCAATAGAATCAATTTCAATTTCGAGAATATTACCAACAACTTTGTCAGCATTTTTATCATCAATTGATTTAATATCGTTATCAGGATCTTTTAACAAAGCAGACAATCCTCTTCCTAAAGCTTGTTTTTTTAGTGCCTTCGCCATAAATTAGTTACTGTTTTTTTTAATAATTTCTTCTGCCAAACTCAAGTAATTCATCGCTCCTTTGCTAGTTGCATCAAAAGCAATGATACTTTCTCCAAAACTTGGTGCCTCGCTTAATTTTACATTTCTTTGAATTATAGTTTTGAAAACCATATCGTTAAAATGTTTTTGAACTTCTTCTACAACTTGATTTGAAAGGCGTAAACGCGAATCATACATTGTTAAAAGTAATCCCTCAATATCTAAGTTTGGATTATGAATTTTTTGAACACTTTTTATTGTATTCAATAATTTTCCTAAACCTTCTAAAGCAAAATATTCACATTGAATTGGAATTACTACAGAATCGGCTGCTGTTAAAGCATTTAATGTTAGTAATCCTAATGATGGTGCACAATCAATTAAAATATAATCGTATTTATCTTTAATGCTTTCTAAAGCTTGTTTAAGCATATATTCACGATTTTCTTTGTCTACCAATTCAATTTCAATGGCAACAAGGTCAATGTGCGCAGGAATTATATCAACATTTGGAGAAGTAGATTTTACAATTGCTTCTTCAGGAATATTACTTTGTTCAATAATTTGATACGTTCCAATTTCTACACTTTCTACATCAATGCCTAAACCCGAACTCGCATTGGCTTGCGGATCGGCGTCGATTAATAAAACTTTCTTTTCTAAAACTCCTAGTGATGCAGCTAAATTTACCGAAGTAGTCGTTTTTCCTACACCACCTTTTTGGTTGGCGATTGCAATGATTTTACCCATTTATTTGATTCAAATTTTGAGTGGTAAAAATACAATTTTTTATGGTTTATAAAAGTGTTATTTGTTAACAATCTTGTAAAATTTAGTTTTCAGTGTTCAGTACTAAATTGTTAGACAATAATTCTTTTTTCAAATAAAAAAGTCAGATAGAAAATTCTAACTGACTTTTTTGAAAAGGTATTTTACTGACCACTGAATATTGATCACGGAATACTATTACTTACTTCCTTTATTTTTTATCATTGCTTCAAGCATATCCCACATTTCTTGTGGAATTTTTTCTAGAATATTAAATTGTCCTGCGCCTTGTAACCATTCGCCACCATCAATAGTAACAACTTCGCCATTGATATAGGCAGAAAAATCGGAAACTAAATAAGCAGCAAGGTTTGCTAATTCTTGGTGATCACCAACTCTTCTTAATGGCACTTTTTTAGCCATGTCAAATTTTTCTGCTAAGTCACCAGGCAATAGTCTGTCCCAAGCACCTTTAGTTGGAAATGGTCCAGGTGCAATAGCATTCATGCGAATACCATATTTTGCCCATTCTACAGCTAAACTTCTTGTCATAGCTAAAACTCCTGCTTTTGCTGTAGCACTTGGGACCACATAACCAGAACCCGTCCAAGCATAAGTTGTTACAATATTTAAAACATTGCAATTGGTTTGTTTCGTTTCAATCCAATGTTTTCCAAAAGCTAAAGTGCAGTTTTTCGAACCTTTCAAAACAATATCAATAATAGTATCAAATGCATTTGCAGATAATCTTTCAGTAGGAGAGATGAAATTTCCTGCTGCATTGTTTAGAAGAACATCTACCTTTCCAAAAGTTTTTAAAACTTCTGCAAGCATGGCTTCTACTTGGTCATAATGTCTTACATCACATTGAATAGGTAAGCATTTACTACCAGTTTCTTTTTCTAATTCTGATGCTGTAGTTTTTAATTTTTCCAAATCTCTTGAAGAAATTGCAACGTTAGCACCTAATTCTAGAAAATATTTTGTCATTGCTTTTCCCAAGCCACTTCCGCCACCGGTTACTACAATTGTTTTACCTTTTAGTGCATCGTCACGAAGCATTTTTGCTGAAAAATCCATAGTTTAGTTTGTTTTAGAAGTGTAAATATAGAAAATAATTTATTATGCACGCATAATATTATAATTTTAACAATCGATTCGTTGCTTCTATCAAAGTGTTATCTTCTTTGGCAAAACAAAAACGAATGCATTGTGTTTGCTTCCCATCATCATAAAAAGGTGAAAGTGGAATGGTAGCTACTCCAAATTCTGTAACCAAACGCTTAGTAAAATCTAAATCTGTTTCATCAGAAATAGCAGCATAAGAAGCTATTTGAAAATAAGAACCCTCGCATGGAAGTAGTTCAAATTTAGAGTTTTGCATTAAGTTTCTAAATAAATCTCGCTTTTGTTGGTAAAAATTTCCAAGTTCAGAAACTTGCACTAAATCCATATAATCATTGATGGCATATTGAGCAATACTATTGACACTGAACACTAAAAATTGATGCACTTTTTTAATTTCTATCATTAAATCTTCAGGAGCAATTAAATATCCAATTTTCCAACCTGTAATGTGAAATGATTTACCAAATGAGGAAACGCTAACACTTCTATCTCTGAGTTTTTCTCTATGATGTATCGAAATATGCTTGTTTTCAAAAGTGATGTATTCATAAACTTCATCGGAAAGAACTAAAACTTTTGGATACAATTCTAATAATTTTTCGAGTTGTACAAAGTCGTTTTCGCTCCAAGTTTTTCCAGTAGGATTATGAGGATTATTAATGATTATCATTTTGGTTTTATTATTCATAGTAGCTCCAATAAGTTCCCAATTTGGAGAGAAATCATTGTTTAAATTGATGCGTTTTGGAATAGCATTACAAAGTAAAATAGGTGTTTCATAGCAATCATAACTAGGATCCAAAATGATAACTTCTTCTTTTGGTTCAACTAATGCTTGTATGGCAGCAAATATACCTTCTGTAGCGCCTGCAGTAATCAAAATATCAGTTCTCGGATTCACTTTTCTACCATAAGAATTTTGGGTAAGTGTCGCGATTTTCTCAAGTAGTGGAGGAAAACCAGCCATCGGTAAATATTGATGAATTTCTTTTTTTGACCATTGAGCAACTAAGTTTTTTAAACGTTCATCGACAGGAAAATTCGGAAAGCCTTGCGATAAATTTATGGCTTTATAATCTGCTGCCAGTTGCGACATTATGCTGAAAATACTAGTGGTAATATGAGGTAGTTTGGACATGCTGAACAATTATTTTATGCATAAAAGTAAATAAATATATTTTTCTATCCCAACCTTTTTATAAAATAACTACTCTATAACATTATAACACGTTTTGAAAGAAAACAAATAAATATCCATATGAAAAATCTAATTCTAATCTCGCTTTTGTTTTTTGGAAGTTGGGTTCAAGCTCAAAATCCTCAGTTGAATGTTAAAGGTAAAGATTCGTCGTTGGTGCGATTAAGTCAGTTAAAAGTAAATGTAAAAGTCGTTGGAAATATTGCCTATACTACTACAGAGATGCACTTTTTTAATGGAACCAATCATCAGATGGAAGCAGAGCTGTTGTTTCCTTTGCCAGAAGGCGTTTCAGTTTCGCGATATGCAATTGATATTAATGGTAAAATGCGTGAAGCTGTTCCAGTGAATAAGAATAAAGGAAAACAAGTTTTTGAAGCTATAGAACACCGTCGTGTAGATCCAGGATTGTTGGAAAAAGTAGAAGGAAATAATTTTCGTACACGCATTTATCCTTTACCACCAAATGGAAAACGTATTGTGATTATTGGCTACGAACAAGAATTAAGTAGTATAGATGCAACCCATTTAGGATATCAAATGTTAAGTAGTTATCCTTATGCATTAGATGTTTTTGAATTGACTGTAGCAGTTTTAGGAGCATCAGCTACTCCAACGGTTACGAATGATGAAGGTGTTTTAGCTTTAGAAAATTTGAATCAAAGTTATCAAACTTCGTTGACCAAAAATAACTACAAACCTAAAGACAAGCTCTTGATTTCTATTCCAATTCGTCAAGACATTCCTAGTGTTGTCGTTCAATCTGTTGATGGGCAACATTATTTTTATGCAAACACTGTTTTAGATGGTGCCAACATAAAAAAGAAAAATCCAAACTCAATTGGATTAATTTGGGACGTGTCTTTAAGTAGTAGAAAACGCGATTTGATAAAAGAATTAGCTTTATTGGATGCTTATTTTAAAGGATTGAATACTGTAGAAGTTGCACTTTATTTTTCAGGATATAATTTTGATAAAAAAGCGACTTACCAAATTAAAAATGGTGATTGGAGTGAATTGAATGCAGCTTTAAAGCAAGTAAAATACGATGGAGGAACACGTTTTTCTAAAATCAAATTACCGGTTCATGATGAGTATTTGTACTTCACTGATGGATTATCTTCATTGAGTTCTAATGTTTTGCCATCAACTAAAAAACCAGTATATACCATTACTTCATTGCCATCTTCTGATTATGCTTTTTTGAATTATAATGCTATAAAAACTGGTGGTAATTTTATCAATTTGAATCAATTAAAAGTTGAAGATGCTTTAGATAAATTGGTTTATCAAAGTCTTAAGTTTTTGGGTGTAAAAGAAAATTTCATGGTAACCGATTTATATCCTATGGTCGGAACACCAGTTTCAGGAAGTTTTAGCGTAGCCGGAATTTCATTGAAAGAACAAAATCAAGTTGTTTTATTGTTTGGTTATGGAGACACTCCAACTATAGAAAAAACTATAGTTATCAATGCTTCAACACAAGCTTCAACAGATGTTAGTATAGAAAAATTATGGGCTCAGAAGAAAATTGCCAACTTAGAAATCCAATACAAAAAGAATGCAGAAGAGATAGAAACTTTAGGCAAAAAATATGGAATTGTAACCAACAATACTTCGCTTATTGTTTTAGAAAATTTATCCGATTATATTCAATATGATATTGTTCCACCTGCTGAATTGCGTCCTGAATTTGATAGAATGATGAAACAGCAAATCGCCAATGCAGAGGCAAAAAAATACAACAATTGGCAAAATGTTGCTCAATATTACGAAGCATTAAAATTGTGGTGGGATAATAATACCAAGTATTCTAGACCAAAACCAATAAAAATTCCTAAGCCAAAACCAGTTGTAGCAACTCCTCCAAGGAATGTTAGTTTTAGTGGAGTTAACCCAAGTTTTGTTAGAGGTTTAGTTTATGATAACCAAGGGCCATTGCCTGGCGCTATTGTTGTTGTTAGAGGAACAACAAGAGGTGTAAGTACTGATATTGATGGAAAATATTCTATTGATGCTAAAGTTGGTGATGTGCTTGTTTTTCAATTTGTTGGTATGCAAAATATGACTTTAACTGTTGGGAATACCAAACGAATTGATGTAACATTGAGAGAATCTAATGTTCAACTAGATGAAGTTGTTGTGCAAGCAGTGGGTGTAAGGAGAGATTCAAGTCAAGATGATGAAGATGATGAAAAAGAAAATGTAAGAGAAAAAAGAAGTATAACTAGTGCTTACAGTGTAGTCAAATCTGAAGAAATATCGGTGGCTTCTAATCCAAATACTGTAAGAACATTATCAGGTCAAGTATCTGGAATAAATGTTCAAACAAATACAGCTTGGTCAAACGATTCAAATGCTAATGTTACATATCAAAATGGTTTTGTAAACAATGATAGGACTAAAATAAGTAAATGGAATCCAGATAGAATTTATCTTAAAGCTTTAGCTAATGCTCCAGCAGATAAAAAATATGGTTTGTATTTGGAATTGCGTGAAGGTCAAGAAACCAATCCGAGTTTTTATTTTGATGTAGCTAATCATTTTTATGATTCTGGAGATAAAGCAACAGCATTATTGATTGTCAGCTCTATTGCCGATTTAGGATTAGAAAATCATCAATTGTATAAATCCTTAACTTATGTATTGCGCCAATGGGAAGCTTATGACGATGCTTTGAATACGGCTAAACAAGTATCAATATGGCGAGAACAAGAGCCACAAGCACATCGTGATTTGGCTTTGACTTTAGAAGATAATGGTCAGTTTCAAGCGGCTTTTGATGAATTAATAAAAGGATTAGAAGTCAATTATTATGGTGAAATGAGCGGACAATATGCAGGTGTTGAAGATATTATTTTAATGGATTTAAACCGCATGATGCAAGAACACAAAAGCATTAAAACAGATAAATTAGAAAAAAAATATCTAGATAAAATGCCAATAGAAATCAGAATAATTTTAAACTGGAATCAAATGGATACTGATATCGATTTGCATATTATTGAACCAACAGGTGAAGAATGTTATTATGGTCACAGAGATACACAAGCAGGTGCAAGATTTTCTAAAGATTTTACACAAGGTTATGGACCAGAGCAATACTTATTACGCAATGCCGTAAAAGGAAAATACATCATTAAAACCAATTATTTTGGTGAAAGTGCATTAACAGAAAATGGTCCGGCGACTGTAATGGTTGAGGTTTACACTAGAAAAGGAAATGGTAGCATAGAAAGAAAATTGCAAACAATCCAATTAGGAAAAGTAAAAGAAAATCAAAATTTAGCAGAAATTATAATAGATTAGTTAATTAGTTGAGGTTAATTGTGAAAGCAGCTTTGAAGTAATTCAAGGCTGTTTTTTTTTTAACTTTTATGTTAAAATAAAAAGACTTTTTAAAAACATAATACGTAGTATTATATATATAACTTTTCTTTATCTAAATGTTAAATTTTCAAATTTCATTTGGTCAATTGAAAAATAGTTCAGAAGTTTGCGTCATCAAAAAGAAGAAAAAATGAATTTAACTATTTGCAATATGTGTTGTATGATGTGGAAGTTTCCGCAGAGGACATTTATTGCATAATTTTAAGTTTTTAAAATATATACAATCAAACCTCTGCAAATTGCAGAGGTTTTTTTTTTCAACTAATTTCAAAAAATAATAATTCTAAAATGAACGTAATAGCAAAAAATATGATGTCTTGTATGATGATGCACATGATGATGTGTTGTATCGGCATTTGCTATTACCAAAAACGGAAAACGTAAAAGAAATATATATTTCTAGTGTAAAAGTCCTTTTGGTATGCCATCCAAAGGGACTTTTTTTATTTAATCTGAATTCATTTCAGATTCTTATCAAAAGTAAATTCAAAAATTTAATATCTAACATCTAAAATTAAAAATCATGAGCACACAAAAATTTGCAACCAACGCTTTACACGCAGGACACGACGTAACAAAAAATGCAGGAACTAGAGCTGTTCCAATTTATCAAACAACATCTTACGTTTTTAATGATTCGCAACATGCAGCCAATTTATTTGGTTTAGCAGAAGCAGGATTCATTTACACAAGATTAAACAACCCAACCAACGATATTTTGGAGCAACGTTTGGCAAAACTAGAAGGTGGAATAGGAGCAGTAGTTACCGCTTCTGGAACATCAGCAATTGCAACCACTTTTCTAACATTACTAAAAGCTGGCGATCACATTGTAGCATCCAATAGCTTGTATGGCGGAACCTACAATTTATTGAATGTTACTTTACCAAGACTCGGAATCACAACTACTTTTGTTGATCCATCAAACCCTGAAAACTTTACCAAAGCGGCGCAAGAAAATACCAGAGTGTTTTTTGCAGAAAGTCTAGGAAATCCAAAACTTGATGTCTTAGATTTGGAAGCTATTGCTAACGAGGCAAAATCTTTCAAAGTTCCTTTTATTGTTGACAATACAGTCGCAACGCCTTATTTACTTAACCCAATTCAATACGGTGCAGACATCGTAATTCACTCACTTACAAAATACATCACAGGCAACGGAACTTCTCTTGGAGGTGTCATAATCGACGCAGGAAATTTTGATTGGAGCAACGGAAAATTTCCAGAATTCACAGAACCTTCAGCAGGTTATCACGGATTAAAATATTATGAAGCTCTTGGAGCTGTCTCATTTATTGCTAAAGTTAGAATTGAAGGATTGCGTGATTTTGGCGCGGCTTTAAGTCCGTTCAATGCTTTTCAAACGATTCAAGGTTTGGAGACTTTAGAAATTCGTATTAAAAAACACAGTGAGAATGCTTTGGCTTTGGCGCAATGGTTAGAGGAACAAGATGAGGTTGCTTGGGTAAATTATCCAGGTTTAGTGACTTCAAAATATAAAACTTTAGCCGATAAATATTTGCCAGAAGGTAAAAGTGGTATCGTAACCTTCGGATTAAAAGGTGGATTTGAAGCTGCCAAAAAAGTAGCCGATGAAACCAAGTTATTTTCATTATTAGCCAATATTGGTGACACCAAATCATTGATTATTCATCCTGCAAGTACAACACACCAGCAACTTTCAGAAGAGCAACAACTTACTACTGGCGTAACTAAAGATTTGATTCGCTTGTCGGTAGGTTTAGAAGATATAGAAGATTTGAAATCCGATTTAAAGTCGGTTTTTGTAAAGCTTCCAGTAGAAAAATTGATTTAGGTTTTTGTTTGTTTTGAACTGTCTCCGATTTCGCGGTTGGAGGCAGTTTTTCACCAAGATTTGCCAAATCTTAATTTTCTTAATTCCTTAATGGTTTAAAAAATAAAAAATGTTAGAAAAAATAGATGTATTTAATTTCACTTTAGAAAACGGAACTACAAAACCCTATCTTCCGCTGAGTTATCAATTATTTGGACAACCTTTGGGTGATGCTCCAATTGTGGTAGTAAATCATGCTTTGACAGGAAACTCCAATGTCTCTGGTGAAAACGGTTGGTGGAACGACTTGATAGGAGAAGGAAAAACGATAGATACCAATTCTTTTACCATCATAGCTTTCAATATTCCCGGAAATGGTTTTGATAACAATTTTGGAAACTTGATTTCAGATTACAAACAATTCACCATTCGTGATATTGCCAATATTTTTTGGGAAGGATTGTTTTATCTAAATATTTCAGAGGTTTATGCAGTCATTGGCGGAAGTCTTGGAGGTGCAATTGCATGGGAAATGGCGGTTTTGCAACCTAATAAAATTCAAAATCTTATTCCAATTGCAACCGATTGGAAAGCCACCGATTGGGTAATTGCCAATGTGTTGATTCAAGATCAAATTTTGAACAATTCTGATGATCCAATTGCAGATGCTCGTTTGCATGCTATGCTTTTGTATCGAACGCCACAATCTATTAATGAACGATTTAAAAGAGCTCAAAACGATAAA